>Ga0182012_10000021_pt1 | contig 166183 bp, 135 predicted proteins | sample 612S2SmetaG_FD_120486 | JGI IMG/M metagenome (GOLD analysis project Ga0182012, IMG submission 120486) | Permafrost microbial communities from Stordalen Mire, Sweden - 612S2S metaG | ecosystem: Environmental > Terrestrial > Soil > Wetlands > Permafrost | place: Sweden: Stordalen | collected... | reverse complement strand
GAGCATTAAGGGTACAGGCGATTACAACGGGGATGGGAAAGCCGATGTCCTGTGGCAGAACAGCAGCGGCGAGGTCTACGTGTGGGAGATGAATGGGCTCACGATTACCGGCCAGGGGAGTCCCGGCACCGCTTCCTCTCCCTGGCAGATAAGCCCGCTGGTATCTCCGTAGTCGCTCGAATCAGGCTCTTTCCAACATTTAATTCCTTTGCTGGTTCCGGCGAAGCGTGAGGCTGAGCGGGCCGAACAGGTTCATGGCTGACGGTGGCAATCGAAAACAGCTCTCTACCTCGCCTCCCTGACTCGCCGACGAAAGCACAGGACAACTTACAAATAGCCAGACTTGAGTTACGGCATCAGGCTCCTCTCGCGCAACCATCAACTACGTATATCCACGTGAACGGCGGCGTGGCATTTCATCTCCAGCGGGTCGCGGTCGCGTACTGGATTCGGTTTGGGCATCCTGGGCGGCGACGGATCAGCGGTGCGTGGAGCTGGACGGGGGCCTGTGGATATGGATGGGCGCCGAGGGTAACCAGTTGAGTATGGATTACTAACATCCTGCTGGAAGCTAACAGTAATCCAGATGGAGTTACTGCAAAAAGAGACTTATGATTACTGCCCGCGCCGTATGCTTCGACATTGGCGCCGACCAGCTTAATTCATGTTGACATGGGCAGCACATTAAGGAGAAGATTTAACTCTTACTCCGCGTGCGATTCACTGTTCAGCAAGTTGGCTAAGTGGAGTTGCACACGGGTGGGCTGAGGGGAAAGGCCGGTGCTCTTCGTGCATACCGGCACGGCGCGGTTTGCGCCACAACGCCGTTACCGCGAGCTGGGAGATGTCACGCTTGAAGTGCAACCGCGAAGTTCTCTGTGCCCGCTCCATCTGCATAACTGTTCCGCTCCTTCTGCTGGTTCTGGCATATTTTCGGCCACCGGGGACGCAGGCAGCGTCGAATATGCCGGTGGTGTGGCAGCGGGCGGGCACGAGGCCATTCGTGAATGGGCAGAGCGCTCGTTTTCTGGAGACGAGATACACGGGTGAGCCCGATGCAGTAGCGGCGCTGGGAGCCATGGCGAGGCCGGTTTCGCTGGCAACCGCCGATTTCGACAGCGACGGGGCACCGGATCTTGTCGCCGGTTACAGGACGGCAGAGGGTGGAGTGGTTACTCTGACGCGCGGTAACCCTGACGCGTTCGCGCCCGCAGACCCTGGTTATTACCAGAAGGCGATGAAGGGGCAGATGCCGGCGACCTTTATGCCTGACGCGACAGCGTATGCCGTACCGGGGTCGCCGGATTTTCTGGCGACGGCGGATTTCGATCGGGATGGCTACAAAGATCTGCTGGTGGGGACGAGCGACGGCGGCCTTTATCTATTGAGGGGCGATGGGAACGGAAACCTGAGTGTGGCGCAGGAGGTGCCGCTGGCGGCGCGGCTGATGGCAATGGATGCGACGCCGGATGGCCATCTGGCGGTGAGCCTCGATGGTCCGAGCGGTCCACGGGCGGTAATACTGGCGCCGGGGAAAACGGGCTTCACAACCGTGGCGAGTTACTCGCTGCCAGCACCCGGCTTCTCTGTGACATGGGGATCCCTGGGCGGCGGACGGGACCTTGCCATTGGCGCCGGCGCAAACGTCGTGATCGTCTATGCGGCACTGAGCGCGAATCCGCAGACGGAGACGGTGTCGCTTTCCTATGGAGTAAGAGGATTGGCGACGGGCGCAACCATCTGGAACCGGGATGGGAGTTCGCAAATTTCTGTTCTGGGCGACGATGGCGCGGTGCATATTCTGCAGCATGGGACTTTGGACACGCGCCCGCTGACGGCGGGCGATGTTGCCGGGCGCCGGGAGGCGCCGCATGCGCTGCGGGCGCCGCAGGACCCGACGATGCTCGGTGCGTGGACAGAAGCCATTGCGCTTCCGGTAACGCCTGGGGTAGCTGCCGGGACGGCGCATCCACTGCTGCAGGCCTCGCCTCTGGCGGGGGATGGGTTGATGGTTGGCGATGGCGAGCAAAATCGGCTGATGTTTCTGGACGCATCCGGAACGTCGGTCGAGCCGGCAGGAATGGTTTCGTTTTTGGGCACTCCGGTGGCTGCGCTTGTGACCGCGACGCGCATCAACGGCACGCGGGCTCTGGTGGGGTTGAGCACGGATCAGGCGGCGCCCATGGTGATGGACGAGGCTGCCGATCCGGCCGTTACCGTGAGTACTACCGCGGATACAGATGGGCAGAACGCGTGTGGCAACAAGTCGGTTACAGCCACGAGTTTATCTGGGACGATAAGCCTGCGCACAGCGGTGTGTGCCGTCAATAACTCGGGCGCGGGCACCTATACGATTAATGTGCCGCCTGGCACCTACAACCTTACATCGCTGGATACCGGCGATCTTCAGCTTGGTACCGCGCAAAACGAGAACATCTCCATTATCGGATCCGGTAGCGCGTCGAACACGATCATTCAGCAAACCGACGGCAAGGATCGTATCTTCGAGCAGGATCCTGATTTTATCGGCGATATCCCGGTGACGATCGAGAATGTGACGCTGACCGGAGGGACCTGCACGACCGGAACCGACTGCAGCTACGGCGGGGGAGCGATGCTGGGCGGCGGCCCATCCGGGGCTCCCGACAACATCACGCTGACCAACGTCGTTCTCAGCAACAACACCGCTGGTAACGCCAGCCAGGCGGAAAATGGCGGCGCAATGCAGCTCTCCGATGCAGGAATATTCACGTTTACCAACTGCACGTTCAGCAATAACACCGCCGTTTACCACGTCGGCGGGGGAACCGGCGGCGCGATCGACGTGACCGACGAGGCCAACATGACGATCACAAACTGTACCTTCACCGGCAACGTTGCACAAAACGGCGGGGGCGGGGCGCTGTACAGCGTGATTGCAGCGGGCGACACAGCGACGATTTCCGGCAGCACGTTCACGGGGAACAGTGCGCTGGACGGTGCGGCGGACGGAAGCGCTCATGGGGGCGCAATCCATGGCAACGGCGACATGACGGTGTCCAACTCCCGCATTGCAGGAAACAGCAGCGCCGATGGCGCTTCCTACGGCACCGGGATTTACTCGAGTAACGCTGCGCCGCTGGGCACGATTGCCCCCAACAACTGGTGGGGATGCAACGGCGGACCTGGGGCAAGCGGTTGCGATACGGCCGCGTGTCCAACCCAGGGGGTCAACGGTCCTTTGACCGTCAGCCCGTGGCTGGTGCTCAGCGTGACCGCCTCTGCAAGCCCAATCGAACCCGAGGGCACTTCGGTGCTGACCGCTGACCTCACTCACAATTCGAGCGGAACCGGGGGATTCGCTGTCCCGAATGGTACTGCGGTTACCTTCCGCGGCACGCTGGGAACTGTGAATCCCACCGGCACGACCCTCACCAGCGGGACGGCCACGTCCGTGTACACAGCTGCAAGCTCGACGGGTACTGGGAGCGGCACGGCCACGGTGGATAATCAGACTGTTAGTGCCACCATCACCATCGTTGCACCCCCGGCGATCACAAGCGCCAACAGCACTCAATTTGTTCTTGGAGCCGCGGGCACTTTCACAGTGACGGCAACGGGCTACCCTGCGCCTACATTTAGTGAGACCGGCACTCTGCCCAATGGCGTTGCGCTTACCAGCGCCGGAGTTCTTTCCGGGACGCCAACCGGTGCGGGAGGGACTTACCCGATTACCATCACCGCGCAAAACGGAGTTAGTCCGAATGCTACTCAAACCTTCACACTGACCGTGAAACAGGCATGCAAGAATCCGAACCCGAATCCGAATCCGAATTCGGCGTCGTTTGCCAACCCGGGGGACTTCAATGGCGACTGCAAAAGCGACATTCTGTGGCGCAACGGAAGCTCTGAAGAGGTCTACCAGTGGCTGATGAGTGGGACCTCGATCCTGGGCCAGGGGAGCCCTGCCGGTCCCTCTTCCGCCTGGGTGATTGAGGGAGTGGGCGATTTCAGCGGAGATGGGATGGCCGATGTCCTGTGGCAAAACAGCAGCAGCGGAGAGGTCTACCTCTGGCTGATGAACGGGACCACGATTGCGAACCAGGGAACTCCAGGCACCGTGTCACCCTCCTCCGGCTGGGTCATTCAGGGCGTCGGCGATTTCAATGGAGACGGCAAGGCCGACATTCTGTGGCGCAACAGCACGACCGGGGACGTCTACATCTGGCAGATGAACGGGACCACGATTGCGAGCCAGGGAGACCTGGGCGTCGTCTCGCCTTCATCAGGATGGGTGATCCAGGGCGTTGGCGACTTCAATGGGGATGGCAAGGCCGACATTCTGTGGCGGAACACAACCAGCGGCGAAATCTACATCTGGCTCATGAATGGGAGCTCGATTGCAAGCCAGGGAAGTCCCGCCACGGTTTCTCCTTCGTCCGGATGGGTGATTCAGGGGACAGGCGATTTCGATGGAAATGGCGCGAGCGACGTAGTGTGGCGGAACAGCGGCAGCGGGGAAGTCTACATCTGGTTCATGAACGGGGCCACGATTACGAGCCAGGGCACGCCGGGCAACGTCTCGTCCGCCTGGACCATTCAAGGAGTGGGCGATTACAACGGTGACGGGAGGGCCGACATTCTGTGGCAGAACAGCAGCGGCGAGGTCTACATCTGGTTGATGAACGGGCTCACGATTACGAGCCAGGGTAGCCCCGGCAGCGTTTCCACTCCCTGGCAGATAAGTCCCCTAATGTCTCCGTAGGATGCTTAAGCCATGCCCCAATTCGGCGCGGGCACGCATTTCTGAGCGTGCGCTTGTCCATTGAGGAGTCATCTGTCGCTGCGAAAAGGCGACTCCTAAAGGGGCCCCGGCCGCAGTAATCACCTGTGAGAAGCTTGCCAGATGGCATCTGGGAGAGCCCCCCGGTATCCCGAGCAACCCTGAGTCGATTCATAATCGCCAGGTCACCGGTTTAAGTGGGTCGGCTCCATTGCAGGTTTCCCCGCCCAAATCCGCTCCCAGCCTGTAGACTCGATACGGCCAAAATCCCGGCCAAGCATTCGACTTGTCCGTCCGAGGCTCGCCGTGAAACTATTCCGCTTCTCCTGTCTGCTCTCCTGTCTGCTGTCGTTCTCCGCCGTTCTCCGCGCCGATGTGCGCCTGCCCCACCTGCTCAGCGACCACGCCGTCCTGCAACGCGACCGCCCGATCCACATCTGGGGATGGGCCACGCCCGGCGCTCATCTCACCGCGCACTTCCACGCGCAAACCGTTCCAGCGCAGACCGATGCCCTCGGGGCGTGGAGCCTCTGGCTCTCTCCCGAGCCAGCCGGCGGGCCATTCACCCTCACCATCAGCGGTGACGGCGCCGACCTCACCCTCTTCGATCTCCTTGTCGGCGATGTCTGGTTCGCCTCCGGCCAGTCGAACATGGAAATGCCGCTAGGCGGTTTTCCCGGCAGCGCGGTGCTCAAAGACGCTGATAAGGAAATCGCCGCCGCAACAAATCCGAAGCTGCGTCTCCTGCTGGTCGACCACAAGGCCTCCGATTACCCTGTCAACGACATCCCTGACACCTGGACCATCTGCACGCCCGAAACCGCCAAAGCCTTCTCCGCCGTCGCCTACTTCTTTGGCCGCGAGATTGCCGAGAAGGAAAACGTCCCCGTCGGACTCATCGACTCCACCTGGGGTGGCGCGCCTGCCGATTCCTGGGTTTCGATGGACACGCTCGGCACGCACCCCGACCTGCTTCCTGCCTTTGCCAGCCGCTCCCACTTTGCCGACGAACAGACCAGCCTCAAAGCGCAGATCGCCGCCGAGAAAGCCGAGGATGATGCCGCCGGCGCTGCCGGCAAGCCACTGCCCCGCCACCCCTGGCATCCCGACGAAACGTCGTGGTCACCCGCCGGCCTCTACAACGGCATGATCTCCCCCTTCACGCCGATGTCCGTGCGCGGGTTCATCTGGTATCAGGGCGAAACCAACTCCGGCCATGATCGCGCGCCGTACTACACAACGCTGTTCTCGTCGCTTATCCGCGATTGGCGGATGCAATTCGCCCAGGGCAACCTGCCCTTCTTCTTCGTGCAGATTTCGAGCTTTAATTCGCCCGGCGAGGACTGGGGCAAGGTACGCGATGCCCAGCGCCGCACCCTGCAGCTGGCCAGCACCGCCATGGCGGTCACCCTCGACGTTGGCTCATCGGACAACGTTCATCCGCCCGACAAGCAGACCGTCGGCCACCGGCTCGCGTTGGCAGCCCGCCACATGGTCTACAGCGAAGATGTGCCCTTCGCCTCACCGCTCTTCCGCCAGGCGACAATCGAGTTGCAGCCCGACGGCAGCACGGCCATTCGGGTCTGGTTCGATCACGCCCACGGGCTCACCTCCCACAACCAGCCCATCGATGCGTTCGAAGTCGCCGGAGAGGATCATCACTTCGTGCCAGCCCAGGCGCGGATTGACGGCGAGACGGTCATCGTAACTGCGGCAGATATGCCGCACCCGGTCTATGTTCGCTATGCGTGGATGGGATTTGTAACGAACAACCTGTTCAACGTGGCGGGCCTGCCGGCTTCGACCTTCACATCGGAGACCTGGCCGGCCGACTGAGACCTCAGCAAATCCGCGGCAACTGCTCCCCGAACAGGACGTCGACGACGCGCGTTCCGCCGACGGAGGTTTTCATGAGCACCATGCCCGCGGGCTGCTCGACGACTTCGCCGATGATCCGGCTCTCCGCTCCCAGCGGATGGCTCTTCATCGCTGCCAGAACCGCTTCCGCAATCTCCGGCGCAACGATAGCCACCAACTTACCCTCATTCGCCACATACAGCGGATCAAGCCCCAGCAACTCGCAGGCTCCGCGCACCGCATCCCGCACCGGAATCGCGCTCTCCCGCAGCACCATCCCCACCCGCGAACGACCGGCAATCTCATTGAGCACCGTGGCCACGCCACCGCGTGTCGGATCGCGCATCACGCGAAAACCCGCAACCGGAGCCGCATCGAGCATCGCGTCGACCAGCCCATTCAGTGCCGCGCAGTCGCTCTCGAGCGCGCTTTCAAACTCCAGGTTCTCTCGTTGCGACAGAATCGTAATGCCGTGATCGCCGATATACCCGCTCAGCAGAATCTTGTCTCCGGGCCGCGCACGATCCGCCGAAAGCTGCGTCCCCCGATCGACCAGGCCAATCCCCGTCGTTGTAATAAAGACCTTGTCGCCCTTCCCCCGATTCACGACCTTCGTATCGCCCGTCACCAGTTGCACGCCCGCACTCTGCGCGGCACTCGCCATTGAATCCACCACGCGCGCCAGCTCCGTTGCCGCCAGTCCCTCTTCAAGAATGAACGCCGCCGCGAGATACAGCGGCTTCGCTCCACCCATTGCCAGATCGTTGACCGTCCCGTTCACCGCCAGCGATCCGATGTCTCCACCGGGAAAAAAGATTGGGGTTACCACGAACGAGTCCGTCGTAAAGGCCAGCCGTGCGCCGCCAATTTCGAGCACCGCCTGGTCATCCATCTTTTCAAGCGTTGCATTCCGGAAGCGGCTGACGAAGACCTTCTCAATCAGCTCCGCCGAGAGCTTGCCCCCGCTGCCGTGCCCCAGCACAATCTGCGGATGCTCGAAGATCGGCAGCGGGCAGGAGCCGAACGGGCCCAGCACGGCGGCTTCATCTTCCACTTTGCCCGCGCTCATCGCCGCCCGTCCCCGATGCTCACCAGATCCGCGTCCTTCAGGTGGCGGCCGTAAGCGTAATAGGCCGCGCACGCCCCTTCTGCCGACACCATCGTCGCTCCCAGCGGATGCTGCGGCGTGCATTCGGTCCCAAACGCCGGGCAATCATGCGGCTTTTTGATGCCTTGAAGGATTTGCCCCGCGATGCACACTTGCGGCTCCATGGTGTCGATGGCCTCGACGCTGAACCGGCGCTCGGCATCGAATTCACGGAAATCCTGCCGCAGCTGAAAGCCGCTCCGCGGAATCATCCCCACGCCGCGCCACTTGCGGTCGTTCACTTCAAATACCTTCGCGATCAAATCCTGCGCCGGACGGTTACCGCCACGGTCGAGAATGCGCGAATACTGGTTCTCTACTTCGGCGCGCCCCTGTTCCAGCTGCTCAATCGTCATCAGCACGCCTTCCAGAATATCGAGCGGCTCAAAACCTGTAACAACGATCGGCACATGAAAGCGCGCAGCCAGGGGCTCGTATTCGCTATACCCCACCACCGCGCAAACATGCCCGGGCCCCAGAAATCCCTGCACGCGATTGAGCGGCGAGCTCAGCACCGCCTCAATCGCCGGCGGCACCAGCACGTGCGAAACCAGCAGCGATACATTCTTGATCCCGCTCTGGCGCGCCTGCCACGCCAGCATCGCGTTCGCCGGAGCCGTCGTCTCAAACCCAATTGCGAAAAACACCACCTGCTTCTCCGGATTCGCCCGCGCAATCTTCAGGCAATCGAGTGGCGAATACACCACCCGCACATCCCCGCCCAGCGACTTGATGCTGAACAAATCGCCATCTGAACCGGGCACGCGCAGCATGTCGCCAAACGAGCAAAAGATCACATCTGGCCGCCGGGCAATCGCATGCGCCTTGTCGATCATCTCCAGCGGCGTCACGCAGACCGGGCAGCCAGGGCCGTGCACCAGCTCCACGCCTTTCGGCAGCAAGTGATCGATACCATTTTTCACGATCGAATGGGTCTGGCCGCCGCAGACTTCCATGATCACCCACGGCTTCGTCTGCACTCGCCTGATCCGCTCCACCAGCTTTGTGGCGATGTCGCCATCGCGATACTCATCGAGGTATTTCACTGTGGCGTCTCCTCGACAAAGGGCGAATCCAGCTCGCCCAGTGCGTCGATCTCCGCCAGCGCCGCATACGTCCGCCGAGCCTCTTCTTCATCCACGCGGCTGATCGCGAACCCAACGTGCACCAGGACGTACTCGCCCACCCGCGTCTCCGGCACATAGTTCAGGCAAGCCTCGCGCGTCACGCCGCCAAACTGCACGCGCGCCATATGCATGCCTTCGTTCGAGAAGATTTCCACGACCTTGCCAGGAATCGCCAGGCACATTTTCAGGATCTCCCACGCCGCCTGCGGCTCTCAGGCAGCGCCTTCCGGAGCATTCATAATAGCCCTCGCCTCGTGCTCCATGCCCGTGACAACCATCACATCGCGCATCGCAAGGCTACTCGCTACCGGCTACTGGCTACCGGCTACTGGCTACTGGCTACTGGCTTGAAGTCATCCCCTTCACCACATCCGCCGCGCTCCTCAACGCCGCATCCAGCTGCCCCGCGTCTTTTCCGCCTGCCTCCGCCATGTCCGGACGGCCGCCACCCGAACCGCCAACCAACTTTGCGATCTGGCCGACGATCTTCCCCGCCTGCACCTTGTCCGTCAGGTCTTTGGTGACGCCGACAATTAGTGAGACTTTCCCCTCATCCTGCGCACCGCCCAGCACCACCACCCCCGAAACCAGTTTGTTCCGGAGATTATCGACCAGCGTCCGCATCTGTCCGCGATCCAGCCCGTCGACTCGCTGCGAGAGTACTTTGAATCCGGCAACCTCGACCGCCTGACCTGTTGCCCCTGAAACCCTGGTCGCCGCTGACTTCATCCGGGCTTCATCCAGCTCGCGGCGGAGTTTCTTCAGCTCGTCTTCCTGAGCTGCAAGCCGCTGCCGCAAAGCATCCGCGGGCGCCAGCTCAGCATTCGGAGACAACTGCGAAGCAACCTGCGCCACCTGAAAATCCTTGCGGAATTCATTCAGCGCTCCCAGCCCCGTCACCGCCTCCACCCTCCGCACGCCCGACGACACCGACCCCTCGCCCAGCAGCTTCACCACCCCAATCTCTCCCGTCGCGCCCGTGTGCGTGCCCCCGCACAGCTCCGTGGAGAAGTCGCCAATCTTCACCACCCGCACTCGCTCGCCGTACTTCTCGCCGAAGAGCGCCATCGCGTGATATTCGTTCACCGCGACGTCAATCGGCACATCCTCGAGCGTCTCCACTTTCGTGTTGCCGAGGGTCTGCTTGTTGATGATGTCCTCGATGTCCTGCATCTCCTCGTCGGCAATCCCCGCAAAGTGCGAAAAATCGAAGCGAAGCCGGTTCGGTTCGACCAGCGATCCTGCTTGTTTTACATGCGTACCCAACACCTCGCGCAAAGCTGCGTGCAGAAGGTGGGTCGCCGTATGATTCCGCCGCGTCGCGTTGCGGAAGTTCGCATCGACGACCGTGTCCACGCGGTCGCCCAGCTTCACCGGTTGCCGCAAAATCGCGCGATGCGCGAAGACGCCCTGCACCGGCTTCGTGCATCCGCTCACATCGGCGATGACTGAGTTGTGATCGTCCGACATCAGCCAGCCCGTATCGCCAATCTGCCCACCGGAATCGGCGTAGAAGCTCGTCCGGTCCAGCACGATCTCGACGGCATCGCCCGCAATGGCCGCCGGAACGCCCAGCCCGTCTTTAACGATGGCAAGCACCTCGGCTCCGTCGACCCGGAGCTGTCGATAGCCCTCGAAAGTCGTCTTCGGCAAATCGCGAAACGCCGGGCTGGCGGACTTCTGCGAGCCGCCTTTCCACGAAGCGCGCGCCCGAGCCTGCTCCTCCGCCCGAGCCGCCTCGAATCCCTCGAGATCGAATTGAATGCCCGCATCCCGCGCAGCATCCATCATGAAATCGAGGGGCAGGCCGTAGGTTTCGTAGAGATGGAAAGCGCGCTTACCGCTCAAGGTAGCGGGCTTTCCCCTAAGCTCGTTCCAATGCTTAACCAAGACATCCGATACGGGCGGTGGATATATTCTTCGAATTGCGGGTTCTACCTCTTCCTCGCCCCCCGTCTCATAGGCATTCCAGATATCTGGAGACATTTCACCCAGGCCAAACGCAAAATCGAAAATATCGCTGAATAGATCCATCATCGCGAAGGTGAGAGCTCGGTCCAATTTCTTCGCACCACTCTCCAGCACCCGAGCAAACTGCCGCTCCTCCGCCTCCACCACCTTCGCCACGCGGTCCGCGCTCTCCTTCAACTCCGGATACGCACCCGCCATCTCATCCCGGACCGCATAGACCATCTGGTACATGAACGGCTTCTCCTGCCCCAGCAACCGCCCATGCCGAATCCCGCGCCGCAAGATCTTCCGCAGCACGTACCCGCGCCCTTCATTCGAAGGCTGCACCCCATCGCCAATCAAGAACGTCGAAGCCCGAGCATGATCCGCAATAATCCGCAGCGAAGCCGCCGCGCGATCATCGCCCTTTTCCGGGGACTGGAAACCGGAAACTGGAGACTGGGGACTGGGGACTGAGGACTTCTCGCACAACTCCGCCGCCCTCTTAATCAACGGCACAAACAAATCCGTCTCGAAGTTGCTCACCACCCCCTGCAAAACCGCAGCCACCCGCTCTAAACCCATCCCTGTATCAATCGAAGGCTTCGGCAGCGGAGTCAGCTTGTAGTCCATCACCGCGCCCTGCGCATCTGTCACCGCGGCCCGGTCAAATTGCATAAAAACCAAATTCCAAATCTCCACATACCGCGCATCGTCCTCACCAAACGGCCGATCCACCCCCGGAGTCTCCGCGGCCTCCATCCCCATGTCGTAAAAAATCTCCGAGCATGGCCCGCACGGCCCTGTCTCGCCCATCTGCCAGAAGTTGTCCTTGCGGCCATAAGTAAAGATGCGCTCCTTCGGAACGCCTACCTCCATCCACAGCCGCTCCGCCTCGTCGTCCCGCGGAACCTCCGCGTCCCCCTCGAAAATCGTCACGTACAGCCGGTCCTTCGGAATCCCAAACCACTCCGGCGACGTCACCAGCTCCCACGCGTAGGCAATCGCATCCTTCTTGAAGTAGTCCCCGAAGCTGAAATTTCCCAGCATCTCGAAGAAGGTATGGTGGCGCCGCGTGAATCCCACATTTTCGAGATCGTTGTGCTTCCCGCCCGCCCGCACACACTTCTGCGAGGTCGTCGCGCGCGAGTAGTCCCGCTTCTCCAGCCCCAGAAACACATCTTTGAATTGATTCATCCCCGCATTCGTAAACAGCAGCGTGGGATCGTTGGCAGGCACCAGAGAAGACGAGTGCACACGGCGGTGCCCCTTCGTCTCAAAGAACTTCAGGAACATCTCGCGGATATTCGACCCGCTCCACTGGCCCGAATTCGAACTGGAAGGCATACAACCCGAGTTTACCGGAGAGCGGGCGCCTGGCCGCCTCAGCTAACCACGCCGACCAGTACCTTCGGGCCGGTCGGCTGTGGCATTCCGCCCTGCGGCTCAAGGGTCACAGCGAAGGCCTTGGCCACCATTCCCGGCGGCACATGGGCGCTCATCGGCATGCTCGGATCCGTCACGGAAAACACGCCCAGGCTCACGGGCGCACCCGAGGCCGGTACCAGCCACAGCTGATAGCTCTTGCCGGCCGGTGCCGGCGGCATCTCGCCCGCATACATCACCGCTCCCATGCGCGCGTTGTACAGAACCCCGGCCCGCGCCGAAGGCCCCCCAGGCTGCTGCGCCAGCGCCACCCGCATAGTGCCCGCGCTGCCCACCAGCTGGTCCGCGTCCGCCGCGGCCTTCGCAATCTGGACCGACTGCGCCTGCGCCACCGCCAGTTGCGCCTGCAGATTTTCGATCTGCTTGCTGTCACGCAGATCCTTCATCCAGATCAACGCCGCCAGTGCCGCGAAGAAGACCGCCGCTGTACCAAAGGCTGGTGTCAACCATGCGAAGCTGCTCACCCGCACCGGCTTCGCCGCTTCCTGCCGTCGCACCGTCCACGGCATCTCCGGAACCCGCTCCGCCCGCACCCGCCGCATCAGGGATTCCTTCACCGAGGGCGGCGGAGCGGCCGCAGGCGCGGCCAGCCCCAGCAGCGTCACCTGCCGGCGCGCAGCTTCAACCTCCTGCGCGCACTTCGAGCACGAGCGCACGTGTGCCTCGAAGGCTTGCAGCTCCTGACCATCGAGCGCGCCCAGCGCGTAGAGGTCAGAGTCTTCCGGGTTGGCGTGTTGTTCCGTCATCGAAATACTGTTTCAGCGTTTGCATCGCGGCGCGTACTCTCGACTTCACCGTGCCTAACGGACTGCCTGTTTTCGCCGCAATCTCCGTCTGTGTCATCCCTTCAAAATAAGAAAGCTCCAAAGCTTCCCTCTGTTCGGCCGGCAGTGTGGCCAAACCGACTTTGAGCCGTCCCATCAACTGCATTCTCGACGCCTCGTCTTCAAGATTGCCGGAGGACGGGAGAGATTCGAAAGAAAATTCCTGGGGATCCTCGAGGATCTCCCGGCGCTCCCGTCCGCGCAGCCGCGAAATAGCGCGATTGCGCCCGATCACCAACAGCCAGGCGGCCATGGAACCGCGGTTCGCATCGAACCGCGCAGCTCCCCGCCATAGCTGCAGGAAAAGATCCTGCAGAATTTCTTCCGCCGCACCTGTATCCCTCAGGATACGCACGAGCATCGCAAACAGCATGCCCGCATAACGATCGTAGAGAGCGGCCAGCGCGCTTTCGTCACCCGCCATGATTCGCTCGACTAACGCCGAGTCCGGAACCGGCTGCATGGAAGCAGTCATGGCGCCTCGCTTCGGCTTCGATTGAGGTACGCATTTGCTTGCGGCAATGGATTGCTATGCACGGCGGAGTCGAGCGGCAAAGAGAAAGCCTCGCTGTTTTCGAATGCGGCCTGGAAAGGTCCGGCGCTGGCTTGGATGCTGACGGAGGCTCTCTTCACGTTCTTTTTTCGACAATCCGAATTCTACCCCCGCCGCGTACAACAAGCACGGGATTACCCTCCGCGGCCCTGTGAAACTTTCAGACGAGACGGACAAAGACTCCGTTACGCAGGCTCCTCCCCCAAACGGGCTGGCCCCTGGCAGCCAGCCCGTTCTTTTTGGCTCAAACTCCGGCCTCAAGCTGCTACACTCGGGCCGTTCCCCCTCCGCTTCCTATCCGAGAGCGACGAAGATCCTGGTGATCCGGGAGATGAGGCAATACCTATGGCGACCGCAACTGACGTGCAGGTGACCCCCGAACGCATTATGCAAATGGCCTGGGGCTACGTTCCGCCCCTCGTGCTTGAGGCGGCGATTCGCCACCGCGTTTTCGACGTACTCGACGGCGGCCCCAAAAACATTCGGGAAGTCGAAAAAGCCACCGGTGCTTCCGCGCGCGGCCTCACTGCGATCATGAATGTCCTCGTCAGCCTCAACTTCCTTTCCAAAGACGCGCAGGGCCGCTACGCCCTCACCCCTGAAAGCAGCGCCTTCCTGGTCAGCACCAAGCCATCCTTCCAGGGCGGCGTCATCAAACACTGCAGCGAACAGCTCATTCCCCGCTGGCTGCACCTTAACGAAGTCGTCGCCACCGGCAAGCCTGTATCGCCGGTGAACACGGAGCAGGCCGGCGCCGAGTTCTTCCACGACTTCGTCCTCGACATCTTCCCCATGAGCTACCCCGCCGCCCAAACTTTGGCCGCCGAGATGAACTTTGGGAGCGTTGGCGCGCCGGTCAAGGTCCTCGACCTCGCCGCAGGGTCCGGCGTCTGGGGCATTGCCATCGCGCAAAGCTCGCCGCGCGTCCATGTCACCGCCGTCGACTGGCCGGAAGTCATCCCCATCACGAAGAAAACGTCCGCCGGTTTCGGACTATCCGACCGCTTCTCCTTCGTCGAGGGCGACCTCCACGATGCCGACTTCGGCTCCGGATACGCGCTCGCGACGCTCGGGCACATACTCCACAGCGAAGGCGAGGCGCTCAGCCGCAAGCTCCTCGCGAAGACTTTCAATGCTCTGGCCAGCGGCGGTACCATCGCCGTTCAGGAGTTCCTGGTCAATAAAGAGAGAACCGGCCCGCCCAACGCCCTCTTCTTCGCCGTCAACATGCTCGTCAATACGACGGACGGCAATACCTGGTCCTTTGAAGAGATCGGCGCGTGGCTGGAGGAAGCAGGGTTCACCAACCCGCGTCTGCTCGATGCCCCGGGCCCGTCCCCGCTGATCCTCGCAACAAAGCCCTGACCGCCGGGACCGTCAACGTCAACGCAGCACCATCATTTCTCCTTACCGATGCGCGGCTGCCATGCCTGCCGCAGTCCACCGCTCTTTTCGCGGGGAAAGCATCTGAACCGTGATCATCATGGCCGGGACCAGGAACACCGTCGATCCCCCCACCCACATAAACGCACCCGCTGCGATCTGATCGTTCAGCGCCGTTAATCCAAACAATCGGGGAATCGCCCCGTAGCTCGCATACAGCAGCCGTCCTGAAAAACACAGGAACGCCGAGAGGCCCGTGTTTACGAGATCCGCGCCCAGAAGGTAGGGCAGCAGCAGCCATCGCGAAGCTCGTTGCCTGTGCGGCCACGGAGCGATCACCGGCCACCAGAACATCACGCTGGTAAAGAAAAAGCATGCGTGCTCAAAGTTGTGCCAGTTCTCTGAAGCCAGAGCAAACTCGTACGCCTTGGGGATATGCCATCCCACATACGCGGCGTTCATGGCGATCCACGCCATCTTCGGTTCCGTCAGAAAGCCCCCCACCCTGTGAATCGCCTGCGTCGCGAAAAGCGGCCGCAGCCAGCGAATCACGGGGCGTGGCAACCCGCGCAGCATCGGGACCACCGGCGCACCCAGAACGATCAGCGGCGGCGCTATCGACATCAGCACGAAATGCTGGCCCATGTGCATGAACAGCAGCGACTCGCTGAAGGTATCGAGCGGCGAAGCCACCGCAACAAAAATCGACAGCACTCCGCCCAGGAACGCCATCAACCGCCACACAGGAAATATTTCCGGTCGCGTTCGCCGAATTTGTAACCATCCGCGTGCATAAATCGCCGCCGTCATCGCAAGGGCGGCGGTCACAATCCAGGGGATATCCCATGTGGTGAAAAGAGCGGACAGAGTCACAGGGTCCTCACGGAGGACTGCTCCCGCCAGCGGGCGCGGGCGCCATGCTTGACTCAGCAGCCTGTTGCGAAGCGTCGATTGCCGGCTGTTCGTTGGCCGGATGCAGCGTCTCAAGAAAACTCACCAGCGCCTCAATCTCAGGTGGCGAAAGATTTTTCCCGTACGCCGGCATATTGCCCCCGCCCGTCACCACCTTGTACCGCATCTGGTCCGGTGTCATCCGCGTCGCGATCGCATCCAGCGCAGGTCCGCGCTCGCCGCCCTGGCCTCCAATCGAATGACAATTCCGGCATTGCTTCGCCTGGAAAATAACCGCCCCCTGCCGCACCAGCGGCGTTGCCTCGCGCAAATACCGCACCGGCAACGTGTCCCCGCTCCACGCGTTCATGTGCGGGCTCCACGGCGTATACGTTGCCAGATGCGTGAACACCGCCCACGCCACCGCTACGCTGGTCAGCGCCAGCACCGCCACCGGCCGCCGATGCCAGCTCTTCTCGCCCTCGCCGGCCACAAACGGCACCGCCAGCGAGCCCGCGATCATCACAATCGGCGCAATCAAAATGAATGGCGTCTCCATCGACGGCGGCAGATACGAAAGCACCGCGTAAATCCACAGGAAAGGAAAGTCCGGCTTCGGCACCGTCTGCGTGATCGAAGGATCGGGCTGCCCGCCTGGTCCGTACGGCCCAAAGACGGCCGCGCACACCGCCACCGCGGCGAGCACTGCGCCTGAAAAAATCAGATCCTTCCAGAACGCCCCAGGAATAAACGGAATCCCGTCTTCATGCGCCAGCTTGTTGTACTCGGCGATATACGTCGACTTGCGCACCAGCCGCCCCGGCATCGGCCACTCGTTGATGCCGAGCTTCAGGACCATCCAAACATGCATCGCCGCTAAAAACAGCAGCGTCCCGGGAATCACAAACACATGCAGGGCGAAAAATCGCGACAGCGTCTCGCCGGCAATCGTCGGGCCGCCCAGCAACAGATGCACCAGGCCGCCGCCCATCCACGGCACCCTGCTCAGGATGAACACGCCGATGCCGAGGCCCCAGTATGCATCCTGATCGAAGCGGAGAACTTGACCGGTGAACGCCATGCCCAGCGTCATCAGCAGCAAGAAAACTCCGACCGTCCAGGTCAGCTCGCGTGGAAATTTGTAGGCCCCGAACAGAAATACCTGCGCCATGTGGATGAACACCACGGCGACCATGAAGTTCGATCCCCATCCGTGAATCGCCCGCAGAAACCACCCCAGCGGCACCTGGTGGTTCAGAATATTCAGGCTGTTCCACGCCTCCGCCGCCGATGGCACGTAGACGAGAGCCAGCAGAATACCGGTCACAATCTGGAGCATCAGCAGGGTGAACGCCGCGCTCCCGAACACATACCACCAACTGGCCGTATTGCGCGGCACCTTGTGCAGCACGGCGTCCTTGATCGGCCCTTCGACCTGTAGCCGCCGCTCGAACCAGTCGTAGATCTGCCTGGCTGTCTGCTTCATCCCCGGCATGAGCAATCCCCGTCTTTCGCAGCTCCATTTTGTCCGGGCGTCGAAAGCCTCACCAGCTTCGCCGTATTCGACAGGCTCGGCATCTGCCCTGCGTCAATTTGTAACTGTCCCCCTGCTATTTTGTAGTCGTAGGTGAACAAGCCCCGCTCCGGTGGCCCCGAAGCTCTTGATCCATCGGCGTAATACACGCCCCCGTGGCAAGGGCACATAAAAAGCTGCGACTGCGGGAACCATCGCACCGGGCATCCCAGATGCGCGCAGTTGATCGCGAAGACCGTAAACTGCGTCGCGCCCTCTTTTCGTACGTAGGCCGCCACATTGTCCGTTTCGCCATCCCAGGGCCGCGTCCAGGGTGTCTTGAATGAGACCAGCCGCGTCTCGCCCATCGGAAAACTATCTGCCGCGCCCAGGGAAATCCAGGATTTGTACGAATCGTCCTTCCGCACCGGAGCCAGCAGATACCGCACCACCGGTACCGCCAGCGCCAGCCCCACCAGCCCATTCAGAGCGATTCCAGCCTTCAACAGCAACCAGCGCCGCGAGACGATCGCCGGGCTCTCAGGGTCGCTGGCCTGCTCGCTGGCCTGGTCGATTGCGGGTCCCGTGCTTTGCTTGTGCGGGTTGTCGCTCTGGTCACTCATGCTTATCTCCTCGCGTAACGGGTTGAGGCGCGGCCGAAACAGCGGCCGGATTCCGCAGCGATCCCAAATACGTAACAATGTCGGTGACATCCTGCGCCGAAAGCGGATTCTGATCCAACGGCTGGATCTTCACGTTCCTCAGATTGTTCGGCGATCCCGGCACATATCCCAGCCGCCAGTCCGGTTGCCCAATATCCGGCCGCCCCGCAACAATGATCGTCCGCAGAGCCTGATCGCTCACCAGCGACAGGTAAACCGTACTCGTCACCTGCTGCCGCGCCGGGCCCTGATGGCACGACGCACATCGCGCCTGGTACGCTGCCTGCCCCCGCTTCACATCGCCGCCTGGCTCCTGCGCATACGGCGGAGGCGTCGCACCCGCAAACGCATTCGGCTTAGCCCACTCCTTCCGCATCCCCGCGATAATCGCGCCGATCTGCGCATCTGTCAGCATCCCGCCCGCCGACTGTGCAAACGCCGGCATCTGCGTCCCCGGCATCCCTCCGGAAATCCACTTGCGCAGCGTCGTATCGTCCACCAGCGCCTGGTATTCAGGATTGCCCAAATCCGTCGCCGGCCCATTCTGCCCACCAGCCCCATGGCAAGCCTGGCAGTTCGCGCTGTACAGAGTATGAAAGTCCGTTACCGCGTCCGGCCGCTGTACCGTCCCGGCCGCCGCCGTAGCTCCCGGCAAACGTCCGCACCCCGCAGCAGCGAGCATCAGCGGAACCGCAAGCGCCATCGGCCACGCCCGTATCGCCATCGCCCAAGCCCGTATCAACGCTTCTCCTCATCAATCGGCGGCCCTGCGTCCGGATTCGATTCCATCAGCCCAGGCGCCTCAATCCCCATCCGCGCAAAGAACGGCAGCCCCCGGCTGGTGCGGATCTTTCCCTCCCGCGCCACCACCAGTCCCGCAACCACTCCGAAAAACACCTGCGACACCACAAACCATCCCCACTGAATCCGCGCATCGAGCGCCGGATTAATCACCCCCATCGCCGAATGCAGCAGTCCCGTCCACAGCAGCGGCGCGAGAACCCCTCCCAGCAGCACTGGCCGCGTCGGCAACATCGGCAGCATTGCCCCATACAGCAATCCCACCAGCAAACACGTAACAGTGTGGATCACAATTGCCACCAGCAGCCAGCTCCAGTGAAACGCTGCAATTTCCGCCGTCGTGATATTCGCCGATGGCCCCACGCCCGCGCCGCCCAGCAAATTCACCGGATACCAGATGCTGTGCTGCGCGATCAGTCCGTACAGCAAAGCCGGGAAGATCATCGCGATCCCTCCGGCAATCCCGCCCTTGATGCCGCTCGAGATCGGGTACGTCTCGACGGGCAGATGGATGCGATGCTCGCCACCGATGTGAATGTGGCGCACCACGTGGCGCGCCGTCGTAATCGTGACCGGCTGCACCACAACCGGAATGTCTTCGTGCGCCTCATGCGGCAGCACCTGGCGGAACCACCCCACGCATCCCGCCAGCATCATCACGGCCCCAAAGGCAGTCACCCACAGGCTCGTCACCAGCCCCGCCGCCGCGGCCGTGCAGCCGAACGCCAGAATAATCGGCCACGCCGTCGGTGCGGGCAGATGGATCGTCTCGCCATGCGCGGGTCCCGATTTGTGCAGAACCGTTTCCGCCATCTCCCCCTACCGCCCCACGATGTACACCACTGTGAAAACCACCACCCACACCGCATCCACAAAATGCCAGTACAGCGCGAAAACCTGAATGCGCTCCGCATGCTCCTCGCGCACATGTCCCGTCAGCGTGAAGAGCAGGATTAAAGAAAGGCCGATCAGGCCGACCACTACGTGCGTCGCATGCAGGCCCACCAGCGAATAAAACGTCGTCCCAAATAAATTCGTCCGAATCGTCAGTCCATCCACGTAAATCAGCTTGTGCCATTCAAGGCCGGTGCCGACAATAAACACCACGCCCAGTGCAATGGTCAGCGCCCACCACGCCGCGAACGCCCGCATCTTCCCGCGCTCGATCTGCCGCTCGGCCAGCCATATCGTCACGCTGCTCGAGAGCAGACAAATCGTATTGAAGATGGGGATATCGAGAACCTGCTGTGGCGTGGGCCCGCTCAGGCTCTTCCCGATATAAAAAACATAGGCCACAACAAAGATTGTGAAGATCGCCGTCTCGCCCGTGATCAGCGACAGCATGCCCACCCGCCCGCGCGAGGGCAGATGCCACGCTTCCGCGACCGGACTAACTGGAATAGCGCTCATGCTTCGTACTTCCAGTCCGGATCGTCGGGATGCTTCAGATCCCACAACGGCCGCCGGCTGCGAACCACCGGATCTGCCGCGAAGTTATACGACGGCGGCGGCGACTGCGTCGACCACTCCAGCGTCCATGCGTCCCATGGATCGCTTCCCGCTTTCTTCCCGCGAAAATACGAGTCCACCAGATTCCCCGCGAAGATCAGCACCGCTATTCCCTGGATCATTCCCCCCACTGAGATGACGAAATTCAGGTGATTCCACCCCCGGTCCGGCTCATAGGTGTAAATCGACCGCGGCATCCCCAGGAAACCGACAAAGTGCATCGTATCGAAGGTGATGTGAAAGCCGATCAGGAAGAGCCAGAAGTGCCACTTGCCCAGCGTCTCGCTCAGCAGCCGTCCCGTCACCTTCGGATACCAGTAGTAAATCCCCGCAAAAATCATGAAGACGATTCCGCCGACCAGCACGTAGTGGAAATGCGCGACCACAAAATAGGAATTGTGCAGCTGCCAGTCCCAGGGCGCTACCGAGAGCATGATGCCCGTCAATCCCGCGATCAGGAACTGAAAGAGAAATCCGATGGAGAACAACATCGGTGCAGCAAAGCGAATCTTGCCGCCCCAGATCGTCGCCAGCCAGTTGAAAAGCTTAATTCCCGTGGGAATCCCTACCAACATGGTGGACAGCACGAAGAATGTATTGCCCACTGAGGTCATGCCCACCGTGAACATGTGGTGCGCCCACACCCCGAGGCTGACAAATGCAATGCCCACCGATGCCGCAACCATCGCTGGATATCCGAAGATCGCCTTCCGCGAAAACACCGGAATGATCTCGCTGGCGATTCCGAATGCCGGCATCACCAGCACATATACCTCCGGATGTCCGAAGATCCAGAAGAAGTGAATCCAGACCATCGCCGATCCGCCCGCTTGCGTATCGAAGAAGTGCCCGCCCAGATAGCGGTCGATCACCAGCATGATCTGGGCCGCCGTCAGCGGTGTAATCGTCACCAGCGTCAGTGCGCTCACCACCAGCATCAGCCATACAAACAGCGGCATGCGCAGCAGCGTCATCCCCCGGCATCGCATCGAGAGTGTGGTCGCAATGATATTGATCGCCGTTCCCAGCGTCCCAAACCCGCTCACGATCAGCGCCAGTGCCCAGTAATCCGTCGCGTGCCCCGGCGAAAAGGCCTTCGCCGTCAGCGGAGCATACGCAAACCACCCCACATCCGGCGCACTCCCCATGCCATACAGGCCAAACCCGCCAATAAAGCTGTAATAAAGCAGCAGCCCGCCAAACGCCGTCAGCCAGAAGCTGAACGCGTTCAGCCGGGGAAACGCCATATCCCGCGCGCCAATCATCAGCGGCACCAGGTAATTCGCGAACCCAAACAGAATCGGCATGCCCACCAGAAAAACCATGGTCGTCCCATGCATGGTGAACAGCCGGTTGTAGACCTGCGGCGAAAGAAAATGATTGCCCGGCCACGCCAGCTGAATCCGAATCGCCAGCGCCTCCGCACCCGCCACCAGCAGGAAGAAAATCGCGTAGACCACGTACAGAATCCCCAGCCGCTTGTGGTCTACCGTCACCACCCATCCATGCAGCCACTCCAGCAGCATGGCCTGCGACCGCTCCCTCGGCGTCACATCCAGGGTTCCCGCAATCGGTAACGTTTGGTCCGCCATCCGCTGTCCTGATGAAGGCTAGTGAAGAGTGGAAAGGTAAGCCACCAGCTGATTCACCTGCTCATCGTTCAGCTGCATGGCCGGCATCAATGCGCCTGGCTTCAAGTGATCCGGATCCTCAATCCACGAACGGAGGTTTTCCGGAGTATTCGGCGCCGCGCCGGAAGCAATCGTCGCCCGGCTCATCAAGTGTGTCAAATCGGGCCCAAACGTCCCCGCGGCCGCCGTTCCTGCGATCCTGTGACAATTCGTGCATGCCTCGGTCTCGAAAATGTGCCGACCTGCAGCAACGCTCGCCTCCTGCATTCCCGGCTGCTGCTGCTCCCTCACCCATACCGCGAATTGCTCCGGCGTTTCCACATACACCCGCAGCAGCATCTTGGCGTGCTCCACGCCGCAGAACTGTGCGCATTGCCCCACATATAAGCCCGTATGCAAAGGATCGATCCACGTCTCATTCGGATGATTCGGAATCAGATCGGTCTTGCCCGCCAGTTGCGGAACCCAGAAGCTGTGATCCACATCCGCTGACAGCAAATGCAAATACGTCGGCTTAGGATCGTGTGCGTTGCTCACCGGCACGTGCAGCTCGTTGGCTGTCACAATGCCGAGCTTCGGATAACGAAACTCCCACCAGTACTGATGTCCAACCACCGTCACATCCAGCGCCGCCCGCGGCTTCGGCGCATCCTGCACCGCAAAGATAATTCGTGCTGTCGTCAGGAACAACACCACCACAATCAAAATCGGAATCACGGTCCACGCCAGCTCCACCTGCGTGCTCCCGTAGATTTGCACCGGCTCGCTCCCGTCGTCGTCCTCGCGCGCCCGGTAGCGAATGATCGCCCACGCCAGCAATCCGCCCACCGTCACGAAAATCCCACCCGTGATCGCCAGCACGAATAACGACAAGCCTAAAATACTGCTCGCCGGCGTCGATGCCGGAGCGAAGATGCTCGGCGAACTTTGCGGCCCGTCGGCCCAGGCGGCTTGTCTCGCGATCGCGGAGGCGACGCACAGCAGCGGCATGGAAACCAGCCGAATCGCTCTCGCGCTTTGCTCCCGGATCATGGGTTGCGTCTGCCTTCGCTCAGGCTTCGTTTAAGGTTGTTGGATTGGTTTCGTCTCGCATTGGGCAGGAAAACTGGGCCGGATCGTACCCGCCGTGTCGCTCACTTTCTTCGCGGCTTCGTGTGCAGGTCCAACTAAAAACCGTCTCGTCTGAAAAATAATCTTAGCAGCATTCGCAGATGCTTCTCCTCGATCGAACCCGCTTCACAGATTCACTCTGGCTTTTCCGCCCGCCGCGAAAAGCCCGGCGAATCGCCGAATCGCGTTGGCCAGCCCTGCAATCTTAGTCCCGCTCGCATACGCGTTGATTACGGCTCCGCGAAAAACCGGCGCCGTCAGCGCCCGGTAGCCCACATCGAGGTTCCCGTAAAACCACCGCGCTCCTCGGGCAGACAACCGCAGGTCTTCCCGCAGCTGCGCCGTCTCGAGCGCAAACCTTCGATGGGCCGCGGCGCCGCCATTCAGTTCCCCATCGATCGCCGCCGCCGCTGCCTGCCCGCTCGCTGTCGCCCCATAAATCCCCTCGCCCGTCAACGGATCGGAAAACCCTCCGGCATCTCCAACCAGAAAGGCTCGTCCTTCCGCCCGAGGAGCGTTCTCTGCGCCAAATCCCAAATACTGCCCCGTAATCCGCCCTACGCTGACATCGCCATATCGCTCGCGAATGTATGCCTGTAATCGCGGCCGGTCCAGCCTCTCCTCTGCGCTTTCGCTGTACAGCCCCACGTTGACGTGATCCCCCTTCGGAAAAATCCAGCCATATCCCTGTCGCGCCCCGGCGAGATCGAACACCAGATCGTCCTCTCCTGTTCCGCCGGTGCGCACCTCCGCCTCCAGCGCAAAGCCCCGCCTCAACCACGAAGGGCTATCTCTGCACAACAATTGCCGCACCCGGCTGTGTACCCCGTCGGCGCCAACGAGAAAACGTCCGTGATACTCGCGCCCCGCCGTCGCGACCGTCACCCCGTTGCCGTCGGCATCGATCCCGATAATCGGTCCGATCCGCTCGAACTGTGCTCCCGCTTCCATCGTCCGCCGCAGGCAGAAATCGTCCAGCTCCTCTCGCACCGTCATGGCGCACACCGCGCTCCTGCTGGCCAGCGTCGCCGTCTCGCCTCGCTTCTTCTCCACCACGATCGCCGACACCGTCTCTCGCGTCACAGGCGCCACTGAGTAGCGCAGCGCCCGCAGCGATTTGCGCGTCAATCCCCCCGCACAGGCCTTGTGCCGCGGAAATTCCGCGTCGTCCAGCAACACCACCGCCCGCCCCGCGCCGGCCAGGTCGTATGCTGCCGCGCATCCCGCCGGTCCTGCCCCCACCACGATGGCGTCCCATCGCTCCATGTCAGAAATAGTATCTCCGGAATACGCAAACCGGGTACGCACCCGGCCTGCTGGTCATTCAGCCTGTCAATGACCGGCTATGCGACCTGCGGCGGCGCCACCGACCCGCCAGGCTCGCAGTGTGGTGACGCTCCCGTTTTGCGAATCGTCAGCTCCACACGCACCGGATCGGCCGCAGTCGCCTCCAGCGTCTCCCGCGTGCACTGGCACAGCGCCGCCATCGTCAAATGCGATTGCGCCGTCAGCTCCAGCCCCGCCGCGATCAACACGCTGTACATCTCCACGCAGGTGGCCCGCACAAACTCGAATTCAATTGCAGCCGTATTCCCGTAGTCGAACCGCCGCGACAGCACGTACCCGCCGCATGCCAATATCGCTCCAGTTAAAAAACGGACCGTGCGAGCGGAATCCTCCGCGCACAGCGCGGAAAGGCTCAGATCCCATCCTTTTTGTCCCCCGGCTTGCTCGGCGAAGTCGTGCACACTCTCTGCATCGGAAAACTTCACGCAACTCTTCACTCCGATTTGCACCCGCCGCGCCCTAAAGATTTTCCCTGTGCTAATGTTGCCCCATGACCATCGGCACTGGCGTCGACCTTGTCGAAGTGCCGCGCATCCTTCGCTCCATCGAGCGCTTCGGCGACCGCTTTCTCCGCCGCATATTTACCGACGCAGAAATCGCCTACTGCCGCGCCAGAGCCTCTTCCGCCGAGAGTTTCGCCGCGCGCTTTGCCGCCAAAGAAGCCGCGGCCAAGGCCCTCGGCACCGGTATTCAGCACGGCGTCTCGTGGAAGGAACTCGAAGTCCGCCGCGCCCCGGGCGGCCGGCCCGTTTTGATCTTCAGCGGCCGCGCTCGTGCCATCGCCGGACAGCTCGGCGTCACCAATGTCTCACTTTCGCTCACCCACACGGCTGCGCTCGCCATGGCCACCGTCCATCTCGAAGCCTGACCCAGCCTGATCGCTTGCCCCCTACCGCTCCACCATCTCTGTCGCTTCCGGCGTGGGCTCCGCCGCCCCGGGCCGCTCCCAGGAAAAATCTCTGAACGCCGAATACACAAACGATCCGATGTACCACCCATCGATGAATTTGTACGGGAACTCCCCCGTCGTGTAGTGCCCGCACGGCAACACCTTTGAAACAAAATCGATCCCCCGCCGCGCAAAATTCTCCAGCACCTGCTCCGAATACTCCGGCATAAACGTCAGATCGTACTTCGCATGGATCACCAGCACCTTCTTCGCGTGCTCCGCAAAGCGATCCATATGCGAAGCCGGGCTGATGCTGCTGAACAGCCGGTGAGGTTGCGCCGGCGTCATGCCTGCCTGCTCAAACGCCGCCCGAATATGCCGCGTACTCTGTCCCGTCCACACCACATCCCCAAATGTCATCGACGCGTGATTGAATGCGTTCACCCGCAGCCGCGCATCGTGCGCGCTGGCCATAAACGCGTAGCACGAACCGAGACTCGTCCCCAGAATCCCAAACTGCTCGTACCCCTGCGACTCCAGCCAGTCCAGGCAGCACCGCACATCCACCACCGCCTGCCGCCCCGCCGCGATCGTCCGCCCAATGTTCGAGCTCACCGCGTAATCCGATCGCTCCGTCTCCGCAGGCCGCCGGATATCGTGAAACGGCTTGCTCAACCGCAGCGCGGAAATCCCGAAGCGGTTGAACAGGGAGCACAAAATGTTATGGCTGAACCCATCGGCATTCCACTGCGGCATGACAATCATGGCCTGCCGCGGCTTGCCGCCGCTTCCCTCCGTGTTCCCTGTACTCTGTACCCTGCTTTCAGCCGGGTACCAGCGCGCATTCACCTGATCGTTTTCCGGATACGGCGTTCGCACCGGCGAAGTGAACCGCAGAAACTGCGCCTTCTTCAGTCTCCCTTTCTCCGCTTTCTCCTTCAGTTCGGCATCGCGCCGCAGCGTCTCCGGCCGCACATTTGTCGGAAACAGCTGCGGTGCCCGCTCCTCCAGCCGAAAATCCTCAGGCCGTTTGTATGAGAAGAACGCATCGCTGTTGCCAATAATCGCCTCGTTCACCGCCGCCATCGCCTCTTCAGAAGCGGTCCCATCGCCCGACGCGCGCGCAACCGCACCCCTCAATCCCACCGCATCGATGAAATCGTTCAGCCACTCGAAGCCCCACTCCATCGGCCGCACCACGCGATTCTCATCGCGCGTCGTCAGCGCCGTTTCCCACGCATACATCCACCGGCTGTAAAGCTCTCCCAGCATGAGCCTCTAACCCACCATCGCTCGCGGCACCCGCGCGGCAATACCGCACAGCACCTCGTAAGCAATCGTCCCCGTCAGGTCCGCCACGTCCGCCGCCGTAATCCTTTCCCCGTCCTGCTCCCCGATCAGCACCACTTCATCTCCCACAGCGACCCCCTCAATGTCCGTCACATCCACCATCGTCTGGTCCATTGAGATGCGTCCCGCAATCGGAGCCCGCCTCCCACGGATCAGTGCGCTGCCACGACTCGACAGCAGACGATTCAGCCCATCCGCATACCCCAACGCCAACAGCGCCAGCCGCGTCTTCCGATGCGCCCGAAACGTCGCATCATACCCGGCCACCGTACCCTCCTCAATCTCCCGCAGAGAGGTCACGCGTGTCTTCCATGCCAGCACCGGTTGCAGTTGCTCGCCGCTCACACTTTCAGACCTTATTTCGGGACCGGGCGCATAACCATAGAGCGCAAGCCCCGGACGCAGCATCAGCCTCGCTCCCATGCGCTTCGCCAGGCTGGCAACTGCCACATCCTGCTTCAGCGTCCCCGCCGAGCTGCCCGCGCTCAGCATCTCCGGCCGCATCCCGGCTGCCGCAATCGTATCTGCGACAGTTACAAATTGCCGCACCTGCCCGGCTGTCATCTCCGCGTCTCCCGGCGAATGAAAATGCGTCATCAGCGCTTCCAGCCGCAGCGGCGACTCCCGCGCAAATCGCTCCATCGTCGATCCCAGTCGCTCCGGCTGCGCGCCCTGCCGCGACATCCCGGTATCGATCTCGAGATGTACCGGAACCTCCCCGGCGCCGCGGCCCAGCCTTCGCGCCGCCTCCTCCAGCCAGTCCAGATGCTGCGCCTCCCACACCACCGGCGTCAGATTCTCCCTGATCGCCGTCTCCGCTTCGCCCGCAAAAATTCCCGACATAATCAGGATCCGCGCCGCGGGGCAAACCTGCCGCAGAGCCACGCCTTCTTCAACCGACGTCACCCCGAACCAATCCGCGCCATCCGCCTCCAGCGCCTGCGCACACTCGCTCAGGCCATGCCCGTAAGCATTGGCCTTGACCACGCACAGCAACTCCACCCCGTCGCCCGCCAAACGGCGCAGAACATCGTGATTGTGGATGAGCCTGCCGCGAGAAACCTCAGCCCAGGTGGGTCGTGTGCTCGTCATCTCCTCCGAGGCTCGCGGCTAACAGCTAACGGCTAACAGCTAACAGCTGATAGCTAGTTGGGAGCCGGCGTGCTCGCGCTCTGCCCCGCGGCCGACTGCGACGGCTGCGCTCCCTGATACAGCAACGGAATATGGAATGGCTCCGGCGCATTGCTCTTCTTCGTCGAAGCCTTCTGCTTGCCCGGCATCAGATCCACCACCGCCGTCCTCTGCGCATTTACGCACGCCCAGTGCATCCGCGAACGGTTGTAGACATGCGTGAAGATTCCGCGCTCTTCCTTCACGCTTCCGTTCGTGCGCCACTTCACAATGTACGTCCCGCTCACCAGCGCCGTGTCGCCAAACGTCCGCACGCTTACCACCCGCTGCTCCATGCTCACCGGCTCGTCGCCCTTCTGGAACAGCATCGCGATCTGCTGATTGCGCGTCGTCACATCGCCCGTCGACGAAATATCCACGTACAGCGGCGACAGCAGGAACTCCATCGTGAACTGATCGTTCTTCACCACCGCGTTGCTCCACTGATCCTCAAGCCCCTGAAACTCCTTCACCTCAGGAGGCTGACTCGTCGAACCGGGCGCAACCGCCTCTGCCTGCTGCGCGCGCACCGAACCCGAACCACCGCACAGCATACTCATCGAAACTAAAATCCAAAATGCCTTAAAACGCATACACATCCAATTCCGGGGAGGTCCCCCTAATGATAGACGTTCCCCTGCCCCTGATGCCATCATCGGCGGCGTTCGTGAACACGTTTTTCACATGAGGTACCTGGTTCTCCTCTGGATTCACATCCGGTCCCGCAGTCCCATTTCCGTCCTACACTCGTTGAAGATCATGGCTACCACCCCCGACATCGAATTCGAGCGCGGCCTCCCCGCCTCCCTCGACGCCGAACGCACCATCCTCGGCGCCGTCCTCCTCGACAATCACGCCTACAGCGAGGCCGCCAGCTCCCTCCGCTCTGAGGACTTCGCGCTCACCGCCCACCAGCGCGTCTTCGCCCGCATGGGCGAGCTCATCGACCGCAACCACATCGTCGACATCGTCACCCTCAGTGAAGAACTCGCCCGCCGCAAAGAAATCGAATCCGTCGGCGGCGTCGCCTGGCTCGCATCCCTCACCGAAGGCCTGCCCCGCCGCATCTCCATCGAGGAATACGTCCGCATCGTCAAGGACAAATCCCTCCTTCGCCAGCTCATCAACATCTGCTCCAGCTCCATCACCCGCGCCGCCGACCAGAGCGAAGAAGCCCTCGACGTCCTCAACGCCGCCGAATCGGCCCTCCTCGAAGTCACCGAGAAGGGAATCACCCGCGGCTTCTCGAGCATCCACGACATCGTCGCCGGCTCCTTCAAAACCATCGACAACCTCTATAAGGAAGGCCGCGAGATCACCGGCCTCGCCACCCACCTCACCGAATTCGACCGCATGACCAGCGGCCTCCAGAACTCCGAGCTCATCATCATTGCCGCCCGCCCCTCCATGGGCAAAACCGCGCTCGCCATCAACATTGCGCAGAACGCCGCCATCCACGGCGGCAAAGTCGTCGCCGTCTTTTCGCTTGAAATGTCGAAGGAATCCCTCCTCCGCCGCATGCTCGCCTCCGAAGCCACCGTCGACTCCGTCAAAATCCAGAAAGGCTTCCTGCTCCGCGAAGATAAGGACAAACTCACCTCCGCCCTCGAGCGCCTCGTTGAAGCCCGCATCTTCATCGACGACACCCCCGGCATCTCCCTCACCGAAATGCGTGCCAAGGCCCGCCGTCTCCGTCAATCCTCCGGCGGCCTCGACCTCGTCGTCATCGATTATCTGCAGCTCATGTCCGCCGGCTCCATGGGCCCCCAGGCGCGCCGCTACGAGAACCGGACACAAGAGGTATCGGCGATCTCGCGCGGCCTCAAAGCCCTCGCCAAAGAGCTCAACATCCCCGTCATCGCGCTCTCCCAGCTCTCCCGCGCCTCCGAGCAGCGCGGCGGAGACAAGAAACCGCTCCTCTCCGACCTCCGCGAATCCGGTTCCATCGAACAGGATGCCGACGTCGTCGCCTTCATCCACCGCGAGAGTTACTACAACCGCGACAAATCCGGCGAAGGCGATCCCGAAGCCGACAACAAAGCCGAAATCATCGTCGCCAAACAGCGCAACGGACCCACCGGCTCCATAGAAGTAGCCTGGGTCTCCAAGTGCACCAAATTCGGCGACCTGGCCTACGGCAACCAGGGCGGGGAATACTGATCATCGTCTTACCTGTGATAGAATGTAAGGCGTTATGGCAGAACTAGCGACAGTAAGCACGAAGGGTCAATTTGTGATCCCGGCCGAGATCCGTGAGGCCTTGGGCATCCGTCCCGGAACACGAATTGCCGTGTTGCGCGAAGGCAATCGCATCATCCTTGAGCCCGTGAATAAGGAATATGTGCGGGCGCTGCGGGGATCATTGGCTGGTGGTCCGTCAATGACCGACGAACTACTCAAGGATCGTCGCGAAGAGGACCGTCGCAGCAAGTGGTAACGTATGCCCTCGATTCAAGCGCCGTTCTGAGGTTTCTTGAGAACGAGGCGGGAGCGCATCGGATCGAAGCTCTGCTGCAAAGTCAATTTGCCGGGAAAAACCTTATTGTTGTTTCGGCCTTGCACTGGGGCGAGGTGGCAGGCTACGCCTACAAGACACGTGGCCAGACTGCCGTCAGCCCCGTGCTTCAACGGCTGATCGCGATGGGCGTTGAAATTGTCCCGGTGACGGCCGATCAGGCGGTCGCGGCCGCGCAGATTAAGCTCGATTACAAAATCCCCTACGTCGATGCATTTGGTGCAGTGCTTGGATCGGCACCCAATCACGTCTTCGTCACCGCCGACTTCGATCTCAAGCCCGCCGCTAAATTTGCGGATATCGAGTTCCTGCCGGCGAAGTAGCCCTCCTATGCGGGGCTCACCGCCCGCATCCGTTTCCCCTGAATCTCAATAAACACATTCACCAGCGTCAGCGCCGCAGGCGTCACCCCAGGTATCCGGCTCGCCTGCCCCAGCGTCAACGGCCGCACCCGCGTCAGCTTCTCCTGCATCTCTCGCGATAACCCGCTCACCTGCGTGTAGTCGAACCAATCCGGAATCCCCCGCTCCTCCGCCTGCTTCAGCTTCTCAATCGACTTCTTCTGCTGGTCCAGATACCCCGCGTACTTAATCTCCGTCTCCACCGTCTTCAATTCATTCCGCACGTGTGCTGGCAGATGCCCATCGGCCCCATCTTCCAACCACGGCGCAAACAGCGTGTCCCGCAACTCGCCACGCAACAGCGGCCAAATCGTCGACATGGTCACCTCAGGCCGCCGCAAAACCTGCGCCCAGGTCTGACCAGCAGGCCATTCGCCTCCCGTTGCTTTCCCCGTCGACAGCACTTTCTCCAGCGCCACAGCACGAGCCTGCTTCGCCTCGTACTCCGCCCACGCCGCATCCCCAATCAGCCCCAGCCGCCGCCCATAAGGCGTCAGCCGCCGATCGGCATTGTCAATTCGCAGATGCAGCCGGAACTCCGCTCGCGAAGTGAACATCCGGTACGGCTCGTTCGTCCCCTTCGAAATCAAATCGTCGATCAGAATCCCCGTGTACGCCTCAGTGCGATCGAGCGTGAACGCCCCCTCGCCCTTCACGCTCAGCGCCGCGTTAATCCCCGCCATAATTCCCTGGCACGCCGCCTCTTCATATCCCGAAGTCCCGTTGATCTGCCCCGCCAGATACAGCCCCTCAAACTTCTTCACCCGCAGCGAACGGTCCAGCTCCGTCGGATCGATCGCGTCGTACTCGATCGCGTACCCCGGCCGTAGCATCTCCGCATTTTCGAGCCCCGGAATCGACCGCACAATCTGCCACTGCACCTCCATCGGCAGCGACGTCGACATCCCGTTTACATAAACCTCATGCGTATTCAGCCCCTCGGGCTCCAGAAAAAACTGATGCTGCTCCTTGTCCGGAAACTTCACCACCTTGTCTTCAATCGACGGACAATACCTGGGCCCTGTCGCCTGAATCTGCCCCGAGTACATCGGCGACCGGTGCACATTTTCGCGAATAATTTGTAACGTCTCCGGTGTCGTATACGCGATGTGACAAGAAACCTGCCGCTGCGGCAGCGTCCGCGTTCGAAAGCTAAACGGCGTAGGATCGGCATCCCCCGGCTGCTCCGCAAACTTCGACCAGTCGATGGTCCGCCCATCCAGCCGCGGCGGCGTCCCCGTCTTCAAACGGCACCCGCGCAGCCCCAGCCCCTTCAGCGCCTCACCCAGCAGCACAGAAGCCGGCTCCCCACTCCGCCCCGCCGGATAGTTCTCCTCGCCGCAATGAATCAACCCATTCAGAAATGTGCCTGTGGTGATTACAATTGCCCCCGCCAGAATCACCCGCCCATCCCGCAAGCGAACCCCGGTTATCCTGGGCAACTCCTCTGCGCCCCGCACCATGCCCGGATCCTCATGCACACTCATCCGTGCTTCCTGTGCCCTGTACCCTGTACCCTGTACCCTCGATCTCGTGCTCTCCAGCACGAGATCCACCACCTCCGCCTGCTTGATAAACAAGCCCGCCTGCGACTCCAGCACCTCCCGCATCTTCACCCGGTACTGCTGCTTGTCGCACTGCGCTCGCGGCGACCACACAGCCGGCCCCCGCGACGTATTCAGCAGCCGAAACTGAATCCCCACCGCATCCGCAACCTCGCCCATGATCCCGCCCAGCGCGTCCACCTCCCGCACCAGATGCCCCTTCGCGATCCCCCCTATCGCCGGGTTACAACTCATCTGCGCGATCAAATCGAGGTTCAGCGTAAACAGGGCGGTCCGCAGCCCCATGCGCGCCGCGGCCATCGCCGCCTCGCACCCGGCGTGCCCCGCCCCCACCACCACAACATCGTATTGTTCTGTAAAGGCCATGTTGACTAATTCATATTCTAGCCGCCCGCATGTTCCCCAAGACTTTGCGAAGACCGAGCCCGCCGCCTCCAATGCGAGCCCATCCGCGCAAAAAACAAGGGTCCCCGGTCAGGAGGACCCTGCGGTAAAATCGGATATCTTCAGAACACAAAATGCAGATCCATCGTGACCGCGCGCGACCCCCCAATTGTGCCCGTGACCGATCCGAAGTTAGCCCCGTTGTTCGGACATCCTCCGCTGATCGTCGCCGTCGAGCACGATAGAGTGCCTGCCGGAAGCGTCGTTGGAATCGTGGTCGTCCTGCCCGACCCATTGTGATACGGCAACTGGTCGAGATTCGTCAGGGCCGATTGCTGGTCTGCCGGATTGTTGCTCGTCACGATCTGACCATAATTCACGTAGTAGTAACTCGGGTCGCAGTTATTGCCTGCCGCGATGGCCGATGCCGAACACGCCGAATTCTGACGAATCTGTGTCTGGTTCTGCGGTACGTCCAGGCTCGGCGTGTTGGTCACATTAAACACGTTGAAACGGTATTCCAGCGTAAGCTTCTCCGACGGATGGAACTGCTTACGAACCGATAGATCGGCCCGCTTTTGAAATGCCTGCCGGAAAAGATTCCGCTGCCCGGGGGCGAAATCCGTCTCGAAGATATCCGACGGGTTAGTGCCTGTCGAGACCGGAATGCCATCGGCGCCCGGCTGCAGATAGTGGATCGAAATCTGGCTCGGATCGATCGCCGGTATGTAGCTGCTGCCCGTGCGAAATGCCCCCGAATGCCCCGTCAGCGCACTCTTCGGGTTGCTCGGGTTTGCAATCGGCAGTACCGGATTCATCAGAGTCGGATAGTCGCCGAAGAATATGCTGCCGACCGCCCCATAGAACTCATAGAGCGAGTACGGCTCGCCGCTCTGTGCGACAACCAGTCCCCCCAGATGCCAGTCGTTGGTCACCCACGACAGCGCCGACTTAGGCCGCGCGACGTTGGGCGCGGCTACGTCGAAGTTAGCCGTCAGCACATGCCTGCGATCAAAATCGGCCGGCGCGTAAGAATCCCGAAGGTTATTCGGGTTATCTCCAGTGAAGAACAACCCTATGTCGCTTTGCTCGTCATAAGTGTGGCTGAATGTGTAACTGACTCCACCAAGAACGTTGTGCGATAGCCGTTTCTCCAGATGCGTCTCCAGAGCGTCGTAAGCCGAGTTTCCGGAAGTCTCGAAGAACGCCGCGTTGGGGCTGTAACCGACATACGGGGCGCGAAAGTCCGTGTTTCCTCCATCCTCTGTGTTCCAGGGCTCGCCGGGAATTGGATCGTAGTCGTAGCCGTCCGACTCGCTGTTCTGGTTGAGTACCTCAAATCCGTAGCTGTCCGTCTCGCCATGCACCGGATTGCTGGCCGTGGCGAGCAAGGGTTCGTTGAACGGGATCGGGATCACGGCATGGCGTCCGCGATTTCCCGTATACCCGAGCGTAACTGCCAGATCCGGCCTTGGCTGCCATTGCACATTCAGCGTGAAATTCATGGTGTACGGAAGTACGTTGTGCTTGTCGTACGCCCCGAAGTTCAACGTATCGGGGCAATCGGTATACCCCTCCTGATTGTCTACCCCGCCGCAGTTCGGGCCGTAATACTTACTCTGGCCGGTCAGCCCATTGAGTGTGTTCTGCAACGATGCCGCGATCGTGCCCGGGTTAGAACTGGGAGGCACATAGGTCGATGCCGTCAGGGACGTTCCCAGCGGATTCGCAAGCTTCGTTCCGTTGCCAACCACATAGCTCGCCAGCGGAGCCGATTCTGTCACACCGAATGGCCCACCGTTGCCGCTGCCCGCCGGCTGCGACAGATAGCTAAAGTATTCGCCGCGGTCATAGTAAAGGCCGAATCCCCCCCGCCAAACCACCGTTTCGTGATTCCATTTAGGAGCCCACGCAAACCCGATCCGCGGAGAAATACCCCACTGGCGCCCGGTGAGCGTCGAATCGCTGACCCCCGCCGTTGGATTGAACTTATTATTCCCCGCGATCACAAACCCGGCGTTATTTACCGTGAAGCCTGTGGTGGTTGTGCCAGTCACGTTGTAAGCGCTCGGGTCGAAATTGAAAATATTGCCGTATTTTTCCGTCAAGCCGCCGTGATAGTCGTAGCGAACTCCCGCCGTGATGCTCAGGTTCGATAGTGCCTGCCACTTATCCTGCACAAAGCTCGAAATCTCATTGGTGCGGTAGTAGCGATCCGATAGATTTTTTCCTGTGTTTGGATCGATGCTTTCAAGTACGCTCGAACTGTGAACCGATCCGGCGAGAAACTTCTGGAAACTCGAGCTTGTGACCTGGGCTATCCCCGTCCGGTTGTTATCGATATTCAGCTGCGTATAGCTGTATCCGCCGCCCGCAAGGATCGTATGCCGCCCCAGAGTAAAGACAATACTGGACGATGGATTGAGACGGTTCTGGTAATAGCCAATATTTGCGAATGAGCTGTACGGACCAACCTTCACTCCCGGCGAGACACTGCTGTTCGTCGCAAATTCCTTGATCAGCAGGCCAGGCAGTCCGGCGGCGTAACCGCCGCTCGCTCCGGTGCCCACTCCGAAGTTCGACCCCGGGTCGATCGTCTGTGTGTAGTAACTGTAGCTGTAGCTCCGCGAGTAGCCCAGCGTCTGCACCCAGTTGATCTTAGACCCCAGCACAATCGTGTTCGTCAGTGAACCGACCTGCGCGCCGTTGCTCTGCGACTGCGGAAATCCTCCTACCTGCGACATCCCGTAGAGCCGGGAAGAGGGATCCGACTGGTAATAATACTTTGCCGACAAGCGATCGATATTGCTCAGCTGATAGTCCAGCGATCCCGTTCCCTGGTTGCCCGCTAGCGTCGAAGTACCCAACAGGGTCACGTTGGGCACCCCATATTGATACGCGGCCGACGTCTGTGCCGACGGGACCAGATAGCCTCCGTTCGGTAGTTTCGCCTGCAGCAGCGCTTCCGCGATGGGATCGATCGCTCCGGTATAGGTCTTCCCATTGTTCCAGCTGGTGGCTGCCGCTGTTAGTCCTGCTGCCGATCGGTCGTCTGTCAAGCCGCTCGGAACCGTGATCTGCGACAACCCTGTCGAATCGTCGGAATCGTACAGCCGCTGATAAGCCGCAAAAAAGAACAGCTTATTCTTCATGATCGGCCCGCCCAGCGTCGCCCCTGTCGTCCAGCGATGCAGCGCCGGATTCGCCAGCGATGCCGGAAACGCCCCTACTCCTTCGTTCGCCAGCAAATAATCCTGTTTGAAGAAAAATGGATCGGCATTGAGCGCATTGTTGGCAAAACTTCCGTATAGCTGTCCATGAAACGCGTTCGTTCCCGTGGATGTGTTCACGTCGATCTGCGCACCGGCTGTTTCGCCCTGCTGCGCGTCGTACATGGATGTGTTCACCCGCAGTTCCTGCAGAAATTCGGGCGGCGGCGAAGGCAGGCTGTTCCCGTTCGAGCCATAGACCGACGTGCTGGTTTGCGACGCGCCGCCTACATCGCCAGAGCCCGCTGAGGATGTGCTCGATGTGCTTCCGCCGCCGATATTGAAGTTGTACCTCTGCGACGCATCTCCGCTCGAACTCATCCCGTTGAAGATATTGCTGACGTCTGTCCCGTTCACCTGAAACGTATTGCTCGTGGCGCGCTGCCCGTTTGCCCAGATGTTCTGATTGCCCAGACCGGCATTTGTGTCCAGACCGCTCAGCAGTTCCGCGTTCACTCCCGGCGCAAGGATCGCGAGCTGCGTAAAGCTCCCCGTTGCCAGGGGCGTTGTCTCAATCTGCGCCTTGTCCAGCGTGTACCCGTTCGTCGTATCCGTCGCGTTCAGCAGAGGATTCGCGGTAACTGTCACCGACTCTGTTACTTTTCCTGGCTGCAGCGAGGAATTGATCGTGGCGGCGCGCATTTCCTGCACTTCGATCGCCGGATAGTTCACCGTCTCGAAGTTTGGCTCCGTCACCGTGACTTTATACGTGCCCACCGGCAGGTTCAGAATTTCCCAGTAGCCGGTCTTCTGCGTCGTAGTCGAGCGTTTCAGTCCCGTCTGCTCGCTCACTACCGTGACTCTCGCCTCCGGCATCGCCGCCCCGGAAACGTCTGTTACGGTTCCGTTGAGGCTTCCCAGCGTTTCCTGCGAACGGGCGAATTGCGTGTTGAGAAGAATGCTGAAAACAAGACACAACGCCGGGACTGCGTGCTTGCGAAAAACCTTCTTCATTCGATTGGCCTCAAGTGTAAGGTGGTACTCTCCACGAGGCCGGTGAGGGACCCCCTGGATTCCAGTTTTTTTGGGGATCTACCTGGATCTGCCCTTTTACCGTTCCACAGCTGGATGAATGTCGAATTAATTACAGCATGGTTTTGTTCCCGGGCAGGTAGAAAATTTTTGCGGGGCCTCGAAAAGCCGGTGGAAAACTATCAGCGACTGCTACAAATTGCTTAAAACACCAGCCTGATCCCCACCTGTAGCTGCCGTTCCCGGTTGACCGCGCCGCTGTTGGCGTTCGTCACTTCTCCGAAAGCAGCCGTCGGATCGTATACGTATTGCGTCTCCGTGCTGCCGTTCGTCATCACCGTCTTCGTCCCCGGCTTCACGCCGCTCTGCCACGCCAGCGTGGCCATGTTTGGGTGCGCTGTGTCGTTCGTCACCCGATACCCAACTGTCTGAAGATCCGTCACGTTGCGATGGTTCAGCGCATTGAAAGCCTCGCCCATTACCTCCAATGAGGAACGGTCGCTGATACGTATTCTTTTCGTGAATCGCAAATCCAGATTCACCGCCGCCGGATACCGGAATGTATTGCGTCCGATCGGTGGAATTAAATCCTCGCCGCCCGACCCGTTCAGACTTCCACCCAGGCTCGCAATCGGAACCGACATGCCTGCCGTATTGTTCGTAAACGTCTCGTCGGGCTGCTGTACCGCCTTCAGGCAATTCGCTCCGTCCCCCGTCGCCCCGCCGGCGTTCAGCCAATTCTCGTATGAGCACGAAGGCGTCGGCACCGTTCCTTCCGTCCGCATGGAGTATGGAAGTCCCGTATGCCACGCCCCCGCCGCCGCCAGTGAGTATCCTCCGAACATCATCCCCGCCGGACCGCGCAGCCGCCAGGGCTCACGCGCCACGATTCCCCCCGCTACCCGTTGCCGCACGTCGTAATTTGACGTTCCATGCTCCAGACGCAGATCGGCGGGATCGTAAACATCGTTCCTCTCGGCAAACGTTGCCTCGTTCTGGTTGTCGTCAATCGTATGTGCCCACGTGTATGCCGCATTCACATTCAGCGTGTGCGAGAGCCGCCGCGTCACACGCATCATCGCTCCGCGATAGCTCGAGTTGGTCTCGCTCACCATGTCCGTAATCGCACCATACGCCGGATTCACCCGATGGTAGTAAAAGCGCCGCGGCGCGTAAACCACATTGGTGTATCCCGAAACCTGGCTGCTCGCCTTTGCCAGAGGTCCCGCGTTCCCCGCATTGCCCGGAGCCTCCACGCTGTAGAAAACCGTCGCCGTCGCGCTCAAATCGATGTTCGTATCGATAAACTGCGTCAGATCGTGCCCATCCGTCGCCATCCCGGTCAGGGTCAGCGTCGTGCGCGCTCCCACTTCCTGCTCAAGCGACAAGCTCATCCGGTTGATTTGTGGATGCCGGAAATGTGGATCGAAATACACAGCCTCCGGAGCGGTCGAATTGTGGTTGGGTGCGATCGGATCGACCCATGGCATCTCGTTGCTCGCAAATACGTGCGGAAAGGCCGGCGCTCCCTCGTCCATCGGACGATACGAGTACGTGCGCGGTGATCGCGCCGATCCCGTTGAGGTCAACGCGCTGAACACCGTGGCGTTCGGCACACGCGCAAAATAAATTCCGTACCCCCCGCGCAAAATCGTGCGGCCTTTGCCCATGACATCCCACGAGAATCCCGCTCGCGGCCCAATCCCGTTTCGATCGTGCGGCAAACGCGCTGTCTCCGGAATATCCGTATTCGCCAGCGCCGCATTTGTATCAGGCAGGCTCTCATATTCGTAGCGCGCCCCCAAAGTCAACGTCAGCCCGCCGCCCGGCTTCCATTCATCCGCTGCATACAGCGCATAATCGACCGTGCTGAAGCTCCAGTTTGGGCTTCCTACCGTCTGCCGAAAGCTCGAATAGCACGGGTAGCGTCCCGCCCCGCTGGTCGTCCCGTTGCAACTGTTCGGCGCCAGCATATCCGCGAGAAAGTTCCCCAGGCTCGCGTACGAATATTCGCCGTCTTCGTCCTTCAATCCATCAAGAACATCCGCCACGTGGTTGTAGTCGTAGCCAAACCGCAACGCCTGCTTTCCGCGAATCCACGTTCCCGCATCCATGAACTGCAGCCGCGTTTCCGCCGGATACTCCCGCTTGTTCACCGTCGAGAGCGTCCCCAGGCTCAGCCCCTCGCTGCGATCAATCGAGACCTGCGGAGCCAGCCCCCACACATTGTTCGCAAATTGCTGCTCGAACCCGCTCGCCGTCCCCGGCGTCTGCGAAAGCACATCCCTGCTGTATTGGAATCGCGCGCTGCTCATCAGGCGCGGTGTCGCAAAAAACTCCCACCGGGTAATCGCCGCATCGTCGCTGGTCGAGCTGTTCCCGAAGCTCCCGATCGCATCCGTCTCCGTCGCCCCTCCCAGCACGCTGTGCACACCTGAGCGACGCATTCGGTTGTACTGCGCCACTACATGATTGCGCCCATTCACCCGCCAGTTGATCTTCGGAAACAAGATGGTCTGCGCGGTCGAGCGCGGTACCGTGCCCAGCATCACATTCAACTGCCCCAGCACTGTCGAATACACGCACGCCGCCATCGCTGTCGATCCCGACGACGCCCCCGCGCTTCCTCCACAGCTTTTCACCAGCAGGCTCGTGCTGCTCGCCAGCCGCGCCTCCAGCGTGGTCAGCGTCGGCGCCGACGGCGGGGCAAAAAATATCTCCGGCTCATTCGCTCGCGCTACAGCCGGATCGTTCCGGTCATGTTGTTCCCACGCAAGAAACCAGAAAAGCTTGTCTCGCCGAATCGGTCCCCCCGCCGAAAGCTCCCACTGCTGCCGTCGGTCGGGCGCGTGAAATGGAACCTCAACATACGTGATGGGCTGCCCATTCAGATACATCACCGGCTCTCCCGTCGCGGTCACAGTTGTCCCCGCCGGCTCCATCTCCATCGTCTTGCTGAATGCGTTGTACGCCTGTCCGATCGCCCCCCGGTCGTAAAACACGGCCTGCCCGTGCAGGTGGTTTGATCCGCCCTTCGTTATCGCATTGATCGTCCCTCCCGCGCCCCGTCCATTTCCGGCTCCGCTCGCATTCACCTGGAAGGCCCCCGCCGCGGACTCCGCCGTCGCGAATCCATTTCCGTCCGACCCTCGCTCCCGCGCCCTGAACGCCAGGTTGTTGTCCGTCCCATCCAGCGCGATGCTGTTCATCGTCGGGCTCAACCCGCCAAAGCTCAGCTCTCCGCTGCTCCCCTCCGTCGCCGCTCCAAACAGCCCCGCCAGGTTCGACCCGTGCTGGCTGTTGTTCGGCAACTCTTCAAGCAGCGATTCCCCAGCGCCATCCTTCGCAACCAACGCCGCTTCCCCGGCGCTCATCCCCGCGCCGGCAATTCGCGCGTCCACCAGAATCGTGCGGTGAACCCACCGGTGCGCCAGCCGCGCATGCAGCCGCGCGGAAGTTCCCAGCCCCACCGTCAGATTGTCCGCCTCCCACTCCGACAATCCCCGCGCATGCACACGCAGCCTGTAGTCGCCAGGCATCACCTCGGCAAAATGAAAATTGCCGCGCCGGTCTGACCTGACATCGATGTGTTCGCCTGTCCCCTCGTCCTCGATCCGTACCAGCGCGCCCCCGATCCCTCTCCCATCAGGACCAACCACACGTCCGGCAACCACTCCACCCATGTCCGATTGCGCCTCGCAGGCCTGCCCCAGGCCCAGCGAGAAGGCGAGCCATAACCACAGCATGACCGGTTTCCAATAGAGGGGGAGCCGCACCTTACTCACCAAAGCGTCGCTTACCGTTCTTCAGCTGCCCGGCTCTTGACTGACCGGTTCTTAGCTGACCGTGAGTTCAACGTAGCTCTTTCGTTAAACTGGAAACAGCGAATGTTTATCGATGAAGCCAAAATTCGGGTCAAAGCCGGTGACGGCGGTAATGGATGCATGGCTTTTCGCCGTGAGAAGTTCGTTCCCCGCGGCGGTCCCTCCGGCGGAGACGGCGGCCACGGTGGCAGCATCGTCCTTGAAGCCAGCCAGCGCCACAACACCCTCATCTACTTCCGCTACAACCCTGAACACAAGGGCGAGCGCGGCGAACACGGCATGGGCTCCAACTGCACCGGCCGCGACGGCAAAGACACCGTCCTCAAAGTCCCTGTCGGCGCCATGCTCTTTGACGCTGATACCGGCGAGCTGATCCACGACTTCACCCAGCCTGACGAGCGCCTCGTGATCGCCCGCGGCGGCCGCGGCGGCCGCGGCAACCAGCACTTCGCTACCCCAACGCACCAGGCCCCGCGCGAGCATGAGCTGGGCCGCGCCGGCGAAGAGCGCACCTATCGCCTTGAATTGCGCGTCCTCGCCGACGTCGGCCTCGTCGGCTACCCCAATGTCGGCAAGTCCACCCTCATCTCACGCATCTCCGCCGCTCGCCCCAAAATCGCCGACTACCCTTTCACCACTCTTGAGCCGCAGCTCGGCGTCGTCTCCATCGGCGAAGCCCCCTTCGAAGAAAGCTTCGTCGTTGCGGATATCCCCGGCCTCATCGAAGGCGCGCATCTCGGCGCCGGCCTCGGTACCCAGTTTCTTCGTCACATCGAGCGCACACGCATCCTCGTCCACCTCGTCGACGTCTCCGACGCCGACGGCCGCCCCGATCCCGTCCAGGATTTCCGCGTCATAATGGATGAGCTCAAGAGCTTCGGTCACGGCCTCGACGAGAAACCCATGATCGTCGTCGCCTCGAAAGCCGACGTCGCCAATCCCGAAAAGCTCAAGAAATTGCAAACGATGGCGAAGCGCCGCAAGCTCCCCTTTTACGCCATCTCCGCCGTCACCGGCCTCGGCGTCGATAAGCTCAAATACGCCATCGGCGAGCGCGTCCGGGAACTGAGAAGAGAATCCGTCTCGGCCGAAATGAAAGAGGCCGAGCCTGCGGCCGGCTGAGAACAGGGTTCGGAATTAACCCCTTCTCCAATTAAGCCGCGCGCGACCGCAATGAAATTGCAGCCCCCGTTGTACTCGGTCACCTGCACCTCGCCGAACGCCTCCCGAATGCTGCCGATCACGTCCTTTTCGTAATCCCAGTTCGTCGTGTACTTGAAAAGCGGCCCGGCCAGTGGATTAAAGATCCGCGCATATCCTGTAAACAATTTGGCATCGAGCGCCACAAACCGCGCGCCTGGTTTCAGCGCCGGCGCTACCCGCGCCAGGGCAGCCCGTTCTCCCGGCATAGCACTCAGCGCAAAGGTGCAGATCGCTGCGTCCAATGACTGCGGCGCAAGGTCGAGCTGGGCGGCGTCTCCCTGCCGAAATTCAATGTTGGTCCATCCGCCCGCGGCGCTCACCGCTCGGGCCGTCTCCAGCATGCCTGTACTGTAGTCAACAGCGATAATCTTCCCGGTCCTGCCAATCCTCTCCTCCAGTTGGGCCAGGTTGACCCCTGCACCGCAGGCCAGGTCCAGCACCGTGTCCCCAGGGGAAAGCGCGAGCGCTGCGATCGCTTTCTCCTGAAGTGCCTTCTCGCGCCCCAGACACACGTTCCAGCGGATCGCGCGATAGACGAAGCGATGCCTCCCGAGCCAGTCGTACGCTCGCTTCCCGAACTGATTGTCCAGCACCATATGAAAATCTCGGCCTCCTGGCGCCGTTTCGGAGTTAGCCCGCCTGCCCCCACAAACTCGCCAAACACAACCCCGCCTGCCCCACCACCAAAACTCCCGTAGCCCAGAGAAACGCCCTCCTCCACCGAGTCTCGAGCGCATCCGCAAACACCCCACCCGCAAAAGCAATCAGAAACGGCAGCGCCCACAACCACGGCTCCGAAGCAACTCCCGTCGTCACCAGCACCATCAACGGCGCGCCCACCAGCAGCGGCGTTGTATTCCCGAAATACCGCGTGCGGCGCGACCCCGCATATAACGCAACAGCACCCACCAGCCCAATCGTGAACGCAGCGTTCTCAGCCCTCGTAAAAAACCACTTCGCCGGCTCCAGCGAGAACCACATCCGCCCCGCCGCGCTCCGAAACACATAGCTGAACGCGTCCGGATGAAACGCGTATGACGCAAACAGCAGGAAAAACGCCCCCAGCACCCACACAATCAGCAGCGTCGGAATATAAGCCCGCCGTTCCTCCGCCACCCACGCCATAAAAATCACAGTGAACACCAATGCCACCACAAACGCCGCCAGATGCGCCGCCGCAGTGAACCCTAATGCAACCGTCAGCAGCACAATTCTCGGCCGCCACTTTCGCTTCGGCCCCTGCAGCGCGTGCGATACCCCAATGGCCGTGTAGATGACCGAGAAAACCCCGAATGCCGCCAGTATTTCGTTGTTGGGAACCGTAGAACCCCGCACTATCGCCGGCGAAAAACAATACAGCGCCAGCGAAATGTAACCGCCATCGTTACCAAAGAGCCGCCGCGTTACCCACCACAGGCAGGCCCCCAGCCCCAGGCCCGCCAGCATGAACGGCAGCCGCAGCAGCAGCTCGATCGCTCCCACTTCATGCCGCATCTCCCATGTCGAGGTCGTCGCCGTCTGCCCCGCGAACCAGCGCTCCAGTGTCAGGGGCAGCCCCGCCGCACGATACGCCAGCGTTCCGTCATGAATGTTCCCGCAGGTTGTGAAGTAGCCGGTCAGCGGCGAAGGCAGCTCCCACATCTCCCGCCCACAGCGCGCAAACTGATAATCCGTCTCTGTGAGCGGCTGCCGCCCGCTCACCCAAACGCACTCCCCCAGAAAAACCAGCAGCATGACTACCGCAATTTTCTGCGGGAGCCCGAATCGAAACTTCCTGAGCTGGTGCGTCGTTCGAGCTGTTCCCATCAACCTGTCAGCAGTGTACCGAACGACCGCCAGCCCCAAGCCTCCCCACCGCCCTGCGCCGATTCGCTACACCTCGACTCTTGTCACACGCCACCCTGCCCAGGCGAATCCCTATCGATACCGGTGCCTCTGCCGATAGCGAATATGAAAAGCCGGCCCAAAACCAGGACCATCCCAGGCCGGCTCTGAAACGCCCAATGTCAGCCATCGCCACACCCCAATCTCCAGGTTCTCGGCCTGCATCGGCCCACCAGCCGTTCACGCCCCAAAGCCGCTTCCTCGGCCGCCAGCCGATCCTCGACGCGAAACGCGGCCTCTTCGGCTACGAGCTCTTCTACCGGACCGGCAAAAGCGGCGCGTTCTCGGGCGATCCCGATCAGGCTACCCACGAGGTTATCGATCACTGGCTGATGCTTATTCCCGAGGGCGATCGGCACGCCGCTTTCGTCAACTGCACCCGCTCGGCGCTCGTCGAGGGTATCGTCAACCTCCTTCCTCCCGCTTCCACCGTCCTCGAAATCCTCCCCGACATCGATCCCGATCCCGAGCTCATCGATGCGTGTCTCGCGCTCCGCGCAAAAGGCTATCGCTTCGCGCTCGACTCGTTCCTGCCCCAGCCCTCTCGCGCTCCCTTCCTTGTTCTGGCTGACTTCATCAAAATCGATTTCCTCACCGCCGACTTCGAAACGCGGCGCCAAATCTATTCGATGGCCGCCGGTTCCGGCGCCCGGTTTGTTGCCGAAAAGATCGAGACTGACATCCACCAGCGCATGGCTCTCGCCGAAGGCTGCACCCTCTTCCAGGGCTATTACTTCTCCCAGCCCATCGTCGTCGAATCCCGCACCGTTCCTCAGAATTATTTCGTCTACCTCAAGCTGCTCGCAGCACTCCAGCATTCGCCCACCGACCTCCGCAAACTCGAAAAACTCCTCTCCGCGGAAGCCTCGCTCTCCTTTCGCGTCCTGCGCCTGGCCAACTCCGCCATGCAGGGGAGTGCCGCCTCCATCACCAGCATCCGCGAAGCGCTTCTCATGATCGGCGACGACGCCGTTCGCAGAGTAGTGACGGTGGCCATGGCCGGTTCTTTGACCAACCTGCGCAGTTCGCCCCTGATTTCCATGATCCTCGCCCGCGCCCGTTTCTGTGAGCTCCTCGCTCCTTCTTTATCCGAAGATCCTCCAGCCTTCTATCTACTCGGCATGCTCTCTCTGCTCGACGTCCTGCTCAATGCGCCCCTGTTCCGTATCCTCCAGACCATTCCCATCAGCCCCCGGGTCAAATCCGCGCTCGAGGGCGACCGAACTCCCGCCGGCCGCACCCTCGATCTGCTCCGCAGCCTCGAATCCTGCAACTGGCAAGCCTGCGAGCAATTACAGTTCCTCATGAACCTGCCTGAGGGTTTCATCGCCCCGCTGTTTATCGACGCCGTCCGTTGGGCTTCAGAAATGTCGGTAGACATCTCGTCCTGAGTCACCTGCGGCCTGCACCTCTCTAACCCTGCCCACGTCGGGTCTCCTCACGGTTCCCTTCTCTATAATCGAGACCGATGACCAGCCTGCGCACGGCCAAGCGTTTCATCTTTCCTCTGCTCGGCCTGTGGCTGTTGCTCTACGCCTCGTTTTCCATGGTCAAGCCGCCGCTGCTCGACGGCCCCGACGCCCTCAACGCGGAAATCGCCCGCGAAATGCTCGTCACCCATCACTGGATCACTCCCTACGCCAACGGCATTCGCTACCCCCACCATCCGCCCTTCCTCTACTGGGCCACCGCCGTCAGCTTCGCCCTCTTTGGCATTAGCGACTGGGCCGCCCGCCTGCCTGTCATGCTCGCGACTCTCGCCCTGTTTGTCGCTACGTTCTCTCTGGCGCGCCGCCTCTTCCAGTCTGCCGCTGCCGCCTTCTACGCCGCCCTGGTTCTCATCACCTCCTACGGCGTCTTCCTCTTCGGCCATCTCCTCCTGCGTGACGTCTTCCTCTGTCTCTGGACCACCGTCGCCCTCAATCTCTTCCTCCGCTCTCTCAGCCAGGAAACCCGCCGCCTCGAAACCTCCCTCGGCTTCGCTGCCTGCTGCGCGCTCGGTGCGCTCACTCAGGGACTCGCCGGCGTCTTCCTCCCTCTGGTCATCGCATCTCTCTATCTCCTCTTCACCCATAACCTCCGGCATTTCCTCCGCTGGCATCCCATTCCCGCTGTCCTCTTCTTCCTTGCCCTCTTCCTGCCCTGGCAGATCGCTGCCCGCCACGCCCTTCGTCAGCAGGACCTCCTCAACCTCATGCCGCCGTTGACCGGTGGCCGCGTTCCGCTGCTCATCTTCTGGTCCCTGCTCTTCGTCTGGATCATCCCCTGGTGCGTCTACTCCATCCGCGCCCTCCGCATCGGCGCCTCTCCCGATCCCGGCCGCCGCCAGGCTCGCCTCTTTTGCATCATCTGGATTCTCACCGTCCTCGTCTTCTTCAGCTTCACCGCCCGCCAGGAATTCAACCTCCTCACCGCGCTCCCTCCCATGGCCCTCCTCGCCGGTGGCTGGCTTGCGGAAGACGAGGCCCTTCCACACCATCAGGGCCGTATCGCCGCCTTCATCCTCTTCTTCCTCGGTATGGCTGCAGCCGCAGTCGTGGCGTACTTCCTCATTGCCGCGCCGCTGCCCGCTCCCGGCGTCGATATCGCCACCCTCCTGCGCCCCCACCCTGGCCATCACGCCATCTTCTTCGGCTATCTCTTCGACCTCACCCGCTCCGCCATGGGCCTTTTCAAAGTCCCCCTCTGGATCACCCTCCTCGCCCTCGTCGTCGGTGTTTCCGCCTGCCTTTGGTATCGCCTCCGCGACAACGCCCGCATGGCCAACTGCTTCCTCGCCGGCATGATCGTCGCCATCCTCATCGCAGCGCATCTCGCGCTCAACACCTTCTCGCCCGTGCTCTCCTCCGCGATCCTCGCCGAAGCCATCAAGCCCGAAGTCGGCCCCTCAGACGCCATCGTCATCAATGGCCCCTTCGACGCGGCTTCCTCACTGGCCTTTTACCTCGAGCGACAGGTGCTCATCCTCAATCAGCCCGCATCCACCCTCGGTCCCACAGCCCAGCTCGCCAATCCCGCCGTCTTCATCGACAACGCCGCCCTGACCACCCTCTGGTCCGGCCCCTCCCGTGTCTGGCTCTGGACCACCCCCCAAACCGCGCCTACCCTCCCCGGCAATCTCTACGTCATCGGCGCCAGCGGTGGAAAAGAAATCCTCAGCAACCAGCCCAACACCGGCGGCGCCAGCTTCTAGTTTTCGATTCGAGAGCCGGCCTTGAAACCTGCCAGCTCAGAGAAATCGAAGTAACCCAACTCCCGTCCAGGCACCGGGGTCGAAGAATGGCTCGCGTTTCGCTCTTGACAATCCATAACCGCGCGGTTATGGTTTCATCCGTGACACTGGCCAACGCCAATCACGTCTTCCGGGCTCTGGCCGACCCAACCCGCAGGGCCATCTTCGAGAAGCTGGCGGGGCAGGGCGAGCTGACCGTCCACGCATTAACTCGCTACGCCGGCGTCTCCCAGCCCGCTGTCTCCCGGCACCTGACCGTGCTCAAGCGGGCCAAGCTGGTGCGGCATCGCCGCGAGGGACGCGAAACTCACTATCGCGCGCACCCGGACGCGCTGGCGCCGATGGTGGACTGGCTCGATCACTACGGCGCCTTCTGGCGCGAACGATTCGACCGCCTTGAATCTCTCCTCGAAAGGATGGGGCCATGAGTACTCCAGCCGACACAGGCGGTCCGGATACGAGCAGCCCGGCAGACGGAACCAATCCCGCAGAGAGTCCCCGTTCCCTTGTGGTCGAGCGGGTATTCCCGCACCCACCGGAAAAACTGTGGCGAGCGCTCACCCAGAGCACGCTCCTCGCGCAATGGATGATGAGCAACGACTTCGAGCCGACAATCGGGCACAAGTTCCAGTTCCGGCGCGACCCCATGCCGAACTGGAATGGCATTGTCGACTGCGAAGTGCTCATCGTCGAGCCATTCCAGCGCCTTTCCTATAACTGGGGCGTTGGGGGAGCCGAGTCCGGACTTCAGTGGGTGGTGCTCTGGACGTTAACTCCGGCAGACGGTGGCACCCATGTTCGCATGGAGCAATCCGGCTTTCGTCCCAATCAGAAGTCGAATTACCAGGGTGCGAAATACGGCTGGAAAATATTCTTTGACGCTCTGGATCGGGTGATCGGAAGGTTGGACTGACCATGAATGCAAGAAACATCGCCTATTGGATTACAGCCATTTCGACCCGACAGCCGCAAAATTGCAATCCTCATCCCCGCGAAAAAGGAGAAGCGAAATGAAAATCAAAGTGACTACCCTATACGTTGACGACCAGGAGAAGGCCCTGCGCTTCTATACCGATGTGCTGGGTTTCGTGAAGAAGTCCGACTTCAGCCAGGGGCCTTATCGATGGCTCACCGTCGTCTCTTCAGAAGATCCCGGTGGGACGGAGCTGCAGCTGGCGCTCAACAGTAACCCGGCCGCCAAAACTTATCAGCAGGCAATCTTTGAGCAAGGCCAGCCCGCGGCTATGTTCTTCACGGATGACGTGCAGGCCGATTACGAGCGGATGAAAGCGCGCGGCACGGTGTTCACGATGCCTCCTACGGACGTGACGGCCTCGACGATCGCCATGCTGAACGACACCTGCGGCAATCTTCTTCAGCTCACGCAGCTGAAGCATTGGTAGGGAGACGATCGTTATGGCCACGAAAAAGGCGGAAAAAGCAGCCCGCAAGGCGAGAGCACCTCAGAGAAATTCCAAACCTCGCAGAAATGCCGGAATAAAGGGCGCTGGCACTAAGTCTCCTGGAAGTCGCCTCGACTCCCCGGAGCGCAACCCCGGTGAACGGATCGATCGGTACATCGCCGGCATCCCCGACTGGCGGGGCAAAGTGCTGACCACGATTCGGCGGATCATGCGCGAGGCCGACCCGGCCGTCACCGAGGATTGGAAGTGGATGGGGTCCCCCGTCTGGTACTGCGATGGGATGATCGCCGTAGCCAATGCTCACCGCGACAAGGTGAAGGTGACCTTCTCCAAAGGCGCCCACTTCGCCGACCCCGGCCGCCTGTTCAATGCAGGCCTTGAAGGAAAGGAATGGCGGGCGATCGATACCTTCGAGAACGACCGGCTCGACGAGGCCAAGCTCCTAAGGCTCATCAAGACCGCGATCGCTTATAACCGCTCCCAACTGAAAAGCAAGGGAAAGTTAAAGGCTGATAAACACAAACTCACGAATTAAACACGAACGGTTGTGGCCAGAAAGACACAAGTGTTAGTGACTCATAATTAAACAGGGCTGCAATCAGGAGCCACTATATTTTACCGAAGCAATAGCCCGAACAAGCTTACCAGGATCGGCTCACTTAGGCCGATTTACCTGGCATCGACGATACAGAGCGGCTGTTTCCGCCCGGGCTAATCGCGCCGCAGATATTCGACGGCCCAACTTGCCGTTTCGGCCAGGACGGGATCGGGGTCTTCGTTCCATCGGTGAAGGATGGGCAGGAATTGCTGCTGGCCGCTGTTGGCCATGGCGATGGCGAGGTTACGGCGGAAGCCGGAGAACTTTGCGCGGCGTACGGGCGAGCCGTTGAACCAGCGGGAGAACTCGGCTTCGTCCATTGCGGCAAGCCAGTCGAGCGCTGGATTGACGAGGGCCGGGCGCGGAGACAGGTCGAGATCCGCAGCGATGGGTGCGCGGCGGTTCCACGGGCAAACATCCTGGCAGATGTCGCAGCCGAAGATTTGACGGTCGATAGCTGGGCGCAGTTCTTCGGGGATGGCTCCACGCTTCTCGATGGTCAGGTAGGAGATGCAGCGAGTAGCGTCCATCTGACGTGGGGCAGTTAACGCTGCAGTGGGGCAGGCGTCGATGCAGCGCGTGCAGGAGCCGCAACGATCGGGCTGGAGCTGCGCTGACTGGCTGGTCTGGATATCGAGGGAAGTGACGATCACGCCCAGGAAGAGCCAGGAGCCGAGATTCTGGTTCAGTATGCAGGTATTTTTGCCAACCCAGCCGATGCCTGCGTAGCGGGCGTAGACGCGCTCGACGACGGGGCCTGTGTCGACGAAGCAGCGGGACTCAAAGGGGCCGAAAGCGGTGGTGAGTTCGTCGCGAAGGCCTTCAAGGCGGCGGAGCAAGACCTTGTGATAGTCGGAGGGACGCTGGGTTTCGTTCTCTTCCTGGCCGGATGGTTGACCGGTGCAGGCGTAGCGGGCGATCCAGCCGGCGGTCTCCGGAGCGGGATCGATGGAGCGAGGCCCGGCGGCGTTGTAGTTCGCTGCGCAGACGATGACCGAACGGGCCCACGGCAGGGCGATCAGGACGGAGGAGCGGACAAGATTGCCGGTATCGTCGCGGCGCTTGAGATATTCCATTTCTCCGGCGCACCCCGCTTCTACCCAGTTGGCAAAACGGCTGCGTTCTTCGTGGTCTTCGGGCGAGCCGGGAGTGGGCACGGACGCAATCCCGGCGGCGGCAAAACCGGCCTGCCGCGCCCGCGAACCAACCAGAGCCTGCAAGGAAGAAGAATTCATAGCGATCTGCTGAATACTAGCCGCATCGCCGGGCCGGATTGCAAGCTATTGTGGCGTCCAGTGAGGGTGACTGGTGAACAGCCCGCCGAGAAAACCAAGCTGGTACACCAGGAATGAGCCAAAACAAAGACTGACCAAACCAGACGCGGTTCCCAGATACTCTCCCAGCTTCGCGAAGCGATTTCCGCCGAAGGTGAGCGGAACAGCGATCGCTGCGGTCATGAACATCATGCCGATCATAGTTCCCGCGCCAAAGATGAGCAGGTAAATCGTGGCCCAAACAGGATTGTGAATCGTCGAAAGCACCAGCAGTGCCACAGCCGCAGAGCCGGCGAGTCCATGAACGAGGCCAATCGCCAGCGGGCGCAGGCATTGATAGATACCAAAGCGCCCGACCAACCGATCGAGCCAGCCTTGCTTTTTCGCGGCGTCCATACAGGGTGCCGTGCCGGCGGCCATCGGGGGACGAGCCGGAGACGCGGGAGTGAAGTAGCTGGTCACCCTCTGCATCACTCCGGTCAGGTTCAGTATCCCAAGGAGGATCAGCATCAGCGCGACGCTGAACTCCATCGACAGGCCGACGCGTGGTGGAATCTCGACTCCGAACAGAATAATGAGGGAGCCGACAATAAAGATGGTGATGGTGTGGCCCATTCCCCAGACTGAACCGATGAATGCGGCGTTGCGGATGCTGCGTTGCTTGCTGACGATGGTTGAAATGGCGACGACGTGATCGGCGTCGGTCGAATGACGCATCCCGAGGATCAGACCGAGCCCCGTAACGAACAAGACCGGCCCCAGTTGCTCTCTGGAAAAAAGTTGAGCGTTCAGGTGGACGGCGGAGAGAGCCTGGAGCGTCAGCAACAACCCAAGTACGGTAATAAAGGCGGAAGATGCGACGGGAAGCCAGTGCCTGGTGAGGGGGCCGTCCATTTGCAGGTGCGTCATGAAGCGGCGCGCGAAGACCATCAACATGCCAAAACCGATCAGGACCCCAGCCAGCCCGACGCTGAAGGCCACGATCAGGAAGAAGCCCAGCCCGATTCTGTGCAGCGCGAAGGCGCTCAGCAGCACGATCAACGCGGCGGGGCACGGGATAATTCCGCCGGTAACTCCTAACGTGAAGAGCTGCGTCAGGCTCACCGATTGCGCCTGCGCTGTGCCTGGAACATTCACGCCTCGCCCTGCCTCTTTGCCGTCCGGCCGCTTCCAGAACATCCAGTGAGCGTGAGCGGAGCCTGGGGCGTGAGAGTGATCCGTGGCCGTGCCGCTGAGCCGGCGCAGAAGCATATACAAGCCAAGGACGGCGATCGTGATTCCGGAGAAGGCACCGAGCCAGGGATAGAGCTGTTCCGGCACGATGTAGCGGGAAGCGTACAAGGTGACGGCTCCCAGAGCAAAAACGCCGGCCGTATGCGACGCTGTAACGATCATGCCCAGAAGCACGGCGTGACGCGCCGTTCCTTTAGAGCCCACCAGGTAGGCGGCAACGATTGTTTTGCCATGCCCTGGCTCCAGGGCGTGGAGCCCGCCCAGACCGATGGCGATGAGCGCAGCGGTGAACAGGAACCAGGCGCTCAGATGTTCCGCCTGAATGAGCTCGGTAAACCGGCTGCGCGGAGTCTTCTGCCGGTTGGCCTGAAGGTGCAAATTAGCCGGCGCGGTCAATAAAGGAGAGGCTTCGGGTACATGAATGGGAGACGTTGCGGACTGTTTTGGCGAGTTGCCGGTCGCAGCCATCGAGGAGCGTGATGACGGGTTCGCGGCGCGCATTGTTGCATGGGGGAGGGCCTGTTTCGTCGAAGCGATGGCTCGTGGTTCCGCGGTCGTTACTGAAATTGGCGGCAGAGCCGCTACCAGGGAAGCTTCAAGATCCTGGGGCGGGCTGGTCAGCAGATCGGTTGGATAATTGCTCAGCTCGCTGCTGCGATCGCTCGCGGGAACCGAGCTGCGAAGCAAAGAGCCCGCCGCGGGCTGCGCGATAATCTCTTTCCATCCGGTCTGGCCGGGATAATTGTTGTCTGCGTAGTGGAGGGATATGTGCGTGCGATCCTGGATGGATGCGATCGCGGCGTAGGCTGCTTCGTAAACGAAGCCCATTTTCATGGTCGGCAGGCCGCCGGCCCCGGCCGGGAAAAGGACAGCACTGGAGACGAGGTGCAGCTCCACGGGCTGGCCATTGACTTCGAGGTCCAGACCATGCCCCAGCTCCGCCCCGCGCCTGGTCACATAATGGATCACCGCCGCCGACTGCGGATCGACCTCCGTCGGCGAGACATTTGCGAGCTGTAACTCCTGGTAAGTGGGGATCTCCGCCAGATCGATGAAATAGCGCACGCGAATCCCGTCGCTCTCGAAAGTGATCTTCGAGTAATGATTCACGCTGAAATTACCCATCGGGTGAGCCGAGGCCGAACGGCAGATACCCAGCAAGAAAAATAAGCAAAGGACTGCGCAGAACCTCTTACCGAGCATGGCCAGTCAATCCTCCCGATAATTCGGATTGGGCGTCCAGCGCGGCAAGTTTCGTTTGCGCCGAATCTGCGTAAATCAAATGGAAATGGGGATTGATTTGAAGCGCCAGCTGCAATTCATTGCGTGCTTGTTCCGTTCGACCTGAACCCTGAGCGATCATTCCCGCGTGAAACAGGATGAGGGAGTCGCGCGTTCCGAACCGCATCGCCTTCTCACTTGCCTTGGCCGCGTCCGCCAGATTGCCATTCTTATAGAGCGCCCATGCGAGCGCATCCCACGTATAGATATCGCTTCGGACTTCAAGCTCTTTTTGAGCGAGTCGCAGCGCTTCGGCCAGCTTTATATCATGGTCGGCATAAAAGAGCGCCAAATCGCGATTATGGAGCACCTGATTGATGCGCCCGAGCAATCCGATGTATTCGACCAGGGCATATTGTTTCTGTGCTTCTGCCCGATTTCCGGTTCGTGCGTAAAGATCGCCAAGCTCCGACACGAAGATCGGCATGGGTACGACAGCGATGGCATGCTGGTAAAGCTCGATTGCCTCCGCGTACCTGCCGTGGTTGGCCCGCAGCTTGCCCAGCGCGGCCAGGGCGCGATAGTCTCCCGGATGCGTGTTCAGTGCGGCAAGATAATCGGCATCGGCAGCTGCTGCATTTCCGGCCTGCGTCTCGAATTCGCCCAACTCGTAGTACAACCACGCCATGTTCTCGCTGGGCAGCTGCGCTTCCAGTCCTTCTGTAACTGCGGTCGTCATCAGGGCGATCGCCGCAGGGGTGTCGCCGGCAATGAACCTGAGATAAGAAAGCCGGCTGTCTCGTGCGTAGGCGGCTCGCGGAGAAAGAGTGGCATCGCGGGGAGTCAGCTTGTTATACGCAATCAGAGCCTTGTCATACTCGCCCATGTCCGCGTAGGCATCGCCCACAATGGCAAACGGCGAGAGGTCCCCGGTTCCAAGAGACAATGCCTTCTGCGCATAGCTCAGAGCATCGGCGAAGCGGTGCTCGCCCATGCAAACTTCCGCGAGAGTTTCGAGCGCGGTATCGGCTGAAAAATCCGCAGAAACAAGATCCAGCGACTTAGTCAGCGACTGTTCAGCAAGCTGGTAGTCGCTAACATCTCCTGTCGCTCGGGCGCGCTGGAGGTAGGCAGCGCCGAGGCCGGCATAGGCCTGCGCATCCTTCGGGTTGCGCGCCACAGCAACCTGCGCGATCTGAATCTGGTGGTTGGTTTCCGTCGGCTGAGGTGTCAGCAAAGCCTCCGGGACCGGACGAAAGACCGGAACCGCCGACCTCTCTGCAATGATCGCGGAGTTAGAAGGCACTTCGGGTCGATCCACAGCCATGGAAGGCTGGCGAGCTTCGGCCGCCTGCACATCAGCCAGCTTAGACGCGGGCTGCGGCGCCCCCTGCGGGCCGCCGAAGGAGACCTCAGACCGGCGCGCGTCGGCGGCGTATTCGGAGGAGGGATTAGCCTGAACAGCAAGCTGAAAGTATTTGCCGGCGTCCGCGGTGCGGTTCAGTTTTTGCGCGATATGCGCGGCATGATCGAAGATGCCTGCGTCCTGCACTCCCACGGCGATTGCTTTTTGAACCGCTGTGTCGGCTTCCTGGTAATTGCCGTTGGCATAGAGCGCCCAGGCGTAAGCATCGAGAGTCCACACATCCTGACGCGCAGCGGCCTCTCGCTGGGCGAGCCGCAATGCATCGGGGGTGGTGGCAGGGCTCCTCGCCTCCAGGAGGATCAGGTCAAGAGTCGACTGATTCGTGGCCTTGTCCGGCACGTTGGCCAGTTTTTGAAACGTTGCAAACGTCGACTGCGCGTCATCAGTTTGCCCGGCCGCCTCCTGCGCTTTGGCCATTTCAAAAAGGGTGTGCGGGTCTGGATCTGTGCGCGCCGCCTGCATCCAGAGCTGAATCGCCTCCTTCGGCCGATTCTGACCCATGCGAACATGAGCCAAATTCTCGAGCGTCAGGGGATAGCGGGGAAAAATCTGTTCGGCCTGCTGAAGGCTCTGTTCTGCCGCGTCGTTCTGGCCTGCTTCGATAGCAATGGACGCGATCTGGTTGGCAATCCATGCCAGATCTTCCACCTCGACCGGGGAAGTCTGTTCGTAAGCGCGATTCAGAAAATCGATTGCCCCATGAGCGTCGCCATACAAAATCCGAAGCGTCGCCCCAATCAACAGCGCAGGAGTGTTGTTGGGACGCATATTCATCATCCACTGCGCATTGGTCTCCGCATCTGCGTAATCGCCCAGACCGATATCGGCCTCGGCGATATAGCCGTAGGTCATAACATCGTCCGGAATGCGTTTATGCAGGTCCATGGCGAGATCTCTCGCCTGGGCGAATGAGTGACGGCTCAGCAGGAGCGACACCCTGGTTCTTTGCAGCTGAAAATCGGTTGGATTCAGCTTCAACCCCGCGGCAAGGGCGGCATCCGCATCGTTCAGGTAACGGGGATCGAGGGTCTCGCGTGTGCGGCGAATCGAGGCGAGCGCCAGCTCGTTATAAGCCTGAGTTTTTTTCGGATCCGCCTTGAGTTGCTGTCGTGCCGCGGCTATGCGCCGCTGCGCTGGAGTCTCATCCTGAACCTTCGCCGCGCTGGAAGATACATCCTCCCCGGTCGTGGCCGTTGTTTGGGCCACACCAGCGGTCGAGACCATGCCGCAGAAAATTACGAGTGTCACGCCCCACACGTTCATTGAGTGACCTGCTTCCCCAGTATTGAGAGTTGGCTCCCTGCGCGGAGATCATCCGCACAGAGAGCCTCGTCAATTCCAATTCAACTCAACAGGAGCCGGAGTTAGTTGACCGGGCAGGGCGAGCTTCCGCCCTGGTTGGCCGGCGCAGCATCGCTGTTCTGGGTGCTGGACGGATTGGGCTGATCGCCGCAGCCCGTCGGATCGCCCGGGCTGATATGCCGGCTGTCGCGCCCACTATAGGCATAGTGAACGTAAGGGAACGTCTCCTGGGGCGGAACGTCGGGCGCGTTGACGCCATCGCCGATCAGATTGTTGGGCGCAACGTTAAAGCCAGGGCTCAGAATGCCCCCACCCACAACCCGCGCAGCAATGTCCACGACGTCGTCGGTCAGGCGGCGTCCGTTGGGGAAGCCGGCAGCGTCACCAGCGATCAATCCCAGGCGGCTGCGGCTCGCGTAGGGTGTGGGAGGCACGCCCGTATTGAGACGCAGCATGTCGGCAATGGGTCCGGCCGGAGTTCCCGACGCGGCAATCGGCGGAGCGTAAGTTACCAGGGGTAGAAGATCGGTGCGCGGCGGAGTGGGAATGTTGATCCCGTAGACGGCATTCAATACTCGTGCGAGAAGAGGATCAAGGTCGAACGAGGCGAACTGGCTGTCGTTCACCGGCTGCGACATGCTCCAGTAGTCCTTACTGCCCGTCCCGATCAGCAACTCATTTACCAGGGGATTGCCAAGCCTCTGAATCTGAGCGAGGTTGCCAGAGCGGTCACCGGAATTGTAGTTACGGTCACCAAAATTATAGTTATTGGAAGACCGTATGCTGACCTCCGGCCTCGAGGTGGTCGCCCATGCCCCAATCGTAGCCTTTGGGCTGCTGGCGTGATGAACAGCCCCATCGCTGGTCAGCAGGGCGATCGGAACTTCAATCGCGATTGTGTTCACGTTGAATCCGGCCACCGCGTTCGGCGCAAGGTTGAGATAGTTGTCGCTATCCTCTGCTGTAGTCAGCACGCCCCCACCAGCCGAGGTGCGGAAGTTGAAGCTGTCAAATGCCGCGCCCAGGTCGATGAAGAAGGGATCTGCTACGGTACCCGCGAAGACGCGGATGTTGGAAGCGTCATTGCCGCCCAGCTCATAGATTCCCTGTGCCGCGAGCGCATCGTAGTCCGGCATGGTGCGCGGGCCCACATTACTGGGAACTGCGATCAGCGGGTTGCCGCTCTTGTTGGAGAGCGAGGTCCAACGGCCGTTCCTGTACATCTCCACCGTAAATGTCTGTTGCAGACTCAGGCCCGCGGATCCAGGTCCACTTAAAGAGGTAATCGCCGGGGGCACGATCGGCGTACCAGGCGCGACCGGCGCGGGAGAATTAGCCGGCGCATCGATTCCGCTGCCCGCGCCTACAAAACCTGTGAACACCTGAGGGGCGCGGATAGTCGTCTGGAAGCGGAAAGAGAATACGACGTCTTCCACGGCGTCGTGATTGTTGTCGATTTTGATCTGATAGACGAGCGAAGGGTCAAAGGGGAAGTAATTGGGGCCATTACTCGGCTGCAGGAACGGATCGACATTCATGATGAACGTGACGCGATCGGGATGATCGTAGCTCACAAACGCATAGAAATCTGTGATGTCGGCGGTGTGATCCAGGGCGGTTATCGGCGCTTCTCGATGGCTCGAGGCAAGTGCGAAATGTGGAACTGCAATCATCAGACCCAGCGCGAGTCCGATCCACGGCTTGAATTTTGACATAGCTCTCCCTCAATTCTCGTTCACTGATTTGCACTCTTTGGCCTGGGGACGGCAACCGGAAACAGAGGGAGGGGATGGAGGCTTTTTCAGGAGTGTTCCGCTCGCCCCTCTGATTCCGGTTGCACAGAGTACGTTGTCTGCGAGATTTCGGATTGAAGGAATCTTATGAAAATGAAAATAATTTCGAATTGTTCACAAACCGCGAGACGGGGCCGCCTTGGCGGGCCCGCTCGGGAAATCCGCCAGGTTGCAGGAAGAGGTGGAAATCCAATCGTCAGTTAAACGGCCTGAGTGTCATGTGAGGGTAGGCTCTGCCGGCAAGCAATCCGGCAATCGAAGAGATATCGTACAGGGGTGAGTAGCTGATTCCGTCTGCGCTCGCGGCAGCTCGAGGTTCGCTTACTGCGCCGAAGGTGATTATGCTCTTCCCGACTACCCTGGCTTCGCGCGACTCGCTCCGAACAATCCTCCTGGCGTTCGTCATGGCAGTGTGGCTCTTACCCGCCCTGCCGCTTCACGCAGCCACCGGCGGCAGCCTCTCCGGCACGGTCCGCGATCCCAGCGGAGCGGTTATCCCGGGCGCGATCCTGCGGCTGATCAACACCGGACAGCAGATCGATTATCAATCTGTGTCGGACAATCAGGGCCTCTACTCCTTCCCCAATCTGCCCGTCGGGCACTACGAACTCACCGTCTCGGCTTCTGGTTTTGCCACGCAGCGAAAGCTGGCTCTCGCGGTCGACGCCGACTCCGCCCATCAGGTGGACCTCACCCTTTCCGTCGCCATACACTCCGACACCGTCGCAGTCACCACAAGCTCTGGCGTTCAGGCAGAAACCATCGCGACGCATCTGGGCGAGGTTATATCGGGGGCGGAAATGACCGCGCTGCCCCTCAATGGCAGGAGCTACACCGACCTGCTCGCCATCCAGCCGGGCGTGGCGCCCATCTCCACGTTGTTGCCGAGCTCGGTCATCATGGCAGGTGTCACCGGTGCCCTCGATCCCTCCGGGGATCTCAATCCTGGCAATCTCTCCATTAACGGCCAGCGTGAATCCTCTAACGGGTTCCTGGTCAACGGAATCGATGTGCAGGAGCACATGAACGGCGGGACTTCGATTATTCCCAACCTCGATTCGATCGATGAATTTCGCGTTCTGACCAATAACTTCGACCCCGAGTATGGCAACTATAACGGCGGCATGGTCACCGTCGTTACCAAACCTGGAACCAACAACCTACATGGCGATACCTTTGAGTTCTTCCGCAACACAGCACTCGATGCCCGCGGTTATTTCGATCCGACGAGATCCGCGTTCAAACAAAATCAATACGGCGGCACGCTCGGCGGCACGCTCCGCCGCGACAAAATCTTCTTCTTCGGCGACTACCAGGGCACCCGAACCAACCAGGGTGTTTCCACAGGTTACATCTCGGTGCCGACTCTTGCGGAGCGAAGCGGAGACTTCAACGACCTCACCGGCTCGGTCAGCGGTCCTTATCTCGCATCGCTTCTCTCGCAGCAACTCGGGTATGCCGTGACCGCCGGCGAGCCGTATACCAGCGTCTTTCCCGGCGGCGTAATCCCGGAGCGCGCCTGGTCCGCACCAGGCAAAGACCTGCTGAGTTACATCCCCTCTCCCAACGTCAGTGCGAGCCAATATTCCACATCGAGCTTTGCCCGGACCGTCCGCGACGACAAGGGATCGGGCCGCGTAGATGACAACGGCCGCCTCGGCCAGATCTCCGCTTATTACTTCATCGATAACTATAGCGTCGATGATCCGTACCCCGGTTCCGTGGCCGGCGCCAGCATTCCCGGCTTCGACGCACTGTTTATCGGGCGTGCCCAGCTATGGTCGGTGGGCGATAACAAGCTCATCGGGGCTCACACGGTCAACGAATTTCACCTTGGCTACCTGCGGAACGCAAATATCATCGGCCAGCCAAAGGGCGGTCTCGGTGTGAGCATGGCTTCGCAGGGCTTTGTCAGCGGCGCCGGCACGCCGGGCATCTATGTCCAGGCGCCGCAGTTTGAGGGCGTCGAAAACATCACCTTTCCTACCTTCGTGATGGGCGTTCCCATCACCAACGAGAAGCAGATTAACAACACATATTATGTGGGGGACGGCCTCTCCCGCAGCCTTGGCGCGCACACCCTCAAAGTCGGCGCCCAATTCCACATCGACCAGGTCAACGAACACCCGAATGGCACCTTCAATGGCACATTCAACATCGACGGTACCGAAACGGGCGACCCCTACGCCGATTTCCTGATCGGCGTAGCCAGCAACTATACACAGTCGTCCGGCCAGCCTTTCTACTTGCGCAATCGCTACTTCGGGGCGTATGGGCAGGACAGCTGGCGTGTGCGTGACGGTCTCACCATCAATACCGGCCTGCGCTGGGATGTCATCATGCCCTTCTGGGAAAAATACAACCAACTTCAAACCTGGGTCCCCGGCAGGGAATCTACGCTCTACCCTGGCGCCCTGCCAGGGCTCCTCGTCGCCGGCGATCCCGGCATTCCCAGGACCCTCGCCCCCACCAGTTATGACAACTTAGCGCCCAGAGTCGGCCTCGCGTATGCGCCGAAATCCAGCAATGGATTCTGGCGCGTACTCTTCGGAGGCGGCGGCGCCAGCAGTATTCGCGGCAGCTACGGTCTCTTCTATACAGAATTCCCCGGCCTGTTGGCAGGCATCATGTATGCGGTGCCGCCCTTCGGCTACAACTACCTCAGCCCGGCCCCGCCCCTGACGGCCACGCCGTTCATCTCGGCCGCCACGGGCGTCGATAACGGGCAGCGCTTCCCGTTTCCCTTCCCGGCGCATAATGTGTCCGCTTCTCATCCCGACGCTTCAATCAACTGGGCCAATTTTGCCCCCCTCGCTGCCGACCCCTTTTTCGATGTAACCAATCGCGTACCTTATGTCAGCAACTATATGTTGTCGGTGCAGCGGCAAATTACCCAGCGCGCGTTACTGACTGCCAGCTATGTCGGGAATCAGGGCCATCGCATCCCGACAGTGGTTTCGGTGAACCTCGGCAATCCATCTTTGTGCCTCAGTCTGCGGGGTTGCGGACCCTTCAGAGAGGACATCACCTACACCACTTCCGGCGGCCAGACGATCAATGGAACTCGGGCCGGTCAAAATAGCGGACCAGAGGCCGGACAAGGTGAAAACTACGGCGAGAATACCGCCGATACCACAATCGCCAACTCCAGTTACAACGCATTCGAAGCCACTCTCCGCTACCGGCGCGCTGACAGCCAGTTTCTGCTCAGCTACGCCTATGCAAAGTCCATCGATCAGGGCTCGAACATCGGCGAGCAACTCGACCCTCTCAACCCCCGGCAAAGTCGCGCAATCTCCGCCTGGGATCAGAAGCATACCTTTGTCGCGAGTTACACCTTCACTCTGCCTGTCGAAGAAGTCCTCCGCCGCTCCAACCTGCTCACCTCGCAATGGAGTCTTTCAGGAACCACCCGCTTTGCCACCGGATTCCCCGTCACCCTCTACGACAACTCCGATAACTCGCTGCTCGGCACGCTTGGCAACGGCGTCAATAACTTCCTACTGGATACTCCGCAGCATCTTCCGGGCTCGCTCCACATCAACACGAACGGCCGCAACGGCAAGCCGGCTTTCAGCACCGCTTCCTTTCCTGAGGAAGCCCTCGGCCAGCTCGGAAACGCTAAACGCCGCGTCTTCTACGGCCCTGGCATCGAGAACTTCGATTTGGCCGTTCAGAAGAACGTCCCGCTCAGCGAAGCCAAATCTCTTGAATTCCGCGTCGAGGCTTTCAATGCTTTTAATCACAGCCAGTTCTACGGTCCGGCGTCGGTTGACGGACAAGTGGAAGATCCACACTTTGGCGCAACCGTGAGCTCAGCCGCCCCGCGGCTCCTGCAACTCGTTGGGAAGTTCGATTTTTAGTCGTTCAGCGGTTGGAACATCGACTCAACATCCCAATGAAGGCGGGAATTCGCAGCACGAATCCGGAATTGTCCGGCGAGCTAATGTTTCATCACTCCGCCGAGTTGGCGGAAAGTGACGATCGGTTTGATGATGGCCGGTTCGTTATCTGTGCCGGGGACGGCCTTCCAGAAGGGATCGTTGAGTGCGAGTTTTTTCGCGATGCGGTCGAGGGAGGCGAGATAGGTGCACATGAGGTGGTATGTCTGGAAGTACGCGTTGCCATCAACGGCGGAGGCGATGTCGGCTGCGGAGCCGGGGATGTGATCGGATTCCGGCGGGACGGAGTGGATGACGATGGTGGGGACGAGGAGGGCGCGGAAGGGGTCCGTAGGGTCGATGGAGAGCCAGTGGCGGGGGCTGGTCTGCTCGGGGGTCTGGCTGACGCCGTCGTCGATGGCGGCCCAGAGGAGCTCGGTCTGGAGGTGCAGGGCGGAGAGTGGAGTGGTCTCCATGAAGCTGAAAGTGGTGAAGTAGCGGGTGACGCCGAGGCCGAGGGCGTCGAGGTCGATCATGGCGCGGATGCGGCGGCGGTCCTCGCGGTTGAGGGATTTTAGCCAGGTCTGGGCGCCGTCACTCTTGAACGATTCGACAAAAACGAAGGTGTTTTCGCGGGGCTGGCCCTGGATGGCCTTATAGAGAAGGGGCAGGAGGGCCGCGCCGCTCCAGTCGGCGAGAGCGCCTTCGCCTTTGCCTTCGTGCTCGTAATGGGCGGCGACGACAATGGTGCCGGAGGCGGGATCTTCGCCGGGCCAGGTGCAGATGAGGTTGACGCCGGGCGTGCCGTGTTTATCGGTGACGGGCTGTTCGCGCATATTGTCGCCGCCGCACTGGGCGGAGCTGAAGGCAGCACGGAGGCGGTCGAGGCGGGCCTCGTTGGTGGGGGGTACGGTGTGGACTTCCATCTCCACGGTGCTGCGAGGAGCGGTGTAGAAGAAGAGAACGTGGGAAGGGGTTGATTCCTTCGCGGTGGGGCTGTGGGTAATAGCGCCGGTGGCCGTGTCGTGCGGAGAGGCCGGGGCTGCGGAGGAGGCGGCGTTATGCGGAGATGCGGCGGCTACCTCAGTGGAGGGCGTGGACTGGCACAACACGACCAATGACGGCGTGAGGAGGAGGATCAGAGACGCGGCTCGTGGGGCACGCAGGCGCATCGAAGGCGCTCCAGGATAATCAGCATAGCATTGGAATGCCGCGTTTGTTTCCGGGGAGAAAAGGCTTTACAAGCGGGGCTCATGTTTTTGGTTGAAGAGGGTGGGGCACTTGAGGGTGAATGCACTCCCGCTGCGGTGTGGGCTGAAGGTTTTAAAAACCGCGGAATCAGTAACTTCCCGATAGTAATCAATCGGCCGGGGAAAAATCGCCGAAGTGATCAAAATTGCGCAACGAGGGGATTGAGAATTTGGCATTCTCTCCTCAGGTTTCACCGGAGGTGCTCCCACTCCTTCGGAAAGGAGCACAGGTCTATGGCGCAGGCGAAATTGTTGATCACAGATGACGAAACGCCGGTCAGAACGGCGGTTTCGGACGCACTGGATGAATTTGGTACGAAGTGCGGACCGCTGAGAACGGCTTTTCCGCGCTGGCCGAGATTCGGCGTGAAATTCCGGACGTGATGATCGCCGAATTGTATCCGCCGCGAATGTCCGGCTTCGAACGGCTGTCGGTGGTGCGACGCCGCTTTCCCTCGATTGCGGCGATCGCAATGAGCGGGTCATTTGTGAGCGACGGTGTACCGCCCGGCGTTGCGGCGGATGCGTTCTACGAAAAGGGGTGTCATCCGGGGCTCTTGTTCCGGATCGTGAAGGCAATGACTCAGCGGGAAAGGCTAATCTCGCGGAGGCGCCGGAGCGCATCGGCGGCCATCTGGGTTCCGCCCAACGGGCACGACGATCGGGGAGAACCGTACGTCATGCTTACCTGCATGGAATGCTTCAGGACGTTTCCGCAGACTCCCTGTAACGGGATCGGGGCAATTCACGATGCGGACTGTATTTACTGCTTCAGCGCGCTTCAGTACGCCATTGTCGGAGACCGGAATGTAGCGTAGCTACGGGATTTCAAGGAAGGCGGAGCGGGTTGGCGGAAAGTTGATCGCATTTATGTTACCGGTCGCTCCCGCACCCTTTATCATCCATCCATGACTCAGCGGAAGCGCTTTGCCGCTATGAAGGCATCCCACGGAAGCCGCGATGTCCGCGCTCGGCAATTGCGCGAGGTCTGCGCATGCGCCGCATCAAGGTCGACGAAGATCGAAGACGGTCCGGATCGAGCGACGCAACCCGTCTTAACGGTGCGATCGTGCGTAACCCTATGACGGCACGGGTCGAGTGTCCGATCGCAGGGGTCATTATTCTGCTTTTCATGGTTATGTAAACGGGTATTAACAGTTGGCACGAAGAATCGATGCAGGTTCTGAGGGGGAATAACTCTGTGAAAAAATGCATGATTCTTGCCACGGCGCTGGCGGTATGCGCCGCCGGTTCCGCCGGGGCACAAAAGCTGAACGCCGCAGGTGCAACGTTTCCATATCCGATCTATTCGAAGTGGTTCTCCGAGTACGCCACGCAGCATCCGGGCGTGCAGATCAACTACCAGTCCATCGGTTCGGGCGGAGGTATCCGCCAGGTGACCGAGGGGACGGTGGACTTCGGCGCGAGCGATATGCCGATGACCGACGCGATGCTGTCGCAGTCGAAGGTGAAGCTTATCCACGTCCCGACCGTGCTGGGCGCGGTCGTTCCGGTGTACAACGTTCCGGGCGTGTCGACGGAGCTGAAATTCTCGCCGGACGTGCTGGCGGACATTTATCTGGGCAAGATCAGCAACTGGAGCGATCCGCGCATCGCGAAGGACAATCCTGGCGTGAAGCTGCCGAACCAGGATATTTTTGTGGTGCATCGCTCCGACGGCAGCGGAACGACGTTCATTTTCACCGATTACTTGTCGAAGGTGAGCTCGGAATGGAAGAACAGCGTGGGCGCGAATTCGGCGGTTTCCTGGCCGAAGGGAATCGGCGGCAAAGGCAATGAGGGAGTGGCCGGCCTGGTGCGGCAGATGCCCGGCGCGATCGGATATGTGGAGCTGATCTTTGCGTTGCAAAACAAAATTGCGTACGGCTACCTGCGCAACGCGTCGGGGAACTGGGTGAAGGCGACCATCGAGGGTGTGACGGATGCAGCAGGCTCCATGAAGTCCATACCGGCGGACTACCGGGTGTCGATCACCAACGCTCCCGGCAAGGACTCCTATCCGATCTCGAGCTTCACCTATTTGTTGATTCCGACCCATCCAACGGATGCGAACAAGGGGAAGGTGATCAAGGACTTTCTGACCTGGATGCTGGACCATGGCGAAGGCGAAGTCTCGGTATTGGACTACGCTCCGCTGCCCCCGTCGGTGGCCGCGAAGGTGAAGACGACGGTGGCGAGTCTGCCGTAGCAGGGAACAGAAGAAAGGTTACAGGAGATTACAGGGTAGGGGCGCATCGGTGGGTGCGCCCCTTTTGCGTCGGATCGGAGGCAGGTTTCGAATCGGTACGGGAACCCCGCTCAGGATACTTTATTTCCTTATTTTTCATGGTGATTAACATGGCATTCAAGAATCCGGGATAGGGTAAAACGAGTCGTGAATCTGCGCATTCAGGAACCGCAAACGCCCAGAACAACCGAGCAGGCCGCGCCCGTAGGAGGGTTGGCAGCCGTCACCACAAGTGCGCCCAGGTCGCCGATTCGAGCCTTTCTGCAGAGCCGGGGCGGCTCAGGGCTGGCCGACGCGACATTTCGCTGGATCATGTTGCTGTGCGCGCTCAGCATCTTTGGCATCGTTGCGCTGATTGCTACCGAGCTGGTGTCGAGTTCGAAACTGACGCTTACGAAGTTTGGGATGAAGTTCTTTTTCGGCAGCGCGTGGGATCCGGTGAACTCGAACTTCGGCGCGCTGCCGTTCATTTACGGCACGATTGTTTCGTCAATGGTGGCGCTGGTAATCGCCGTGCCGCTGGCGGTCGGGGTCGCGGTGTTCCTGACCGAAATGTGCCCGAAGGCGCTGCGCGGAATTCTGTCGTTTCTGACCGAGCTGCTGGCGGCGATCCCCAGCGTGGTGTACGGGCTGTGGGCGATCTTTGTGTTGGTGCCGCTGCTGCGGACGTATGTGAATCCGGTGCTGATTAAGACGCTGGGCTGGACGGGATTGTTTGTTGCGCCGGATTTCGGAATTGGAATGTTTGCGGCGGGAGTGATTCTGGCGATCATGATTCTGCCCATCATCTCGTCGCTGACGAGAGAAGTGATGACGGCAGTGCCGGACATGCAGCGCGAGGCGGTACTGGCGCTCGGGGCAACGCGGTGGGAGATGATCCGGATGGGGGTGCTGCGCAACGCGCGCATCGGCATCGTGGGATCGATCATTCTGGGACTGGGCCGCGCGCTGGGCGAGACGATGGCGGTGGCGATGGTGATCGGGAGCAGCCCGACGATCTCGAAGTCGCTGCTGGCGCCGGCGGCGACGATGGCGAGCGTGATCGCCAACGAATTCGCGGAAGCGTCGGACGATACCTATCGCAGCGCGCTGATTGAAATCGGGCTGGCTTTGTTTCTGGTGACGATTGTGGTGAACATGTTTGCGCGGTTGCTGGTTTGGGCCGTGACGCGGGGCACCCCGGCAAGGGTTACCTGAACAGGGCCCAGAGCAGAGAACTCAGAAGTGCGGCAAGGACAGGAAAGGGTTCGGGGGCGACAAGGAAGGCGATGTCGAGTCGATTAAAGACAAGCGCGGTGAATCGCCACTGGCGGTGGTTCACCAACCACATGGCGTCCGCGCTGGCGGTGCTGGCAACGTTCCTCGTGATCGCGCCGCTGGTCGCCATTTTTGTCGATCTCTTGTACCAGGGGGCGCGCTCGCTGGATCTGAATTTCTTTACGAAGATTCCCGCGCCGGTCGGCGAACCGGGCGGCGGCATGGCGAACTCCATCGTGGGCTCGGGAGTATTGCTTGGACTGGCGAGCCTGCTGGGAATTCCGGTGGGCATCGCGGCGGGTATTTATCTGGCGGAATATGGGCGCGGCACCAGGCTCTCGTATATGGTGCGGTTCACGGCGGACGTATTGAACGGAGTTCCGTCGATTGTGATGGGGATTGCGGTGTACGCGCTGATCGTGGCGCCCATGAAGGGGTTCTCGGCCTTTGCGGGCGGCGTGGCGCTGGGGATCATGATGGTGCCGACGGTGGCGCGGACGACGGAAGAGATGCTGCTGATGGTGCCGCATTCGATCCGCGAAGCTGCGCTGGGGCTGGGCGTGCCCACGTGGCGGGCGATGCTGTCGATCACTTTGAAGACGGCCATGCCGGGTGTGATCACCGGATGCATGCTGGCGTTTGCGCGGGTGGCGGGGGAAACCGCGCCGCTGCTGTTTACGGCGTTCGGGAATCAGTTCTGGAGCACGAACCTGAACCAGCCGATTTCGGCGCTGCCGCTGCAGATTTACGTGTATGCGCTGTCGCCTTACGACGAATGGCACCGGCTGGCGTGGGCTGGGTCGCTGGTGCTGATCGCGTTGATTGTGATTGCGGTTTCTCTGGTGCGCTATGTGACGACGCGCGGCGCTCTGAAAGGAGCAAGCTGAGGATGGGGGTCGGCATCGAAGTCAACAACCTGAATGCGTGGTATGGAACCAACCACACATTGCTGGACATCACGCTGCACATTCCCGCGAATGAGGCGACGGCGTTGATTGGACCGTCGGGTTGCGGCAAGTCGACGTTCGTTCGCTGCCTGAACCGGATGCACGAGACCAACCCGATCGGCAAAGTTACGGGCGAAGTGAAGGTGGGTGGAGTCGACATTTACAGCGACATTTCGGCAGTGGAGGTGCGGCGGCGCATCGGCATGGTGTTTCAGCGGCCGAATCCGTTTCCAACGATGTCGATTTACGATAATGTGGCTTCGGGATTGAAGCTGAACGGGTTTCGGAACCGGCGGGTGCTGGACGAGGTGGTGGAGCGGTCGCTGAAGCATGCGGCGCTGTGGGAAGAAGTGAAGGATGACCTGAAGAAGAAATCGGGGGCGAGCCTTTCAGGCGGGCAGCAGCAGCGGTTGTGCATCGCGCGGGCGCTGGCGGTGGATCCTGAGGTGTTGCTGATGGACGAGCCTGCATCGGCGCTGGATCCGGTTTCGACGGCAAAGATCGAAGATCTGATTTTTCAGCTGAAGGTGCAGTATACGATTGTGATTGTGACGCACAACATGCAGCAGGCGGCGCGTGTGGCGGAGCGGACGGGTTTCTTTCTGAACGGCCGCCTCGTCGAGTTCGATTCGACGCACAAGATTTTCACGAATCCCGGCGACAAGCGGACAGAAGATTACATCACGGGCAGGTTTGGATAATGGTGCGCATCCGCTTTCAAAGGAACCTCGACGACCTGAAGGAAAAGCTGCTGATCATGGCGGGCATGGCGGAGCAGGCGATCCAGAGGGCGGTGGAGGCGTACCGGGTTCGCGATCTTTCGATCTGCGATCTGGTGGATCGTGGCGAGATGGCGATCAACCGGCTGGAGCGGGAGATCGATCAGATGGCGCTGGATCTGCTGGCGATGGAACAGCCCATGGCCATCGATCTGCGGTTCATCCTGGCGGTGATCAAGATTAACGCGGACGTGGAGCGGGTTGGGGACTCGGCACGGGTGATCAGCGACCGGGTTCGGGAACTGCGGGCATTTCCCGCGGCGGAGATGCCGATCGATATTCCGCGGATTGCCAACCTGGCCAGCGGAATGGTGCGTAAAGCTTTGCAGGCTTTCATCGAGGGCGACGCGGATATGGCGGAAGCCGTGCTCTCGATGGACGACAGCGTGGATAAGCTGAACGGCGCCGCGCACTACACCCTCCTGAACCTGATGAAGAAGGAACCCGGCGTGGCTCCGCAGGCGCTGAATGCGCTGATGATCTCGCGAGCCCTGGAACGCGTAGCGGACCACGCTACGAACATCGCCGAAGATGTGATCTTCTGGGTGCGCGGTGCTGACGTGCGGCACAACGTGGGCGTTACCACGAGCAACAGCCAGCGCAAGAACTGAAAGCCGGATTTCCGGCCTGGGCGCCGGGTTATTCCTGGTCAGGATCCCAATAGTCGAAGACGGCGATCGCCGGATAATACAGACCAAGGCGAATTGCCGCAGTGGGACCGTGCAGGGCGCGCAACGCGTTTGCATAGGCAAGGAGTTGCGGGGCGTAGACGGCGCGTTCGGCGGCTACGAAGAGTTCGCCTGAAGGGGCCGTCCCGGTCTTGTAGTCGATGACCCACAGATAATCTGAGCCTTCCTGGAGCGGGGCCGGGCCGGCGCGAAAAACGCGGTCGGCGCGCAGGGTGCGGAGGCGGTGATCGCCTGGGGTAAAGCTGGACCAGGAGGCTTCCGACTGCGCTTCGGGGTGGGGGGCGAGGATCCAGCGGCAAACGGGGTCGGCGGCGCACGTGAGCAGCAGATTTGTCACAGTGTCGGTTGCGGATTTGAGGGCATGGCCGGTGAGGGCGGCGGCCCGCAGCAGGCATGCGGCCCGGGCGCGGATTTGGGCGGCGTCGAGGCGCGGTTGGCCGGTGGGCGCGGGTTCCGAACGGCGCTGGGCAATTTCCGGACCGAGACGCTCGAGGAGAGTGTGGACGGCAGAGCCCACGAGGCGGGCATGGCGGGAGCCTTCGCGGCGCTCAAATTCGCGAGCATCGGGCTGAGTGAGGGAAATTGATCCTGTGACGGTTACATTTTGCGCCGGGGGCCCAGGTTCATCGTCAAGAGGGAGACGGCGGGGGGAACGGCGAGGCTCGGCGACGGCGGCGATCTCTTTGAGGACGCCTGGCGTTGGGAAGGTGACGACACGGGAGGGGGCCGCGTTGGTTTGCGCTGCGAATTCGGCTTCAAGGGCGGGCCATGCGGCGGCGAGAAGGCTGTCTTTGTTTTCGGGCCTGATGCCGGACGCCGAGGCGACGGCGGTGCCGAGGAGATGCAGCTCGCGCCGCGCGCGCGTGCAGGCGACGTAGAGGAGACGCTTCCGTTCCTCATCGAAGCGCATCTGGCGTTGCCTGCGGACCCAGCGGTAGAGGGGTTCCGTGTCTTCGCCCTGCAGGCCGAGGGGGGCGACGAGGAATTCGGTTTCGCTGGCGGGTTGCGTTTCCCCTTCCGCTTCGGAATCCGAGTTCAAGGCCCAGGGGTTGATGCGCTCGAGGGAGCAGACGAGCGGCTTTTGGTCCGATGACGATTTGCGGTCGAGGCCGGGAACGATGACGACTTCGAAGCCGAGCCCCTTGGCCTTGTGGATGGTCATGAGCTGAATGCCGCAGCGCTCGCTGACGGATGGATCGGGCTGCGCGAAGAGTCGCTTGAATTCCGCGTCGAAGGTGCTGCTCGAAGCGGCGAGGCCGGTGGGAGCGACCGCATCGAGGAGCGAGAAGAAGACCTGAGCGTTCTCGTAAGCAGCGGCGTCGATGGTGGCGGGACCGCCGAGAGTGCGCCAGGTGCGCTCGATCCATGAGGAGAAGGAGGGGGACTCGGACTGACGCCAGCGGAGGTCGAGGCCGCGGCGCAGGGTGGCGGCGGTGCGAGCGAGGCGGCTTTGGCCATCGCCGGAGAGGAGAGCTTGGTTGCGCTCGATTAATTGGAGGACAGAGAGGTCTTTGAATGAGGGGTCGTCGGAGCCGGCGAGGCGATGGAGGTCGGAGAGGGTAAGGCCGCACCAGGGGGCGCGCAGGACGGAGAGCCACGCGATGCGATCCATGGGATGCAGCAGGGCGTGGGTGAGGGCAAGGAGGTCGAGAAGTTCCTGGCGCTCGGAGAGGTGCTCGATTTCGACGGCGCGGAAGGGGATACCTTTGTCGCGAAGCAGAGTGATCAGTTGCGCGAGATGCGTGCGGGCGCGGACGAGGACGGCGACGCGATATTCGGCGTTGGTGGTGCGTGCTTGCTCGATGAGGGGCAGCTGGTTTTCGAGAATGTTGAGGACGTCGTGGGCTTCCTGCTGCTGCGCGGCTGCGACCTCGGCCGGCGTGCGGCTTTTGCCTTCAGGAAAAATGATGCCGGGATGGATGTGGAACGACGCTGCAGGCGGGGCGGGCGAAGAGGATGTCGCTTCCGCGAAGCATACGGCTGCGGAGCCAGGAGGTGGATCGCCCGCGCAGATGGCGCGGAACATTTTGTTGAGGGGCTCGGTGAGGCCGCGGTGGGAACGGAAGTTGACGGAGAGCTGGATGGGATGGGGGCGGATGCGGCTGGCGCGGTCCAGGCCGTGCACCGACAGGTTGAGGGGCGCGATGCCGTGGTCGCGGACCTGGGTGAAGAGCTCGACCTCAGCCTGGCGAAACATGTAGATGGACTGCATAGGGTCGCCGACGAGAAAGACGGTGCGACGGTTGGCGTTGGGGTCTGAGCTTTCATTGGGACTGTAATGCGTACTCTCTGCAAAGCTATCTCCCGAGCTTTCACTCCAGGCGGCGAGAAGCGCGGAGACGAGGTCGTGCTGGCGGCGCGAGGTGTCCTGAAACTCGTCGATGAGCAGATGGCGGATGTTGCCGGTGATGCCGGCGATGCGTTCAGCGTCGTCGTGGAGAACATCGAGTGCGGCGAGGGTGAGCTCGGTGAAGTCGACCTGGTTCTGTTCGGCGAAGACAACTTTGAGGTCGGCGACAGCCTGGCGCAGAACCGTGAAGACGTTGCGGAGCGTGGTCCACTGGGCTTCGGTGTACCTGGGTGGAGGCAAGCCGCGGATGGCGCAGAGTGCGGGAAGGAGCTGGGGCGTGTGCTGGAGCCAGTTCAGGAGAACCTTCATGGCGTCTTTGCGCTGCCTCGCTTCGCGGCCGGTTGCGGGGAAGCCCTGGCGCACATTCACTGACTTGCGCCATTCGTTTTTTTCGGTGAGGAGGAAACCGCAGACACAGTTCCAGTGTTCGAGCGGCATGTCGAGAGAGATAGTGGCAAGGCCGGCAAGAAGAGCGACGTCCTCGTTGCCCTGGGAACAGGCGTAGTTCGCCAGTTCGAGAAGTTGCCCGACGATAGCTGGCTGGGCGCTGAGGAGAGTATGAGCTTCAGTGAGGGCGCGGCGATTTTCCTTTCGAAAGGGCTCTTCGAGGCGGCTGCGGGCCAGGCCCCAGTCATCTTCGGTCATGGCTTTCGAGAGAGGAAAGGCGTGCTGCCATTGATCGCGAACCTCAAGCATGTTGGCCAGCAGGGATTCGCAGTCGGCGAGACGATTGTCGCGGAGATCGAGAAGCTGGGCGAGGGCGTCGTCGAGCGCGGCGTCGGGGCCGCCGAGGCGTTCGAGGGTGCGGCGGGCGGCGCGGGCATAGAGCGAGGCGGCATCTTCGACGGGCTGGAAGCGGCCGCCGAGGCGCGAGAGGAGCGGGCGGTTGTGGGCGATGCGCAGACAGAGGGAATCGATGGTTTCGATGGCGAGGCGCTGCGGCTGTTCGAGGATTTTCCAGCCGCTGCGCTGGGCGTGGGCGAGGGCTGCGCGCGCGGCGGCGACGCGGGGAAGATCGTCGGGGGTAAACTCCCGACCGTTGGCCGCGGCTTCAAGGTCACGGAGAATGCGCGAGCGCATTTCGGCGGTGGCGGCGCGGGTGAAGGTGATGGCGAGGATTTCCTCGGGCTCGTCGACGGAGGCGAGAAGGCTGAGATAGCGGCGGGTAAGGAGGTCGGTTTTGCCACTACCGGCGGGTGCCTGAACGATGATGTTCCGACGGATGTCGAGCGCGGCTTCGCGGGCTTCGGCGTCGGCGGGGGCGTCGATGAGGAGCTCAGTCATCGGCAGTCTCCTCGTCTTCGTCGACGGCGGTGGTGACGAGGTTGAGCTCTCTGATGCGACAGAGAGAGTGGAAATGGCAGTAATCGCAGGCGTGGGGTTCAGGAGTGACGGAGGCTTCCCCGCGGAGGAATTCATCGGCAAGCTTTGCGAGGTTCACGGCCCACTGGTCGCGCATGGCGTCAGAGTAAGGAACCGTGACGAGAGCTTTTTTCGCGCTTGCGGAAAGCTGGGTAAGCGCGTCGCGGACGTGGCCTTCGAAGGCGGTTTTGCCGGCGCGAATGCGCGCGAAAAGTACGCCGCTGAGGTTTTCGACGTTGCCGTAGGCGGCGTAGAGCGGGAGTTGGGGATCGTCGGGACGGTCGCCTTCCCACCCGGAGGTGGAGATCTGGCCGGTTTTGTAGTCGATGAGGAGGCGCGTGTTGTCGCCGAGGAGGTCGATGCGGTCGGCGCGGAGCCTGAGGCGGAGGTCGCCGACGTGGACATCGGGCAGCTTTTCTTCGCAGGCTTCGACGGTGAAGGGTTGGCGCTCGGCCTCGAGATCGATCCAGCCTTCGATGCGGGTCCTGAGGCGGCGCCTTTCGGCGGCCAGGCAGGCTTGCTGCCACGGGTCGTGCGGAGTCGAGCCGAAGCGCGCGGCCATGGCGGCATCGATGCAGGCGTCAAGGATGGCGGGGAGTTGTTTTGTATCAATGGCGGTTACGATATCGTCGCGCGTGTGGAGAGCGGCGGGATCAGCAGGGTCAAACAGGCGGCGCATGACTTCGTGAAGAAGATTGCCCTTTTCAGATGGGCTGATACCCCACTCGGTTTCGTCGAGGGGCTGGGCGCGGAGACGTTTAGCGGCGAACGCCTGGAATGGACAAGCAGCCTGGAGCTTGAGGACGTCGGACCCGCCGGCATTTTGCTCGTGTGGCCAGGGGAGGGCGCCGGAGTCGTCGGGAATTTCGTCGAGTTTGGGTTGTGCGGATGCGGGGCGCGTTATTGATACGGGGTGCGGTTGCGTTTCCGCAGGAAAGAGGCTGGCGATGAGCGGCGAGGGGCGGAGCTCGGCATCTTTTTCGCGCGCGGCGTAGCTGAAGACGATTTGCGGCGTTGATTCGATCAGGCGGCCGGTGACGGTGTGGGCGAGGTTCCAGTCGTCTTCGGGGGTGGCGTGGGGCATGTGGAACTGGCGCTGGATCGAGGCGGACAGTAAGGGGTGGAAGCGCCCGCGCGCGGGCCATGTGAGGTCGTCGGTGGCCATAAACCAGATGGCGTCGAAATATTGGCCAGAGGATTCGAGAGGTCCCAAGATCTGGATTGGCGCGTCGTGGGATTCGGGCGAGAAGATGGTTTCGGTGGCGTGGCGCTCCAGGATTTTGAGGAAGTCGGAGTAGGCGCAGGAAAGACCGTCGAAGTCGAGGAGGGCCACTTCATCGAGGAGGCGCTGCCAGCGCTTAAGGGCCTGGTACTGAAGCGAGTCGGCGGGGCGCTCGCCGGGCCATGCGATTCTTTCGAGGAGAAGCTGCACGAGTTCGGTCCACGCGGAGGGTCGTCGCGGGGTGGTTAGAACCTGGTGGGTCTCGACGGCGCGGACGAATTCGTACAGATGATTCTGGAGCGAGTGCAGAGCGGGAAGTTTGAGGATCGACTCGCGGAAGGAGGCCAGAGAGCGGTCAGGAGAGAGCAACCCGTAGCGGCGCTGGCGCGCGTCGTGGGCGGCGAGAGCGAGATGATTTGTAACGGTGCCGGCCACGAATCCAGAGAGCATGAGCCAGGAAATTTCTTCTTCATGCAGGGGTTCGGCGATCCAGCGCAGGAGAAGGAGCGCGGCGCGGACGGCGGGTACGTCGGCGAGGGGCTGGCCGAGGGAAAACTCCCAGGGCAGGAGGGAAGAGGGCTGGCGGATGTCATCCGACGCGGGCATCAGGATGCGGCGGAATGTGCGGTCGATTTCACCGCGTGTGCTGGCAATTCCGGGCACGACGATGGCGATGCGGGCGGTGGGATTTCTGAGGAGAAGGTCGCGGGCCCAGGTGGCTGCGGCGGCGACCTCTTCGCGTTGGTCGGAGGCGGCGATCCATTTGCGAGCAGCTTCCTGGGGACCGGGTGTGAAGGTGTCGATGGCGACGCGGGATTGGAGAGCCTTGAGGAAGGCTTGCTGTGCGGGCGTTCTACGGTCGAATCCGGTGAGGAGGATTGCGGGCGGGAGGGTCAGGGTTTCGATGGCGGGTGAGAGGGCCGATTCGAGCTGGCTGGCGCTGAGCCATTTGTTGCGCGAGCAACCGCTTTCGAAAGCCACGGCCCACTGGCGAAAACGCTCGGCGTCGGTTTCGTGCCAGGGAGATCGGCGGCCGGCATGGGCTTCATACGCCGAGAGGAGGGCCCAGGCTTCCGCGGCGAGTGCGGCCATCGATTCAGGTGAGACGACGGGAACATTGTCATCGCGCTGGATGCTGGTCCACAGGGTCCGCTCCTGGAGGGGCGTGAGGAGAATGGGCGCGCTGGGTGTGGTGAAGGAGTGGTCGCGCCAGAGGTCGCGAAGCCAGGAGTTCCAGTCGCGGATGGCAGGCGAGGGCCAGAAGGTACGGCCGTCGGCGCGCTGGTCTTCGGCGTAACGAAGTTCGAGGACACGAGCGGCTCGCGGGTTGGCGGCGACGATGGTGGCGCCGCGCCGGAGCGCATCGGCGATTGGGCGGGCCAGCGGCACGGGGGAATACTCAAGTGTAAACTGGCGGGTGAAGCGACTTTGTGCTGCTATTTCCACCGCTGGAATCCTGGCGGTGGTTGTGTTTTTGGGGGGTTGCCGCGGGGGGTCGAAGCCTGGCGCTCTGGCGCAGCGGGGCCCGGATCAACAGGCGGGGGTGAAGAAGTATCACATCCGCGGGATCGTGGTTGCGAGCGACGCGAAGACGGGAGCAGTGACCGTGGATACGGACGCGATTCCTGAATATATGGATGCGATGACGATGCCCTACACGCTGGCGCAGCCGAATATTGCTACGGAGCTGCATCCTGGGGATACGATCACGGCGACGCTCACAGCGAGCGCCGATGCCGATGTGCTGGATGAGATTGTTGTGGTGGGGCAGGCGAAGCCGGATTACAAGCCGGCGGTGACCTTCAACGATCTTGAACCGGGCGAGCCGGTGCCGGATTTTGCGTTTCGGAATCAGAGCGGGAAGGTGGTGCGCCTGAAGCAGTGGCGAGGGAAGGTGCTGCTGCTGACCTTTATCTATACACGGTGCCCGGTGCCGAATTTCTGCGTAAGGATGAGCCGCAATTTTGCGGAGATCGATAAGGCCCTCGAGAAGGAACCAAAGCTATACGAGAAGACGCATCTGCTGAGCGTGAGCTTCGATCCTGCGTACGATTCGCCGGCGGTGCTGCGGAGCTATGGTGGCGCTTACACGGGAAATTACACGAAGGAGACCTTCGCGCACTGGGACTTTGCTGCTCCGACGGATCAGGAGCTGCCAAAGGTGCTGGAGTTTTTCGATGTGGGTGCGACGCCGGAGAAGGATCATACGATTACACATTCTCTGTCGACCGTGTTGATTGGGCCGGACGGAAAAATTGCGAAGTGGTATCCGGGAAATGAGTGGACGCCGGAGCAGGTGATGGCGGATGTGCGCAAGGTGGCGGGAGCGTAATCGAAGGAGGCTGGTTCAACGATGAGTGGGTTGACGATCCGCAAAGAGGGTGAGCTGGATTTTTTGTCGCTGGGGGCGCTGGTCCACCGGCTCGATCCAGGGATCATTCCGTTTCGCAAGGCGACGGAGTGTGCGATCCACGTGAGCGGGGGCGAGTTCAACGTGGCGGCGAATTTGTCGGATTGTTTTGGGATGGAGACAGGGATTGCGTCGGCGATGGTTGATTATCCGATCGGCGATCTGATTGCGGAGCGGGTGCGGGGGATGGGGGTGCGGCCGTTTTATCGGCACTTCAAACACGACGGCGTGACGGGTCCGAATATGGCGACGGTTTACAGCGACCGCGGGTTTGGAGTGCGGGCGCCGGTGGTGTTCTACAACCGCGCGAACGAAGCGGCGGCGCAGCTGAAGCCAGGAGATTTTGACTGGAAGGCAATCTTTGCGGGCGGCGTGCGGTGGGTGCACAGCGGCGGGATTTTTGCGGCGCTGTCGCCGACGACGGCGGAGCTTGCGGTTGAGGCGATGAAGGCGGCGAAGGATGCGGGCGCTGTGACTTCGTTCGATCTGAACTTTCGCGAGAAGCTTTGGAATATCTCCCCCACCCCGTCGAGCAAAAGCGGCTCGCTGGGGACCCCGAGTTCCGGTGGGGCTGACCGGGCGGTTGAGGTGATTGCGCGGATTGTGGAGCACGTGGATGTGCTGGTGGGGAACGAAGAGGATTTGCAGAAAGGGCTGGGGATCGCGGGGCCGGAGGTCGCGGCGAAATCGAAACTGGATCCGAGTGTGTTCTTCGGCATGATCGATAAGGTGCGCGCGAAGCACAGCCAGGTGAAGGTGGTGGCGACGACGCTGCGTGAGGTGCACTCGACGAATCGTCATAGCTGGAGCGCAGTGGCGTGGATCGATGGGAAGACCTATGCGGCGCCGACGGCGGAACTGGACGTTTACGATCGCGTGGGTGGCGGAGACGGGTTCGCGGCGGGGTTGTTCTATGGGTTGCTGACGGGTACCGATCCGGAGGAGGCGGTGAAGCTGGGATGGGCGCACGGGGCGCTGCTGACGACATTTCCGGGAGATACGACGATGGCCACGCTCGATCAGGTGCGGGCGTTTGCCAGGGGCGGGTCGGCGCGGATCCAGCGGTAAGGCAGGCAACACAGAACAAGGAACAGGCAACAGCGAAAAGCCGGCGGTAGCTCCGGTAGACTGAGACAACGGACCGGAGGGCGCATGGCAAAAGTGACGATCCTGTTTGGCGTATTGCTGTTCCTGCTGGGGGTCGTGGTGTGGGTTGCGACGGGGAAGCATGCTCCGACAGCGCTGATTCCGGCGTATGTGGGAATCGTGTTAAGCATTCTGGGGCTGCTGGCGAGAACGGAAAACCAGAAGCGTCGCATGCTGGTGATGCACATTGCGGTAACGATCGGCTTGCTGGGATTTCTGGGAACTGCGATGAGTATCTGGGACTTCATCGAGATGAAGCGGGGCCGAATGTTCGCGCGGCCGGTTGCGGTGGAAGATAAAGCGGTGATGTCGGTAATGCTTCTGATTTATGTGCTCCTCTGCGTGCGGTCGTTCATCCTGGCGAGACGCAGCAGGTTGGCGAGTTAGCAGTTCAGCTCCGCGCGAGCTGGTTGGTATTTCTATGGCAATGGGTTCGATTCCGAGAATGAATGCTGAACGCGGCGGCAGGGGCGTGCGAGGCCGGGCGGGCGTCGACCTGCCGAAGAAGAAGCCGGACCTGAAGAAGGTGATGCCGGAGATCTGGAAGCTGGTGCGGCCGCGCCGGTGGCTGCTGGCGCTCGGGTTCCTGCTGATGGTGATCAATCGTGTGGCGGGGTTGGTGCTGCCGTTCTCGACAAAGTTTCTGGTCGACAAAGTTCTGCCAAAGAGCGGCAATCCGCATTTGTTGCTGCCGCTGGTGGGGCTGGTGTTCAGTACGACAGCGATCCAGGCAATAACTTCATTTTCGCTGACGCAGCTTCTGTCGAAGGCGGCGCAGCGCATGATCACGGAGCTGCGGCAGCAGGTGCAGCAGCATGTGGGGCGGCTGTCGGTGGCCTTCTACGATGCGAATCGGACGGGGCTGCTTGTTTCACGGATCATGAACGATGTGGAAGGCGTGCGGAACCTGATCGGAACAGGGCTGGTGGAGTTCGTGGGCGGGATGCTGACCGCCGGGCTGGTGTTCGCCTATCTGGTTTATTCGAACACAAAGATGACGCTGATTGTGTTCGCGGTGGTGGGGATTTTTGTAATCGTGCTCCAACGAGCGTTCAAGACCATCAGGCCGATTTTCAGGGAGCGGGCCAAGATTACGGGCGAAGTCACGGGGCGGCTGACAGAGAGTCTGGGCGGAGTGCGCGTGGTGAAGGGCTACCATGCGGAGAAGCGCGAGGCGGATGTCTTCACGGGCGGGGTATTGCGGCTGCTTGAAAACGTAATGAAGTCGTTGACGGCGACAAGCCTGCTGAGCCTGGCGGCGACCACAGTACTGGGCATTGTTGGGGGCCTTGTGATGCTGATCGGCGGACATCAGGTGATCGGGGGCCGGATGTCGACGGGCGGTTATTTTCAGTACACGATGCTGCTGGCTTATATGATCGCGCCCATCTTCCAGATTGTGAATATCGGCACCCAGCTGACGGAGGCGGTTGCCGGCCTTGATCGAACGATGGAAATTCTGGGCGAGAAGGACGAGTTTGCCGATCCGGCCCGGGTGGTGACGCTCGGCGAGATTGTGGGCGAGGTGAGATTTGACGATGTGCGGTTTGCATATGAAAAAGACAAGCCTGTGCTGCATGGGATTTCGTTCGATGCGCAGCCGGGAACGGTGACGGCGCTGGTGGGATCATCGGGATCGGGGAAATCGACAATTATCAGCCTGGTGTGCGCGTTTCATAAACCGGATTCGGGGCAGGTGCTGGTGGATGGGATCGATCTGTCGACGGTACGCCTGGACAGCTATCGGTCGCAGCTGGGAGTGGTGCTGCAGGAGTCGTTCCTGTTCGATGGGACGATCCGGGAGAACGTGATGTTCTCGCATCCGGAGGCCACGGAGGAACAGTTTTTGTCGGCGTGCCGGATTGCTCGGGTGGATGAATTCGCGGAGCGGTTTCCAGATGGGTACGACACGATCGTGGGAGAGCGCGGAGTGAAGCTGTCCGGCGGGCAGCGGCAGCGGCTTTCGATTGCCCGGGCGATCCTGGCGAGTCCACGGATTCTGATTCTGGATGAGGCGACGTCGTCGCTCGATTCCGAATCGGAGGCGATGATCCAGCACGGGCTGAGCTACCTGATGCAGGGGCGGACGACGTTTGTGATCGCACACCGGCTGTCGACGATCCGGCGGGCGGAGCAGATTCTGGTGGTGGAAGGCGGCCTGATTGTCGAGCGGGGAACGCATGCAAGCCTGTATGCTCTGGGTGGCCGGTATTACGACCTGTACACACGGCAGCATGGGCTCGAGGAGAACTTGTTCCTGGCGCCGGGTGAGGGGGATGTAGTGGAGGAGACGAAGTAGCAGCGGGCAGGGGCACTGCTTTCCACAGGATCGGCCAGCGTGGAGTTTGCGGGCCACGATCCAGCATCTACCGCTGTTATCTTCCTTTAATAGAGCCATATCCGCCACAGACGAAACGCACCAAGAATGGGGCGGATGTCCCGATTTGCCCCGAGTTGTCCTTCCATGTCCCTAGCTGTTTCGGTGGCTATCGTGCGACTGTGGTTTCGCACCTTCAGCGGCGGCCGATTTGAGCATGGCCGCCGCCAATTTTCCCCTCACAATTTCGCCGCTTATACGGCATTTTTCGGCGTCTTCTGCCCGGTTCTCTCGCGCGTTTTCTATAAACCTGCTGCGTGCAGGGTCCCCCGGTCGGTTCTCCAAATTTAACGCTTTTCTCAAAAACGCTCGCGCGAGGAGAGTTCCATGAAATCGGCCCAGGGTTTGCTGCCTACCAGTCGGCCTGTTGTGCAGACGCAGACACGTTTCTCTCCCAACAAGCAATTCCTGGTGAGGGCGACGCTGCTGTGCACGGTGACGATGCTGATGCTGTTGCTGACTGCGCGATAACACCAAAGCGGCGGTGACGGCGGCGCGGTCCGCTGTTACGTTCACGGGAGTCTCTGCGCTCACGAGAGAGCGGGGGCGGCGGCATGCGCGTCGATCGCCCAGGTCGCAACGTTTATCATGGTTGTGTGCGATTCGGAATGGCCGGAGTGGCGCTCCGGCGGAGGAGAACGAGAAGTGGCCGATCTGATGAGGACGTCGAACCCTACGTTGAACGACAAAGTGTTTCGAGGATTGCCCGGCGCGCTGGGCGAAACGATGACACTGGAGGGGACGGTCAACAAAACCGGAATCCTGCTGCTGTGCGCGGTTGCGACGGCGGCGTGGACGTGGCATCTGGCGATGAACCCGGAAACCTTACCGCTGGATTATGCGTTGTTGCTCGTGGGGCTGTTCGGCGGGTTGATTTTCGCACTGGTGACCACTTTCAAGAAGACGTGGGCTCCGGTAACCGCGCCGATCTACGCATTGCTGGAGGGTTTAGTGCTGGGTGGGTTGTCGGCGACGCTGGAGTTACGGTATCCGGGCATCGCGATTGAGTCAGTGTGCCTGACATTTGGCACGATGTTCGTACTGCTGCTGGCGTACCGGTCGGGGATGATCAGGGTGACGCAGAAATTCCGGCTGGGAATCGTAGCAGCGACCGGCGCGATTTTTCTGTTCTACATGGTCGAGATGCTGCTGGGGTTCTTCGGCATCCGGTTTGCCTCTGTCAACGGGTCGGGGGCGCTGGGTATCGGGATCAGCCTGGTGATTGTGTGCGTGGCGTCGCTGAATCTGGTGCTCGATTTCGATTTCATCGAGCGGGGCGTGGACGCGGGCGCCCCGAAGTATATGGAGTGGTACGGCGCCTTCGGGCTGATGGTGACGCTTGTCTGGCTGTATCTGGAGATGCTGCGGCTGATGGCAAAGTTGCGGGGAAGACGATAGGAAAAGCAGGTTACAGGGTGCAGGTCACAGTTTGAGGACGCCTGTCGGAAGAGACCGGCTTCGTGGAGAGACAGGGCCGGTGGAGGATTTGTCGGCCTACCAGAAAGCGTCCCTCAACGGCTAAAGCCACGCTCCACTTTGCGGCTTAAACGGCACGGCTGAAGGCCGTGCCCCTTCAAAGCAGATTCGTGCACAGGCTTCGAATCGATCCGTTCGCAAGCTTTGTGCTTGTTGCCTTGATGCGAAAACTGGCTGGTCAACTAAGCTGTTGGCGTTCCCTATCCCATCTCGCTCAGCGGCGTTTTTGAAGGGGATGAGTCTGGGCGAGGCCTGCGCCTTCTCGGATCGTGATGATCTGATCGGCGCTGACGTTGCTGACGCGATCAGTTACACCGCTGGGCCAGTGGACCTCGATCAGGTCGGCTTTGGTTGAAGCACCGAGGCCGAAGGTTAGGATGAGCTCGCTCGAGGATAGATAGCTGGATCCGCTGCGGAGCATTTGCTTTTGCGTCGTAGTGGAGGACCTGACCTCGACCTCGGAGCCGATGCCGTCGCGATTTGATTTTGTTCCGATGAGCCTCACGCGCAGCGCGTGATTGGTTGAACCCTGATTGAGGAAGAGGGAGGCTGGGCCAGCGTTGGTGGTGATGGCGATGTCGGGCGCACCGTCGTTGTTGATATCGCCGTAGACTCCGCCGCGTGCGACGCGTGGGGCGTCGAAGGACTGGCCCATTGCCGACGCGACGTCCTCAAATCCTTTGCCGGCAAGATTGTGGAAGAGGTGGGGGGACTCGGCGAAGCGGATGCGCTGCTGGATGCGCTCGATGCTGTCATCGAGATGGCCGTCGGCTACGTAGAGATCGGGCCAGCCGTCGAGGTCGTAGTCGAAGAAAAAGCAGCCGAAGCCGAGGGTGAGGATACTGGAGCGGCCGACCGCCGAGGTAGGGGCGACATCGACGAAGAGGCCGTTGCGCTCGTTGTGATAGAGGCCGATCATCTGGTTCGAAAAATTGGTGACGACGAGACTGGGATAGCCGGAGCGGTCGTAGTCGGCGGCGTCGATGCCCATGCCGGCGCGGGCGACACCGTCCTCGCTATAAGCAATGCCCGCAGCCACGCCCTGCTCGGTGAAGGTGCCGTTGCGGTTATTGATGTAGAGCTTGTTGGGCTGGGTGTCGTCGCTGACGGCGATGTCCGGCCATCCATCCTGATTGGCGTCGAGAATGGCGATGCCGAGACTTTTTGAGGTAGGTTCGTAGAGGCCGGCCTTTTTCGTTACGTCCTCAAAGGTGCCGTTGCCGCGGTTGCGCCATAGGCGGACGGACGAGCCAGGATAGGTTTCGGGGGTGCAGTAAGACTTTGTCTTACCGTCCATGGTGCAGTAGAGGTCTTTTTCCGGAGACCACTGGACGTAGTTGGTGACAAGGAGGTCGAGATGGCCATCGCGGTCGTAGTCGACCCAGGCGGCGCTGGCGCTGAGCTCGGGCGGTGTGATCAGGCCGGCTTTTTTCGTAACGTCGGTGAATGTGCCATTGCCATTGTTACGAAACAGATGATTCTGTCCATACGCTGTTACAAACAGGTCGTCGTAGCCATCGTTGTCGTAGTCGCCGACGGCCACACCCATGCCGTACATGGGGATGGCGAGGCCGGCTTTTTTGGTGACGTCGGTGAAGGTGCCGTCGTGGTTGTTGTGGTAAAGGGCGGGCGTGGAGATGCGGCCGGGATGGCCGGGCCAGGCGGTGCCGTTGGCGATGAAGATGTCCTGCCAGCCGTCGTTGTCGTAGTCGATGAAGGCGACGCCTGGGCCGAGGGTCTCGGGGAGGAATTTTTTGCCGAACGCGCCGTTGTTGTGGGTGAAGTGGATGCCGGCTTTTTGGGTGATGTCGGCGAAATGGATCTGCCCTGGCGCGGAGGCGGGGCCGGGGTTGCCGGAGTTGGGCGCTGCAGTGACGGCGAAAGGAACGGAGGCTGCGAGGAGAGCGGCCAGGGCGAGTGCTCGGAGGGAAAGCATCCGAAATATAGTAGCGGGTCCGAGCGGGAGCGCGTATCCGCCGAAGGGTTGACTGCCATCGGCGCAAGGCGATCCGGGGTGCGAATATCGGGCAGGATTCCTGGGTTATTTGGAAGAGAAGAGGGCGAAGACGGCTCCCTGGGGATCGGCAAGGACGGAGAATTTTCCGGAGCCCTCGATGGCCATAGGGGCGAGGAGAATTTTGGCTCCGAGGCTGGCGGCCTTTGCGGTTTGCGCATCGCAGTCGGCGGTCTGGATGTAGCCCATCCAGTGGGGCGGAACGTGGGGCTGGAGGGCTTCTGCCGGGGGCATGCCGCCGATGAAATGCTCTCCATTCTTGATGTGGAGGTAGCCGCTGGGGTCTTTGTCTTTGCCAGGCGTGAACTCCCAGCCGTAGAGGGAGCCGTAGAATTTTGCGGCGGAATCGCGGTCGGTGGTGTTGAGATCGGACCAGCAGAGGGCGCCGTTTTCGCCATAGACGCCCATGCCCTTGTGATCGCGCGGCTGCCAGATGGCGAAGATGGCGCCGGTGGGGTCCTGAATGACAGCCATGCGGCCGTAGGTCATCACGTCGAAGGCGGGCGACATGGGAGTACCGCCGTGCTCGAGGGCGCGGGCGACAGTGTCGTCGGCGTTATCGACGGAGATGTAGAGCAGCCAGTTGGGCGGGATGCCGATGGCGCGATCTTCAGCCTTCATGGTGTAGGCGGCGCCAGTCTGGCGGCCGTTGAGCGAGAACATGGTGTAGAGTTCGTCCGGCCCCATAGGTGAGTCGTTGGCCTCCCAGCCGAAGAGGGCGGAGTAGAACTGTTTTGCGGCGGCCTGGTCGGTGGTGGCGAGTTCCATCCAGACGAAATTGCCGGCGGGGTGCTGATCGATGTTGGGCATGGCGGGAATTGTAGGCCGGATTTGGAAAGATGGGGATTAAATAATTTTGGAGGCGGCAGAGTGTTTGCGGAGGAGGACGCGGCAGTCTTTCCGCCAATGTTCGTCGACGGCGATCATTTCCCACGGGATCGCGGTTTCGAGGGCGTTGAAGACGGTTTCGTTGGCGGGGTGGATGTGAAGGGCGGGGGCGACGCAGTAGAGGAGGGGGTCCTCTTCGGATAGTTGGACGCCGGGAAAGTAGCCGTGGCGGGCAATGTCACCGGAGCGGTGGAGTATGCGGACGCGGGTCCAGTAGTCGAGGGCCTGGAGGGGGAGGTGGAGGTCGTCGTCGGCTTTGAGCTCGAGGATGGCGAGGCGACCCTGGCGGGTGACGGTGAGGAGATCGAGGAGGGTACGGCTGGCCGGTGTGACCGCGAACGTCTGGGAGTAGACGGGAGCATCGCCGAGCGACGGGTCGATGAGCGACAGATCGCGGCGCAGGACGGATTCGAGCCAGCGCTCGGGTTGGAGGCGGTAGAGCGGATCGTTCGCGGAGGCGTTGGGATCGCGGCCGCGGAAGAGGCGATCCATGAGATCGAGGAAGAGGTCCTGGGTGGTTTCGTCAAGGAGAGTTTCGCTGGGGCCTGCGCCAAAGAAGATTTCGTCCTGGCGGGCGAAGGAGCCGGGGACGAGGCCGTGGCGGATGCGGGCGTATTCGAGGCCATGAAGGGAGAAGCCGATTTCTGTTGCGCCACGGGGGCGGATTTCCGTGGCGGCAAGCAGGCCTGGGGGGAGCAGCGAGCGGAAATGGTCGAGGGCGAGGGCGGATCGGTCGAGCGCGGATTGAGGATCGACTGCGTGAGGAAGGTGAATCTTGAGGTTGCCGTCGTCTCCGACAGGGCTTGCAGTGAGCTCGCTGGTGGACGGGCTGAGTTCGTAAAGCTCCCACTGCGCGAGGGCGCTGTTGAGCCAGGCCATGCGTGCGCGGGTGGTGGCGGCTGAGCCGAGAGGGACGATGACGCGAAGTCCGTGAAAGACGCGGCGGCCGTTGCTGTGCTTGCGGCAATAATCGAGCCAGAGAATGCCGAGGGTAAGGACACCTTCGATGACGGCGGGAGGTTCGTCGGGACCGACGCCGATGATGGCCCAGGCCGATTGGCCCTTGGTAAGGATGCCGCGGGAGTAGGCGGGGCCGAAGCTGTGCTCCAGGTCCATGGCGGAGCGGAAGGATTCAGGCGTCCAGCCGGGGAAGTGGCCGGCGAGGGATTGTTCAAGGGTGCGGAGATAGCGACGGCGGGAGGTATCGCGGGCTGTAGGGGTACGGAAGTCGGGGTCGGGAACGAAGGTGAGGGTCTGCGGCTTGCTTTGGCCGAAGCGGTAGGTTTCGATGCGGAGGGTATCGCGACGGGGCTGGATGGCGGAGATGGTGCGGACGAGGTTCTTGTCGTCGGACCAGAGGTGGAGGAGGCAGCGGCCGTGATCTTTTGAGACGGAACAGCTGGCGATGCGCAGATCGAAGAGCAGGCGGCCGTCTTCGAAGATGACCGCGTGTGGATGGTCGGCGAGGAAGTCCTCGATGGAGCGGGCGAGGGCCGTGGGGTCGGCGACGGCGGTGGAGGGTGCGATTGGCGCGGGCATCTGGTTCGATGGTCCGCGCCCGCTGGTCCGCAGGGCAAGGGAAAAGCTTACCAGCCCATACGCTTTCGTAATTCGACAATATGGGCTGTGTGGTGGCGGGAATGCCAGTCGTAGAGAGCGACGGCTTCGGCGATGGTTTGACGGCCGTTTTCAGGATGGTTGTAGCCGCGCTGCCACTGGTCTTCGGAAAGAGTGCGAAGGAGGAGCACCCAGCGATAATGCAGGGCGTCGAGGAGGCGGAGAGAGTGCTCGGGGGCAGCTGTAAGGGCGTCGTGCAGTTCGGCCCAGAGCTTCTCATTGTAGGGCTTGATGGTGGGCCAATCCTCGGTGAGCGCCAGGCGGATGCGGATGTATGCGTTCATGTGGCTGTCGGCGACGTGGTGGACGAGCTGGCGGACGGTCCAGCCACCGTCGCGGTACGGCGTATCGAGCTGGGCGTGGCCGAGGCCGTCGATAGCGGCACGCAGATTTTCCGGGAGCGCGGCAAGGGCAGCGATGTGCGAGCCGTGATCGGAGAGATTCGCTTCGGCGCGATGGAATTTGCCGATGGGGAAGCGGGGGTCGACGGCGAGAGGGGCAGTTGGGGCTGCGGGTGCGGTGCTCATACTCCGCAAGGTACACCGAGAGGGACAGGGCGGCAAGGTGGGTATTCTCGCCGCGTTTTCAGACAGGAAAATAGTGCGGATTCGGCGACAGGACTGCCGGTGCCACGTCCCTTTAGCCGCCGTGATGGTTCGGGGTGCCGTTGTGGGGGTGATGATGGTGATGGTGATGGTGATGCGACGCAGCAAAAGCGGAGGCCGAGAACAACATCAGGAAGCAGAGGAGGGAGAACTTCTTCATACTTCCAAGGATGGCACAAACTGGGATTCGACGGGCGTAGAAAAGTAATTAAGAATCAAAGAAGCAACAAAGTGTGAGTTACTGTGGTGAGAAGGGCGCGAGGCAGCGAATGCGTTTGCGCAAGAGGGTCTGGCTTGGAACATAAGCGGTACTTCTTTGAGAAGTTTGGAATAACGGAGCAGCTGCTGGAGCGATGTCTGGGGCAGGCGCTTTCGGCAGGCGGCGACTATGCGGACCTTTACTTTGAGTCGGTAGCAGCGACCTCCCTGGGTCTGGACGAGCAGATTGTGAAGTCGGCGAGCCAGGGCGTAAGCGCGGGCTGCGGGGTGCGCGTGGTGAGCGGGGAGCGGACCGGGTACGCATACACCGACGATCTTTCTGCGGAACGGCTGCTGCGGGCAGCGCGGACCGCCGCGCTGATTGCGAGCGGGCCGGCAAAGCAAACGGTGCAGGGCTTCACCGAGACGGATGCGCCGAGTTTGTATCCGGCGCCTGCAGCCGATCTGGATGCGGATCTGGCGATGAAGCTGGATCTGGTGAACCGCGCCGATCGGGCGGCGCGGCATTACGATCCGCGGATCACGCAGGTGCGCGCGAGCTACGCCGACGAACTGCGGCGGATTCTGATTGCGGCGTCGGACGGAACGTATGCGAGCGACACGCAGCCGCTGGCGCGGATGAGCGTGTTTGTGATCGCGAAGGATGGCGAACGGACTTCGAAAGGCAGCTCGGGCGGCGGCGGGCGGGTGGAGATCGGCCACTTTACTGGCGCGAAGGGGCCGGAGCATTTCGCGGAAGAGGCGGCTCGGACGGCGATCCTGCAACTAAGCGCCGTGGCCGCGCCCGCGGGGGAGATGGAAGTGGTGCTGGGTCCGGGATGGCCTGGAGTTCTGCTGCATGAGGCGGTGGGGCATGGGCTGGAGGCGGACTTTAACCGGAAGAAGACGTCGGCATTTGCGGGGCTGGTGGGGCGGCCGGTGGCAAGCAGCAAGGTGACTGTGGTGGACAACGGGCGGATGCCGTCGCGACGCGGATCGCTCAATGTGGATGACGAGGGATCGGCGACACAGGAGACGGTGCTGATCGAGAACGGCGTGCTGAAGGGGTATCTGAGCGACAAGCTGAGTGCGCGGCTGATGGGGATTCCGAGCACTGGGAATGGGCGCCGAGAGAGCTACCAGCAGATTCCAATGCCGCGGATGACAAACACCTATATGTTGGCGGGAGAGGATGCGCCGGAGGACATTATCCGCAGCGTGAAGCGGGGACTGTATGCGGTGAATTTCGGTGGCGGGCAGGTAGACATCACGAGCGGTAAGTTTGTGTTCTCGGCGTCGGAGGCGTACCTCATCGAAGACGGGAAAGTGACGGCGCCGGTACGGGATGCGACGCTGATCGGGAACGGGCCGGAGGCGCTGAAGCACGTGTCGATGGTGGGGAACGATCTGGCGCTTGATGAGGGGATTGGGACCTGCGGTAAAGATGGACAGAGCGTGCCGGTGGGCGTGGGGATGCCGACGGTGAAGCTGGACCGGATGACCGTGGGGGGGACTGGAAGTTAGCGGCAGGAAGATGAGAATAGTGGATGTCGACGGCGTGAGGCTGCTGGCCGCTAATCCAAAGCGACCGGACGAGCAGAGTGTAAATGGACGTCTCTAGCGGTTTTCTGCCCGATTCGTGATACGATTCGTATATACATTTTGCGCTACGAATGGGATGAGCGGAAGAATCGCGAAAACCGGCGCAAGCACGGAGTCTCATTCGAACTGGCGACGCTGGTCTTCGAAGACGAGCGTTGCCTCATCGATCTTGACCGGATCGACAGCAGCGGCGAACAGCGCTGGCATGCGGTGGGGCTCGTGAGTATGCAAGGTGAGCGAGATCTGCTTTTGCTCGTAGTGCACGCGTACAGGGAGAACTGCGATGGCGAAGAAATCATCCGCATCATCTCAGCCCGTAAGGCTGAGAAGCGTGACCTCAGAAGATATCAAAAACAGGAAATGGAGTGAAAAGGAGCGTGCGGCATTTCGACGAATGGCTGCGAGCCAGAATGCGGGCGATGATTCGGATATCGATTTCAGCGACATTCCGCCTCTCACCGACGAGCAGTTGGCGAGGATGGTTCGGCTGCGGGATTTCAGACGGAAGGTGCCTGTGAGCGTGCGCCTCGATCCAAAGGTTCTCGACTGGCTAAAGTCGAAAGGGGAGGGTCATCTGACGCGGATCAACGACATTCTGATGAATCTGATGGAAGCAGAGCGGTCAGCGGGGACGAGACGATGAGTGCAGTTCTTGAATCCCAAACGAATCTGCAGGAACTGGCGGACTACGTTGTCTCGAGGGCGCTGCTGGCGGGTGCTTCCGACGCGGAGGTGACGATCCGTGAGGGCGATGAGTTTTCGACGACGGTGCGGTTGGGCGAGGTCGAGACGCTGAAGGAGTCGGGATCGCGGGGCATTGGTTTGCGGGTGCTGGTTGAAGCGGAGAACGGCTACCGGGTAGCGAGCACGTCATCGAGCGATTTCACGGCGGATGGGATTGAGCACCTGGTGAAAGGCGCGGCCGCGCTGGCGCAGGTGACGTCGGTGGATCCTTTTGCGGGCCTCGCGGAGACGAGTGAGTTCGGGAAATTGAGCGGAGATCTCGAGCTGTATCACGAGGATGTTTATTCCCTGCCGATTGAAGAGCGCATAGCCTGGGCGCGACGGGCGGAAGCGGCGGCGATGGCGGTGGATACGCGGCTGGTGAACAGCGATGGGGCGAGCTTTGACGCGGCCACCGGGCGGCGCGTGCTCGCGAATTCGCGGGGATTTGTGGGCGAATATAGGTCGTCGTACTGCTCAATCTCCACCAGCCCTATTGCGCAGGGCGCAAATGGGGAGATGCAGCGCGACTACTGGTGGTCGCAGGCGCGGGCGTTTCGGGATCTGGAGCAGCCGGAAGATGTCGGACGCGAGGCGGCGCGGAGGACGCTGCGGATGCTCGATGCTCGGCGGGTGCCGACGCAACGGGTTCCGGTGGTGTTTGCGCCGGAGGTGGCGCGGGGCATCGTTGGATCGGTGTTTGAGGCGGCGGCGGGCGATGCGATTTATCGTGGCGCCTCTATCTTTGCGGGCAAGCTGGGGGAAGAGGTCGCGACGCCATCCGTGACCGTAGTGGATGACGGGACGATTCCTGGGGGATTTGGAACTTCGCCCTTCGATGCCGAGGGATTGCCGAGCAGGCGGACGGTGATCGTCGAGAAAGGCTTTCTGCGAAGCTACATCCTGAACGCCTACGCCGGACGCAAGCTGGGGATGAAGAGCACAGGCAACGCGGGACGCGGGCTGGCGGGGAATCCTTATCTTGACGCGGGAAATTTGTTCCTGGAAGCGGGGACGAAGACGGCGGAGGAAATTATGCGCGGCGTGGAGCGGGGATTGTATGTGACGCGGATGCTGGGACAGGGCGTGAACGTGGTCACGGGCGATTATTCGCGTGGGGCAGCAGGGCTGTGGATTGAAAACGGCGAGCTTGCGTTTCCGGTGCACGAAATCACGATTGCGGGGAATCTGAAGGAGATGCTGCGGAACATTACGGCCATCGGGAGCGACTTGGTATTTCGTGGGGCTACCGCGGCGCCAACGTTGCGGATCGACGGGATGACGATCGCGGGGGCGTGAATGCAGGCAGTAGGCAATTGGGAATAGGCAATGGCGCCCGGTGGCTGCGACACTGCCCTGGATACTTTTGTATTCCCGGATAATCGGACAAGATGTTTCCGGCGCAAATACCGTTCAATGCAGCGCAGCCGGCGTGGGGGGAGATTCCCGCGGCGGCGGGAGTCTTTGCGCTTTTTGGGGACGATGAGCGCGCCGAGCCGTACATCAGCAGGACGCCGAATCTGCGGCGTCGGATTCGCAGGCTTTTAGAAGCGCGGCCGGATCAGTCGAAGCGGCTGCAACTGGCGGGGCGGGTGGCGCGGATCGAATATGCGCTGACGGGATCCGATTTTGAGGCGCGGTTGCGGCTTTATGAGGCTTCGTGGATCGCTTTTGGAGAGAGAGCCCGGAAACGCCTGCATCTCAAGTCGCCGTCGTTGTTACGAATGACGGTGGAAAATGCATATCCGCGCGTATATGTAACTCATCGAGTTACAAAAGTGGCGATGAACGATCTCTATGGGCCGTTTCCGTCGCGGGTGGCGGCGGAGAGGTTCTGCGAAGATACGCTGGACCTGTTCAAGCTGCGGCGTTGCGTGGACGATCTGGCGCCCGATCCGGCTTTTCCTGGGTGCGTTTACTCCGAGATGAAGAAGTGTCTGGCCCCGTGCTTCAAGGGCTGCACGGACGAGCGATACGGGGAGGAAGCGGCTGCGGTACGGGCCTTCCTGCGGACGCGAGGAGCAAGCCTTGTCGAGGCGATCCAGGAAGAGCGGGACAGCGCTTCGGAGCTGATGGAATTTGAGAAAGCCGCGGAGTTGCATGCCAGGCTGACGAAGGCGCAGGCTGTGGCAGCGGAGGCGGCAGAAGCGGTGCGGGCGCTCGCGCATCTGGATGGAGTGGTTGTGCAGGCGGCTGCGGATGCCGAACATGTTGCGCTGTTCTTGTTGTGGCGGGGAACGTTGCGGGGTCCGGCACTGTTTTCGGTGATCGGGATACGGCATCCGAACGAGGCGGCGGGTTCGTCGTCGTTGTTTGCGCAGCCGCTGCGCGCCCCGGAGCCGGTTCCGCTGGAGGGGGCAGTGGTGACGGTGGCTACGCGCGACGAACTCGAGCAGCGGCTGGAGACGGCGCTGGCTGAGCTGGCTCCATCGGGAGACAAAAAGCGCGGAAGGGGCGAAGGCCGCACCCGTGAACTTGCGGATTATCTGTGCTTGTTCAGCCGGTGGTATTACCGTCCGCAGGCAAAGCGGGTGGGGGAGATCGTGTTTGCGGCGGAAGACGGGAAGGCTCCCGTGAAAGCTGTGCTGCGGGCGATTTCGCGGGTTTATCAAAGGCAGGGAGCAGGCAATAGGGAGTAGCAAGCTCCTGTCGATGAGCGTTTGCAGCGGGACTGCGCGTTATGCCGGGCAAGCCAGCTTATTTGTCGGCGCTCAGGACGGCGACCCCATAGGGCCCGAGATCGACGGCGCTCACTGCGGAATCCTGGCTGCCGATGAGATCGCGCATGGGAGACGGAAGGGTAACGTGCTCCTGCTCGGTATTGTGGTTGATGAGGATGAGCACCGATTTCCCTGATCCAGATCGGCGACAGACTTCGACACCCGCTGGAACTCCGGGAAGGATGGGCTTGACGGCGGCTTCTTCGAGAAGGCCGGTGGTGAGATCGTTGAGAAGGGCGTCGTCGAGCCACGCGCCTACGTACGTGATGCGCCCTTTGCCAACCTGGCGCGTTATGACGGCAGGCTGGCCGTCGAGCCATCCATTGCTCTTGCCGTAAGTGGCGATCACTTTGGTGTCGGGTGACTGGACGCTGAGCTGCTCGGCCCAGATGTCGGCTGTGCCGGAGCCAAGGTCGCCGGTGACGGGAACTTTGTAGTCGAGCGCGTAGAACTGATCGACGCGGCCTCCGAGAAAATCAGTGAGTGGGCCGGGCTGGCGTTCGGGCTGGAGCGCGTTGTATTCATCCTTCATGGCGGAGCGGGGTCCGAGCAGGAGATGGCCGCCGTTGCGGACATACGTCATGAGGCGGTCGGCGATGGGCTGCGAGATGACGTTGAGGCCGGGGAGTTCGACGACTTTATAACCATCGAGGGGCGCGTCGATCGAGATCATATCGACGGCCTGGGATTGCTCACGCAGAGGGCGGTAAAAAGCAAGCATTTCGCCGATGGGCTCGAAGTCGGCGGAGTGACGCTGGAAATCGATGGCCCAGCGGCTGGGATAGTCGTTGACGAGGGCGACCTCCGCATGGGGTGAAGTACCTGCAAGGGCGGCGCCGGCCTTCGCGAATTCCTCGCCGGTCTTCTTGATTTCGTCGTAGACAGGAACAGGTGTGCCATCGGCCCCGAGGAGGACGCCGTGATACTCCTCCTGCCCGTTTGGAGCGCTGCGCCATTGCCAGTACTCGACGGCTTCGGCGCCGTGCCCGATGGCCTGCCAGGCCATGTCGCGCACCTGACCCTTCAACAAGGGGGTGTTGGTTTTGCGCCAGTTGACGAAGGCGGGTTCGGTTTCCATGACCCAGAAATTTTTCTGCTTGTAGCCGCGGGTGAGGTCGTGGGCTGCGCCGTTGGCGATGTAGTCGTAATTATCGGTGGGAATGTAATCGTCCCAGGCGGCGATGTCGAGGACGCTGTGGACGGTGTACTCGTCGAAGCCGTCGAACCAGCCCATGGTGTTGGTTGTGATGAACTGGCGCGAGTCGGCGTGCGAGCGGATGGCGGAGATTTGATTTTCCGAGTAGCTCTTCCAGGTGTCGCTGACGAAGCGTTTCCATTCGAGCAGAAGCGCCGGGTTCTCGCCGTCTTCGCGGACAGGAATTTCATCGAAGTTGTCGTACGTCTGGCTCCAGTATGCCGTGGCCCAGTGCTGGTTGAGTCCGGCTATCGTGCCGTATTTCTTCTGGAGCCATTCGTGAAATTGCTGCTTCGCGGAGGGATCGAAGGAGGGCGCGGCGTATTCGTTATCGAGCTGCCAGCCGACAACGTTGGGGTTGTGGCCGAAGTGGATGGCCAACTGCTCAGCGATGTCGTGAGCGAGTTGACGGTATTTGGGATCGGTGAAGGAGAATTGCTGGCGATTGCCGTGCTGGTCGCGGACGCCGTTTTCATCCCAGCGCAACGTTTCGGGGTATTTGGTGGTGAGCCATGCCGGCGGAGCCGCAGTGGGGGTGCCGAGGACAACGCAGATGTGGTGCTTGGCGGCGAGGGCGATGGCGCGCTCAAGCCAGCCAAATTCGTACTGGCCTTCGGAGGGCTCCATTGTGCTCCAGGCAAATTCGCCGACGCGCACCACGTCGATGTGGGCTGCTTCCATCAGAGAGAGGTCCTTCTCCCAACGCGACTCGGGCCACTGCTCGGGATACCAGGCCGCGCCGAGCAGGATTGGAGGCTTGTCGGCGTAGTTGGTGGCCTGAGCATGAAGAGAGGGTCGGGCGAGCGTGCTGAGTCCGCAGAAGAGGGAGGCAATGAAAACGTTTGCAATCGTATAGCGCGTGAGGCGCATTTTTTGAAGTCTCCAGGACAGATTTAGGTTTAGGTTAAGGTGCGCAAAAGGCAGCTGAGAGCCCGAAAGAAGCATGCCGAAGCCGGCTCGGTTCGCGAGGCTCTGGTCGCAAAAAACCGCGCCGTCTGGGCACAAAAAAACAACTGGCGAAACGATAAACCTTTGCTGGCACTTTTGTCCCAGGCGCGTTAGCGGCGGATCCGAATTTAATCTTCCCCTGCCCTGGGGATGAGGCAGGTACCAGCGGCGAGGAGGACGAGGGTGATCCAGAGAAGATCCGCACCGAGGAGATGGCTCATCTGCAACCAGGTGGGGGCGAGGAAGGCGACGTCGGCGATGCCGAGGAGAACCTGAAGGACGAGGAGAAGCAGGACGCCTGTGGCGAGGGAGCGATCGGGCTGCGGGTGCGAGGGGCCCGAGGTCTGGATCCGCAGCGTTCGAATCGCGAGCCACACGATGAGCACGGCGGCAATGAGGCTGAGCGCGGGGTGCAGCCAGCGAATCTTGAGCAGCCAGGCGCTGCTGCTGGAGAAATCCTGGGTGAGGGCGGTGAGGAGATTGTGAGCGGGATAGAGAGTGTCGCCGAGAGCGGCGAGGGAGCCAGTGACGCCGACGATTAGGGTGACGATGAGGCTGGCGAGGGCGAGACGCGGGGCACGGATCAGGAGGGTTCCGCGCATGGCGCCGGCGTGGCGGGAGAGGAAGTGCGCGGTCAGCGTGAGGGCAGCTAGGAGCAGGAGCGTGTTGGTGAGGTGCAGGGCGAGGTAGACGGCGCGCGCAGGGGAGCGATCCTGCGCGGTATGGCCGAGGAGGACGAGAAGCGCGCCGAGGAGCGCTTCGTTAAAGGTGAGGACGAGTACGGCAACGGCGCAGGCACGGGCGAGGTGACTGCGCGGAGTGGCGGCGAAGGTCCAGAAGAAGAGGGCGAGAACGCAGACCAGGTCAATGCCGCTGGTGGCCCGGTGGGCAAACTCGATCAGGGTTGCGATAGCGGGGTGATGCTGGACCAGGGTTCCGTTGCAGAGAGGCCAGTGGTCCCCGCAGCCGGCGCCGGAGCTGGTGGCGCGGACAGCCGAGCCCCAGACAATGACGGCTACGTTGTAAGCGAGGACCCCCCAGGCAAAGCGGCGCAGCGATCCTGGGGGGCGAGTCGCCGGGGCGGCGTTGGTGGTGACGGCGGTGATCACGCGAGGGTCCGAAGTTCGATTGTAGTCCGGGGATTGGGGGGCGGCGGCAACCGAGAGGAGGCGATGGGTCATCCTCCTCAGCATGAGAAAAAATCGACGGTGGATTTTGGCATTGTTCGGGGCGGCGTTGATGCTGGCTCCGGGTTACACGGTTGCACGGGCGCAGAACGATCAGGGTAACACCGCAAAACAGGATATTAAGGATGCGGGGCGCGATACAAAGGCCGGGGCGAAGGACGCCGGCAAAGGTGTGAAGAAGGGGACGCAGAAGTCGTATCACACCGGAAAGAACGATACGAAGAAGGCTTACGACAAGACGAAGAACACGACGAAGGGGGCGGTGAACGGGGCAAAGGAAGGGGCGAAACAGCCGCCGCAGTAGTGGGCTAACCCAGCAGGAGCAGGTAAATCGCCACGCCGGTACCGACTACGGCCAAAAGCAGAGCCAGGATGACGGCACTACGGGAGGAGCGGCCCGGAACCCATGTGCCGGTTCGCAACTGTTTCACGGTGCCGACGTGGTGAATCACAGCGACGACATTGACGATGACGCCAAGGGTGACCAGCGCGACTCCCGAATAGACCGAGAGGCCCGTGGGGTGCGGGGCGGCTGGCTTTTCTCCCTGGAACTCGCGCAGAAAGAGGCCGAAGCGCGCAAGGGCAAACCCCACCCCCATCAGGCCGAGGCCGGTGCGAATCCAGGCGAGGAAGGTGCGCTCGGCGGCGAAGTAAGTACGCGGGTCCTCGATGTCATTCGGCATGGGACGATTGTAGAGGCGCCAGGACGGGGTTTGGTGCAGGTGGATTGCAGGATTTCGGGCGAGCCTGCCCGGCTTGACTTTCCCGGTTAGCTGCTATGTTCTGATGGCACTATGGGAATCCTTCTGCTGATTCTTCTTTGGCTGCAGTCTGTGGGGCCGGCGCCAAACAATAACGATCCTTTTGTGGGCCTGCGCAATCAGTGGGCGAGTGATCTGCACGCGAAGCACATCGACGACTCGCTGGCGCAATATGCGGCGGACGCGGACTTCATCAGCGACGCGGGCCGCACCCATGGAACAGCGGCTCTGCGCGAGCTCTTCAAGAACATAACCGCAACGCTCGACAGCGATCTGACATTTACCTCAGAGCGAGTGGAGGTTTCGGCCGATCTTGCCTATGACTCGGGGACGTATACGGAGACGCTCGTCACCCGCGCCACGGGAAAGGCACAGCACATGGCGGGCAGTTATCTGACGGTGTATCGCCGGACGGATGTTGGGGGGAGTGGGAATGCGGTTTGGCTGATCAAGGAGCAGGTGTGGACTGAACAGCAGGGAACAGGCAACAGGCAGTAGGGAATAGGTGAGCCGATCCCCAGCTCCGGCTCCTTGCTGAACTTGATGGTTTAGGCTGTTTGACCAGTCAGTCAAAAGACCAAAGGCGAGCCGAAGCTCGCCTTTGGTCTTTGTTGATTTATTTTCTTAAATTGTTTGCGTCTTACAGAGGCTGAACATCAGCTGCCTGCCAGCCCTTGGGCCCCTTCACGACGTTGAATTGCACGGCCTGACCTTCCTGCAGACTCTTGAAGCCATTGGCGGTAATGGCAGAGTAGTGCACGAAGACATCCTCGCCGTTCTGGCGCGAGATAAAGCCGTAGCCCTTCGCGTCGTTAAACCACTTCACAGTACCTTGTTCCATTTGGTGCTTTTTCCTGAATTGAATTGCGCTGGAGTGAATCGGAGCGAAACTGGCAGATCCCGTTTCCTGCTTTGTTGGGCGAGGCGAAAGACTGCGCTTGCCCGGTTCGGTTCTAACGCTGGCCTATTGTATCAGGTCGTCAGCCTGCCCATTACCCGAGCGGGCATGGTTGCGGCGAAGCAGGTATGCTGTTGCTTCCATGGCTCAGAACCTGATGCGCGACACGGACCTGCTGGCGGAGGCGCTGGATCGTCTGCAGCGCGAATTTGCCGCGCTTCCGCACTACACACCGGAAGTTCCCGGCGAAGGGCGGATGACGGCCGTGCTCGCGGAAGCAGCGCAGCGCATGGGAGACAATTTTCCTTACTTTCATCCCCTGTATGCGGGACAGATGCTGAAACCGCCGCACCCGGTGGCGCGGGCGGCCTACGCGATGGCGATGTGGCTGAATCCCAATAACCACGCGCTGGATGGCGGACGGGCGAGCTCGCGCATGGAGTGGGAGGCGGTGCGGGAGATTGCCGCGATGTTCGGGTGGCGGGAATTCATCGGTCATCTGACGGGCGGAGGCACGCTGGCGAACCTCGAGGCGCTTTGGGTAGTGGGGCAGATGATGCCGGGCAAGAAGGTTGTGGCGTCGGAGCAGGCGCACTATACGCACGAGAGGATCAGCGGAGTTCTCAAGCTGCCGTTCGCTTCAATTCCCTGCGACGAGTTGGGGAGGATGGACGTGGCGCATCTGGAAGCGGCATTGGCCTCGGGTGAGGCGGGGACGGTCGTCGCCACGCTGGGAACGACGGGGTCGGGCGCGGTCGATCCCTTGGGCCGGATTCTGGATCTGCGAAAGAAGTATCGCTTTCGGGTGCATGTGGATGCTGCGTACGGCGGGTATTTTCGCCTGGCTTCAAACCTTGCCGACGATGCAGCCGGGGCGTTCGAACGGATCGCGGAGGCGGACTCGATCGTGGTCGATCCCCATAAGCATGGGCTGCAACCTTACGGCTGTGGATGCGTGCTGTTTCGCGATCCGGCGATGGGGCGCTGGTACAAACACGATTCGCCATGCACCTATTTCACCTCGCAGGAGCTGCACATTCACGGCGGCACGTCGGAGGCAGCGCAGCCCGGAGCCAGCTGCTCGGTTGGCACGTTCGCCGCGGAACTGTTTGCCGAGGGCTCGCTGCACCTTGGGGAGATCAGCCTCGAGTGTTCGCGCGCGGGCGCTTCGGCGGTTGCGCTTTGGACAACGCAGAAGCTGTTGCCTCTGGTGCGGGGCGGCGAATTCGCGCGGCAAGTTGAGAAGTGCCGCGAGGCGGCTTTGCGCCTGCACAGCACCATCGTTTCAGACAAACGATTCGTGGCGGGCCCGGCGCCCGATCTCGATATTGTGGTCTTTGCTGTCAGAGCCCCGACTGTGGCAGAGTCTTCGCGGCGGGCACAGGAGGTTTTTGACCGGGCAGCCGCGAACGACCTTCACCTGGCATTGGCGCAGATGCCCACGCGACTGTTTCCAGGAGCGGGGTGGACCGATGCGGTTGAGGGCAGAATGGTGACCTGCTTGCGCTCGGTGCTGATGAAGCCGGAGCACCTGACCTGGGTTGAACAGATCGGCGAGCGGCTCTGCCAGGCGGTGTGACCGCGGATACCGAGGAACGATCTCAGGAAAGCGAGAATGGCATAGAAAAGCACGGTGGTTTGGAATGGCTGATGAAAACGGATACACTCCCCGCATCTACTTTTAGTGAAGACGGGATCGGGTTCCGGGCTGAGAAGGGGTCCTCCATGCTGGACGCCAGAGATGTGACGAAGAAGCACATGGATCGATTTGGGGTCGAGCCTGCGGTCTTTCTGGCTCCGGGCCGCGTGAACCTGATCGGTGAGCACACCGATTACGCAGGCGGATTTGTGATGCCGGCGGCGATTGACTTCGGAACGCTCGCCGCGATCACGCCGCGCGAAGACGGCAGGGCCGTGATCTGGTCGGATAATTTTCACGAGCAGGTGAGCCACCAGATTGACGGATTTCCGAAAAACGGCGGCGGTCACTGGTCTGGATATCCACTGGGGGTGGTAAAGATTCTGCGCGAAGCCGGCTTCGCCATTCCACCTTTCAGTCTCACGATCTATGGAGATGTTCCGCTCGGAGCCGGGCTCAGTTCTTCCGCATCGATTGAAGTCGCCACCGCGGTGGCAGTCCTGCATCTGGCGCATGCCGACCCGGCGCGGGAGGAGATCGCGAAGCTGTGCCAGCGCGCGGAAAATGTCTATGTGGGCGCGAACTGTGGAATCATGGATCAGTTCATCGCGTGCCGAGGCGCGGAGAACCACGCGCTGTTGCTGGATTGCCGGTCGCTCGAATATCGTCTTGCGCCGATCCCGGAGAATGTCAGCATTGTGATCGCGAACACCATGGTGAAGCATGCGCATGCGGGCGGGGAGTACGGCATTCGCCGCAGTGAAGTGGAGGAAGGGACCGAGATTCTCCGCAGCCATCGGCCGGAGATCGGCCTGCTGCGCGACGCTACTACGCAGGATCTGGAGAAGTGGGGCATGGAAATGCCGGACAATGTACTGCGCCGCTGCCGGCACGTGATCACAGAGAATCTGCGCACCGTGGCGGCAGCCGATGCGCTCGCCGCCGGCAACATGAAGAAGCTGGGCGACCTGATGGCGGCGGCCCATGCCAGCTATCGCGACGATTTCGAAGCCAGCTGTGAAGAGGCGGACATCATGGTCGAGTCCGCGCAACGGCTGCCTGGGTTGATTGGGGCGCGCCTAACCGGGGGAGGATTCGGCGGATGCACCGTCAATCTGGTGCAGGTGGATCGAGCGGAGGACTTTGCAACAAGTCTGCACGATGAATACCGTGCGGCTACCGGCATCGATGCGGAAATCTACCGCAGCCATGCGTCGGCGGGCGCACACGCGGTGTGAAGGAGAGAGTAGCCTTTGAGTGACGAGCCCTCAACTTGAGCCGTTAAACTTTTCGATGGGGCGCCCAAGTATTCCACAGAAGGGCCATACCGGCACGATTGACACCGATGTAACAATCACAAGGGATCAGCCACAGGGATCGCGCCTGCTTCGAACATGAGAGAAGATGGCATATCCCGAAAAGACAGGCGCTCGGACAGGGCCGGAGAAAACGTTTTAGCGATGCGCTTTATTAATCGATCGCAGTACTTCTCCCCGGAAGAACCAGGTGACGGCGGCATTGTCGCCTACTTCTCGATGGAAATCGCGGTGACGCCGCAGTTTCCCACTTACAGTGGCGGCCTCGGGGTTCTCGCGGGCGACACGTTGCGGGCGGCGGCGGATATGGGTCTGCCTTTGGCGGCCGTCACTCTGGCGCACCGCAAGGGTTATTTCCATCAGCATCTGGATGCGAATGGCATTCAAACCGAGGAGCCGCAGCCGTGGAATCCGGAGACGACACTGGCGGGGGAAGAGCCGGTGGTCACGGTCACGATTGAGGGGCGGCCGGTGGCGGTGCGGGCATGGCGCTACGACATGGAAGGCGTCGCGGGGCACCGAATTCCCATTTATTTTCTGGATACGAACCTGGATCAGAATGACCCGAAAGATCGCACGCTGACCGATCATCTGTACGGAGGCGATGCAGACTACCGGCTGCGCCAGGAGGCGATCCTCGGTATTGGCGGAGCGCGGCTGCTGCGCGCTCTGGAATACGAGCCTTCTGTCTATCACATGAACGAGGGCCACGCGGCGCTGCTGACGATCCCGGTGCTGGAGCAGGAGCTGCACGGGGCCGGACTGCAGACCGCGACCGAACGCAACCTCGAAGCGGTGCGGCGGCGCTGTGTCTTTACCACGCACACCCCGGTTCCTGCGGGGCACGATCGCTTCTCCGGCGAGCAGGCTTACCGCATCCTTGGCGCGGAGCGCGCGGGGATGCTGGAGCGCTTCGGCTGTTTCCACGATGGCCTGCTCAACATGACGTATGTGGCTCTGCGCTTCTCGCGCTTTGTGAATGGCGTTGCGATGCAGCATGGCAAGGTGTCGCGCCAGATGTTTCCCGAGTACACCATCGATGCCATCACGAATGGCGTTCACGCAGGCACATGGACGGCGCCCTCGGTGCAGGCTGTCTTCGACCGGCATCTGCCCCGCTGGCGGCAGGACAATGTGACTTTGCGCTACGCCATCGATATTCCGGAAAACGAAATTGTGGCAGCGCATGCGGCCTCGAAACAGACGCTGATCGAAACCGTGCAGGCGGCATCCGGCGTGGAGATGCGGCCTGAGGTTTTCACCATCGGTTTTGCGCGCCGCGCCGCCACGTACAAGCGCGCGGACCTGCTCTTTACCGACCCGGAGCGGCTGGTTCGTTGCGCCGACAAGAACGGAGGCCTGCAGATTGTTTACGCCGGGAAGGCGCATCCTGCGGACGAGCCGGGAAAGGCAAAGATTCGCCGTGTGATTGAGCTGGCGAAAGAACTGCGCAACAGCCCGCTGAAGATTGTTTATCTCGAAAACTACGAGTGGAAGCTTGGCGCCATCCTCACCGGTGGCGTGGACCTGTGGCTGAATACGCCGCGGCGCCCCTACGAGGCCTCTGGAACCAGCGGTATGAAGGCGGCGCTGAATGGAGTGCCGAGCCTGAGCGTTCTGGATGGCTGGTGGATCGAAGGCTGGATCGAAGGCGTCACCGGTTGGGCGATTGACGACCACGACGACGAGCCGGGCGAGGCCAACTCGATGTATGAGCATCTGGAGCAGGTGATTCTGCCTATGTATTACAAGGACACGGGGCAGTGGCGGCGCGTGATGCGCTCGACCATTGCGCTGAACGGGTCTTTCTTCAATACGCAACGCATGCTCGAACAATACGTGATCAACGCGTATTTCCCGGAAAAGCTGGTGGAGAAGCCTTCGGAATCCCCGGCTCCGGACCTTGAAAACACGGTTGCCCGTTAGGCGGCCAAACCCGAGTTCTTGGCAGTGGTGCAGTTTGTTTCATCGCTGGAATCTGCGGGCCTTTAGGTTGCAGGCCGTTTCACGTTGAGATGCCCCGCGCTGGCCGAATAGTCTGAAGCGATTAAAGGACACACAACGCTCCTGTCGGCACCAGCGCCACCGCCCGGTGGCGTCTCCTGAAGCCCCTCGGCACTGGGAAATTCAAACTGCTGCTAGCCGCGGACCTCGGGCCAGAATCGCGGCGGCAGATGGAAATCGCCAGCTCTCATCGGCCGCACCGTCAGTGTCTGCAATCCTATGTCGTAGACCGGCTCTTCACCGCCAGGAACTGCGCCGGCACGGCAACGCCGCTTCCGTTGGTAAGCAGCGGGTTGAGGGTCTGCGTATCCGTCAACGTCGTCGTGTTCACCAGATGGACAAGATTGTCGCCGCTTGTGCTGGTGAAAAAGATTGCCCCATCCGGACTGAAGATGCCCGCCAGCGGGGCTGCAGCGCCCGCAGAAAGCTGAACCGTCGCCAGGAGTCCGAAAGCGCCGAGGGTAGCCGATGGCGTGTAGTAGGGTAGTATCCCGGTTGCAGCTGCTGCGTTGTATGTAACGAAAGCAACCGTCGAGTCAGGAGACGAAACGACCTGGTCGATCTCCGCAGCCGTTATCGGAAGCGTCCCTGAGTTGACGGAGGTGTCGAGGCTCAGCGGTGGAGCGGTATAAGCGGGGCATGGCCCAGCGGGAACCCCCGCCGGACCCGAAGCGCTTTGTTCGAGCCAGATATCGGAGAACGTCGTCGTATCGGCTCCCAGCACATGGAAGCCATCCGGTGTCGCGGCGAGCATGTTCGTCGTAACCCCAACGTCGGCCGCCGGCGGATAGTAAGGCGGAGTCGAATTGCTGTTCGGGCAGAAGCTCCGCGCCGCCGTTGAATTCCCGCTGAGGAACGTCGCCACGCTCGGCACCGTAATCGTCAGCCCGGGTCCGCAGAACGGATCCCACGACGGGTTGTAGGCTGGGACCGCCGTTGTCCCCGCCGCCTCCAGCGGGCAACTATAAGTCGGCTGGTTCGTCAGCGGATAGCTGGACCAGCCTGTATAGCTGTTATTTACGAACAATGTGTTCTGACCGGTGTCGGGATCCTGACCGCTGATGTAAACCGTTGTCCCGTCCGGCGAATATCGGGCGCGGCTGGCCAATCCACCGATACTCGTGTAGCTGCCGGAACTGCTGTTGTACAGGTAAATCACCTGCCGCAGCTGGTCGTTAATCACCGCCGTCGATCCCGTCGGCGAGACCGCCAGCACCACACCGGGCACGCCCGGTACTTCTTTTGAAAGCGTGTTGTTGAGCGTGCTGTAAGTCATCAACTCGTGATAACTGCCAAAAAACAGTGTGTCTCCGCCCTGATCCATCACCATGGAGTTGGGCGTGTAAGGCAAACGGACGGGCGAGGCCGCGCCGCCGGTCGTCAAATCGATTTCGGAAAAGTAGGGGGACTGCGACGAAGCCATCCAGATCTGGTTGCTGCTGCGGCCGGGTGAATTGATGGTGATGGTATTAGCCGTCACCGGCGTACCATTCCCAAGTACCCCGATCAGATTAATCGGCGCCGGATTGCACGTCGGCGGCTCACAGACGGCTGTGATCGTGGCGTGGCTCGGGAACGTATCCGAGACCAAACCGGTGCTGCTCACGCTCAGATTTTGCGGCTCCGTCGACGCATACGTCAGTGGCACGCCGTTAATCGTCGCCCCGGTCGTATCCGTTACCTGCGCTACGACCGTCTGAGGCGAACTGGGCGTGACAGTCGCTGTATTCGACCCGTTGATCGTCAATTTGATATTCGCCGGAGGGCATGTCGAAAAGAAGCCCGCCGCCGACGTCACTTCCGACGTATTTGCGTTGATCACTGTCGATCCGGGAAGATTCGCCGTCGCGATCCCATTCGGGTTCGGCGTGTTGGACGTGGTCCCCGTCACAGGATTGGTATTCGTTGGTTCCGTCGTGTTGTTGATCGTCACCACACTGGCTGTAACCGGGATATAGTCAATCGTCCCCACGTTCGCCTTCGGGCTAACACACGAAGTTGTGCCGGGACTGCACAGCGTCACACCCCCAGGTCCTGTCACAGTGGTTTCCGCCAGCAGCGGCAACGTAGCCCCCGAAGAGTCCTTCAGCGTCTGCCCCTGCGAAATGCAGGCCTGCTGGCTGGGAATCGTAATCGACGTAATAGGCGGGTGGATATAAATGTTGACCGGATTGCTGGTCACCGACGCGCCCGTAGCCGTCACCTGAACCGTCCCGCAAGTAGTGGAGGAACACCCGGAAAATGAGGAGAGCGAGGAGCCGGACGGCGGCGTGCAGATCGTGAAATTGCTCACTCCGCCCGGGCTGTTGCGGTTCCACGTGCCGGCGCAGATCAGTCCATTCGGCGAAATGTCGGCAAGCTGCAGGTTGGAACTGGCATAGACATATCTGCTGACGCTTTCCGTCCCTCCATTGCAGTTGTAAGCCTGCGGCGATCCAAGGTTCCCCGTTTGCCCCCATGCCAGCGATAACCCCGTCGTCTCGGGCCCCAGCGTGACGTACACCACCTGGCTGGTCGTAATGCCATAGGCATGGCCGTTCTTAACGCAGTAATTATTGGGATTGTGGCCACAGCCCGCTATGGAGAGACCAACCGAGAGCGAACACGCAAACAACACTACAAAAGCAAGGAACCGCCGCATGAAACCTCCCCGCCTGGGCAGTCTGGCCGCCCAAACGGTCGATACACCACAGAAATCTGCGTGCGATCCAGAATAACAAAGTACAGGTAACCCGGCACGGGCACAGGCATCCCGCGGCTGCCGCAAGGTTTTATCCGCGTTCCCTGAACGGGCCGTCGTTATGTGTCCCCGGCCAACGCTTCCGCTCGACGTTCCGCTCGGCGCTCGGCTCCCCTTCGGCTATCGCCTTTCGCTGAAAGTTTTTCGCTCGCTTCTCACTCGTATTTCGACCGCTTCACCGCTGCCTGAGCGGCATATAGTCCTCAAACCACTTCACCGCCCGCTCCAGCACATCTCTTCGGTGTTCAGGATTCACAAATCCATGCCCCTCGTCCGGATACACCACCAGCTCCGTCGGCTCCCCAAGGTCGCGCAGCGCATGCCAGAACTCGAATGACTGGGGCGCCGGACATTCCCCATCGCGATCACCCACCACCACCAGCGTTGGGGTCTTCACGTTTTTGATGAAGTTGATCGCCGACATCTTCGCGTAAACCGCCGGGTCGTCATACACCGACGCGCCGAAGAACGGAATCATCCACTGGTCGATCGAATTCTCCCCGTAGTAGCTTTGCCAGTTGGCGATCCCGGCTCCTGCGACGGCGGCCTTGAATCGATGCGTTTGCGTCACCGCAAACATCGTCATAAAGCCGCCATAACTCCATCCCGTCAGGCCGATACGGGTATCGTCGATGGGATACTTCTTCTCGACCGCATCGATCCCGGCGAGAATATCGCGCAGATCGCCATAGCCAAAATCCTTGCGATTGGCCTGGGTAAACTTCTCCCCCTCGCCATAGCTGCCCCGCGGATTCGGCATCAGCACAAAATAATCGAGCGCCGAAAACGGAACCGGCCCATATCCACCCCCCGGCCACCGAGGAACCACCGCCGAAGACGGCCCGCCATGCACATCCAGTATCAGCGGATACTTTTTTGCCGGATTGTAGTGCGCAGGCGGGAGCAACCATCCCTGCACATGAAAACCTTCGTTCTCCCACTCCACCGATTCCGCTTTGCCCCACATCGGCTTGGCAGTGTCATTCACATGCGTAATCTGTTTCAGGTCCATCAGGTCGCCGGCCCAAACCTCCGGAGGCCTGTCGAACGACGACCGGATCAGCGCGATGTTGTTCGTGTTCGACACCGCCACGCTCATCATCAATCCGCCCGCGCCCACTCCATCCGGCAGCGTTAGATTGAAATCCGTCGACTCCTCCCGCGTTTCACTGTTGTACACAAACAAATGCGACGAGCCGCCTTTGATCTCCGCGATCCCCATCTGCTGGTTGTCGAGCCACTCAAACCACGCGGGGCTGGCTGCCCGATCCGGGGTCACATCTTTCGGATCGCCGCCCGCCGTGGGCATCACGTAAATGTCCCCGCCCGTCGATCCCTGGTCCGACATCAAGCCGCCGATGAATGCGATACGCTGGCCATCCGGCGCCCATCGAGGGACCGCGATCTGCAAACCATGAAGCGGCCCGGCGACGGTCGGTGGATCAAGGATCGCCGTTGGAACTCCGCTAACCGCCTGCGTATATAGTTTTGCCACCCACCAGTTGTTCTCGCCCGGCGGCGGAGCCGCCACATAAGCCAGCTTCGTCGAATCCGGCGACCAGTCAAATTCAAAAACATGCAGCTTCGCCGGCGTGATCTGGGTCAGCTGCCCACTGGCAGCATCCACGCTGGCCACCCGCTGCACCTCCAGCCCCTCCACGCCAATCACTCCTGAGGGTGGCTTCTCCGCCGCCAGTGCGCCCGAGGGCCGTGTCGCGCCCTCCACGTACAGAAAGCTGAGACGCCTGCCGTCGGGCGACCACTGCATCTGCTTGGCGTACCCATTGACTTCAGCGAGCTGATGCGGCGCGACCGCTCCGGACGCATCGGCGAGGAAGATGGCCAATTTTTGCCCGGTCGTGCAATCGGAGAAAAATGCGAGCTGCCGCGAGTCCGGCGAGAAGACAGGATTACTCTCCTGGCCTTTCGCACCAGCCTCGCAGGCGGTGATCCGCCTTGCTGCCGAGGGATTGTCGAGTGGCGCAAGCTCGAGGTCCGAACCGCCGCGCCCGCCTGGTTCGCGCAGGGTCATGTTCCACACGATGTAATTGCCATCCGGCGACAGCGCCGTCTCGCGAATCGTCTTCACCGCGCTCAGCGAATCGATGAGCGCGCCAATCCGTGGATCGTGGGGCGGAGCGGCAGGTTGTGCCTGCCCATACGCCGGCGCCGCCAAACAAAATCCTGCAAACAATCCCGCGCCAACCGTTCTAAAAGCAAAAAATCGACCAATCGTCATGGGCGCTGTTATATCAGTTCCCGCCGCGCACAGCTAAAGTTCTCACCGCCGCCGCGCCATTATCATTCCGATATGCCAACCATCCGGCCCGCAAAATTCGGCGCGGGCGGCAACGACGCCGATCTCTGCCGGACCCTGATGCGCGAATACGCCGGATTCCTCAACGATTCCGTGGGCGGCGAGCACATCTGCGTCGAAAGCCTCGAAGATCAACTAGCGGCTCTCCCCGGCAGCTACGTCGAACCCGCGGGATCTGTCCTGCTCGCCTTCGAGAATGAAATCCCCTGCGGATGCGTAGCGCTGAAGCCGCTCGAGCTCGACCATCCCGCCAACCCTAATGAGCGCGCCTGCGAAATGAAGCGTCTCTGGGTCCGTCCCACGTGGCAGGGAACCGGCCTCGGCCGCAAACTTGCCGAAGCCGTCGTCGAAGCAGCGCAACAGCGCGGATACACAGCCATGTATCTCGACACGATGCCGCAATCGATGCAGGCCGCGTATCGGCTCTACCTCAGGATGGGCTTTCGACCCGTCGACCGCTACAACCAGAACCCCGTCCTCCGCCAGCCTGAAGCCCTCGAAGTTGCCTTCCTGCGCAGGGAACTCTGAATGAGCGCCCAACTTCCTATCCTCAACCAGGTCCGCACTCAACAGCCCCGTCGTCCGCACGAATCGTTCAGCGCCGGCCAGGAGCTGGAATCGAAACTGACCGCCAGCGTGAGGGGCGAGGTCCGCTTCGATCCAGCATCCCGCGCCCTCTACGCGACAGACGCCTCGAATTACCGCCAGACGCCCATCGGCGTCGTCCTCCCGCGCGACGCTGCCAACGTCGAGGCCGCGATCGCCGCCTGCCGCTCGCTCGGCGCGGCAATTCTGCCCCGCGGCGCAGGCACCAGCCTCGCAGGCCAGTGCTGCAACGTCGCGGTCGTCCTCGACTTCTCGAAGTACATGCGCCGCCTCATCTCCCTCGATCCCGGCAAGAAGCTCGCCGTTGTGGAGCCCGGCATCGTCCTTGACCGCGTCCGCGAGGCCGCCGAAGAGTATCACCTCACCTTCGCTCCCGACCCCGCCACGCACAGCCGCTGCACCATCGGCGGCATGATCGGCAACAACTCCTGCGGAACGCACAGCGTCATGGGCGGTCTCACCGCCAACAACATTCGCTCTCTCGATGTCCTCCTTTACGACGGCACCCAGATGACCGTCGGCGCAACCACCGACGACGAAATCGCGGCCATCATCGCCCGCGGCGGACGCCCCGCGCAAATCTACGCAGGCATGCGCCGCCTCCGCGACCAATACGCAGGCGAAATTCGCCGCCGCTTCCCCAACATCCCTCGCCGCGTCTCCGGCTATAACCTCGACGAACTCCTCCCCGAACGCGGCTTCAACGTCGCGCGCGCATTGGTCGGCAGCGAAGGCACGCTCGTCACCGTGCTCAGCGCGACCCTCGACCTGATGCACTCGCCGCCCTGCCGCCGTCTCGCTGTCCTCGGTTTCCCCGACCCCTTCCTGGCCGCCGATGCCGTCCCCGCCGTGATCCACCACGGCCCCATCGGCCTCGAAGGCATCGACGGGATGCTCCTCGACTTCATGCGCCGCAAAAATCTCGCCGTCGAGGATCAAAAACTCCTGCCTCCGGGCGGAGCCTTTCTACTCGCCGAATTCGGCGCGGAAACCAACGAGGAAGCCGAAGCAAAAGCCCGCGATCTGCTCGCAGTCGCCTCCCAACTCCCCGGCTCCCCAACCGGCCGCGTTTGCGCCCCTGACGAAGCCGCGCGCATTTGGCACATCCGCGAATCCGCCCTTGGCGCAACCGTCTTCGTCCCTGGCGAGCCGCATGGTTGGGAAGGTTGGGAAGATGCGGCCGTTCCTCCCGAGCAGCTCGGTTCCTACCTGCGCCAGCTCTGGGCGCTCATGAAGGACTACGGCTACCGCAGCCCCATGTACGGCCACTTCGGCCAGGGCTGCGTCCACACCCGCATCAACTTCGATCTTGAAACCGAGCCCGGTATCCGCAAATTCCGCGCCTTCCTCGATCAGGCCACCGACATCGTCATCGCGCACGGCGGCTCCATCTCCGGGGAGCACGGAGACGGACAGGCGCGCGGAGCGCTGCTGCCGAAAATGTTCGGCCCAGAGCTGATGCAGGCCTTCCGCGAATTCAAGGCGCTCTGGGATCCGGACAATCGGATGAATCCCGGCAAAATGATCGAGCCTTCAGAGACAACGCCGGTCTATCAGCCCGAAGAAAACCTCCGCCTCGGCGCGGGCTACCAATCAAAGCGCCCCGAAACTTTTTTCCAGTTCCCCGAAGACCATGGCTCCCTTCACGAAGCCACTCTGCGCTGCGTCGGCGTCGGCGCCTGCCGCAAAGAAACCGCAGGCACCATGTGCCCCAGCTACATGGCCACGCGCGAGGAGCGGCACTCTACACGCGGCCGCGCCCACCTGCTTTGGGAACTGCTCGAAGGCAAAATAATCGGCTCCGAAACTGGGCCCACAGTCTGGCAAAATGAAAGCGTCCGCGAAGCCCTGGACCTCTGTCTCGCCTGCAAGGCCTGCAAAAGCGAGTGCCCCGTTAACGTCGACGTCGCGACATACAAAGCCGAATTCCTCGCCCACTACTACGTCGACCACCCGCGAAATCTCCAGCACTACGCCTTCGGATTCATGGATCGCCTGGCGCACTCCGCATCGCTCATTCCTGGCGTCACCCCGCGCCTGGCGAATCTTGCCCTTGCCACGCCGGGCGTCTCGCACGCAATTAAAGCGGCCCTGGGTATGGCGCAGCAGCGCAGGCTCCCGCGATTCGCGACACGGAGCTTTCAACACGAATGGGCCCGTAAAGCGCACACTGAGCTCGAAGAACGCAACAAAGATCAAGCGGTTTTGTTATGGCCCGATACCTGGAATAACTACTACCACCCGCAATCCCTCCACGCCGCCGCGCAGTCCCTCCAAACCGCGGGCTTCGCCATCGAGGTTCCACCCCACCACGTCTGCTGCGGCCGCCCCCTCTACGACTTCGGGTTCCTGAAACAAGCCCGCCAATACCTTCAGAAAATCCTCCGCGACTTCGCCCCGCAAATCGACGGCGGCCTGACCTTTGTCTTCCTCGAGCCCAGCTGTGCCAGCGTCTTCCGCGACGAGCTCGTGAACTTCTTCCCCCCGGGCTCGGCGTTCGCCCCCCGCGCGCAGCGCCTCTCTGAACAAACCCTCCTGCTCAGCGAATTTCTTGCACGTCACGCCCCCGCCTTTCGGCCCCCGCAACTACCCGGCCGCAAAATCATCCTCCACGGCCACTGCCATCACAAGTCTCTGATGAAGATGGGCGACGAAGCCGCCATCCTTCGCCGCACCGGCGCAGAAGTCGAACTCCTCGACTCCGGCTGCTGCGGCATGGCCGGCCCCTTCGGCTTCGAGCGCGAAAAATTCGCTGTCTCCCAAATCCTCGCCGAACGCGTACTCCTGCCCGCCGTCCGTGCCGCAACCCCTGAGACAATCCTCGTCGCCGACGGCTTCAGCTGCCGCGAACAAATCGCCCAAAACACCACTCGCCGCGCCATCCACTTCGCCGAAGCCATCGCTTCAGCTTCGCCAACGACGCCCCGATAACATCGGCGCCATCCAGACTGCGGCCCACGGGAGACGAAAGCCAGCCTTTCGTCGCACCCGCTTTAGTAGTACAACGGTGAACGAACCGCTTCTGGCTGCAAATCATGAAAACTTCCGCAAGGCATCTTCAGTTCCCCATCCTTATTGTCGTTGCACTGTTGGCTTTCATCACTCTCTATCCAGCCTCCTCCGAGCAGCATTCCTTTCGCGCCGCCAACGGCCAGTTCCTTCTCGATGGCAAGCCCTTCCGCATCGTCTCTGGCGAAATCCACTACGCCCGCGTCCCTCGTGAATACTGGCGCGATCGACTGCGCATGGCCAAAGCCATGGGCCTGAATGCCATCACCACCTACGTCTTCTGGAACGCCCATGAGCCGCGCCCTGGCGTCTACGACTTCACTGGCAACCTCGATGTCGCCGAGTTCGTCCGCGAAGCCCAACAGGAAGGCCTGTACGTCATCCTCCGCCCCGGCCCCTATTCCTGCGCAGAGTGGGAATTCGGCGGCTTTCCGTCCTGGCTCCTCAAAGACCCCAACATGGTCGTCCGCTCCCGCGATCCAAAATTCATCGCTGCCGCCCGCGCGTGGCTGCTCCGCCTCGGCCAGGAGGTGGCGCCTCTCCAGATCGGCCATGGCGGTCCCATCATCGCCGTCCAGGTCGAGAACGAATACGGCAGCTACGGCGACGACCACGAGTACATGGAAGACATCCACCACATCCTCATCGATGCCGGCTTCACCCAGGCACAGCTCTATACCGCCGATGGCGCCGACCAGGTTCCGCGTGGAAGCCTGCCTGAGCTACCTGCCGTCATCAACTTCGGCCCCGGCGAAGCGCAACGCTCCTTCACCAAGCTCAAAACCCTCCGCTCCACCGGCCCATGGATGAACGGCGAGTATTGGGACGGCTGGTTCGACCATTGGGGCGCGCCCCACGCGCAAACCAACGCGAAGCAACAAGCAGCTGATCTCGACTGGATCCTCCGCCAGGGCTACTCCATCAGCATTTACATGTTTCACGGCGGCACCAGCTTTGGCTGGATGAACGGGGCGAACTCCAACGGGCGCAACTACGAGCCGGACGTCACCAGCTACGACTACGACTCCGCCCTCGACGAGAGCGGACATCCCACACCGAAATATTTCCTCTTCCGCGACATCATCTCCCGCAACACCGGCGTCGCGCCCCCTCCCGTTCCCACCGCACCCACAGCGGTGGCCATCCCCGCCTTCACCCTCGACCGCGCGGCCTCTCTCTGGGAAAACCTGCCGACACCCATCCACTCGGACCAGCCCCTGACCATGGAAGCCATGGACCAGGCCTACGGCTACGTTCTCTACCGCACCACCGTCGATGGCCCGCTCAGCGGCGACCTCTTCATCGGCGCCCTCCACGACTACGCCCAGGTTTATGTCAACGGCAAACTCGCCGGCACCATCGACCGCCGCCTTAACCAGCACTCTCTGCCGCTCGCCATCGACGTGCCCCATGCGCGCCTCGACATCCTCCTCGAGAATACCGGTCGAGTAAACTTCGGCTCCTCAATTCCCACCGAGCGCGTCGGCCTCCTCAACGGCGTCACGCTCGCCGGCCACCCCCTCAGCGGCTGGGATAACTACTCGCTTCCCATGCTCAATCCCGGTTCGCTCTCTTACGCAACCAAACCCTGCGTTGGCCCCTGCTTCTACCAGGCGTCCTTCAGGATCGACCACCCAGCCGACACCTTCCTCGACACCAGCGCCCTCGGCAAAGGCGAAGTCTGGATCAACGGCCAGCCGCTCGGCCGCGTGTGGCACGTCGGTCCGCAGAAGGCACTCTATCTCCCCGCCCCCTTCCTCAAGACCGGAGAAAACCATGTTGTCGTCTTCGATCTCGAGGGGGAGCCAGGCCGCAAATTACAAGGGCTCGATCACACCGTGCTCAACGCGCCAATCGAGAAAGCTCAATAGCAACGCCGCCAACCGCATCGCGAACCACGGATGACTGCATCCGCAAAATCAGCACGCAGCTTTTTGGCGCGCTGAATCAACCCGGGCGGCTGACTTCTGGAACCAATTTGCCTGGCCCTGCGTACATCACAGCGGGACCCCTCGGAGGAATTACGGCCGTGAATCAGATTCGCAAACGCAAAAGGCGCTGGCTGTTCTGGACCATCCTTTGCCTGGTCGTCGTTGCAGTGGTCGGGGGGGTGGTTGCTTTTGCCATGCACAATGGCGATCCGAAGATCCCGGCTGCGCGGCTCGCTAAGGTGACGCGCGGAGATATCGCCAAATCGGTTGTAGCCACGGGGCCGATCCAGCCCATCACGAAAGTTGAGTTGAAATCGAAGGCATCGGGCCTGGTGGAGAAGCTCTACGTCGACATCAATCAGATGGTGACGAAGGGTCAGGTGCTGGCGCAGCTGGATCAGCAGGAGATTCTGGCGCAGGTAGCGGCGCAGCGCGCCCAGCTGGCCGCGGCTGAAGCCAATGTGACGACCTTCTCCGCGAACATCGCGCAGGACAAGGTCAACGCCGAAGCGCCCGATCTGCCGATGTATCAGGAGACCTACCAGCGCAACGTGCAGATGCTGAAGGATGGGATTGTCTCGCAGCAGGCGCTGGACAACGCCGAGCGCGATTATCTGGCTCAGAGGACCAAGCGGGACGCGGCGGTGGCGCAGATTGGGGTGGATCAGGCCAAGCTTCGTCAGGCGGAAGCGCAGGTGCAGCAGGCGAAGGCCAGCCTCGATCAGCTGAACCAGCAACTGAGCTATACGACTCTCGTTGCGCCGATCGACGGCATGGTGCTCTCGCGCGACGTGGAGCTGGGCGACGCGGTCAGCTCGATTCTTGTCCTGGGATCGACGGCAACCCTGGTGATGACGATCGGAGACATCCACCAGGTGTATGTGGACGGCAAGGTGGACGAGGCGGATATCGGCAACGTTTACCTGGGGCAGCCGGCGCGGATTCACGTCGAATCGTTTCCAAACAAGACTTTCGATGGGAAGGTGACGAAGATTTCTCCGCTTGGCGTAGAGAAGGATAACGTGACGACCTTCGAAGTCCGCGTGTCGATCGATAACCCGACCGGGGAGCTGAAGGCTCTGATGACGGCGAACGCGGAGATCGTAGTCACGGAACACAAGAACGCGCTGAGCGTGCCGGAGCAGGCGATGACCTGGGATAACCAAAAGAACGCGTTTGTGTTTGTGCCGGATTCGAAGAGCAAGGACGGACAGGCCAAGCTCCCCGTAACAGCCGGCATTTCAAACGGTAACCGGACGGAAATTCTTTCCGGGCTGAAAGAAGGGGATACGGTTGTGCTGCAGCAATGAGAGGTTCGCACGAATTTGACTTTGAAATGAAGGAGGAACCCATGTTCGTTTCCTGTAAGACGCACTTCCTGATGGCCGCAGTTATTGCCGTGGTGGCGCCAACCGCCGCGCTGGCCGCCGATGGCACTTTCGACAAGACCCTGCACGTGAGCGGCTCCGTGGTTCTGAGCGTCTCAACCGGCTCAGGGTACGTTCATGTTTCGCCGGGATCATCGAGCGAAGTTCACATCGTGGGACACGTTCACGCTAACGGTTGGGGATTTGGGGCATCCGCGGACGATCGCGTGAAGCAGGTGATGAGCAATCCGCCGATCGACCAATCGGGCGATGTGATCACGATCGGGAAGCACCAGGACTGGATTCGCAATGTTTCGATCGACTACGACATTACCGCGCCTAAAGGCACGCAGCTCGAGGCGAATTCAGGATCGGGCGATCTGCGTTTGCAGGATCTGGGTGGTCCACTGAAGGCGAATACGGGTTCCGGGTCGATTGAGGCAGGCGGGTTCAGCGGGCGGGTGCAGCTGGAGACAGGTTCCGGGGACATACGCGCTGGACTGCAAGCCGCGAACGACGTGAAGGCGACGACGGGCAGCGGCAGCATTCATCTGCAGGGGGTGGAAGGCAGCCTGTTCGCGGAGACGGGGTCGGGAGACATCGAGATAGGCGGGCATCCGAGTTCACCGTGGAAGCTGGAGACGGGGTCGGGGTCTGTGACGCTGAACGTGGGGAATTCGCACTTTACGCTGGATGCGAGCACGGGGTCTGGATCGGTGCACAGCGATCCGCCGATCACGACGCATGGCGCGCTGGAGCGGCACCACATCGAGGGAGACATTAACGGAGGAGGCCCAACCGTCCGCGTTGAAACGGGGTCCGGCGACATCCGGATTCACTAACGAGTTCGGGCGTCTCGTCCTGCTGCTCAGCGGTTGCTTCATCGAGCCGGTTGGGGTCGATTGTCTCCGCGGCGGGCTGAGCTTCCGGTTTTTTTGTCTCCGCGATTGCTTCCTCGTGGCGCTGCGCGGTTCGGGCCAGTTCCCTTACCATGGCGGCGGGGGTTTCGCGGAAGGGGCGGAGCCAGCCGGCGGAGAGCCATCTGGAACTGACGACGAACTCGGAGAAGCCGCAGTCGAGACAAACAGCGATCTCAGGCGGCGGATTAAGCGGGGCGGCGCTGACGGTTCTGGAGCGGTTCAGATAAAGCCGAATGTCGGCGGGAAATGGAGCCACCAGCTCGGAATAGCACCTTTTGCAGATCACACAATTCTCCTCGTCAGTCTCCCCAACCGATTGTTCTGACTCAATTCGATGGACCCGTCGATATGGCCCCTACGCAATTTGATCGGCGCGAGGTGGAGAAACCATCAGCGAGGGCGATACGGTTTCCGCGAAAATTGCGGACGTCGCTGAGATTCGGGAATCATTTCCGAATCGGCGAGTGTTTCGCGGTCCTGTAGGGAGCGGGAGCGGTTCAGGGTTCGGTTTCAACGAGGGATTTGAGGCGGTTGAGCGCGTCGTCCCATTGGGCGGAGACGCGGTCGAGGTAGTCGCGGAGTTGGTGGACGGGCTGGGGGTCGAGCTCAAAGAGGGCATGGCGTCCGGAGCGGACGCAGCGGACAATTCTGGCGCGCTCGAGGACGCGCAGGTGCTTGGTGATGGCTTGGCGGGTGAGGTGGGAGCCGTGGGCGAGCTGGGAGATGGAGCGAGCGTGGCCGCGGCCGAGTTTGGCGAGGAGGGAAAGACGAGTGGGATCGCCGAGCGCGGCGAAGGTCGGTGCGGCCTTCGCCCATGCCCCAACCTCAGGGACATGGGCGACGCGTTTCTGTCCGGACGCCGATTTTTTGACCTCAGGGCGACGGGGGAGCGGTTTCTTTTTCGCTGCGGCCCTAGGGGTTTTGCGTGACATATTCCGCGATGTTTCTCATCTGCTGGCCCCAGCCCTCGTTGTTGCGGAAGAAGGCTTCTTTGCGGCGGGCGTCGGGGATGTCGGCGAAGCCGGATTCGGTGACTTTGAGCAGGGTGCCGGTGGGGGTTTTCTCGAGGTGGAACTCGATGAGGGTGGGGGTTTCTTCGGAGTAGTCGACGGCGGGATCGATGGAATAAGGGTGCCAGGTGAAGGCGAAGTATTGCTGGGGGTCGATCTGCTGGACGACGGCGCGAAAGGCGACGTGTTCGTAGCCGGGCCAGGTGATCTGGCCGTGGGATTCTTCGCCGACTGCGAAGGGGGCGTCGAGTTTGACCCGGAACCATGCGCCGAATTCGTTGTGGTCGGTGAGGGCGCGCCAGACGCGGGAGACGGGGGCGGCGATTTCGATTTGCTTCTCGATGCGATCGGCAATGCGTTCTTCAGCGTGGACCGGGGTCATAGGCAACCTCCTGATTGCATATTAGCAGGGTACAGGGAACAGGGTACAGGTAACAAAGCACCGCCAAGGTCGTCTGCCCGACGATTACGGATCGAAGCAACCGCTGCTCTTCAGGCGGCGGTGAGGAGAAGCGGCGCGTCTCTGGTGATGACGAGGGTGTGTTCGTAGTGGGCGGCAAGGCCGCGGTCGGCCGTGCGGACGGTCCAGCCGTCTTTGGCGAGGACGGATTTGCCGGAGCGGCTGGCGATGATGGGCTCGACGGTGATGACGAGGCCTTCGGTCAGGAAATCGGAGGCGGCGGGATCGGGCCAGTTGGGGACGCTGGGTTTCTCGTGGATGGTGCGGCCGATGCCGTGGCCGCAGAGGTCGCGGATGACGTGGAAACCGGCCGAGGTGACCTCTTTTTCTACGACGCGGCCGATATCGCGGACGCGGTTGCCGGCGCGGGCGACCTGCATGGCCTGGCCGAAAGCGCGCTGGGCGCAGACAGCAAGGCGGCTGCCGATGGCGGATTCCGTGATGGGAGGACCGACGATGACGGTCTCGGCGGCGTCCGCCATGAAGCCGTCTTTCTGGATGGTGACATCGAGTTTGAGGAGATCGCCGTTGCGGAGGCGGCGGTCGGAGGGGATGCCGTGGACGATTTCGTCGTTGACGCTGATGCAGGAGACGCCGGGGAAGCGATAGACGGCGATGGGGCCGGATATGGCGCCGTGCTCGCGCATGACGTCGCCGCCAATCTGGTCGAGCTCCTGGGTAGTGATGCCGGAGCGGGCGGCGGCTTTCATGGCCTCAAGCATGAGGCGGACGATGCGGCCGGAGGTGCGCATGGCAGCGAGTTCTTCAGGGGTCTGGATGGACAACGGGACTACCTCAGTTCTTTCTATTTTCGCAGGAAGGGGCTTTGGCTGGAGAGCTGATTTTCGCGACGTATTTCGGGAAGGATTGTCAGCTGGCGCGCCTGCGTTTAGGGGCTGTTTCGCGGAGCATGGCGGCGCGGAGGAGGGCGTTGAGGCGGGTTTGGTAGCCTTTGCCTTGTTTTCGGAGCCAGGCGATGACGTCGGCGTCGAGGCGGACGGTGAGTTGTTTTTTTAACGGGCGATACCAGGGGTTGGGGATGGCGTTCCGCCAGAATTTCTCGGTCAGTGGCGGAATGTCGGAATAGTCGATCTCACTGTCCGGACGAGCTGCGAGGGCGGCCAGCCTCTTTATTTCTCTGGCTGACAATTTGGTGTCAGCAAGAGTCTTCCTAACGATTCTGCCCATACCTTATGTGCTCCATCCGATCCGCTCTGCGAGCCGAAAGAATCCTGATAATCTCGTCCGGTCCTTCTTCACTGATGGTATGCGCGACCATCAGCAGGATTGCTCCCTTGACCAAGCCAATTGTTTGCCAGCGAAGCTCACCATCCACAACGCGGTCCGTTCGGACACAGAGCCAGGATCGCTGAAAGCCTCCATGGCATTGTCAAACGAGATGCCGTGTTTGCGTCTGTTTGCGGCGGCCTTCCGTTCATCCCACTCGAATAGAATCATGGGAACTTCCTTATTGTAACTACAAATTCATAGCTACACAACTACTCGCCCAGGAGAAGGCGTTCGGTGGAGAGGGCGCGGCCGGTGTTGGGGTCGGCTTCGATGAGGAGGGCGGCCATGCGGGGGTCGCCTTTGGCGGCGTCGAATTTGGAGGGCATGGAGGTGAGGAAGCGCTCGAGGACGAGTTCCTTTTCGACGCCAATGATGCTGTCGTACGGACCGCTCATGCCTACGTCGGTTTGATAGGCGGTGCCACCGGGAAGGACGCGGTCGTCGGCGGTGGGGATGTGGGTGTGGGTACCGATGACGGCGGTAACGCGCCCGTCGAGATACCAGCCCATGGCGCATTTCTCGGAAGTGGCTTCAGCGTGGAAGTCGACGATGACGATTTTGGCGGCGATTTCTTTGAGGAGGGAGTCGGCGGTGCGGAAAGGGTCTTCGTTATTGGCCATGAAGACACGGCCCTGGAGATCGATCACCGCATAGTCCTGGCCGGATGGGAGTGCGCCCTGGTAGACGCCGAAGCCGGGGGTATTGGGCGCGTAGTTGGCGGGGCGGAGGATGCGGCGGGGGCGATCGTGGCTGGCGGGCGCGGCGGACTTGAGGTAGTCGATGATTTCCTTTTTGTCCCAGACGTGGTTGCCGGTGGTGAGGACGTGGGCGCCGAGATCGAAGAGCTCGTCGGAGATAGTGGGAGTGAGGCCGAAGCCGCCGGCGGCGTTTTCAGCGTTGACGATAACCAGGTCGACGGCGCGGCCCTCGATGATGTGGCCGATGTGTTCGCGGACGATGCGGCGACCTGCGCTGCCGAAGACGTCGCCGACGAAGAGGATGCGCATGAAGTACAGGGTACAGGAACAGGACACGGGGATTGTTACAGATTTCATTCGTCGTGGAAAAAAGCTGTGGTAGGTTGAAAGCCATGGCCGCAAATACCCGCTTCGCAACCGGCGTTCACGCCATGGTTTTGCTTGCTTCCGAACCGGAAGGGCTGCAGACTTCGGAAGATGTAGCCGGCAAGTTGAGCATTAATCCGGTAGTGATCCGGCGCGTATTTTCGCTGCTGCACCAGGCGGGGCTGCTGGAGAGCCAGAAGGGCCCGCACGGCGGTTCAAAGCTGGCGAGGTCAGCGAAAGCGATTACGCTGGCGGACATTTACCAGGCGCTCGATGGTGGGGCGTTGTTTCATACAGCGTCGTTCTCGGGACCGCATACGGCGAAGTTGGGATCGGTGCTGAACCGAGTCTTCGAGAGCGTGGAAGGCGCGCTGCGCGAGGAGCTCGGCAAGACTTCGCTGAACGAATTGGCGAAAAAGGCAGGGAAGAAGGGCAAGAGGTAGCGAGCAGCCGGTAGCAAGTAGCCCTTAGCGATTCCAGGCGATACTTTGAGCCCTCCGCTCAGGATGACGACGTTGTTGTTGCTTGACTCTCATCCCCTCGACGGATGGACCTTTAGGATTTCCCGGCCGATGACCATTCTTTGGATTTCGCTGGTGCCTTCGCCTATGGTGCAGAGTTTTACGTCGCGGTAGAACTTTTCTACGGGGTAGTCCTTGATGAAGCCGTAGCCACCGTGGAGCTGGACGGCCTGGTTACAGATGCGGACGGCGACTTCGGACGCGTAGAGTTTTGCCATCGCTGATTCCTGGGTGACGCGCTTGCCCGCGTCTTTCAACACCGCAGCGCGCAGAGTGAGGAGGCGGGCGGCGTCGAGCTCGGTGGCCATGTCGGCGAGTTGCCACTGGATGCCCTGGAATTCCGCGATGGCTTTGCCGAACTGGCGGCGTTCTTTGACGTATTTGACGCTGGCATCGAGGGCGCCACGGCCGATGCCGAGGGACAATGCGGCGATGGAGATGCGGCCGCCGTCGAGGGTACGCATGGCGTCGATGAAGCCCTCACCCTCTTTGCCCAGGAGATTTTCGGCGGGGATGGCGCAGTCTTCGAAGATGAGCTCGGAGGTGTCGGAGGCGCGGAGACCGAGCTTGTTTTCCTTTTTGCCGGGGCGGAAGCCGGGGGTGCCTTTTTCGACGATGAAAGCAGAGAGGCCGTGGGTGCCCTGGCTCTTATCTGTAACAGCGATGATGACAGATATGTCGGCATAGTGGCCGTTGGTGATGAAGGTCTTGTTGCCGTTGAGGATCCATTGGTCGCCTTTGCGGACAGCGGCGGTGCGGGCGGCGGAGGCGTCGGATCCGGAGCCGGGTTCTGTTAAGCCCCATGCGCCGAGGTGTTGGCCGGTAGCGAGTTTGGGGATGTAGTTCTTCTTCTGGGCTTCGTTGCCGGCGAGGAAGATGTGGTTGGTGCAGAGCGAATTATGCGCGGCGACGATGATGCCGATCGAACCATCGACGGCGGAGAGCTCTTCGATGGCGAGCATGTAATCGGTGTAGCCGAGGCCTGCCCCGCCGAGTTCCGGAGGGAAAATGATGCCGAGGAGGCCCATCTGGCCGAGCTGGCGCACCACGTCGTGGGGGAATTCGGAAGCTTCGTCCCAGCGGAGGACGTTGGGGGCGATCTCGCGAGCGGCGAAGTCGCGGATCTCGCGGCGCAGCTGTTCCTGGTCTTCGGTGAGGGTGAACGGAAAGGTACTCTGTTGGAGGTCGGGGGCGGCTTGGGTGGTGGTGGTCATGTTGCTCCGAGACAGATGTGGGAAAACCGCTTAGCGTAGCAGGTTTGAGGGAAGGTTGGCGAGGGGCGGAGAGCGTCTGGAGTGTCACCGTGTGCCTGGACCAGCTCACTTCGGAAGATGCTGAGCGTTCCGCTGATCGCTCCGCCCCCCCCAGCCGCGCCGGTCGCGGAGCCCGAACATGCCGCCGCGCCTCCGCGCACAGAGCTCATCGACAGGATGCTCCTCGCGCCGATGACGATCCCGCATCGTATCTCGAATGCGGTCGACGCGGCGCCCCCTGGGCTGAATATCTCCAGCAGCGCCGACCTCGGCGGACCCAACGGGGTGATTGGCACACTTCCTCTGGGGCTGTCGACGCCTGCGCCGGTTGTGCGTCCTCAACCCGCCAAGCCGGCGGGACCGCTGCGCGTTTCTGCGGGAGTGGCGGCCGGGCAGTTGATTGTGCCTATCCAGCCGCAGTATCCGGCGATTGCGCGGCAGATTCGGCTGCAGGGGACCGTGGTTGTCTCGGCCATCATTGCGACGGATGGGCGGATTGAGAGCCTGCGCGTGCTCAGCGGGCCGCCGCTACTGGTGAATGCCGCCGTTGAGGCCATTCGGCAGGCGCGGTATAGGCCATGGCAGTTGAACGGCGAGCCGGTCGAGGTGGAGACGACCATCAATGTCGTGTTTTCTTTCGGAAACAATTAGAGGTGGGACGACGCGCACGGCGATCGGACGTCCGCCCTGGTGCTCGGAAATCGCCGAGCGGCAGGATGGGCATCCTCGCTGCCTTCCTGATTCCTGTTCCCTCTTTCGTGTGATTCCGGTCACCCCCGAAGGCCGGTTTGTTGCGATACGATGAAAATTGTGCAGGTCCTTCTCTACTCAGCTTCCTGGTGCCGTGATTGCCGTGAGGCCAAGCGTTTTCTCGAGTCCCACCGTATCCCCTTCACCGAAATCGACATCGAGGAGACTCCCGGCGCAGCCGAGGAGGTCCTGGCCCAAGTGGGCAAGCGCGCGATCCCTCAATTTGTGATCGATGGTGAATGGGTGCAGCCCTATCGTCCGGGGTGCGGCTTCCTCTACGCTGAGATGAGCGCCCGGTTTGGGCTCAACGGCGCAGCCGCGTTAGCGACGCCGCGTTCGAAATAACCCCGTCTTAATATCGATATCGGCTGCCCCGGACTGGTGACCCGAGGCAGCGCGTCCGGGTAAAGGTAGGGGATCATCACGAGGACGCTCACCAGCGCCGTCTCCAGCACCAGCGATCCAGCGGCGTAGCGCCGGCTTCGTGTGCGAATGCGGCCGGTAGACTCGACTAAGCTGTCTTCAAACATAGGACTCTCCTCACCCGAGCGCAAGGCTCAGTGCTGAATGGTCGCGGCTTATAGAACGAGTTAGGTGTAACTGCGGCGAAGAAGCAGGTGAACGGCTACATTCATCTGGCTGCTGGGATAGACAACAAAGCCGCAGCCAGAGTTCCCGGCAACGGCAGAAGTCCTGCCATCCCCTGCAACCTGTACCTGTTCCCTATTCCCTTTTCCTGATTCCCAGGCTATCTTGAATTGGTTATCCTGTCAGACGCCAGGCGGCTAGGCTTATCGTCCCAGGAAACACCTTTCAACGCGGAGGTCCCACCTATGGCTCGTTCTCTTCTGCTGGCCACTTGCATATTGGCGTTCCTCGCGCCCACTCTCATCGCCCAGGCCACCACCACCGTTTGCCTCTTTCCCGCCAAAGACGCCCGCGGCGTCAACACCGACACTTCAAAGGACGTGTCCACTCTGGCCAAGGAGCTCCTCGCACTGCCCGCCAGCGCATCCTTCAACGTTGTCCCGGTAACAGGCGTTTCGCCCAAAGAGATCGACGCTGAAGCCGCGAAGCGCAGCTGCACCGACGTGGTCACTGTCTGGCGTCTGGAGCAGACCCCCGACAGCCCCAATTACGGAGGCACTCTCGGAAGCACCCAGGTCACGACCAATAAAGACAACGGCCTGATGCTGAAGTCCACGCTCAGAGCGAACGGCGTTCTTCTCGAATACTCCCTGCGCAAGGCCGATTCCCACAAGGCCATCGCCCATGGCGAGTCCGACGACGACTCGGCCTACAGCAACTTCGCCGCAGCCATTGCGAAGAAAGTTAGCCAGGGAAAGTGAGCGGGGGACCACTTATTTCCGGCGCGCCTGCAGTAGACGATCGATCAGCGGACTGACCAGCCGAAACCGCTCCATCAACGCCAGAATCTCCTGTTCAAGGATGTCCTGTTCAAGGATGTCCTGTTCAAGGATGTCCTGTTCGGCGCGGTCCGGAGCGACCTCAATCCACCCCTGCATCAGGGTGAGCGGTCCGTAGTCCACACTTACGTTGGGCCAGCCGTCGCGCATGCGTGCGAAGCCGCTTCTGAATTCCTGTGCAAAGTCCCGGCTGGTGATCGAATACCCGGCCAGCCGCCTCAGCTTCAAAGCGTGGATGTTGTACTCTGCCCGTTTCTGGCTCGCTGCCTTTGCATTGACCCAGATCGAAAAGAAAATCCCTGTTTCGTTTTCGACGCGATCCATGCGGTCGTTGGTCCAGGAGGGTTTCTGCAGTTTCAGAACAGCGCAGCCGCTGTAAAGTCCCCGCTTGCAAACCAACCCATCGCTCGTTCGCTCGTCGAAGCGCGCCTGAACCTTTGCCAGGACTCTGGCAAAGAGCGCCTGCCATCCGTGCGTCTGCAACGCGTGCGCCTGGTTGTTTCCATCCGCCGCGTTTTTGTCTGGGCTCAAGGCTTGCTCGGCTCGGCTTGCGGCTTCAGCAGCGGGAACAGGATTACATCGCGAATCGACTTAGCCCCCGTCAGTATCATGGTGAGCCGGTCGATCCCGATCCCCTCCCCCGCCGTCGGAGGCATCCCATAAGCCAGCGCCCGCACATAGTCGACGTCCATCTGGTGCGCCTCCTCGTCGCCCCGCGCGTGCTGAGCTACTTGTTCCTCGAACCGCCGCCCCTGCTCCTCCGGATCGTTCAGCTCGCTGAAAGCATTCCCTAACTCAAACCCCCCAATATAGAACTCAAACCTCTCTACCCAGTCCGGCTCATCCGGTTTCTGTTTCGACAAAGGAGAAACCGCGAGGGGAAACTCATAAATAATGGTCGGCTGTACGAGGTGCCTCTCAGCAACGAATTCAAAGAGAGTGGCGATGATTCGTCCGTACAAAACCCCTTTTCGTAGCTCGTCTAGTTGGATCCTGCAGAAGCCCGCGAAGACACCCTGATCGGATCCGTCGGGCGCATGTGAAAGTTCTGCTTGGGATCCGGTGCGCTCTAGAAGGAATTGCAATGCACTCGCGTCCAGAAAGTCGGCTTCGATCGGTGGTAAGGTCAATCCTTCAGGCCACCACTTAATAATAGCCTCCCGCATAGTAAGCCGTTCCCACCTACTAAGATCGATCTCCACCCCGCCAAAGTGGGTAACCGTACTCCCATTCACCTCCCGAGCCACAAACTCAATCAGCTCCTGAGTCAAATCCATCAAATCCTTGTAATTCGCATAAGCCTGGTAAAACTCCAGCATCGTGAACTCAGGATTATGCTGCGTCGAAATCCCCTCATTCCGAAAATTCCGATTAATCTCATACACCCGATCAAACCCACCTACCACCAGCCGCTTCAGATAGAGCTCCGGGGCAATCCGCAAAAACAAATCCATATCCAGCGCGTTGTGATGAGTTACAAAAGGCCGAGCCGCCGCCCCACCCGCAATCGGCTGCATCATCGGCGTCTCCACCTCGATGTAACCCCGCCCATCGAAAAACCGGCGAATCGCCCGCAGCACCTGCGCCCGCTTGATGAAAACCTCGCGAACCCGAATCTCCGAGGCCCCGCTCCCGGCTCCAGGCTCCCGGCTCCCGGCTCCAGGCTCCAGGCCCCCAACTCCCGGCTCCTGGCTCCCAGCTTCATTCAGCACGCCGTTCATGAACAAATCGACATACCGCTGCCGGTATCGCAGCTCCACATCCGCCAACCCGTGATATTTCTCCGGCAGCGCCAGCAGCGCCTTCGCCAGAAATGTAATCGTCTCCACATGAATCGTCAGCTCGTTCGTCCGCGTCCGGAACAAATACCCCGTCACCCCAATGTGATCGCCCAGGTCGAGCAGCTTATACAGCTCGAACCCCGCATCGCCCACCGCATCCTTGCGCACATAAATCTGCAGTCGATCCGGAATCTGCAATCGATCCGTCGCCCCCGGCATCGCTGGCGCGCTACCCTCCGCAGCCAATTTCTGTCTGAACCGCACATCTTCCTGTTGCAGCGTCGCAAACCCGGCCTTCCCCTGCTGACGGATCGCCATAATCCGCCCCGCCACGGCAACCGGAATACGCGAAGCCTCCAGCTCCTCACCCGTCGAGCCGTCGTATGCCGCGCGAATCGCCGGAATCGTCAGCAGCGGATGACCCGCGGGCGGCGCAAAGGTGTTGGGATACGTCTTCTGACCCAGCCCCTCAATCTGCTTCAGTTTTTCCTGGCGCAGCGCATACAGACCGCGCTCAAACTCCGACTCAAACACGGCTCAACCTCATACTTTGAGTATCGTTCGAGTATAACGATGACCTCCGGCCCGCCCCGAAAACAAGCCGCACCTCCCGGGTGTATAAACAGTGCGGGAACCAGGCCCGCATCATGCCCGAAGAACCCTCCAACCGACAGCCCACGCCCCTCGTCGGCGGCCTCATCCGCGCCGAGCGCCTGATGCAGATCGCCTTCATCCTGCCCGCCGCCGTCCTCGTCGGCTGGCTCGCGGGCGCCGGCCTCGACAAGTGGCTGCACCAGCACTGGATCTATATTGTCGGCATCATCCTCGGCTCCGCCGCCGGCTTCCTCCAGATTGTCCGCCTCGTGCTGGGCACCGAGAAAGCCATGGAGAAAGACGGCCAGTGACCCCGCCGCCCTCCTCCCCCGACGGCGGCCCGATCTCCAGCTTCGCCGCCTCCATCACCGACGACGATCTCCGCGAGTTGCTCCGCCGCGCTCTGCGTAACGTCGTCATCATGGCCCTATTCCTCTTCGCCGTCTTCACGGTGACCCTGGGCTGGCAAACCGGCCTGCTCTCGCTCGCTGGCGCCGTCATCTCTTACACCGGCATCCGCGAGTGGCGCAACCTCGCCTTGCTCATCTTTTCAAAAATCGACAGTCGGCAAGCCCCCAAGCCCGTGGGCCGCACTCTGGTGATGTTTTTACTCCGCCTCGGCATGGTCGCAGCCATCCTGTATGTTAGTCTAAAATGTTTGCACGGCAGTATTTACGCGCTTGTGGCCGGTATCGGATTAGCCGTCGTCGCTCTCTCCATCGAAGCCATTCGCCTGCTGCGCAACTGACCCTACACCTATGCTCTCCTGGATCAATTTCATTACCCATCTGCTGAACCACTCGTTCGGCGCGCCTCTCACCGCGCTACTCGAAAAGCTCGGCATTCATCCCGCCCATCCAGCGCACCCCATCAACAACACGCTCACGCTCGAGCTCATCGTCTTCTTCGGACTCATCCTCTTCTTCCTCCTCGTCCGCTCCAGGCTCAGCGTCGAAAAGCCTGGCCCCGCCCAGCATCTCGCGGAAATGACCCATGAGTTCGTCAACAATCAGGCCGAACAGGTCATGGGCCACGGCCACGATCCGCACCTGCCTGTCCTCACCTGCCTCCTCGTCTTTATCCTTCTCTGCAATTGCTTCGGGCTCCTCCCCGGCATCGACACCCCCACCGCCAACCCCTCCGTTCCGCTCGGCCTCGCGCTCTTCACCTTTGCCTACTACAACTGGAACGGCATCCGCGCCCAGGGCCCCATCGGCTACATCAAGCACTTCATGGGTCCGGTCTGGTGGATTGCGCCGCTCATGTTCCCCATCGAGATCATCTCCCACCTCGCCCGCATCATGTCGCTCACCGTTCGTCTCTACGCCAACATGTTTGCCAGCGATCTGCTCACCGTCGTGTTTTTCTCGCTCATCCCGCCCGCCATTCCCATCATCTTTCTTGGACTGCACTTCGGCGTGGCTCTCATTCAGGCCTACATTTTTATGCTCCTCACAACGATCTATCTCGCGGAGGCGACCGCCCACCAGGAGCATGCTTAAAGACTTTCCGCCGGAGCACCGCTTCCACTCCGGTATCTGGAAACGCCGTTCAGCGTGAGGGGGCCAGCACGGTGAGCCTCAACCACCCACTGGCGGCAATCTTATGGAAGCATTGGAGAAACAATGCGCAAGCTACAGTACCTGTTCATGACCCTGGCCGCCCTCTTCATGGCGTCCCCCGCCTTCGCACAAGCTGCCCCCGGCGGCAGCGCAGCCCCCAGTTGGGTGCCCATCGGCGCCGGCATCGGCATGGCCATCGCCTCCGGTCTTTGCGGACTCGGCCAGGGCCGCGCAACCGCCTCAGCCACCGAAGCCCTCGCCCGCAACCCGGGCGCTCGCGCCGGCATTCTCACCATGCTGCTCCTCGGCTTGGCCTTCATGGAATCGCTCGCCCTGTTCACCCTCCTCATCATCTTTGCCGTCGTCCGCTCCTAGCTCCGGCTCCCGGCTCCCGACAAACAAAAACCTCCCTGCCCCGTATCCCGTGGGCAGGGAGGCTTTGTTCTTGCCTTGTCAGCCGCCCAGCTTACTGCTGCTGAATCGACTTCAGGTAATTCGTAAGATTCGCCAGCCGTTGATGTTCTGCCATCTCCGGTGACGGACTCCCTCTGTCGAGCGAACGAAGCGCGGGACCCCATACCGGCATATCCTTCGATCCGTGCGCTGGGTTTTCCATTCCGAACTGCAGCACAGTGTAAATGTGAGCATCTGGGAACTTCCCGCCATTCTCTTTGGCGAGCTGCACCAGGTTTGTCGGTTGGACCTTCAGGGCTGTAGCGGCTGGGCCGTTCCCCTTGCCGTCCACTCCGTGGCAAACGGCGCAATACGTGTTGAACATCTGTTTCCCGGATGCGGGTGAGGTTGGCCTCACCGGCACTTCCTTGATAATCGGCGTTGTCTGGGCTATTCCGAAAGCGGCAGTGGCCAGTAGCCCCGCCACGAATGCGACGTGGATTCGATTCGGCATAAAACCCTCCTTTCCGAGAACTAATGCTCCTCCTTTCCCCGCATAGCTGTATGTGATGGCGGGCACAAGAATTATTTATAGGTAACCAAAATACCCACTGAATTGACCTCTTTTGCCTCAGAAACGAACAGTCCCCCAGCCGCCCCTCTGGCCGCTCCTTCTCTGAACCTCCTTTTCCACTCCCTGCCCGACCCAAAAATCGCGAATGCGGCTTGAATTTTTCCCGGACCTGTGTAAAGAATGAAGGACCGTGTTCATCCGTCGCCCCATGTGGACCTCAGAATTGCCTTCCCTGTCAGAATGGCAAATCCACCGCGACGGCCTTCCTTGTCGAAGAATCCCCTAACTAAAAAGAACTGACTGGCCCCAACGCAGCTCTGTAGCTGCGCCACTCAGGATCGCTCTATCACGGGCCCACCCGTGTCAGGCCCCACCATCTTTCGGAGGTCGTCTATGAGATTTTCCGCTCTGCGCAGTGTCGTTCAGGTCTTCTCGTTGCTCCTTCTCCCAGCCGCCTTTCTCCACGCCCAAACCTTTCGCGGCGGCATTAACGGCACGGTTACTGATCCCGCAGGCGCTGCCCTGCCAGGAGCACAAATACTTGCCGTCGAGGAATCGACCCAGGTCTCGCACAGCACCATTTCGTCCAGTGCCGGCGAATTCACATTCCAGGATTTGCCCCTCGGTCCCTATACCGTTACCGTAGCGGTTTCAGGCTTTGAGAGCCTCAAGTACGACCATGTCCCCGTGACAGCCGGAGTTATCTACAGCCTGCCCATCAGGCTATCCGTGGCAAAAACCTCCACCACTGTTGAAGTCGCCGCGTCAGGACTGGCCCTCGATACCACCACCGTCACCCAGATTACCGATATTCCCGAAACGACCGTTCAGGACATTCCCCTCAATGGCCGCGATTTCACCCAGATGATCGGCCTCGCCCCAGGCTTCGCCGGTTACTCCCTCGGCGGCTACGGGTCAGTCAATGGAACTCGCGCCAATCAGGTCAACTGGCAGATTGATGGCTCCGACAACAACGACTGGTGGCACAACATTCCCGCTGTGAATCAAGGAGGCGTCGAGAACATCGCCGGCGTCACTCTGCCCATCGATTCCATCGCTGAGTTCAGCTTGCAGACGCAATCCTCGAGTGAAGTCGGCCGTAATCCGGGCGGGACCGTCAACCTGGTCACCAAGTCCGGCACCAACACGCTCCATGGCAGCGCCTACTACTACGAACGCAACCAGGCTCTCGCTGCAAGCAATCCCTTCGACACCCTGGGCGATCTCCCCTTATCCAACATTCAATGGGGCGCATCGCTCGGAGGTCCCTTCTGGAAAGATCACACCTTCTGGTTCGCGAACTTCGAAAAGCAGAAGTTCAACATTGCTACAGGGAACACAGGAGTGGAGCCCAACCAGGGATATCAGGCGGCGGCTCAGGCTGTACTCACCAAATATGGTGTGCCCGTCAATCCCGCGATGCAGAACCTGCTCTCGATTCTCTGGCCCGCCTCTCTGCTCACCGGGTCCTCCACAAGCGTTCAATCCTCCGCCCCCGAATTCGGCTACAGCAACAACGGCGTCCTCAAAATCGACCATACCTTCAACCCCAAGCAAAGTATCTCCGCCAGAGCCTTTCTCGGTCAGGGTAATCAGACCGCGCCCGTCGGCACCACCGACGTCAATCCGTGGTTTTTCGAAATTGGCCCAATCCACGTGTATAACTACTCCGTCGCGGATAACTGGGTTGTTTCCCCCTCCATCACCAATCAGGTGACGATTGGAGTTAATTACTTCAACCAGACCTTCTCCGACGCAAAGACCGGCTTCGGTGCCGTCGCTTCCGCCGGATTCATCGACGGCTCGAGCCTGCCCAACGCCCCCAACATCGAGATCAGCGGCTATGAACCCACCGGCAACACCCCCCCGGAGGGCCGCAACGACATCACCGGCCTCCTCGATGACGCCCTCAGCTGGGTGAAAGGCAAGCATCAGATCCGTCTGGGTGGTGGCTATCGGCAGGCTCAGGTCAATGAGTTCTACCACCGCCACGCCACCGGAAACTTCAAATTCACCAATAGCTTTCCGTCTCCCTGGCAGAACGATCCCGCTGTCACCTCTAAAGAGGCTTCGCTCGCCGATTTCCTTGCCGGCTATCTGTATTCCGGATCCATCGCCTTCGGCAATCCCGAACGAACCGTTTACTCGAAGGGGTTCAATCTCTTCGCCCAGGACAGTTACCAGATCTTCCCCAAATTCGATTTCAATTACGGGCTGAGATACGACGTCATGCAGCCCATGCACGACAGCAAGAAGGATCTCTCCGTTTTCCGGCCGGGCCTGACTCCCACGGGTATCGCCTTCCAGGGCGCCCAGATCGGCCAGATCTACTCCACCGAGTTCAATGCCCTCAGCCCTCGCGTCGGCTTCAGCTATCAGGCGCTTTCGAAAACGGTTCTTCGCGGAGGGGCGGGCATGTTCTTCGACACCCCCAACGCCAACCCCTTCCTCGATAACCGGCCAGGCAACGCCGCCCCCAATGGCCTTGAGGGCAACCCCGGAGGCAGCAATCCGGTTGTCAATGCTACGGCTTCCGACTACGTTATCGCTTCGGGCCAGCAGATCATTCCAACCCCGGGAACCGGCAATCCCTGCCCCGCCACCAATCCGTGCGGCGTCTTCAGCGTGAACAAGGGCTTCCGGTCTCCCTACAACATCAATTACAGCCTGCAGATCGAACAATCGATGGGCAAGGCATTCTTCCAGGTCGGTTATGTGGGCAGCCAGGGCCGCAAACTGCTCAGCCTCCTGAATATCAACCAGGTCTATGGCAACGGCGCAGCCGGAGCCTATGACGGACCTATTGGCGGCAACTACTACAGTGACATTAACCAGATCGAGAGTATCGGCACCTCCAACTACAACTCACTCCAGGCTATCCTGCGCACCAGCGATTGGCATGGGTTAACCACGCAGGCCTCCTATACCTGGGGTCATAACCTGGACGAGGTCACGCAGTACCGCGGCGCCCTTCCCCAGGACAGCTATAACTTCAAAGGCGAATACGGCGACTCGGACTTCGACACCCACAATTCTTTTGTGGGCTACCTCGATTACGCGCTACCGAACCTCGCCGGACCCAAACTACTCACCAACGGCTGGGCTCTCAACTCCGCCTTCTCGTTTAAGGGCGGCCAGCCGATCACCGTCTACACCGCCAGCGATACCAGCTCCGTCGGTGAGGGCTTCCAACGCGCGAACATCGTTCCCGGTGTCAGCCAGAAAGCGGCAAACCACAGCATTCAGCTCGATGCCAGCGGCTCGCCCTACGTGCAGTGGCTCAACCCGAATGCCTACAGCCAGCCTGCGGCAGGCACTTTCGGCAATGTGCAGCGCAACAGCGTCTTCGGCCCGGGGTTCGGCGATTTCGACCTTTCCGTCTTCAAGAACACGAAGTTCGCCCTCCACGACTATCCCATCAACGTCCAGTTCCGTGCGGAGATGTACAACCTGTTTAACCGCGTGAATCTTTCCAGCCCCGCCTGCACGCAGCTGTGCACCGATTACTGGGACGGCGCTGCCGGCGTGGGCTCAGCGTACTCAAGCGGTGGTTTCGGTACTACCAGTTCCACGATTGGTTCCGGCAATTTCTCCCCGGGAATTGGCCCGGGCGAACCGTTTAATGTGCAGCTTGCGCTCAAACTTTTGTTTTAGCCTCCCTGAAGCCCGTGGCTAATGTCTCCGGCCACGGGCCCCTTTTTTTTCGAGGCCCATCGATCTCTGGCATAATCAGGTCAACTCCCCGGATCAAGCAGGAACCCAAAATCTATGAGTCTTACCAGACGCCAGTTCTTGATGCGTGTAAGTCAGGCCGGCGGTTACAGCGCCGCGTTCGTCATGATGCAGTCCCTCGGCCTCCTCGCCATCCCTGAAGCTTCCGCGGAATCCAGCAAACTTCGCCTCGTCGACGGCAAAGGCACAAAAGTAGTCATTCTCGGCGCAGGCATCGCCGGCCTGGTCGCAGCCTGGGAGTTAGGTAAGGCTGGTTATCGATGTACGGTGCTCGAAGCCCGCGAGCGCTGCGGCGGCCGTAACTGGACCGTCCGCGGCGGCACCAATGTCGAGTTCACCAGTGGCGTCCGGCAATCGTGTAGCTTCGACGAAGGCAACTACTTCAATGCCGGTCCCGCCCGCCTCCCCTCCATCCATCGCACCATGCTCGGCTACTGTGACCAACTAGGCGTTCCCCTCGAAGTAGAAGTCAACTCCTCCCGCGGCGCCCTCATGCAATCTGACAAGCTTAACGGCGGCGCACCCGTCACCGAGCGCCGCGCCGTCAACGATACCCGCGGCCACGTCTCCGAGTTACTCGCTAAATGTATTAAGAAAGGCGCTCTCGACGAAGAGCTGACCGCTGAGGACCACGAGCGCATGATTGCCTTCCTCCGGCAATATGGGGACCTCAACTCCGACTTACTTTTCAAAGGCACCGAGCGTTCTGGCTTCAAGGTTCCTCCTGGCGCGGGCAAAGAAATGCCCGAAGCCATCGACCCACTTCCCATGCACGCCCTCCTCGACGCCGACTTATGGCAAGGCATGCTCGCTGAGGAAGTCATCGACTGGCAGCCCACCATGTTCCAGCCCATCGGCGGCATGGACCGCATCCCTTACGCCTTCCACAAAGCCCTCGGCCCCGTCGTCCGCAACGGCGCGGTGGTTCAGAGCATCCGCCAGTCAGCCTCAGGAGTTACCGTCGTCTACCACGACAAGGCCGGCGACACAGATCAAACCATTACCGCCGACTACTGCATCTGCGCCTTGCCTCTCAGCATCGCGCGCACCCTCGACGCCGACTTCAGTCCCGCCGTTCGAAAAACTATCGACGGCGTCAGTTACGATTCAGCCTACAAGGTGGCGTGGGAATCGCCCCGCTTCTGGGAAAAAGAGAATGGCATTTACGGCGGCCTTTCCTACCTCCAGCAAACCGTCAACGTCGTCTGGTATCCAAGCGCGCGCCTCTTTTCCGAACGCGGCATCGTCGTCAGCGGTTACTCCGTCGAAAATGGAACCGCCTTCGGCAAATTGCCCACCATGCAGGCCAAGTTAGACGCCTCCCGTCAGGCCGTCGAGTTACTCCATCCTGGCCACGGCAAGGATCTCTCGAAACCCGTCTACATTAGCTGGGGCCAAATTCCTTACAACCTCGGCGCCTGGATCAGCGGCTTCGGCCACGCCGGTCCCGGCTCCCTCGATGTCCTCCTCGCCCCCGATCGCCGCGTCTACTTTGCCGGCGATCATACCAGCCATCTCGTCGGCTGGCAGGAGGGCGCAGCTCTCTCTTCTTATAGAGTCATCAACCAGCTAGGCGCACGCATTCAGAACGGAGGCAACATTGTTTCCTAAGCGCATCTCCATCGCCATCCTGGCCGCGCTCGTCGCCTGCGCTGCCGCGTCCGCCCAGAGCACCATCACTCGCATCCCCATGCCTAATTCGAATTTCCCTATCTCTCAGGGCGTGTGGGTTGGTGACACCTTCTACCTTAGCGGCATGATCGACTCCTCCGTCGCCAAAAGCACGCCCGGCGACACCGAGGCGCAAACCGTCCACGCGCTCGACGCCATCAAGACTGCCCTCGCAGCTCAGCACCTTGCTCTCGGCGACGTTGTCATGATGCACGCTTACCTCGCTGGCGATCCAGCCCAGGGCGGCAAAATGGACTTCGCCGGATTTATGCGCGGTTACACACAATACTTTGGTACAAAGGATCAACCGAATAAACCGGCCCGCAGCGCCATGCAGGTCTTCGCTCTCGCGCTCCCCGGTGCGCTCGTAGAAATCGAAGTCATCGCCGTCGCCAGTCACAGTAGCCCGACGCACGCTTTGCTGGGGAAGTAACCAGGCCCGATACCTAATTCAGGAGGCACTGATGAACACTAATCTTTCCCGCCGTACCTTTTTCGGTATGGCCGCCGCCGCAACCGCTGCCGCCGCTGTTCCCATCCTCACAGAATCCCAGTTAGCCTTCGCCCAGCGCCGCCGCATCGCTCGCGACATTCCGCCCGGGGCCGTCCGCATCGACGCCAATGAAAATCCCCTCGGCCCCTGTAGCGGAGCCTGCGCAACCATGGCCAGCCTCATCCCTGAAGGCGGCCGCTATGACTTCGAGCTGACTCAGAAACTCATTGACACCTTCAGCACCGCCGAGGGCCTCAAGCCCGACTATGTACTCGCCTATGCTGGCTCCAGCGAGCCGCTGCATTACTCCGTCCTCGCTTTCACCTCGAAAGAACACAGCCTGGTCGTTGCCGACCCCAGCTACGAAGCCCCGCTCTACGCTGCCAAAGTAAGTGGCGCCAATATAGTTAAGATTCCCCTGGCCAAAGACTACTCCCACGACGTGCGCGCTATGATCGCCGCCGATCCAAACGCCGGAGTCTTCTACATCTGCAATCCCAATAATCCCACCGGGACCATCACCAGCCGCGAAGATATCGACTACGCACTCGCTAACAAGCCAAAGGGCTCCGTTCTCCTCATCGACGAAGCCTACATCCATTTCTCTGACGCCACGCCCGCCATCGACCTCGTCAAGGCGGATAAGGACGTCATCGTCCTGCGCACCTTCTCGAAAATCTACGGCATGGCCGGCCTGCGCTGTGGTTTCGCCATCGGCCGCCCCGATCTACTCGCCAAAATTCAGACTTATGGCATGAATTCCATGCCCATCCTCGCCGTCGCCGCCGCCACCAGCAGCCTTCAGGTCCCCGAGTTGATTCCCGAGCGGCGCAAGATCAACACCGACATCCGCAACGACACCTTCTCCTTCCTCGCCGCCAACAACTACAAATTCGTTCCATCGCAGACGAACTGCTTCATGGTCGATACCGGCCGCCCCGGCCACGATGTCATCGCTGCCATGGCCCAGCGCAATGTCTATATCGGACGCGTCTGGCCTGTCTGGCCCACTTACGTTCGCATCACCGTCGGCACTCGCAGCGAGATGGAAACATTTCAACAGGCATGGAAGGAAGTCATGACCGCGCCCGCCTCAGCTTTCGCCCGGCCGCATTCCGATGCATCCCGGCTTGCCGCCCTCGGCTCCCGCGACTTACCTCCGAACATTGCCCGAGAACTGGTCTCGTAACCCTCATACACCGAAATGCGGCGCGGACCGCCTTAGAAGTCGTGCCCCGGGCCGCACGAGTTTCGTTGGGGAACTATGCTCTGGAGGCGCCTCTTTTGGGCGCCGGGGTCCGGCGTCAGGAATGCAGTCGGCCGCCCACAACCACCGAACATCCTGTACCCCGCCCTGCACCTGTACCCCGCCCCGTAACCTGTAACCTGTACCCTGTACCCTGTACCCTGTACCCTGCACCCTGTACCCTGTACCCTGCACCCTGTACCCTGTACCCTGTTTTCCCCCGAATGTGGAAAACTTGTCAAGGCCCAGGCCCAAAAACGAAAGTAATGGCTCAACATTCCACGCCACTTACGAGCTAACTGACCTAAAGAAAGTTGGCAGTTCTATCTTCCAACCTTGGTATTCTGATAATAGAGGGTAAGAAAAGAAATAGTGCTGTAACTCCTGTAGATCGCAAGCAAGCAAAGGTCGCCTCCGGCGGCCTTTTTTCTTGCTCGAAGAACTCATTGCCGACGCGCTCCCGATCCCACAATCTGAACTCCGAGGACAATCATGGCTCTCGAATGCACCTTCATCCTGCCAACCGGCCGTAACTGCCGCTGCCCCGCCACCCGCAACCAGCTCTTTTGCCGCCATCATGCTCCCAAACCTGCCGTCCCCGGCCCGCCGCCCATCCCAAAGCACCAACGCTACTCCAGCCTCGCCCGCTGGCGCGCCCTCAGCCAGAACCTCCAGTGGCTTGACCTGTCGGAAATCGGCCCCACCGTCTACGAGATCCTCGAATGTCTCGCCGGCACAAGCTCCGACCACATCTCCGAACTCTGCGCTGGGCGGTACCTCCACGTCCTTCTCCAGCGTCTCGGCCACGTTCCCTTTGCTCCACCCGAACTCCAACAACCAGCGCCCGAGTCTCCGCACCAGCCCACGCCAAAGCTTGCCTCGCCACTGCCGTTCCCTGCCGCCGCTCTCGGCAAAAATCTACGCCCCGAAGACTTTGACGCCATACTCCTCAACTTCGCAGAAAACGGCCTCGTCCCGCCTGAGATGATGCCCGCGAGGCTTCGCCCGTCGCCTGCGCCAATGACTCATTCGCACTCTCCGGTGAAGCAATGACACGTGCCAACCCATCATTCATAAGCGCCACTGATTCATTGGCACGCGTGACACATCTACCATTTCCTCAATCAGGTAGCTTCGTCATACGTGCCAATGAGTTATTCGCCCGCGCCAGTGAACAAATGACGCCCGTCTCGGAATTGACTTATTGTCCGTCAGATAGTCAGAATGACCAGAGTACCGCCCCTCCTAAGTACCAGAAAACAAGTCAATGGCAATCGTTTCGCGAGAGGGGTGCTCCGAGACGCAGCAACAACAGCAGCTAGTTTCCGCCGCCACCAGAAGAGAAGGTCTGCGCCGCAGCGCGGGCCGCGCTCAGCACGTTTCCCGGCACAATGCCAAGGATCAGAATCGCTGCGGCGGTTAGAAAAAGCGCCAGCTGCAATGGAAAAGAAGCCTTCGCAATCGACATAGTCGGAGCAGCCTCCGCAGGCCGCGAGTAAACTGCGACAGCAACGCGAAGATAGTAGTAAGCGGCAATTCCGCTGTTAATCAAACCGATGATGGTCAGCCAAACCATCCCCGAATGCAGCGCCGCGGCAAAAACGTAGAACTTGCCGAAGAAGCCGGCGGTGAAAGGAATTCCGATCAGTGAAATCAGAAACAGCGCCATCGCACCGCCCAGCAGCGGCGAACTATAGCCCAGCCCGCGATAGTCGTCGATCAAAGTAAGGTGGTCATCGTACCCGCCAACATGGCTGATCACAGCAAAAATGCCCACATTCATCGCCGCATAAGAAACAGCATAGAAACTCGCAGCAGCTACGCCATCTGCGGAAAGCGCGGTGAAAGCAACAAGAAGATACCCTGCATGCGCAATCGAGGAGTAAGCCAGCATCCGCTTGACGTTTTTCTGGCGCAGCGCGCCGAGGTTACCGACCGTCATGGAGACGACCGCCAGCCACCAGAGAATCGGAACCCAGTGGCCGTGCAACTGCGGAAGCGCGCCATAGGCAATACGCAGCAGAACAGCAAAAGCTGCGGCCTTGGGTCCGGTAGACATCAAAGCCACCACCGGCGACGGCGCGCCCTCGTAAACATCCGGCGTCCAAACATGGAAAGGAGCCGCCGACACCTTGAACCCGAGCCCGATGATAATCATCGCCAACCCGGCATGGAGGAGCCCAGGCGCCTGACTCCCGCTAACTGCCGCGGCAATCGCGTCAATACGCGTGGTGCCGGTCGCGCCAAAGATCAGGGCAATCCCGTACAGGAAGAATGCTGTCGCGAACGATCCAAGCAGGAAATATTTCAGGGCCGACTCAGGGCCTTTTGCGCTTTTCCGTCGAAAGCCGGCCATAATGTAAGTCGATATCGAAGAAATTTCGAGCGCTACGAAGACGAGCAGCAGTTCGACGGCGCTCGACATCAGCATCATGCCGACGGCTCCAAACAGCATGAGCGCGAATAACTCACCCAGCCCCTCCGTCTCCGGAGTTACCGCGTCCAATGCGATCAGAATCGACGTCAGCACAATGCCCGCAATCAGCACGTGAAAGAAGACGCTGAACGCATCGGTCCGCACGACGCCGAAGTAACCGGTCCCGGGCGGAAGTTGATATTGCCAGAAGCTGGCGGCCAGAGCTGCGATGGCTGCCAGAGCCGCCGACCACCCCAGCGGCTTGCGGCTCGATGCTTTGGGCAGCGTCGCGTCAACTACCATCACGAATACGCCGGCAACAGTGAGAACGATTTCAGGTAGGATGCGCAGCGAATCGTTCATTGCGTCTCCTGACTGGCTGCCGCTGCGGCAGCAGTCTGAGCGGCAGGCGTTGCCGATGCCGCTGAGTTACCTGTAAGTCCGCTGACGGCGCCATTGATAGCCCGAATCCAGTAAGGAGAAGCAACACCCATCACCAGCATCAACACTGCCATGGGCCACAGCATCATGTGTTCGCGCACATCCAGATCCGGCGCCGGCCGATGAACTACAAGAGACGAAGGCTGACCATAGAAGATACGTTGAACCATCCAGAGAACGTAGGAAGCGCTGAGGATAACTCCGATCGTCGCTGCCGCAACCCATCCCGGATGTGCCTCGAAGCCGCCGCTCAAAACGAGGAATTCGCCAACGAAGCCATTGAACAAGGGCAGGCCGATCAGCGCAAGCGCCGTGATCACATACAGCGTTGCCAACATGGGCAGCTTGGTAGCAAGCCCGCCGTAGAGAGACATGTCGTAAGTGCCGTAACGTTCGAAGAGGAGACTGACGAGAACAAGGAAAGCCGCACCGGTCACACCCTCGTTAATAGTCTGGTAGACTGCGCCGTCAAGCCCGGCAACGGCAAAACAAAATATGCCTAACGTGCAAAAGCTAAGGTTGCTCAGGATCGAATAAGCGACCAGCCGCTTCATGTCGGTTTGCGCCAGGGCGACCAGCGCTCCGTAGAGTAATCCGATCACAGCCAGGGCGATCATCAGGGGTGCAACGGCTCGTGACTGAGCCGGAAAAAGTCCGAGATTAAATCGAACAATGGAGTACAGTCCCAGCTTTCCGGCGACCACCATGGCCATGGCTGTTGGTGCTTCCTGAATAACATCGCTCAACCATCCATGCAGCGGGAAGACAGGAACCTTGACAGCAAAGGCCAAGAGAAATGCCAGCGAAGCCCACCACAGCGCTTGCGGACTAAACAATGCGGGTTGATTCGTCAAAGCGTTCTGAATCTGGACAAAGTCGAAGGTTCCGGTTTTCGCGTAAAGCCAGAGAATGGCGACGAGAAACAACGCGGACGGAAGGAAGGTGTAGAGGAAGAACTTGAGCGCCGCCTGGCGTCCGCGAGCTGGGCCGAACATGGCGATCAAGATAGCCATGGGGACCAGCGACAGTTCCCAGAATCCGTAGTAGAGGAAGAGATCGAGCGCGACGAAGACGCCGACCATCGCGGTTTGCTGCAGCAGGAACAGAAAATAAAACTCTTTTGCGCGTGTCTCAATGGCTCGCCAGGAAATCAACACACCGATGATTGCAAGAAACGTTGTCAACAACACCAGCCACAACGAGAGACCATCGACGCCCAGGTGATAGCGAATCGCGGGACTCGATATCCATGGTCGATTCTCCTCGAACTGGAAACCGCGCCGCGCGTAGTCAAAATGGACGGGCAGGTGCAGCGACAAAACGAAGGTCGCGATCGTTACTAGCAGGGTAAACCACTGGATGATGTGCCCTTTTCGCGGAAGCAGGGCGACCACCAGCGCTCCCGCCGCGGGCAGCAGGGTGATGGCGGTCAGAATGTGGTCGTTCAGCAAAATGTTTTCCTTAGGCCAGTATTCATCGCGCGAATATCCGGGTGGTCCATCCAAAATAGGAGACAGCCAGGACGATGGCGCCGAAAAGCGCCAGCCATCCTGCATAAGAACGAATGTTGCCGGATTGAATGCGAGCTACCAGCCCCCCCAATCCCTGAGCTGTGTAACCGGCAGTAAGTGTGCCGCCGTCGATGATGCCGCGCTCGACCAGCACACCCAGAACCCATCGAGCAACAAACAGAACAGGAGTAACGATCATGACGCCATATAACTCGTCGATCCAATACTTGTGACTTAGTACGCCGTACAAAGCGCGGGTTTGCGCTGCTATTTTGGCGGGAAGTTCCGGCCTGGAGAAATACAAGAGATGCGCAACCAGCCACCCAGCGAGAGCTACCAGCACAGAACAAAGAGCTAGAATAAGCTCGACGTGTCCACTTGGGGCCGGAGAGGTATTCGGCATATTCGCGGCGCCGGCCGCGATAGCAACGGCGGTCTGCTCATACGACATATGCGTCGCCGTAACTGCTGGCGCGAGAAAATGGGAGAACCAGTTACTTCCACCCAGACCCTCCGGCCATCCCATCCATCCGCCGGCGATGGAAAGCACAGCAAGAACGACCAGCGGTCCCAACATCACCCAGGGGCTCTCATGAACATGTCCCCCATGAGGGTCGGCGTCGAGTACCAGCTTCGTATCGGCGCGCGCATGAACGGCTGCCAGATCTTCTTCGTGGTGAGCGGCTGCCGCCCGGGATTGTCCGAAGAAGGTCATGTACCAGAGCCGGAACATGTAGAACGAGGTCAGGCCGGCGGTAAGCAGGCCGATGGCCCAGAATATTTTCCCGCCGTTAGGCCAGATGAAGGCCTGGTAGAGGATTTCGTCTTTGCTGACGAAGCCGGCGAGCGGGGGCACACCGGAGATAGCGAGGACCGCTGCGGTCATGGTCCAGAACGTGACCGGGATTTTGGTTCTCAAGCCACCCATCGCGCGCATGTCCTGCTGACCGTTCTGAGCGTGGATGACCGAGCCGGCTGCCAGAAAGAGCAGCGCCTTAAAAAAGGCGTGCGTCACGAGATGAAAGATGCCCGCCGAGTAAGCCGCGACGCCACATCCAAGGAACATGTAACCCAGTTGCGAAATCGTCGAGTAAGCAAGAACGCGTTTGATGTCCGTCTGCACGATGGCTATGGTCGCGGCCAGCAGCGCGGTCGCTACGCCGATGATGGCCACGGCTCCCAGAGCGTAGGGGGAGCGGTCGAAGATGACATGAGCGCGGGCGATCATATAAACGCCCGCCGTGACCATGGTGGCGGCGTGGATGAGAGCAGAGACAGGCGTTGGGCCTTCCATCGCATCCGGCAGCCACACATACAAGGGAATTTGCGCGGATTTTCCGGTAGCGCCGAGCAGAAGAAACAGCGCGATGGCAGTGAGGAAGCCTCCCTGCCATGCGGGATGCAACCCGATCTGGCTGAAGACCTCACCAAAACTCAACGTGCCGAAATGCGCGATGAGAAGAAACATCGCAAGCAGGAAGCCGAAGTCGCCGATGCGATTAACGATGAAGGCTTTCTTGCCGGCGTTTGCCGCTGAGTCGCGCGTGAACCAGAAGCCGATGAGCAGGTAGGAGGCGAGGCCCACGCCTTCCCAGCCAACGAACATCAACAGGAAGTTTTCGGCAAGCACCAGCGTGAGCATGAAGAAGAGGAAGAGGTTCATGTAGGCGAAGAAGCGCCAGTAACCGTCTTCCTCGGCCATGTAGCCGGCAGAGTAAATGTGGATGAGGAAGCCGACGCCGGTGACGACGCAGAGCATAACGAGGGTGAGCTGATCCAGTTGGAAGGAGAAGTCGGCGTGGAAGGCGCCGGCGCGGATCCATGTGCCCAGGTTCTCGACGTGCGGGAGAGTGAGGGAGCTGAATTTCGTAACAATCAATGCGACTTGAAGCAGCGGGATGAGCGAAGCGACGAGCGCGACCGCTGTGACCAGCACCTTCGGGAATTTGCGGCCAAGCAGGCCGTTCACCAGAAATCCGGCGAAGGGGACGAGCGGGAGCATCCAGAGGTGAAGGTCCGGGTTCATAGTTTGCTCATAGTTTCATCAAGTCGATCGAATCGACATTCAGGCTATTGCGGGTGCGGAAGACGGCGATGATGATGGCCAGCCCGACAGCGGCTTCGGCGGCGGCGACGACCATCACGAAGAAGACGAATATCTGGCCGTTGACTTGTAGCTGTCCGGTGGCCTGGCTCCATTGGCGCGAGAAAGCGATGAAGGCGAGATTGACGGCGTTGAGCATGAGCTCAATGGACATGAAGACGGTGATGATGTTGCGTTTGATGAGGAAGGCGGCGACCCCGATGGAGAACAGGACGGCGCTGAGGACGAGGTAGTACGCGATGGGGACGGTCACTCAGTGCTCCTTCCGCGCCAGCGCAACAGCGCCGAGGATGGCGATGAGGATGAGGACAGAGGTGACTTCGAAGGGCAACAGCAAGTCGCGGAAGAGGACGCGGCTGAGGTCGCTCGTGGTTGCGAGGTATTCACCTAGGCGCGCCTGGCCGAAGGTGGATTTCTGCGAAAGGAAGATGTAGGTTAGCAGGCCGAGGAGCGCGGCGGCGCCTGGGAATCCGGCGATGTAGGCCATCTTGCTGCCGTGGGTGCGTTCTTCTTTCCCGGCATTCAGCAGCATGATCACGAAGGTGAAAAGCACCATGATCGCGCCGGAGTAAACGATCACCTGGGCGGCAGCGAGGAATTCGGCTCCAAGCAGCAGGTAGAGCACGGCCAGCGAGCTCATGACGACGATGAGCGAGAGCGCGCTGTTGATGGGATGGCGCTGGAGGAGGAGATTCAGCGCACCCGCGACGCACAGCCCGGCGAAAATGATGAAGAGAGCCAGATGCATGGTATTTCAACTATCCGCAACTGCGGAGCACATAGAAGTCAGCCCGAAACAGAAATTGTAGATTACCGCGCCGGAAGCCGCAGACCGATAAAGAAGCTGGTGACGACGATATTGGCAATGGCCACGGGCACAAGGAACTTCCACCCAAAGCCCATGAGCTGGTCATAACGAAAACGCGGAAGCGTTCCCCGCACCCAGATGTAGAGGAACAGAAAGCAAAAAACCTTGACGACAAACCAGAAAAGGGAAAGCAGGGAGATCAGGACAGGGCTGCTGGGCTCGGGCAATAGATTCCCAAAGGGGCTGCTCCATCCGCCGAAGAACAGCAGAGTCGCCACGCAGCTGACGGTGATCATGTTGGCGTATTCCGCCATAAAAAACATGGCGAACTTCATAGAGCTGTACTCCGTGTGGTAGCCGGCAGTTAGTTCACTCTCGGCCTCGGGAAGATCGAACGGCGCGCGGTTGGTTTCCGCATAGGCGGCCATCAGATAGATAAAAAAGGCTACGAACTGAAATCCGCCGAAGAAGTTCCAGGAAAGCAGGCCGTGTGTGGCCTGCACGTCGACGATGTGGCGGAGATTCAGCGAACCGGAGCGAAGAACCACGCCGACCAGCGACAGGCCGAGTGCGAGTTCGTAACTGATGACCTGGGCTGAGGCTCGGAGTGCGCCCAGCAGCGAATATTTGTTGTTCGACGACCAGCCGGAGAGCGCGATGCCATAGACGCCGACCGAGGTGATGCCGAGGAGGATCAGCAGACCAATGTTGGTGTCGGAAATTTCGAAGAGCTGCACACCGTGCCACGTGGCTTGCGCGGTGCCGAAGGGTACGACGGAGATGGACATGAGTGCGCAGCCGAGCGCAATGATGGGGGCGAGGATGTAGAGCGGGCGGTAGACGGCGCTGGGCATCAGATCTTCTTTGAGGAAGAGCTTCGCCCCGTCTACGAGCGGCTGCAGCAGGCCGAAAGGGCCGACGCGGCTGGGTCCCCAACGATTTTGAATACGGCCGACCAGCTTGCGCTCAAGCAGCACCGTGTAGGCCACGCACATCAGCAAAATCACCACGACGACGATCACCTTCGCAAGGTTGATCAGCAGAAACGGAATCAGGTGGGTCTCCATTGGGCTTTCCGTAGTCGTTAGTCTGCTGCTGTCTCGACCGGTTTGCGCGATTCGAGAACGGAGTGAAGGGTTTTGCTGTAGAGGCCCAGCGTACCTGAGGTGAAGAGCGTGTCGTTGGAGGGCAGCACAAGGTCAGGACGCGCGCCGATGTTCTGGATTTGGACGAGTGCGGATTTGAGGTGCTGGTCGTTTCCGGTGAGCAGGTCAAGGCGCGCGACGTTGTAAGCCGGCACCAGCCGCTGGATTTCATCGATGATGGCGAAGGGAGCGAAGGGGCTGAGTTTGGGCTCAAGATGATGCGCGGAAAGCCAGACACCGTGTCGATCTGCTTCGCCCGATTGCGCGCCGCGGGCCTGCCCGAAGTCGCTGCGCACGCCGCCCGGACTGAAGGGGACAAGCTTCTTCACGTCCGCGCCCATCGACGCGGCGATGCGGACGATGAGCTCGAAGTCGGTGCGGACGCCGGCGCGGTCGGCAGCTTTCTTCACGAGCTGGAGATCACCGAAGGTATTTGTAACTGTACCTGCCTTTTCGTAGAGATTTGCGGCGGGAAGGACGACGTCGGCGAACTGCGCGGTTTCGTTCAGGAACATGTCCTGGACGACGATAAAGGTATTTCTGAGGGCATCGTTGTGGCGGGCGAAGCGGGCAATCGGATTTGCGCCAACTATATATAAAGCTGCGAGCCGGCCGGCTTCGGCGGCGTCGAACATCTGAACAAGGTTCAGGCCTGGTTGCGAGGGTAAGGCCGGGTATTCTTCTGTGAACTGCGCGGCGGCGGAGACGGGCACGTAGCCGGGCAGCAGATCGGGGTAAAGGCCCATGTCGGCGGTGCCGCGGGAATTAGCGTAATCGCCGAGGCAGGCGAATTTGACGTTGGGTAAGCTTGCGCCGTATTTGACGAGGGCGTCGATGTCGCGGCCGCGAAATTCGGAGCCGAAGACGATGACGAGCGATTCTTCTTTGCGGAGCGCGTCGCGGAAGGCGACAGCGTCTTTGTCGTTGTCGAGCGGCGCGGACCCGCCGGCGAGCCATGCGACCAGGCTCGCATACCCGTCCTCCGGGATTTGAAGAAAGGCGGTTGCCTGGCGGCGGAGCTTGATGAGGTTATGATTCGCGACGTAAAGGCAGGCCTGGTTCAGACGGACGTTGGTGCGTATTTGCCATGCAAGCCCCGGGTGCTGCTCAGTGGGATCGTTGCCGAGCAGCAGGATCGCTTTCGCCGCTCCGATATCGCGGAGCGAGGCTTCCTGGTGATTTTTGAGGGCGGCGACGAAGGCCGGGTAGTCGGCGGTGCGGTGGTGGTCGATGTTGTTGGTGCCGAGGACCGTGCGGGCGAATTTTTGCAGCAGGTAGGATTCTTCGTTCGTGGTGCGGTTCGATCCGATGACCCCAATATTGGAGCCGCCCTTCGTATCGCGAATCTCGCGGAGCCTTTTTCCGGCGAACTCGATAGCCTCATCCCAGCTGACCGGCGCAAGCTTGCCATCGGCCTGCCGGACCAGAGGCGTCGTTAGCCGGTCCTCGCGATTCGCGAAGTCGAATGCGTAACGGCCTTTGATACATAAGAAGTCGCCGTTGATTCCGGACTTGTCGCGATTGTCGCCGCGCACGATATCCATGCCGTCATTGGAGCGGCGGACGCCGAGGGTGGTCTTGCAGCCGTCGCCGCAGTGCGTACAGACGGTGCCCACGTGGGACATCTCCCAGGGGCGCGTCTTGTAGCGATAAGCGCCAGAGGTGAGCGCGCCGACCGGGCAGATGTCGATGCACATGCCGCACTCTTCGCACTCGAGGTGATCCTGTTTGTTGGGCGCGATGACGGAACCAGCCCCGCGGTTCTGGATGCCGAGCGCCCAGACGTCCATGCCCTCGCCGCAGACGCGGACGCAGCGGTAGCAGAGGATGCAGCGCGGGCGATCGAAGAAGACGACCGGCGACCACTGCTGCTCTTCGCGGTGCTGCTTGATTTCGACGAATTTGGATTCGTGCGCGCCGTACTTGAAGGTCATGTCCTGCAGCTCGCACTCGCCGCCGGCATCGCAGACGGGACAATCGAGAGGATGATTGCCCAGCAGGAGCTCAATGGTGGCCTTGCGAGCCTGAGCGATTTCGGGGCTCTCGGTGGTGACGATCATGCCCTCGGCCACCGGTGTGGTGCAGGCGGTTTGCAGCTTGGGAACCTTTTCAAGACGGACAACGCACATGCGGCATGCGGCCTGGAGGGAGAGGCCGGGGTAGTAGCAGAAGGCCGGAATCTCGATGCCGCGGGCGCGGCACGCTTCAATGAGGAGCGTGCCCGCGAGTGCGGTGATCTTTTTGCCGTCGACGGTTAGGGTTACGTCAGCCATGAATTCCTTCAGACCAGCGAGGGTTCTGGTTCGGGGGCGTGAGTTTTGGGACAGCCCTTGCCATCCAAATGGTCTTCAAACTCCTTACGAAATTTCTTGACGAAGGCAATAGTCGGCATCGCGGCGGCGTCGCCGAGCGGGCAGAACGTCCGGCCCAGCATGTTTTCCGCGAGGTAGCGAATGTTGTCGATGTCTTTGTCGACAGCGCCGCCTTCATGTAACCGTATCAATGACTTTTTAAGCCAGTCGGTGCCTTCGCGGCACGGGATGCACCAGCCGCAGCTCTCGTGCTGATAGAACTTCATGGTGCGGAGGGCAAATTCGACGATGCACGTCGTCTCGTCGAGCACCACCACGCCGCCCGAGCCGAGCATCGAGCCCGCTTTGCCGACCTGGTCGAAGTCCATACCGATATCGATTTCTTCCGGCGTAAGAACGGGGGTCGACGATCCGCCCGGCACAACCGCCTTCAACTTCTTTCCACCCCGGATGCCGCCGCCAACTTCGTAAATCATCTTTTTGAGGTTGTAGCCCATGGGCAATTCGTAGACGCCCGGGCGCTCTATATGGCCGCTGAGACAGAAGAGGCGCGTGCCGCCGTTGCGCTCGGTTCCGATTTTCGCGTATTCCCCAGCGCCGAGGCGGAAGATGTGCGGGACGGTAGCGATGGTTTCTGCGTTGTTGATGATGGTGGGACCGCCGTAGAGTCCGACGACCGCAGGGAAGGGCGGTCGAATACGTGGGATGCCGCGCTTGCCTTCAAGCGACTCCATGAGTGCCGATTCCTCGCCGACTTCGTAGGCCCCAGCGCCGGTCTGCGTGACGATGTCGAAGTCGATGCCGGATCCGAAGATGTTTTTGCCGAGAAAACCCTTGGCGTAGGCGTCGGCAACGGCGCGCTCCATAATTTGTAACAAGTACCGGTACTCACCGCGCAGATAGATGAAGCCCATTTTGGCCTGAACGGAGAGGCCGGCGATGATCGTGCCTTCGATGACCGCGTGGGGATCGTGCTCGAAGATGAGGCGATCCTTGCAGGTGCCTGGCTCGGACTCGTCGCCATTGACGAGTACATATTTGGGCTTGGCGGATTGTTTGGGGACGAAGGACCACTTGAGGCCTGTAGGAAAGCCTGCGCCTCCGCGTCCGCGCAGGTTCGAGGCCTTCATCTCGTTGATGATCCCGTCGGGCCCGAGAGTGAGGGCTTTGCGCGCCGACTCGTAGCCCTCGAGCTCAATGTATTTGTCGATATTGGTGGCGCCTTTGCCGAAGCGGTACGAGACGACGGGGACGCAGTCGGGATGGGTTGAGAGAGTGGCCACTTACTTCCCTCCCCCATTCCTGGATTTGGCTCGGTAGTCTTCGAGAACTTTGTCGATGGAGTCGGGGGTGAGGTTCTCGTGGAAATCGTAGTTGACCTGCGCGGCGGGCGCCCAGCTGCATGCTCCGATGCACTCAACCTCTTCCAATGAAAATATGCCGTCAGGAGTGGTGCCTTTGTGGGGGATGCCGAGTTTCTTCTTGCAATGCTCCAGAATCTCGTTGCCACCGCGCAGCATGCAGCTGATGTTGGTGCAAACCTGCACATGAAATTTCCCCGCCGGCCTGGTCCGCAGCAACGAGTAATAACTGATCACATTGCGGACCTCAAGCTCGGAGACGCCGATGCGCTCGGCAATTTCTGCGATGACAGGGTCAGAGAGGTAGCCGGTTTCGTCCTGGGCGTAGAGAAGCATGGGGACCAGGGCGGAGCGCTTGACGGGGTAGAGGGTCACGAGCTTGTCGAAGCGGGCGGCCAGCGCGGGCGAGAAGAGGGTAGCGGGTTGTGAGGGCTGTGTGCTCATCGTCCGTTTCTCACCGATCCGTTGGCGCTTCTCGCTGATCCAGCGGCGTTCATCACAACCGCAACCAGGTCGATGGCCGCATGATCCATATCCAGAACCGTGCCGTCGATATCGATGCGGCCCTCGGGCAGCAACGCGAGCCGCCCTCGCTTCTGCTGACCCGTCCCGCTGCTTAAAGACCAGCTCCCAACCGAGTTGTGCGAAGCGCGAGTCAGTTCCATAGCCACTTTTCCCGCAACGATCCGGATCGAGTCCCCCATCTGCGCTACGTCCGCGGATTCTTCGTCGTTCAGACTTCGAGCCGCGGTATAGCAACGCAGCAGGGAAGCGAAAGAAACCCAAAGCTCCGTGCTTACCTGATCCATCATTCTCGCAAATCCACAACAGCCTTGATGACGAACTGGGCAAGGCTCGTCAATCCGACAGGATCGGAGCCATTCGTACCCGGCAGCGACGGACTCCCGGCGCTGACGAGCTTCTGAGGGTCCTGTGTGAGGTTGAAGTTGTAAGCAGTTCGATCCACCATTACGGAGATGGCTCGCGCATGACTGTCAAGATTGAGAGTCGCCTTCCGATTCAGAGTAGAGCTGATGGAGATGATGTCGCCGTCTTCGGCAATTGCCAGTTTCATCTGCGACTTCCCTGCCAGAATTTTATTGATTTCCGTGACAGCCATGCGCAGCTGCTGTGCCAGGTCCGACCAGGTTTCTTTGGTCTTCGCTTCGCTGTTCAGCACGTCTTGCGCGAACTCCGCGGCCCAGCCTGCCATCGTGCATCTCCGTTCTGACCTTAGCGGTCGATTTCTCCCAGCACAATATCGATCGACCCGATGACGGCGACGACGTCGGCGATGAGGCGGCCGACGCACATCGTCTCGAGCGCCTGCAATGTCGCAAAAGAAGGATTGCGCATGTGCACGCGGTATGGCTTGGCGGTGCCGTCGCTCACGGCATAGTAGCCCATCTCGCCGCGGGGCGATTCGACTCCCTGATACACCTCGCCTGCCGGAACCTGAAAGCCTTCGGTGACGATTTTGAAGTGGTAGATGAGAGCTTCCATCTGCGTCTTCATCTTTTCCCGGTCCGGGAGCACGACATGGGGAGCGTCGGCTTTGATCGGGCCTTCCGGCATGCCGTCGAGAGCCTGCTGACAAATCTTGACCGACTCGCGCATCTCTACGAGGCGGACGAGGTAACGGGCCCATACATCGCCGTCGCTCGAGACAGGCACCTGAAAGCGAAACTTGTCGTAGCTCGAATACGGCATGTCTCGGCGGAGATCCCAGTCGACGCCTGAGGCGCGCAGCGGAGGACCCGTGACGCCGAGGGCGATCGCATCATCCGCGCTGAGGTAGCCCACATTTTTGAGGCGGTTGATAAAAATCGGATTCCCGGTGAGCAGGTTCTCGTACTCGTCGATCTTCTCGGGCAGGATTTTGATCAGCGACTGCACAGAGCCGAAGAAGTCGAGCGGCGGATCAAGCGCCAGGCCGCCGATGCGGAAGTAGGAGGTCATCATGCGCTGACCGGAGACGTGCTCGAAGATCCGGAGAATCTCTTCGCGCTCGCGGAACGTGTAGAGGAAGACGGTCAGGGCGCCGATGTCCATGGCGTGCGTGCCGAGCCAGACCAGGTGCGAATTAAGCCGCGTCAATTCGTTGAGCAGAACCCTCATCCACTGCGCGCGTTCGGGGATTTCGAGCTGGAGAAGCTTCTCGATCGCGAGGCAGTAGGCGAGATTGTTGGTCATCGGACACAGGTAATCGATCCGGTCCGTGAGCGGAACGACCTGCTGGTAGAACTTCGCCTCGCAGGTCTTTTCTATTCCCGTATGCAGATAGCCAATATCCGGAACCAGTTTGACGACCGTCTCGCCGTCGATCTCGAGCACGACACGCAGCACGCCGTGGGTCGAAGGATGCTGCGGCCCCATGTTGAGGACCATGGTGTGATCCTTCGAGCCTTCCTCCGGACGCGGCACAACCAGCGTCGAGGTCTCGACGAAGCCCGGAATCTCCGGCATCTCGTGCTTGTTGTCGGGCATCAGCGGTAGCCCTCCACCGGGTAGTCTTTGCGAAGGGGATGCCCTTCCCATTCTTCCGGCAACATGATCCGGCGCAGCCCCGGATGGCCGTGAAAGCGGACCCCGAAGAGGTCCCACACTTCCCGCTCGTAGAAATTAGCTGACGGCCAGACCGGCGTGATGCTGTCCACCGAGGGGTCGATGCTTTCGACCATCGCGTGCAAGCGCACACGCTCCTTCAGCTTGTGGGAGAGGATGTGATACGTGACCTGGAAGCGCGGCTCCGTGGGATACCAGTCGACGCAGGTGACGTCTTCGAGGAAGTTGTATCCAGCCGTCTGAAGGGTACGGCAGGCGGCGCGAATCGAATCGGGCGCGATGACCAGGGTCAACTCACCGCGATCGAATTTGGCGTTGGTAATAGCCTCAGGGTGCGCCGCGCGAAGGGCCTGAATCGCCACATTCTGCGCAAGGCCTTCGAACACGGCCTCCTTATTGATCAGCGCTTCCGCCATAGCAAATTGCCGAGGATACTCCGCTGTTGTTACAGATCTGCCTTGTCGGCAGCCCAATCCAAAATGCCCTTCTTCCACACGTAGAAGACACCGAGGACGACGAATCCGAGGTACACGATCATTTCCCAGAAGCCGAAGAAGCGCGAACCCGTAATATGCGGCAAGTCGCGATAGATCACAGCCCAGGGGAGCATGAAAACCGCTTCCACATCGAAGAGGATGAACAGCATCGCAACCATGTAGAAGCGCACCGAGAATCGTCCGCGCGCATCGCCTTCGGCGGGGATGCCGCACTCGTACGCTTCCAGCTTTTCCCTGATGTTGCGATGGCGGCCGATGAACCAGGACATCGTGACCATGCCGCAGGCCATCGCGCCGACGACCACGATCTGGAGCATCAGCGGAAGGTAATTCCAGATGTACGGATGGTTCTGCATGGCCGTCCTCCTGGACAAACGCGGAGCAGGCAAGAACCGCCGCTGCCACCAGTTCGAGACTAAGTCTACGGTTGTCAAGAGTCAAGTTACGTGCGTCGCGCACGCTGGCGCGAGCGTGGCGCAGCCGGTAGCTGGGAGCCGGTAGCCGTTAGCGAAAGCAGCGGAGCGCACGTGATCGAGGCATTCGCACGACATCCAGGCGAACGCCGCGAGCAGACAAGATCAGGACGTGCGCGGGCCGGCTTTGCGCACTGCCTCCGCCACGTCGAATTTGCGAAAATTCTCTCCGAATTTCGAAGCGAGCAGACGGGCCTGCGCATCGTAGCCGTTCTTGTCGCGCCAGGCGTTGCGCGGGTTCAGGAGTTCCGGCGGCACATCCGGGCAGGAAGTCGGGATGCTGAGCCCAAAGGCCTCCTCGGTGACGTATTCCGCACGTGCCAGGCGGCCATCGAGCGCCGCGTGAACGATGGCGCGAGTGTGCGCCAGGCTCATGCGTTTTCCTGCTCCGAAAGCGCCGCCGGTCCAGCCGGTATTCACGAGCCAGCATTGCGCATCATGTTCCCGCAGGCGGCGGCCCAGCATCTCTGCGTAGACGCTGGGCGCGAGCGGCAGGAAAGGCGAGCCGAAACAAGCCGAGAATTCGGGCACCGGTTCGCTGCCCAGCCCGGCTTCGGTTCCAGCCAGCTTGGCGGTGTAACCGGAGAGGAAGTGGTACATGGCCTGGTCGGGAGTGAGTTTAGCGACCGGCGGCAGCACGCCGAAGGCGTCCGCGGCGAGGAACAGCACGTTTCGGGGATGGCCGCCAATGCCGGGGATGACGGCGTTCGCGATGAACTCGATGGGATAGGCGGCGCGGGTGTTCTCCGTATGACGAATGTCGGAGTAGTCGGGGTCGCTCGAGCGCGCATCGAGCACCACATTTTCAAGCACCGCCCCAAAGCGGATGGCGTTGTAAATCTGCGGCTCTTTCTCGACGGTCAGGTCGACGCATTTGGCGTAGCAGCCGCCCTCGAAATTGAAGACTCCGTCCGGGCTCCAACCGTGCTCGTCGTCGCCGATGAGCCGGCGTTCCGGATCGGCGGAGAGCGTCGTTTTTCCGGTGCCGGAAAGCCCGAAGAAGAGCGCGGTATCGCCGTCCGCGCCGATGTTGGCGGAGCAGTGCATGGGAAAGACGTTGCGCTCGGGAAGCAGGTAATTCATCACCCCAAAAATCGACTTCTTCATCTCGCCGGCATATTTTGTGCCGCCGATGAGGATGATTTTGCGGGTGAAGTCGGCAAGGATGAAGGTCGAGGAGCGGACTCCGTCGCGTTCCGGGACTGCTTCGAATTCGGGGGCGGCGATGACGATGAATTCGGGCGCGGCTAGTTCGGCCGGGGCCTTACCCTGAGTTTCGGGGCGGATGAACAGCTGCTTCACGAACAGCGCGTGCCAGGCGTATTCGCAAATGACCTGAATTGGCAGGCGGTAGGTGGCGTCGGCGCCGGCGGCCAAGTCCATGATGTAGAGGTCGCGCTCGGCCATATGCCGGACGACGCGTTCGAGGAGAGCCTGAAACTTATCCGGTGGGAACGGCTGATTCACCTTGCCCCAGTGAATGCGTGCGCGCGTCTGGTCGTCTTCGACGGTGAATTTGTCGCGGGGCGAGCGGCCCGTGCGCGCCCCGGTCATGGCTGCGAGGGCGCCGTTCGAGGCCAGGCGTCCTTCGCCACGGGCGATCGCCGATTCCACCAGCTGCGCTGTGGAAAGGTTGCGATGGGCATGCAGACCTTCGGTCAGTCTTTTCAGGTCCTGCATGGCAATTGTCGCTCCCATAGGGGAAGCCTCCTCGTGGGTCAGAAGGAACGAAATATTGTCACACCCGGCAGAGAGGATGCAAAGGAGAAAACGATGCTGATGGAGCGGTAGTAATTACCCCATTTGGGTCAGCTCCGTGAGCCGGTTCCAGACCTGGAGAGGGCCGTGATTTCCTCAGGCCTGGTGCGATTCCTCACGACTGCGGCTGGGCATCGTCGGTGGGGACCAGATACGGCAACTTCGAGGTGTGGCCAACCTCATGGAGGACGGCGTCCACCTGCTCCAGGACCTCTTCGATGGTCATCGTATACATTTCGCGACCGTAGTCGTAACCAGATTCGATCGCCTTTTTCAGATATCGCCCGGCAGCCTGCGCGGCCAGGGAGTCGGTGATGGTGTGGCCGGTGCGTTGCTTCTGCTCGACCCAAGCTAAACAGGGCATGGCGATCCAGACAGGGCGGCCGCTGACATCGAACCGAATGTCAACCGCATCGGCATGGCGGGTGGCGATGGCGACAATGTTGGCCTTCCAGCGGCAGTGCAGCGGCTCGCCGCTCCATCGGTCGGTTGCGTTGAAATTCTCGTACATGGCTTCTTCAGCGTAGAGCATTTTGGCCTGTCTGCGCTATCCCAGGGCGACGGATTGGCCGCCTGCCGCCTACTCCAAGGGGGCGTACAGAAAATAAACTTGGCGATGTGTCGAAATAAAAACAAATCTTCGCAGCGTTTGAGCGTCCAATGAGTCTGTCTGCAAGGCCGACCAGCCTTTTACCCGAGGAGTCTTCATAGTGACCAGTCCATCGCAAACCCCAAAACTGCGGCGATTCGAAGAGCGGCTTCGCCATCAACAGAGGCAACTGGAGCGCAGCATGCAGACGGCGGCAAAAGAAGGCCGCCAGGCAATGGCCGAAGATACTCTGGACGTCGCCGACCAGGCGGTGTTGTCGTACCAAAAAGAGCTGATCTTTACGCAGGGGACCGAGGGCCACAGCCAGCTGTCGCTGGTCCGGCTGGCGCTGGAGCGTCTGCGCGAGGGAACATTCGGCGAGTGCATGCACTGCGGCAAAACCATCGGCGAAAAGCGGCTGGAGGCATTGCCGTCGACTCCCTACTGCATCGAATGCCAGGAAAAAATCGAGAGCGGGCAAATCGATGACCTGGTGCGAGCTGCCTGAGCCGCTGCCTGGGCCCGATCGCCTTTTGAGTGCGTGGTAGACTGAACGTAATTCTTTCAGGCCAACGCCGGCGGAGAGCCGCGTTCTCAACTACCTTCCCGGAGAAATCGGGCCGCCCAAAGGAAAATCGAGAAAATCGGTGGACACACAGACCCGTCACGCGCTCAAACAGGACAAATTCGTAACCGCCACCACCTCCGGTCTTGAGTGGATCGGCGAAAACCGCACCCGGGTTGTGGCGTGGGCGGTGGGGTTCGTGCTGGCGATTGCCATCCTTATTGCCGGCATCTTTGTTTACCAGAAGCGCGAGGCGGCGGCGAATCAGCTGCTGGGCGAGGCAATGGATATTTATCAGACGCCGTTGGCCAAGCCGAATCAGCCAGCGGAACCGGGGCAAAAGACATACGCGTCGGCTGCGGAGCGGGCGAAAGCCGCGTATCCGCTGTTTCGGCAGGCAGCCGATCAGTATGGCTGGCTGAACGCCGGCGAAATGGCGCAGTACTTTGCGGGCGTCTCCGAGCTCGATCTTGGACAGCAGCCGGCGGCGGAAAAAGATCTCGAAAAAGCGACGCATGCCGGCAACGGAAATCTGGCGGCGCTGGCGAAGGTTGCACTGGCCAACCTTTACGCGCAGACCGGGCGCAATTCGCAGGCGGTGACTGAGTTTCAGGATGTCATCCAGCATCCGGCGACGACGGTTCCGAAGGTTGAGGCGCAACTGCAGCTGGCCCAGCTTTACGAGACGACGCAGCCTGCGGAGGCGCGGCGGCTTTACGCGGAGATCAAGGACCAAAATAAGGACACGGACGCGGCCCAGATTGCGACGCAGAAACTTGCGAGCCTGAAGTAGGGACCCTGAGTACCACCCCTGGGGGGGGGGTGGTTCCGCATGTCCTTTGGTTTGTGCGACTTCTATAGTAACCTTTTTCTTTGGGTACCATGCTGTCTCTGAAAACAGGGCAGTTAGCCTGGCGCGCGTGAATGCTTCATTCGCACTCGTGATGGCGCGTTGCTGGGCGTGGGGGTTGATCGCCAGGGGGTTCGGCATGGCCGGCTTCTCCTTTCCAGAACAGCAAAAGCCTCGCGGCGGGCGAGGCTTTGCTTTGCTCAAAACTCCGGGGTTTTTGTTTTTACCCTATAAGTTCAGAATAGCAGGTTCAGAGGCTAAAACTGCCAACTTTGGTGGCCTGGAAGGCCCCTTTTATCAACGATTGTTACTTTGGGGAAGTGGTGGAAAGTTGACATGAAATGGGGTGAACCCCTGGAGTGAGACAGTTTGGGGTTTGACAGGAGGGTCGGGCCAGGAATGTGGTTCGTTCCGTCGATTCCGTGGAACAACCTGGGCTTATCACTGAGCCGGCCTGGCTTCAAGGATCGCGACGTTTCGCGCCATCAGCTTGTCTCCTCCGACAGGGTAGACCTGGGTCAGGGTGAATCCCGCTGCTTCGAGAAGTGCTTTCCATTCACGCTCGCTGCGTTCTTTGCCGCCGGTGACGGCGAGCATGTTGAGGTCGCTCATCAGCCGGCCTTCGAGTTGCGGATCGGCGTGAGAGACGAGCGGGGGCAAGACGAATTCAATGACCAGCAAACGGCCGTCGGGGGGAACAACCGCGCGGATGTTTCTGAGAAGGGTCAGAGCATCCTCGTCCTGATCGCCGTGCAGAACGTGTTTGATCATGTAGACATCGGCGCCTGGCGGGACGGATTGCTCGAGATCGGCGACGAGCAGATCGCATCGGTGGGATGGATCTTCCTGGGCGAAGCGAGGTCTGGCTGCCTCGATGCTGGGTTCGAGGTCGACGAGCATGCCGCGGAGATGGGGGTTGAGGCTGAGCACGGCAAGAATGAGCGAACCACCGCCGCCGCCGAGGTCGACGACCACTTTCGCCTGGGAGAAATCCCAGGCCTGTGCGATGGGAGCGTAATCTTCGGCCGGAGCGGTGCCCATGACGGCGCGAAAGATCGAGCTCGCCTCGGGGTCCTGGGACCAGCGAGACGGGATTTCGGGATCGCGGACCTGGGAGGCGGGTTTGCCGGTTCGAACGCAGTCGGTCAGCAGGGACCAGCTATCGGCGAGCAGGTCAGCCCAGAAGATGACGGCAGCCCAGACGGAGTGGGGTACATCCTTGCGCAGCGGTTTGCCAAACGGAGTGAGCCTGAAGTGTTCGGGGGTAGTCTCCTCGGTGACGCCGATGCTGGCGAGGGCGCGGAGGAGGCGGTAGAGGGCGTTGGGATCCGCGTGACATTTTTCGGCCAGAAAGGCGGCGCTGCGTTCCTCGTCTGCAAGGGCGTCGGCAACGCCAAGGCGAGCGGCGGCGCATAGTACACGGCTGCGGGAGTAAGCCATGGCCATTTCGAGGAGCCCTGGATTGGGGATCACATTGCCGATGCCGCCGCCGAGTTGAGCCATGAGTCACCCCCAAATTTCAGGGAGAGAATATCAGAGGGATGCCGTGCCCCTCAGCGGTGAGTACTGCACCGAGCGAAGGGACTCGTTACCGGATCTCAGGGGCAACGTGATCGAAGGATCGCGACTGACGTCTAATGGTGGAAGGGTGGTGGCAGGCATGGAGCAGGATGAGGAGCAATCGGGCGGCGGCAGCGGGGCGGGGTCGCCGGAGGGGCTGGGGCGGCGCGCTTTCATTGTGGGGGCTGCGGGAGCTGTGAGCGGGGTGGTTTGGCTGGCGATGAGGAATCACCTGCTGATAGCTCCGCGGCCGGTGGCGGCGGCGAAGGCGGGGGAGATGGTGAGCCTGGTGGAGTTTACCGACGATGGGCGAAGGACCGGGACGGTGACGGTTCCAGTGGTGGTGAAGAGCGACGCGGAGTGGCGGCGGCAGCTGAGCGGGATTTCATATGAGGTGACGCGGGAGGCGGGGACGGAGGCGGCTTACACGGGGGCGACGTGGGACCAGCACGGGAAGGGGATCTACCGGTGCATCTGCTGCGACACGGCGCTGTTCAGTTCGGCGACGAAATTCGACTCGGGAACGGGGTGGCCGAGCTTCTGGGAGCCGATCGCGAAGGAGAATGTGGTGGAGACGCACGATCCGAGCCTGGGGATGGATCGGATTGCGGTGTCGTGCCGGCGGTGCGATGCGCACCTCGGGCATGTGTTCGACGACGGGCCAGCGCCGACGGGGTTGCGCTACTGCATGAACTCGGCTGCTCTGCGGTTTGTTTAGGAAGCGCGGGCACCGGGCACAGGGCCCCGGGCACTCGCGCAGGGCATAAGTTGATGAAGGGCAGGAATCGAGGGTGAATTTGAGGAGCGGCTGAGCGGTGTTGGGGCTTGCTCAGGCCAGTTTCTGGCTTTCGATTTCACAGAAGAGTTCCAGATCGGCGCCGCGGACCAGTTTTTCTTCGTGGGTGGGACCATCTTCGAACAGGACAACATAGACATCGTCCAGGGAGGAGAGTTTTTTCTCGACCTTCCCGACGAGCTTCTTGTCCCTAATGCGGACCCGCTGTCCCTGAGCAAAGTTCATGAGCAACAGACTAGGGCGGCAGGGATCGCATCCACTATCCCATGAATGGGTTAAGGGAGGACCACAAACAGTAACCATGCACCTCACACAAAGGTCATGGAAGATGTTTTGGCTTCCGGGAGGCTCGGTGCGAACGTCTGCGCACCGTGCGACAGAGTCGGTCGAAGCCAGATGCTGGACGATGTTAGCGCGTTTGGAGTGGGGGTGAGATCAAAAAGTAATAAACGTGGGGGTGGTAATGCGGAAGGTTCCGGCCCACCCTGCAGCGCGGAAAGGCACCGCGCGCCAAATGGGGCACCCGGCATTTGTTGCGCGGGCGAAGGACGAAATGCAGGTCCTTCGACTCGCGTCTTAGTTTGTTGTTGCGTCAGGAGCGGCGCAACGATTCGGATGCTTCGCTCTGGATGACATTCTCTTTTTGATACAGGTTGCGATGCGGGGAGCGGGGATGCTTACTGATATGCTGGCTGGGTTCTTTGCATTTCTGCCTTTTTCAGTCGCGGGAGAGCCCTCACAGCATGGAAGCATTGGTGGATCTGGATCACGTTTCTAAATCCTATGAAGAGAAAGCGGCGGTTCGCGATCTGAGTTTGAAGATCGAGGCGGGCAGCATGTTTGGGCTGCTGGGGCCGAATGGGGCGGGCAAGACTTCGACGATCCGGATGATGATCGGGATCACGCTGCCGGATGCGGGGAAGGTTTCGCTGTTTGGGAAGCCTTTTGGGCCGGGGGCGCTGAAGCGGGTGGGCTATCTGCCGGAGGAGCGCGGGCTCTACAAGCGGATGAAGGTGATCGACCAGCTGGTGTTCCTGGGTGAACTGCGGGGACTGGGGGCGCTGGAGGCGACGCGGCGGGCGAAGCAGTGGGCGGAACGGCTGCAGATCGCGGACTCGATCGACAAGAGGACAGAAGAGCTGTCGAAGGGGATGCAGCAGAAGATCCAGTTCATTGCGACGCTGCTGCACGATCCGGAGCTGATCATTATGGATGAGCCGTTTTCGGGGCTCGATCCTGTGAACGCGGTGCTGCTGCAGGACACGTTGCTGGAGCTGAAGAAGAACGGGAACGCAGTGCTGTTTTCGACGCACCGGATGGACCAGGTGGAAAAGTTGTGCGACTCGATTTGCCTGATCAACCGGGGCGAGGCGGTGCTGTCGGGTGGAATGCGCGAGGTGAAGTCGCGGTATGAGCGGAACCGTGTGATCGTGCAGTACGAGGGCGGCGATGGGTTTCTGCAGCATCCGGCGATTGAAGAGTACAAGAGCTATGCGGGTCACGCGGAGATCAAGCTGAAGCCGCATGCAAATGCGCAGGAGCTGCTGAAGGCGGCAGTAGCGGCGGCGACGATTACGAAGTTCGAGCTGGTGGAACCGTCGCTCGAGGAGATTTTTATCGAGACGGTGGGAGGGCGCGCCGATGCTTAATGGCGCATCGCCATACGAGCCGGCGTTGTTTGCTTATGGGGACCCTGCAATTGCGCACGAGGATGAGAAATGCAGGTCCATTCGACTCGCGTCTGAGTTCTTTCAGCGCGCGAACTGCACGCGCGCTGACTTATCGGAACGCTCGCTCAGGATGACAGATCTTGCGCCATATCCAACATTTCGTGAGGAGCTGGAAGCCGATGCTTAATGGGATGCTGAGAAATACGCTGCTGATTGCGAAGCGCGAGTACCTTGAGCGGGTGAAGAGCAAGGTTTTCCGGATTACGACTCTGCTGGTGCCTGTGGGGATGGGTGCGCTGGCGGTGCTGGGGCAGTTCAGCGGGCGAAAGATGGAAGGTGTGCAGGACCTGGCGGTCGTCTCGAGCAACCGCGCGCTGGCGGAGGCGGTGAAGGCGGCACTGGCGGATGGATCCTTTCCGCCACAGACGGTGGAGGTGGTTGCGCCGCCGACGGATGCGGACGTGGCACGGTTGAATGCCGAAGTGGCGGCGCATCGGATTGGTGGTTATCTAACGCTGGAACCGGTTCCTGGAGAGGCAGAGCCGAAGTCGACGTGGGTATCGGGGAGCGCGATCAACCTGGTGGGCAAGGCGCAGATGGAGTCGGCAGTGCGGGCGGCGCTGATTCGGCAGCAACTGACGGCGCGCGGTGTTTCAGACGCGCAGATGCACGCGCTGATGAAGGATACGACGCTCAACACGATGCAGGTGAAAAATGGCGCGGTGGTGTCGTCGGATTCGGAGCGGAGTTTCCTGGGGGCATATGGGCTGATCATCGTTCTGTACGCTTCAGTGCTGATTTATGGGATCAATATTGCGCGGTCGGTGGTGGAGGAGAAGACGTCGCGCATCTTCGAGGTACTGCTTTCGACGGCGTCGTCGGATTCGCTGATGCTGGGCAAGCTGCTGGGGGTGGGCGCGGTGGGGCTGACGCAGATGGGAATCTGGGGTGCGCTGCTGGTGTTCTACGCGGGGTCGGCGATGGCGGCGACGCAGGGGATTCACGGGCTGGGCTCGCTGGGGATTACGCGGGCGGAGCTGGCCTTCTTCGCGGTTTTCTTTCTGGGGGGATTTTTCCTGTACAGCGGGCTGGCGGCGGCGCTGGGGTCGAGCGTGAGCGGGGAGCAGGAGGTGCAGCAGTTCAGCTTCATCCTGATTTCTCCGCTGGTGGTGAGTGTGGTGCTGCTGCCGTATGTGCTGGCGAATCCGAACTCGACGACGGCGGTTGTGCTGTCGCTGCTGCCGCCTTTTGCGCCCATCATTATGTACATGCGGATTTGCGCGCAGATGCCTCCGGCGTGGCAGGTAGCGCTGTCGGTGGTGCTGCTGTTTGGGTCGGTGTGGGGGATGGTTTGGCTGGCGGCGCGGATTTACCGGGTGGGCGTGTTGATGTATGGGAAGCGGGCTACGTTGCCGGAGATGATTCGGTGGCTTAGATACAGCTGAGGAGCAGGGAATAGGCAATAGGCAATAGGCAATAGAGAACCGCAGCGGGTGGAAGGGGTGGCGATGAGCAGGGGCACGGCTCGAAAGTCAGGGGACGGAGTCGACGGTGCCTTGCGAGACGGAGCGGCAGCAGGAGCGGATGCGGCGGAAGCTGAGAGCTAATCATTTGGCAATGCCGTATTTCTGTATTATCGTTTGTCGGGAATCAGATGATTCAGCTGTATCAGGAGAATCAGCTTCACGCTCGGCTTCAAGAGCTTCTTGCGAGCTGCGAGTCAATCGATGTTGCGGTCGCGTGGATTCGACGTGGTAAAGCCTTGGATTCTATCCTGGAATTTGCTTCGGCTCATCCGGGCACAGTTTGAGTCATCTGCGGAGTAAATGGGTTCTTAAGAGAAGCCGAAGCCCTGACCCGAATACAGCAAATCGCGCGATTGAAAATCGCCTACGGTACATCGGGCAGGAAGTTCCATACCAAGCTAATCCTATTTCATGAGCATGCGGCTGTGAGACTTTGGATCGGCAGCGCTAATCTGACGGAATCTGCTTTTTCTGATAACCGCGAACTAGTGTGCGAAACAATTGACGATGGCGCGGGCGTCGAGGTCTTCAACAGCTACTGGAGCGAGTTTACAGCGCCCGACGATTCATGGCTGAGTGACTATGCTTCCCGTTCATACTTCGTACCGCCCAACCCAAACGAGGTCGTACCACAGCTCCCCGCTCCTGAGGCTAGACCGGCAGCTTCAGAGGATTGGAGCGCTTACGTGGCACGTCTCCGAGCCAAGAATCCATCTCGCTTGGACTGGATCGCCAATCAGCTTGCAGAGGTCACAACAATAGGATTAAGGGATTGGTAAACACTCAGCAAATCGGATGCTGAGAAGCTATTGGGAATTGCCAAAGGATACGAAGGACTGGGAAGCCTGTTGGGGCGGGCATTGTGAAAAACATCTTCTACGAGCCTTCGCGGAAAAACCTAAGGCGGAGACAGGACATCGCAGACGCTTTAAAGTTGATTCCTTCTGATTCAACGGCCACTTCTTTCGGCCCGATGGTCGAAAGGGCGTTTGATCTGGTTACAGGCTTGCCCAACGTGAATGTGGCGACGTTTACAAGACTCTTGGCAATTCGTTCTCCAGACCGCTTCGTTTCAGTAACCGGCATGTCCACCGCTGGTTTGTCAAAACTTTCCGGCATATCTCAGAAAGACCTCCATACCGCGCCGGGATACGTCGACCTGATCCGTTGGGTCATGAGACAGCCATGGTGGAACACCAATGATCCGGGAGATGGAACGTCGCTTTATTGGCGGAACAGGGCAGCGCTCCTCGACATCCTTGCATATGCGGGTGATAACAGCAGCGGGATGGATGCTGCACAGCGTGATAGGGGCGAGGAAGGGTAGGCGGGTCGGGGACCTCGGAATGACGCGCAGGTTAAAGGTGCCGAAGCGCCGCGTCGTGACCACTGAAAACAAGTGAAACCAGTCTGCGGGGGTGTCCGTCTGTGGTGGTGGGTGTTAGGTTCTGGGAGGGCGGCCATGAGACGGCTGGCGATCCTGGTGTTTTGCGGGTTTCTTTTTTGGGCGGCGGGGCAGGGGTGGACGCAGGAGCCGCAGACGGTTGCAGCAGCGAGCCAGATAACGCTGCCTGCGGGAACAAAGGTGGAGCTGTCAGTGATCAGCCCGGTCCGGGCGAAGACAGCAATGGCGGGCGATCCGCTGTATACGCAGACAAACTTTCCGGTGACGGCGGGCGCGCAGGTGGCGATTCCGCCGGGGACCTGGGTACAGGGCACGATAGAAAAGATCACGCGGCCAACAAACAGGACGGCTCGCGCCGAGCTGGAAGTTGTCTTCGCGAAGATCGTGTTTGCGAATGGATACACGGTGCTGCTGCCGGCGGACGCGCCGAACGGAGCCGTGAATGCGGCGAGTCCAGTGGCAAGTCCGGCGGCGACGGCGGTGTTGCTGACCGTGAACGTGAGCGTGGCGAACGATCTGCTGCTGGATAACGGGGTGCCGGTGGAGATGACCCTGGCTGCACCCCTGGCGCTCGATGCGGGAAAGGTTGCGGCAGCGCAGGTATTGAGCCGTCCGCCGGGGCCTACGAAGTTTCGGACGGCGACGCAATGCGTACCGGCGGAGGGAACTCCGGGAACACCTGGCACGCCGGACACAGTGATTCCAGGGTCGCCGGGCACGCCAGATACAGTGATCCCCGGAGGGCCAAGGATGCCGGATACGGTGATTCCGGGAACGCCGGCGACACCGGCGACGGTGATTCCGGGGTCGCCAGGCACGCCGGACGTGCCGGGGACATCGTGCCCGCGGGCGCCGCTGGTGGTGTCCAGCGTGCCGATCGTGCCGGGGCCGAAGGCGGGTGCGACGGCGGCCACGAATCACTAATACAGATTTGTGAAATGCGATGTGAACAGCTGACCGGTTGGGAAGCCGATCGGACGCGGCCCGGACTGCGTTGTGGAGAGCCGGGGAGAGAAAGAGGGACCTCAGTGCGATTCCAGTGGTTAGCAGTAGTCATGATGACAACGATGTGCGGGGCCGAGACGGTGCAGGCGGTTGCACCGGGGGCGGCGGCAACGACAACCATGCAGGCGGCGCCGATGACGGCACAGACAACGGCGCCGGCGGCCGATTTGCCTGGCACCATCACGGTTCCAGCAGGAACGACGGTGGCGATGACCCTGGTGGGGCAGATCAAGAGCAAGTCGACAAAACCGGGCGACACGGTGCGCGCGGTAGTGGCGTTTCCGGTGACGGTGGGCACGCAGCTGGCAATTCCGGCTGGGACATACGTGGACGGCATCGTCAACTCGGTGACGACGCATGGGAATCAGTCGCGGGTGGAGATCCACTTTACGCGGCTGCTGTTTTCCAACGGGTATGCGGTTGTGCTGGATGCGACGAGCACGCAGGCCATGGGCAGCGGGCCGGAACCGAGCGGGCTGAGTCCAGGGCCGGGGCCGGGAGGACCGAGTCCAGTTGCAACGGCCGTGGGCGAGTTGGCCTACGGTGGGGCGCCAGGATTGGCACAGACGGCTCCGGAACCCACACCACTGCCGCCGCTGCCTTCGGTAGGGCCGTCGAAGGGATTGATCATCGGCCTGAGCGTCGGGGGCACCGCTGCCGTCGCCGTGGTGGGCCTGCTGACAGCACACCACCATGGCGCGGGTGATTATGTTCTTTTCGACAACGGATGGCAGTTCCAGATGAAATTACAGAGCCCGCTGACGCTGGATGCGGGGAAGGTTTCGGCGGCGGCAGCGATGCCCGTGGCGCAGTGATTCGACGATCAGGCTTCGCGCATTCTTCTGAGTGAAGAGTTTTCCGAGGCGGAAAGATTGATCGCGGTGTCCCGGGGGGGGTCCGCAGCCGTCGATGCCGGGGCGGTCATCGGCGCTTCGCCGCCGCTTCCGCCTTCCGGGTCATGGCGGCTCCGACTGACCTTGCTGGGGCGCAGGTTGGTAGGCAGGAAGATGCTGAAGACGGTGCCGTGGCGCTCGGATGCAACAGAGGAGCGGAGCTGGATTTCGCCTCCATAGCGCTGGACGATGGAGCGTGTGACCCAGAGGCCGAGGCCGGTGCCACGCTGGCCTTTGGTGGTAAAGAAGGGCTCGCCGAGACGGCGCTGGACTTCCGTGGGGATACCGCTTCCGGTGTCACCGATGGAAATGCGGATCCCGCGCACACCGGGATCGGACCAGTTGCGAGTGCAGCGAACGCGGACGCGCAGGCGGCCGTTGGGCAGCGAGGCTTCGACCGCGTTGGTGACGAGGTTGGAGAGGACCTGGCGCATCTCGCCCGGGTAGACGACAGCCTCAACGGGGCAATCGTACTGGCGCTCGATGCGAAGATTCTTTTCCATGATGCGGCGACTGTAGAGAGAGAGGACCTCCTCGAGGAGGGCGTCGACGTGGGCGCGGATGGGGCCGGAAGTTTCGCGAGAGAAGTTAAGGGTCTGACGGCTGATCTGGGCGACGCGTTCGAGCTCACGCTGAGCGAGGGAGAGATAGTTTTTGACGGTGGGAGACAGGCCTTGTTCTGCGCCCAGCAGGTAGAGGAGATTGGTGACCGACTCGAGGGGGTTATTGATCTCGTGGGCGATGGAAGCGGCAAGGCGGCCGATGGTGATGAGCTTCTGATTTTCGCGCAGCATGACAGCCACGCGGTCGAGTTCAAGCTGCGCCTGGTCTTGCAGGACGGCGGACTGCCGGACCTTCAGAGCGCGAGCGATGGTGGAGGGAAGGCGCTCCATTTCACCGGCACGGATGACCTCGGTAGCACCCTCGCGGAGAATGCGGATGGCTTCGCCTTCTGCGACGCGGCCGCCGGCGAGGATAACGGGGATGGGCGGCTGGGTGGAACGGGCGCGCTCGATCACTTCGCGGGCATCAAGCCCGGGGAGGCCTTCGGGACCGGCAATGATAACGTCGGTAGAGCCGCTGCGCAGTTCATCGAGGAACTCGCGGCGGTTCTCGGCAAATTCGATGGTCAGGGATAGACCAGCGTGGCGGGCCGCGGCGCGCACGGCATGGTGCGACAACGCGGAACACCGCAGCATCATTACGCTCGGGATGGATGACCGGTGCATATCAGCAGAACCCTGCTTGACTGGAGCGAGGTGAGGCTTCAGCCAATTCTTCGCACGTCGGACCGGAAGCGTTTCAGCCTCCAGCGTTGCCATACGAGCCTCCCCGATCTCGTTCTGCTTGGTGCTACAGCCAGCCAGTCTGCCTTCGGACCTCGGAAAAATGGCAAGCCGCAATCGTACGCACGGAGCCCGCAGTAGTCGTTCTGAAAAATGGGATGTAAAGGGTTACGCGGGCGTTGCTTATTTAGCTGGGGGCCAGGCGGCTGGAAAGTTGAATAAGGGGGGGGATTTGAACCGATGTCCCGGTTTGGGGGACGCCTATAGACCTTTGCTCCGAGTGGTGGGGGAGCCGGGAGCCGGAGCCAAAGAAGTTGCTGTGACTGGCGATTTGGCCCTTTCTTCCCACGGCTCAGTTGTGAAGGTCACCAGCAAGGCGAGTCGGCTGTGCTCGTTCCGCGTCTTTTTTGGCGACAGAAGCTTAATGGCTGCCAATCGGGATTGGATTAGCTATTAGCTAATACTGGTGCTTGATGCGGTCAGGCCGGCGTGGTGGGGCGCGCGATCCTGCGCACTCTTCTCGGCCAGCCTGATCTCAACCCCCGGAGTAGAATCGCGATTCTGTCGTCGAAGCCGGAAGCGGGTGGAGTTCCCTGATTCGGGAGCCTGAGCAACGGCGACGGGATTGGAGTTTCCCGCGGCTGCGCACACCGAGAGACCCACGGGGAGTCAACTTCTTGTTGTTCGCAGGGTTCATCGTAGTCGCATTCAAGACGGACGCGGCTCCGCTTCATCTATCGTCCGGCGTCGTCCTTTTCTTATCCATGTCCGTTTGGTCGCAAACACTCAGGCGGCCTGGCGTTCGCGCGAGTCGTTGAGCCAGCGGGCGATGAGGACCAGGGCGATCAAGATGAGAGAGACGGTGAGGCCGGTCCAGAGGCCGGCGAGTCCCCACTTGAGGTGGAAGCAAAGGAGCGCGCCGAAGGGGAGGCCAAGGATCCAATAGCCGGCGAAGTTCATGAGCATGGGGAAGCGGGTTTCGCCGAGGCCGCGGAGGGCTCCGGTGGAGACGGTCTGGATGCCGTCGAATATTTGAAAGCCGGCGACGATGGCAAGAATGTGTGCGCCAAGGATCAGGACGCGGGGATCGGCGGTCCAGATAGAGATGATGGGCTTTGGGATGACGATGAGGAGCACGGCCATGAGGGCCATGAATCCCGCGCCGATGGCGATGGCGAGGATGCCGGCGCGGCGGGCGCGTGCGGGATTGCCGGCGCCGATGGCGTGACCGACGGCTACGGCGGCTGCGGCGGAGATTCCGAGGGGAACCATATAGGTGTAGGCGGCGCAGCTGAGGACGATTTCGTGCGTGGCGAGGGCGATGGGCGTGAGGTGCGAGGCCATGACAGTGACCGCGCCGAAGGCGGCGACTTCAAGGACGACCTGGAAGGCCGCGGGCAGGCCGAGCTTGAGGAGGGCGCGGATGCGCGTCCAGTCGGGCGCGGGCCAGTGCTCGAAGAGGGCGTGGCCGCGTTTGGCTTCGTGAGACCAGGCGGCGTAGACCAGTACGCCGGCCATGTAGACGCGGGCAAGGCAGGTGGAGAGCGCGGAGCCGCGGACGCCGAGGACAGGGAAGCCAAAGTGACCGTAGATGAGGATCCAGTTGAAGGCGAGGTTGACGAGGTTGGCGGTGATGAGGGCGAAGGCGACGGGGCGTACCTGGCCTACTCCCTGAAGATAGCGGCGGAATCCGCCATAGACCAGCAGGGGGAAGGTGCCCCAGTTGAGAATACCGACATAGGAGCGGGTGAGTGTGGCGACGGTTGGGTCGACGCCGCGGCCGGTGAAGATCCATTGAGCGCCGAGCATGGCGAACATGAGCAGAGGCGTGAAGGCGAGCGCGATGTAGATCGCCTGGGCGAGGGAGCGGTGGCAGTCGTCGAAGCGGCCGGCGCCCCAGGATTGCGAAACGAGGGTATCGAGGCCGAGGAGCAGGCCGATGCCGAAGAGCGAAGGCGCGTAGTAGATGGCGTTGCCGAGGCCGACGGCGCCGATGGCGTCAGGCCCGAGGCGGCCGACCATAATGAGGTCGACGATGGTCATGGTCATCCAGCCGAGTTCGGAGAGGACGACGGGGATGGCGAGGGTGAGGAGGGCGCGGAGTTCTTCGCCGATGCGCGTGGGGTGCTGGTGCTGCTCGAAGATCTCGACTGCGGGGAGTTGATTTTCGGGGACGGGAAATTCAGACGACGAGGGTTCTGTCGCCTGGGTTTCGGGGTCCTGCATTTGACCTTCGGAGGACATGGGGATGGGTCATTGTAGCCGGGCGCGGAGGGGAGGAAACGCGTGATAGATTTGAGGTAGCGCGGGCTGTGCCTGCAGCGCGTGGGCGCGGTGCATCCGCGAAAACGCGGAGAGATGGCCGAGTGGCTGAAGGCGCACGCTTGGAAAGCGTGTATACCGCAAGGTATCCAGGGTTCGAATCCCTGTCTCTCCGCCAGCCTGAGAATCAGCAGTTTACGCGGGTTGCGTTCTGCCGGAACAATATGACAAGATCTCCAGGCGTGAGCCTTTACTTTGCGCGAGAGCCTTGATAAAGACCGGAAGATAACTCCTCTAAAGCTAGCCAGCTTTCGCGTTCTTGTTTCCCTCATTTGATGGTGTACGCCGCTGAGCCCACCGCACTGTTGGCATAACCTGCGGCTACCGCGATTGCCGGGCAGAACCGAGATCGCCTCGTTAGCAAGGCCAACCCTGCCGACCTCGCAAACTCATTCGGGACCAATTAGGGGGATACCAGCGGACTGATCTGCCAGGGAGAGGAAGCGGTACCGGGGCTTCCCTG
>Ga0182012_10000020_pt1 | contig 169216 bp, 150 predicted proteins | sample 612S2SmetaG_FD_120486 | JGI IMG/M metagenome (GOLD analysis project Ga0182012, IMG submission 120486) | Permafrost microbial communities from Stordalen Mire, Sweden - 612S2S metaG | ecosystem: Environmental > Terrestrial > Soil > Wetlands > Permafrost | place: Sweden: Stordalen | collected... | reverse complement strand
CCTTTCGGTGCCTCGGGATTGACGTAGGGCATGTGAGGGAAATCGGCCGGCAAACCGGGACTGCCGTGCATCGCGATCGCGTAACTGGCCTCTGCCGAGGCCCCGTTGGCCGATAGCGGACAAAGAACCGAAAAGAGCACCCCGCACACGACATATCGAAGACCGTTGCGCCAGGAGACCCGCGAGAGGGCACGCTGAGGTGATTCGAGATTACTCACGAGAAGATTTTAGCATAGGTGCCGGATTCGGTCCGTTTGGGCGGCAAACCCGTTTGTCGGCGGCATTGATCTTTTCGTCTGCCGCTGTATGAAGGCGGGCAAATCACCAAGATGGCAGGGCCGGTCACGTATCCGCCTCATTTGGTAAGGAGATACCCGCCAGATGGCGGGTGTTGATGCCTGTAGCGGTCTTGAAGACTCCCGTTCAGAAAGGGCTTTCCGCAATGAATTTCTGTATGTTGGCCGCGCCTTTGCGGCTGCGTGGTCGGGTTTTCGCCTTGTTTGCGGCAACGATTGTGAGCACCGCCACACTGTTCGCTCCGGACGTGCAGGCTCAGGCACCCGCGCCGGCTCCGGGTGCGCCGAAAGCCAGGCCAGCGCCAAAGGCTGCACCGAAGGCGGCGCCCGCTGCGCCCGCGCCCACCGCGCAGGTCGCACCGCCTCCGGCTGGAGCCCCGGCCGGCGCCCCGCCCGCAGCGGGACAGCCCCCCGATCAGCAACAGGTCCAGCTGATTTATGCGCCGTGGACGAAATTCTGCCTGAAGGGCCAGGATGCCAATGCCAAGCAGGTGTGTTTCACCGGAAAGGACGGTCGCATCGAGTCCGGCCAGCCGGTGATCGCAGCCGTTATCATCGAGCCGGAAGGCGAGCCGAAGAAGATCCTGCGCGTCACGCTGCCGCTCGGCATGCAGCTGATTCACGGCACCCGGGTGATCGTCGACAGCAATCCTCCGCAGCAGAGCCCTTATGTGATCTGCTTCGCCAATGGCTGCATGTCGGACTACGAACTGACCCCGGAACTGCTCGCCAACATGAAGAAGGGACAAAACCTGATCGTCCAGGCGATCAACTCGAACGGCGCGCCGCTGACCTTGCCGCTGCCGCTTCAGGAAGCCAGCGGCAGTTTCGCCAAGGCCTATGACGGTCCGCCGACTGATCCGAAGGTTTTCGAGGAGACCCAGAAGAAGCTGCAGGAAGAGTTGCAGAAGCGCGCTGAAGAAGCCCGCAAGAAGCTTGAGGCCGGTCAGGCCGCGGCTCCGGCCGCGAAATAACGGCCATCAGCCGCGCGGTCGATCACGATTGAAAAGGGCGTCCGGATATCCGGGCGCCTTTTGGCATCGGCAACCTGGTCCGCATGCCGGTATCCTCGACGACTCAGCGTGGCCGGTGAAGGCTGCGCCGCATCAAGGAAAAAATGAACGACAAAAGCTAATTGAGAGATGGATTGCGTGGCCGGTAGCTGCCCGACTTGTCCTTCACGAAGATTTCGGCGACCTGCGAATGCCGGATCGGTTCGCCGGAATCGTCGGGCAACAGGTTCTGCTCGGAAACGTAGGCGACGTATTCGGAGTCCGAGTTCTCGGCGAGCAGATGATAGAACGGTTGATCCTTGTGCGGCCGGACGTCTTCAGGGATCGCCAGCCACCACTCCTCGGTATTGTTGAATTCCGGATCGATATCGAAGACCACGCCCCGGAAGGAAAAGATCCGGTGGCGAACGACCTGTCCGATCTGAAATTTGGCGGTACGGGTTTTTATCATAGGTCGTCGAATAGACCATCATTGTGGCCGATGCTAGAGGCAAAGCGGCGGATTAGGCATGCCCGTGGCAGGTCCGCCACGGTGCCGATCAGGGGCGGCAATAATGAACAGACGCTTGACCCGTGGTTGCTATTCTCAACTCGTCATCCCCCGAGTTCGCCGCTTTCGGACGGATGCGGCGGGCGGCAATTGGCGCATCGAGAACTCGCCGCCGCGGTGCGCAGGGCGGCGCTGCTGCCGGCGATTGCAATTCAGCCGGCCCGCCGCGTCGATCGCCACGAGGGCGCCAGCCCCTCGCGCATGGCAAGACGCCGCAACGGTCCGATCGAGCCGATCAGATGCATAGCGGCGGCGCGCACGGTTTGCACCGGCAGTAATTCGCTGAGCAGCGAGCGATTGGCCAGATCGATGGCGAACGTCCGGCTGGCGATATCGGGACGCCGGGTCGCATCGTAGCGTCTTAACAGGCGCGACGAGCCAGGATCTTCTCCCGCTTCCATCGCCTGTCGCACGATCTCAGCGAGATCGGCCGCATCGCGTAGACCCATATTGAGGCCCTGGGCGCCGATCGGGGGTATCACATGGGCAGCCTCGCCAACCAGCGCGACACGATCCCTGGCAAATTGCCTCGGCTGCTCGATCGCTAGCGGAAAAAGATGACGCCCCGGTTCGACACAGACCACGCCCAGGATAGAATGCGATTGTTTTTCCGCGGCCCTGGACAACTCCTCATCGCTTAAGGCCATCAGCCGCTCGGCCTCTGCGGGGGAGGCAACCCACACGACGCTGCAACGGTCGCCCGGCAGCGGCACAAATACGCAGGGGCCGTGCCGCGTATGGAACTCGGTCGAGACATTCCGATGTGGCCTTGAATGGCTGAGGTTGAAGGTCAAGGCGGCTTGATTGAGTTCGCGACGCCTGACCGTGATGCCGGCCGCCTCGCGGCACAGCGAATGCCGCCCATCCGCCCCGGCCACCAGTCGCCCGGAAATGGATTTTCCCTGGACCGTACGAATAGTCACCTCGGTCTCTTGCGGGCTGATGATGTCGGCCTCATCGTCAAACCGCGTCAGCCCGGTAAGCTCGTCGGCGCGCTGTTCGAGCGCCCCGACCAGCAAACGATTTTCAATGTTGAAGCCGAACTCATCGAGGCCGATCTCGGCGCAGCAAAACCGCACCTCGGGAGCACGTACCAGGCGGTTGGTATCGTCGACCAGCCGCATCGTGTCGAGCGCCGCCGCCTGGTCCATGCAGCGCGACCAGACCTGCAGCCTTGCCAACAGATCGACGGAGCCCCCGAGCAGTGCGGTGGTGCGGTTGTCGGCATAGGGCGCCCGCCGCGCGATCAGAGCCGTATGGGCCCCGGTTTGCGCCGCCGCGATCGCAGCCGCCAGTCCCGCCGGTCCACCGCCGACCACGACCACGTCGAATGTTGCTGAGGCATCATCCATATCGAAACAATTGATGGTTCTGGCGCCAATTTCAAGCCCGCGGCAGTGGCTGATTTGTCCCGCATGGCAGGCGGAACGCCACCACCCGCGGGTGTGCAAATCGAGTCGATTCCTGATAGCACTGCGGGGCCAATGGACCAGTTAAACAAGCAGGAATTGCCGCCGGCATCGCTGGCCATGCGAGCCGCAGCCTTTTGCGTGCATGTTTTCACGGCGCTGGGGGCGGGGATCGCGTTGCTCGCCCTGCTGGAGGCCGTCCGCGAGCACTGGTCGGCGATGTTCGGTTGGCTCGGGGCCGCCCTGGTGGTCGATGCGATCGATGGTCCGATCGCGCGGCGGCTCGATGTCGCGCGCCTGCAGCCGAACTGGTCGGGCGACGTGCTCGACCTCGTGGTCGACTTTGCCACCTACGTTTTTGTGCCTGCCTATGCCATCACCGTAAGCGGCCTGTTGCTGCCGCTGGCGGCGCCGGTGTTGGGGGCGGGGATTGCCGTGTCTGGCGCGCTCTATTTCGCAGATCGGGGCATGAAGAGCCCGGACAATCATTTTCGCGGCTTTCCGGGACTGTGGAATATCGCGGCGCTCTACCTGTTCCTGCTGCGTCCGCCGCCGGGGATCGCGAGTATTGCGGTGATGGTTTTGATCGCGTTGACCTTTGCCCCCTTCCATGTCGTGCACCCGGTACGAGTGAGGCGCCTGCGTTGGCTGACACTGCCGCTGATCGCGCTCTGGGCCGTCCTCGCCATCGTCGCCGTGGCCAACGACTTCAACGTCGGCTTGCCGGTGACGGCAGGGCTTTGCGCGATCGCGGTCTATGTCGTGGCAAGCGATGCGGCCATCCGGCTCGTGAGATCGCTCAAGACATGATCGCGTTGCTGTTGAGCCCGGAGGCCTGGGCGGCACTTCTAACCCTGACCGCGCTGGAAATCGTTCTCGGCATCGACAATGTTATCTTTCTTGCGATCATCGTCGCCCGCATCCCGGGGCGGCAGGCAAGACTGGCCCGGCAAATTGGATTGGCGCTGGCGCTCCTGTTTCGGATTCTGCTGCTCAGCCTGTTGGTATGGCTGATCGGTCTGACACAGGCCGTGCTGACGGTGCGGGGCTTGGCCTTTTCCTGGCGCGACATCATCCTGATCGGCGGCGGCCTGTTTCTGATTGCCAAGGCGACCCATGAAATCCACATCGAAGTGGAGGCGCGAACCGAAATGCCGCAAGACGCTCCGGCTCGGGCCTTCTTGTGGGTAATAGTGCAGATCGTCGTCATCGATATGGTGTTCTCGCTGGATTCGATCATTACCGCGATCGGCATGGCGCAGGACCTCGCCATCATGATCGCAGCCGTCCTGATCGCCTGTCTGATCCTGTATCTGTCCTCTGGTCCGGTGTCGCAATTCGTGGCACGCCATCCCACCACCAAAATGCTGGCGCTGGCCTTCCTGGTGCTGATCGGTGTCGCGCTGGTGGCCGACGGATTCAAGTTTCATATTCCGCGCGGCTACATCTATTCCGCCATCGCGTTTTCGGCTGTGGTCGAGTTCTTCAATGTGCTCGCCCGGCGCAACCGGGGCAAGGCCGTTAACTAATTGGTGCCGTCATTGAGTTGACAAGCGAGCTTCGATGGCTTTCGCTTGCACTTCAGGGAAATGCCGGAGGAGAAGGCGATATGAGCAAGGCCGTGCGCGTGCACAAGGTAGGGGGGCCTGAAGCGCTGGTCTACGAGGCCGTGGATGTGCCCGCGCCCGGTCCGGGCGAGGTCCGTATCCGCCAGCACGCGATCGGTCTTAATTTCATCGACGTCTATTACCGCACCGGGCTCTACAAGGCCCCGCAACTGCCGTTCGTCGCCGGCAACGAAGCATCGGGCGAGGTGCTGTCGGTCGGCTCCGGCGTGACCAATTTTCACCCCGGCGACCGCGTCGCCTATTATGTCAATCTCGGCGCCTATGCCAGCGAGCGCAATGTGCCCGCTGAAAGGCTGGTCAAGCTGCCCGACCACATCACCTATGAGCAGGGCGCCGTGCTGATGCTGAAAGGGCTGACGGTCTGGTACCTCTTGCACAAGACCTTCAAGGTCGAACCGCACCATCGGGTACTTATTCACGCTGCCGCCGGCGGCATCGGCTTGCTGGCCTGCCAATGGGCGAGGGCGCTCGGCGCCCACGTCATCGGCACCGTCGGCACCAAGGCCAAGGCCGAGCTTGCGCTCGCCAATGGCTGCGATCACGTTATCCTCTACAATGACGAGGATTTCGTGGCGCGCGTCAAGCAGATCAGCCGCAATGAGCTCTGCGACGTGGTCTATGACGGCGTCGGCAAGACAACCTTCCCGGGTTCGCTGTCCTGCCTGAAGCCGCGCGGTCTGTTCGTCAGCTTCGGCAACGCTTCGGGCCCCGTGCCGCCATTTTCCATCGCCGAACTGAACAATCATGGATCACTGTTTGCGACCCGGCCGAAGCTCAACGACTATGTCGCCAAGCGCTCGGAATTGCTCGAAGGCGCCGACACGCTGTTCGCCGCCGTCATCAACGGCAAGCTCCACGTGCCGATCCATCATGCCTATGCACTAAAAGACGCGGCCAAGGCGCATAACGATCTGGAGAGCCGGGCGACGACCGGGGCCTCGATATTGAAGCCGTAGCGGGTTCGCTCATGGCCATCGATATGAGCGACATTGGCCCGTCGGACCAGCCGGCTGATAGCGCTCCGCAATCGTCCCGCCCCGCGCCGATCAAGCGGTGGGCGGGGCCGGAAATGCCGGCTGACCGACCAATTTTTCCCTGCTACCCTGCGTTGTCGGGAGATGACGTTGGATGCCGCGCTGGTTTCTCAGTTACCATTCACCGGATGAATCGCTGGCCTCGCGGCTGAAGCTTGCGATGACGGCCAGGGATCCCAGCTCGACCGTGTTTTTTGCGCCTCAATCGCTGCGCGCTGGCGGCTTGTGGTCGCCGCAGCTCGCCCAGGAGATCGCCGAGGCCACGGCGTTTATTTTGCTGATTGGCGCATCGGGCGTCGGCCCGTGGCAGGAACTCGAATATTATGAGGCGCTCGACCGATTTGCCAAATCGGGCAGGGCCTTTCCGATGATCGTGGTCTTGATCGAGAAGCAACTCGCACCTGGCCTGTCGTTTATGAGCCAGCTGCATTGGATCATCACGGCCGACCCGACCTCCGAGGCGGATCTTGGACTTATATTCAACGCCACCCAAGCGGGCGGCGGAGGGCTCGCCGATTTGTGGCGCTATACATCTCCCTATCGCGGCCTGGAGGCGATGGAGGAGAAGGACAGCGACTATTTCTTTGGCCGGACCGAAGAGACAATGAAAGTTCTCAATAGTCTGGCGGCGCTCGGCAGGGTGACCATGCTGATGGGCAATTCAGGGGTCGGCAAATCGTCGCTCGCCAAGGCCGGGGTGATGGCGGCGCTCAAGCGTCAAGCCTGGCCGGAGGTGGGTGGCGAGACGAACGATTGGCCGCTGGTATTCAGGGAAAGCCGGCAGTGGTGCTTTCTCTCCTTGAAGCCGGGCGTCGAGCCGCTCAAGGCGCTGGTGGAAGCCTTCATCGATGCCTGGCAATTCGGCGCGACCGATCCGAGCCGGGTGGAGCTGCGCAACCACTGGCTCGCATTGCTGCGCGACGACAAGTCGGGGCTGTCCGATCTGATCGACGCGATCGAGCGCCGACGCAGCGAACTCGGTCAGACTAAACCGCCCGGCTTCCTGCTCTATGTCGATCAGGGTGAGGAGCTTTATGTCCGCGCGGAGAAGCACCAGGGACAGCGGTTTTCGCAGATCCTCGTCGCCGCGCTGCCCGACCCGCGGCTGCATGTCATGATGAGCTTGCGTTCCGACTTCCTCGGCGAACTGCAGAAAGATCGGGCTCTGTCGCAGGTCTTCAGGCAGATCAATATCCTACCTTTGAGCGAGGCGAAGCTCCGCGAGGTGGTCAGTCGACCTGCTGCGCTGCTCGGCGCGCGGTTCGAAACCGCTGGGCTCGTCGACATCATCTCGCGGCGCGCAGCAGAGGATTCCATCAAGGACGTCGGCGCATTGCCGCTATTGTCCTACACGCTTGACGACATGTGGACGCAAATGCGCGCCCGTAACGACGGTATGCTTCGGCTTCCCGCGCAATCCTTCGAGCTTGGTGGCGTGCTGGTCGCGCGAGCCAACGCCTTCCTGGCCAAATATCCGGATTCCGAAGCCGAGCTACGACGCATCCTGACCTTGCGTTGCGCCACCGTGCGCGAGGATGGCGAGCCGACCCGACGCCGCGCCGACCGACAAGAGTTTTCTGATGAAGAATGGGGGCTGGTTTCGGAACTTGCCGCCTATCCCAACCGGCTTCTCGTGACGGTGACCGATGACACAACCGGACAAACCTATGCCGAAGTCGCCCATGAGGCCATTTTCCGGCGCTGGAGCAAACTGCGCGAGTGGATCGCCGCGGAACGCGAGTTTCTGGCCTGGCGTAGCGGTGTCGAGTCCGCGCGCCGCTCCTGGCATTCGGAGGGGGAACAGCGCGACGCATTGCTGATGGGAGTAGCCTTGGCGAAGGCGCAGAACTGGTACGCCAAGCGGGCTGACGACCTCGTCGCGGCGGACGCGACGTTTATCAATGCAAGCATCAGCGCCGCGCGCTTCCGCAGGCTGCGGATCAGGGCGATCGAATTTGGTGGAATCGTGCTGCTATGTTCGTTCATGATCTGGAATAATCGATCCGTCATCTGGCAAGCGTGGCACGACTGGTTTGTGACGCGCCCATTCATGAATACCATGGTGCGTCCCTATGTGCTGACCGACGCCGCTGAACAGGCGTTGGTACCGAAGCAGGGGTTCAGGGAATGCGCCGACCAGGGCCATGATTATTGTCCGGAGATGATCGTCGTCGACGGGGGAACGTTCCAAATGGGGTCGGCTGAGGATGATCCGTCACCGTATGACGATGAACGTCCGCAGCACCCGGTCACGTTCGCAAAGCCATTCGCAGTGTCCAAGTTCGAGTTGACATTCGAAGAGTGGGATACCTGCATCAGCTATGGTGACTGCGCCGGGATTTCAGATGAAGGCTGGGGCAGGGGACGACAGCCGGTGATCAATGTCAGCCTGGACGACGCCAAGCGTTATACGGCGTGGCTGTCGCGAATGACCGGCAAGCCCTACCGCCTGCTGACCGAGGCGGAATATGAATATGCGGCGCGCGCCGGCACTCAGACCGAATATTACTGGGGTGATGAGATCGGCGAGAACCACGCCAATTGCGCGGACTGCGGCAGCCCTCCCTGGGGCGGCAAACAGACCGCGCCGGTCGGTTCATTCGCGCCCAATGACTTCGGCCTCTACGACATGGTCGGAAATGTCTACGAACTGATCGAGGACTGTTATCACCGTAGCTATGATAATGCGCCGACGGACGGGTCGGCGTGGCTCGGCCAATGCAGCACCCGGGTGCTGCGCGGCGGATCCTGGAACGATCCTCACGAGAATCTTCGTTCGGCGCTCCGCCTGGGCAGTTACACCGGCGGGCATACCGACGGAATTGGGTTCCGAGTGGCCCGGGCGCTGTCCCGGCCGTGAGCAGCGAACCGCTTAGACTTAGAACTCGCGCTCTGTTCGGAGTTGGATCTGGATCAAAGTGAAGATCCCGGCCGGCCCTGCATGCGATGTCTCAATCGGTCAGAAGCCGGCTACACTGCCATGCAGATCGTATTCGTCCGCCCGCTCGATTTTCGCGGTGACAATCTCGCCCACGCGTAGCGGACGCCGGCTCGTCAGATAGACCGCGCCGTCGATCTCGGGCGCGTCGGCCTTCGAGCGGCCCTTCGCGACGGTCGGCCCGACGTCATCGATGATGACCTGCTGCCGGGTACCGACTTTGCGCTTGAGCCGGCGCGCGGAGATCTTCTGTTGCCGCGCCATCAGCGCGTCCCAGCGCTGTTGCTTTACTTCCGCCGGCACGGCGTTGGCAAGCGCGTTCGATGCGGCACCGGCGACCGGCTCGTATTTGAAGCAGCCGACGCGATCGATCTCCGCTTCATCCAGCCAGTCGAGCAGCTCGGCAAAATCGGCATCGCTTTCGCCGGGAAAACCGACAATGAAGGTCGAGCGCAGCGTCAGATCCGGACATTGCTGACGCCAGGCCTTGATCCGCGCCAGGGTCTTTTCCTGGGCCGCCGGGCGTTTCATGGCTTTGAGGATTTCCGGGCTGGCGTGCTGGAAGGGGATGTCGAGATAGGGCAGCACCTTGCCTTGCGCCATGAGGTCGATGATTTCATCGACGTGCGGGTAGGGGTAGACATATTGCAGCCGCACCCAGACGCCGAATTCGCCGAGTTCGCGGGCCAGGTCAAAAAACCGCGCGCGAACTTCGCGATTCGCCCACGGGCTCGCGGCATATTTGATATCGACGCCATAGGCCGAGGTGTCCTGCGAAATGACCAGCAATTCCTTGACGCCGGCATGGACGAGTTTTTCGGCCTCGCGCAGCACTTCGCCGGCCGGGCGCGACACCAGATCGCCGCGCAGCTTTGGGATGATGCAGAAGCTGCAGCGATTGTTGCAGCCTTCGGAGATCTTCAAGTAGGCGTAATGCCGCGGCGTCAATCGGATGCCTTGCGGCGGCACCAGATCGAGGTGCGGGTTGTGCAGAGGTGGCAGCGCCCGGTGCACGGCCTCGAGCACGCTTTCATATTGCTGCGGTCCCGTGATCGATAACAGCCCGGGATAGGCCGCCTCGATCGCTTGAGGTTCCGCGCCCATGCAGCCGGTGACGATGACCTTGCCGTTCTCAGCCATGGCCTCGCCGATGGCGGTAAGCGACTCCTGTTTGGCGCTATCGAGAAAGCCGCAGGTGTTGACGATGACGAGATCGGCGCCGTCATGCCTGCGAGCCAGTTCATAGCCTTCCGCGCGCAACCTGGTGATGATGCGCTCGGAATCCACCAAGGCCTTGGGGCATCCCAGCGAGACAAAGCTGACTTTGGGCGCGGCGGCCTGTTGCATGTTCGATCTGCCTGATTGAGCGGCAGAGCTAGTCCCAATTGCCTGTCATTACAAGGCTTCAAGCGGACGAGTGGCGTGCTATGAAGTCCCTGCAAGGCAAACCGGGTGATCGATGGGCGCCGAGTCGTCTCCGAAAATCGTCATCGTCGATGAAAGTCCGATCCGTGCCGCGATCCTCGAAGAGGGCTTGCGGGAGGCGGGTTTTACCGTGGTCCTGCATATCAGCGAGATGCAGAGCTTGCTGGCCCGGATCTACGCGCTCGATCCCGACGTCATTGTGATCGATCTGGAAAATCCCAGCCGCGACGTGCTCGAGCAAATGTTCCAGGTCAGCCGCGCGGTCCGTCGTCCGGTCGCGATGTTCGTCGATCAGAGCGACGCGGCCTCGATCCAGGCCTCCGTCGATGCCGGCGTGTCCGCCTATATCGTCGACGGACTGAAGAAGGAACGGATCAAGCCGATCCTCGATCTCTGCATCTCGCGCTTCAACGCCTTCGCCAAGCTAAGGGATGAGCTGGAGCGAACCAAGTCCGCGCTCGAAGACCGCAAGGTGATCGACCGCGCCAAGGGCATCCTGATGAAGCTGAAAGGCCTGACCGAAGACGAAGCCTATGTTCTGCTGCGATCGACCGCGATGCGCGAGAAAAAGAAGATCGGCGAGATCGCGCAGTCGATCCTGACGGCATCGGAGTTGCTGAAATGACCGCCCCGCTTCGCATAGGCTTTATTCCGCTGGTCGATGCCGCCGCGCTGATCGTCGCCGTCGACAAGGGATTTGCCGCGGACGAAGGGCTCGATGTCACGCTGGTGCGGGAAGTGTCGTGGTCGAACGTCCGCGACAAGCTCAATATCGGCCTGTTCGATGCCGCGCACCTGCTGGCGCCGGTGGCGATCGCCTCGAGCCTCGGGCTCGGGCACGTCAAGGTACCGATCGTGGCCCCATTCAACCTCGGTCTCAACGGCAACGCGATCACGGTGTCGGCGGCCCTGCACGCGGCGATCATGGACGAGATCGAAGGCGATCCGTTCGACCCGATGGCGACGGCGCTGGCGCTGGCCCGGGTGGTGGCGGTGCGACGCCGAAGCGGCGCCGAACCGCTGACATTGGGCATGACCTTCCCGTTCTCGACCCATAATTATCAGTTGAGGTTCTGGATGGCGGCCGGTGGGGTCGACCCCGACGAGGATGTCCGGCTGGTGGTGCTGCCGCCGCCTTACATGGTGGAGAGCCTGGCCAACGGTCACATCGACGGCTTCTGCGTCGGCGCCCCCTGGAATTCCAGAGCGGTCGATCATGGCGTCGGACATATTCTGCATTTCGTCTCGGACATTCTGGTACGCGCCGCCGAGAAGGTACTTGCGGTCAGGCAAAACTGGTCGGACAAGAATCCGGATGTGGTCGCAGCGCTGGTGCGGGCCGCCTCAAAGGCCGCCGAATTCGTCGCCCAGCCACAGAACCACGCCGAGACGGCGCGCATGCTGGCGCAGCCGGAGCGGATCGCGGTCGATGCCGACGTCATCCAGCGAACGCTCGATGGCCATCTGAAGATTTCACCGGATGGAACCATTCGCCAGAGTAGCCGCTATTTGCTGGTGGGCCGGGAAGGCGCCAGCCGTCCCGATCCTGTGCAGGCCGCATGGCTCTACGCTCAGATGGTGCGGTGGGGACAGACTTCGTTCAGCCCGGAGGCACTCAGGATCGCCAAGGCCGCTTTCAGTCCCGAGCTCTATGATGCCGCGCTGGGTCGCGAGGAGAAGGCTGCAAATGCGCCCCAAAGCATCGGTGCCTTCGCCGGGCCGGCGTTCGATGCCGATGATATCGCGGGCCATTTGGCGGCGTTCGAGATCGCACGCCGAACCTGAACGGGAAGGGGACTCAGAAAAGAACGATCCCTGGGCACCCGACTCGTCAGACCAATTTTTAGGCGAGCTGCTTAAGATCCGCGATCGCCGTTCCGCCCCAAGCCTTCAACAATTCGTATAAGTTATTGATTATACTACTTATTATTTGTACGATCGGATGGCACACAACTTGAATGTTGCAGTGCAGCCAGCCGTCGCAGGTGCCGCTGGCTTTGTCCAAGATGGATTTCCGCAGCAACGAGGCTGGTCGGACCGCACCCTCGAACTTCATCCGGCGGTTGCAAGCCGGAGCGGGTTTGGCGGCGGTGCAATTGCCATTTCGTTGAGGCCACCGCCGCGTGGCCGCAGGAGCTTCGTCGCCCGTCATGAAAATCGAAAATCTCTCAGTCGACTTCACCGACGAGCAGAAACGCTATCTCGAGGGTTTTACCACCGGGCTGCAGATCTCCCGGGTCGGTCGCGGCCTCAGCGGCGCCGCCGCCGGCAAGGCGGATGCGGAACCCAGCGGACCGGATGCCGCGCACGTCAAGGCGCAGAACCAGGTTATCGCGTCGGGCAAAAAACTCGCGGATCAGGAAAAATTCAAACGCGAGGAACATCCCTTTGATGCTTATCCGCGGCTGAAACAGCAAGCGAATGATAATGCTCCACCGTCGCCGGCGGATAATTTTCGCTGGCGCTATTACGGACTGTTCTATGTTGCGCCGGCACAGGATTCCTATATGTGCCGCCTGCGGATACCGAACGGCATCCTCACGCACTGGCAGTTCGCAGGACTGGCCGACCTCGCCGAGCGCCTGTGCGGTCCGTTCTGCCATGTAACCACCCGCGCCAATCTGCAAGTGCGCGAAATTCCGCCCAAACATGCAGTCGCCCTGATCGAGGGCATTCAGGACCTCGGCCTGTGCTCGCGGGGCTCCGGCGCGGACAATATTCGTAACGTTACGGGCACGCCGACCGCCGGGATTGATCCGCAGGAACTGCTTGATACCCGCCTTTATGCCCGCGAATGGCACTATCACATTCTCAACGACCGCTCGCTGACGGGGTTGCCGCGCAAGTTCAATGTCGCCTTTGACGGCGCCGGCAAGATCGCCGTGCTCGAAGACACCAACGACATCGCCTTTGCCGCGGTCGAGGTGAATGATGGTTTCGGCGCTGAACCGGGCATCTGGTTTCGACTTGGCCTCGGCGGCATTACCGGTCACAAGGATTTTGCGAAAGAGACCGGCATCATCGTCAGGCCCGAGGACGCCACCGCCGTGGCGGACGCCATCGTCCGTGTGTTCATCGATCTGGGCGATCGGACCAATCGGCTCAAGGCCCGGCTGAAATACGTTATCGACAGCCTGGGAATGGATAAATTCCTGCTCGCCGTCGAAGCGAAGCTTGGCCACGCGCTGACCCGCGTGCCGGCGGAAGCGCTGGCGCCGCGCCCGGCCTTCGATCGCATGGCGCATATCGGCGTTCACCCGCAGAAGCAGCCGGGCTTGAACTGGATCGGCGTCGCGTTGCCGCTCGGTAAAATCACCTGCGAACAGATGCGGGGCCTCGCCAGAATAGCCGGCGATCTCGGCAGTGGCGAGATCCGCCTGACGGTCTGGCAGAACCTGTTGATCCCTGGCGTCCGCGACGAGAACGTGGGACTGGCCATGGCTGCGATCGAGGCCATCGGGCTTGCCGTCAAGGCCTCGCAAATTCGCGCCGGACTGATCGCCTGCACGGGTAATGCCGGCTGCAAGTTTGCAGCCTCCGACACCAAGCGCCACGCCGCCGAGATCGGCGATTGGTGCGAGCCGCGTGTCGATATCGACACCCCGCTCAATATCCATCTGACCGGCTGTCATCATTCCTGCGCGCAGCATTACATCAGCGATCTCGGCCTGATCGCCGCCAAGGTCCCGGTGGGCGAAGGCGACGACACCGTCGAAGGCTATCATCTGTTCGCCGGTGGAGGTTTTGGTCCGCATGCCGATGTCGGGCAGGAGGTCTATCACGACCTCAGGGCAGAGGATGCGCCGAAGACGGTGGAGAAGCTGTTGAAGGCTTATCTCGCCCATCGCAGGACCGCCGACGAGACCTTTCTCAGCTTTGCCCGACGCCACGATGGCAAGACGCTGCGCCAATTGGCGGAAGCGGAGGTTTCCACATGAACCAGATGACGCCTCCGCCGAAAATCGAAATCATTCCCGCCAGCGCGCCGTTTTCGGAAGCGCAACGCTCCTGGCTGAACGGCTTCTTCGCGGGACTTTTGAGCGAAGGTGCCGCGCCGTTATCGGTCGAGCAGAGCGCCGCGGTCATGCCGGGGTCTTTTGGCGATGGCGATGACGGCGAATCTCCCTGGCATGACCAGACCCTGCCGATCGCAGAGCGCATGAAAATGGCCGACGGCCGTCCGCTGCGGCGGCGGATGATGGCCGCGATGGCGCAGCAGGACTGCGGCCAGTGCGGCTATAATTGCAACGACTATTCGGAGGCGATCGCCAGCAAGGCGGAAGCGCGGCTCAATCTCTGCGTGCCCGGCGGCAAGGAGACCGCCCGCATGCTGAAGGCGCTGCATGAGGAGCTCGAAAAAGCGCCGGCGGCTTCGCCGGGCGCGGCCACGCCTGCCGCAGCGGCGGCACCGGCGGCCATATCGGAGCCAGGGCGCTCACGCGACAATCCAGTGCCGGCGATCTTCCTGTCGCGTCGCCTGTTGAACAAGCCCGGTTCGGAAAAGGAAACCTGGCACTTCGACTTCGACCTCGGTGCCAGCGGCCTCGACTATGTTGTCGGCGATTCCTTTGGCATCTTTGCCCGCAACGAACTCGGTCTCGTTGATCAGATCATTGCCATGCTCGGCGCCTCGCATGTCACCGAAGTCAACGGCAAGACGCTGCGCGAAGCGCTGACGACGGACGTCTCACTGTCGCCGGCGCCGGATACGCTGTTCGAATTGATTTCCTTCCTTACCGGCGGCGCGCAGCGCGAAAAAGCGCGCGCGCTGGCGCAGGGCGAGGACCCCGACGGCGATGCCGCCACGCTCGACGTGATGGCGGCATTGCAGAAGTTTTCCAATGTGCGTCCGCATCCCGAGGCCTTCGTCGAAGCGCTGGAGCCGCTGCAGCCACGCTTGTATTCGATCTCCTCGTCGCACAACGCGACGCCCGGAAAACTGTCGCTGACGGTCGACTGCGTGCGCTATGTCATCGGCAAGCGCCGGCGGCTTGGCCTTGCCTCGACCTACCTCGCCGAGCGGATAAAGCCCGGCGACGAGGTCAAGGTCTATGTGCAGAAGGCCCACGGCTTCGCGCTGCCGGGCGATCCGAACACGCCGATCATCATGATCGGGCCGGGCACCGGCATCGCCCCATTCCGCGCCTTCCTGCTCGATCGCCGGGCGACCGGCGCACCCGGCAAGAACTGGCTGTTCTTCGGCCACCAGCGCAGCGACTGCGATTTCTTCTATGCCGACGAACTCAACGCCATGAAAACCTCGGGCCTCTTGACGCGTCTGTCGCTGGCGTGGTCGCGCGACGGCGACAAGAAATTCTATGTGCAGGATCGCATGCGCGAAGTCGGCCGCGAATTGTGGACCTGGCTTGCCGAAGGCGCCAACGTCTATATCTGCGGCGACGCCAAGCGAATGGCCAAGGATGTCGAACGCGCGCTGGTCGATATCGTCGCCCAGTACGGCGCGCGTTCGACCGACGAGGCGGTTGCGTTTGTCGGGGAACTCAAGAAAAAGGGCCGGTTCCAGCAGGACGTTTACTGAAAAAGGTTCCAATCAGCGGCAAATGTTAGCGAATAATATTCTGGCGCAGCATCATGGCGTAGAATGTTTTGATTGGGTTTTGAGTCCATCGGCGCCTTCTATCGCTATTTCCCCGGCCGTCTTGCGTTCAGACGCGAACCGCATTTTGATGCGCGGGATGCGAAGCTGGAGATCGAGCATGCGCGAACTGTCGGCGGAAGCCCGCCTGCACCTTTACGCGCGATCCCTGTCGCGGCGAGGCGCTCGGGGATTTCACGTGGCTGCGTTGTACAGCGCGTTTGCGATCATTGCGGCCGTGGTGTTCGGCACGCTTTCGGTGCATCCTTTCTGACTCCATAGGCGCTATGCCGCGATCGGGGCCAGAAAGCGATGATCGTCACGGCCTCCAGAAAACTCAGTCCCGCTATTTGATCGCGAACGGTTTCACCTCGATGCCGGCATCCTTCAGCGCCGCTCGCACGCCGCGCGCGATATCGACGGCGCCGGGCGTATCGCCGTGAATGCACACCGTATCGGTGCGCATGTTGATTACTTTGCCCGTGACCGATACCACCGCGCCGTCCTGTACCATCCGCACCACGCGATCGGCGATCTCTTTGGCGTCGTGCAGAACCGAGCCGGGTTTGCGACGAGACACCAGCGAGCCGTTGTCTTCATAGGCGCGGTCGGCAAAGACCTCGTGCACCATCGGCAAATTGGCGGCCTCGCCGGCCTGCACCAGGCGCGAATTGGCGAGCACGACGAAGATCAGGTTCGGATCGACGGCCTTGATCGCATCCGCGATGGCCTTTGCTGTCATGTCGTCCTCGCAGGCCACATTCGACAACGCGCCGTGCGCCTTGACATGGGTGACCTTGTGGCCGGCCGCGGTCGCGATCGCCTGCAGCGCGCCGATCTGATAGGCGACCAGGTTTTCGATCTCGGAAGGCTTCATGCCGGGCATCGGCCTGCGGCCAAAGCCGTGCAGGTCGCGGTAGCCGGGATGGGCGCCGATCGAGACGCCGCGCGCTTTTGCAAGCTCCACGGTCCTGCGCATGATGTCGGCATCGCCGGCGTGGAAGCCGCAGGCGATGTTGACCGAGGTGGCCAAATCGATCATGGCGGCGTCATTGCCCATTTCCCAGGCGCCAAATCCTTCGCCGAGATCGCAATTGAGATCGATGGTCGTCATGCTATGTCCGTTTGCCCTGGGTTTGTTCACATCGATGCGGCCGGATCAGTCCGGCCCCGATGCCTCCGCGGATGGAGTTTGCCATGTTCCGGCATCGACCGCACTGACCGCGGTACCCGCGACATTAGCATCCCGCAGCGCATCGAGGTTGAGATCAAAATCCTCCGCTGTCCTGAGGCGGTCGGGCAGGGTGTGTAGCCACCCTTCGAACCTGCGCAGCTCGGCCTGCGCCTCGGCCATGCTGACGGACGTGAAGCGAAAGCTGTTTCCGGCTGGAAGCTGCGCGAGCCGCCCGAGGTCCGCGGTGATCACGGTGGCGATCTTGGGATAGCCGCCGGTGGTGCCGCGGTCGGGCATCAGCACGATCGGCGCGCCATTGCCGGGTATTTGGATGCTGCCGTTCACTGTGCCGTCGGAAACAATGTTGTGGCCATGCAGATGTTCGATCATGGGGCCTTCCAGCCGATACCCCATGCGATCGCTGGTCGCCGATATCTTCCACTCGCTGCCGAGGAAGAGCGCGGTGGCCAGTTCGCCGAATTCGTCGTCCTGAGGCCCCATCACCACGCGGATCGGGCCATGGTCGGAGAACGGAAGGTCGATCCGGCGTTCGGTTGCGCCGCTGGCGGCTTTGGCCTGCAATTCGTCCCCGGGGTGCAGCGGCCGCGGATAGGGACTGCCGAGGCCGGCACGGGCATTGACGGAAAGACTGCCGAAGGCAGGCTCGCCGGTAATGCCGCCCTCGATGGCGAGGTAGCTGAAACAGCCGCTGCGAGCGAAACCCAGCGTCAAGCTCTCGCCGTCGCCGAGCGTCATGGACGTATTGAATGCCACGACATGTCCCGAGATGTCGGCATTGCGCCGCGCGCCGGTCAGCGCCAGGCGCACCGCGCCCTGGCGTGCCGTGAAGGTGGCGCCGAACGGGCCGATTTCGATCGCGGCAGCCATGGGCGGATTCCCAACCAGCGCGTTGGCGGCCGCCAGTGCCGGCCGATCCATCGCGCCACTCGGCGGCAAACCGTAGCGTTGCACGCCATGACGACCGCCATCCTGCACGGAACTTGCCGGTCCGATGGCTGTTATGACCAGCTTACTCATGCCGCCATCTGCTCGGCGACGATCTCGCCGCGCTCCGCCGCGCGCTCCTGTTCCGCAAAGGTTTTGGCGTCGACCGCGAAAAACGTCACGCGATCGCCGGGCTCCAGCAGGAAAATCGGCTCGCGATGCAGCTGATAGGTTCGCACCGCAGTGCGTCCCAACAAATGCCAGCCGCTTGGTCCCGCCAGGCATTGGATGCCGGTCTGTACGCCGCCGATGGAGATCGTACCGGCCGGCGTCAACAGCCGGGGATTTTGCCGTCGCGGCAGGTGCAGAAAGCGGTCGAGGCCGCTCAGATAGGACCATCCCGGTGTAAAGCCGATCATCGCAACGCGATAGTCGCCCGCCGTGTGGCGCCCCACGATGTCCTCGGGGGTGGTCTTGAGGGTTTTGGCGACATCATCGAGATCGATACCCTGCTCGTCGCCATAGATCACGGGAATGCGCCAGCGCCTTCCCGCCGAGGTCGACGGAACCGGGAGCCGCGCCAGAGCCGTCAGCCTTTCGCCGAGCGCGTCGAAATCGATCGCGAGCGGATCATAGTGTACCAGCAGGGACCGATAGGTCGGCACCGTTTCGGTCACGCCCGTGACAGGCGCGGCCGCCAAGGCGCGGTCGAGGGCCAGCACCTTTTGGTTGGCGGCATCGTCGATGCCGCGGCTGAACTCGACCGTGATCGCACTGTCGCCGCTCGGCTTCAGGAAGGGCAGGGACGAGGTCGCGGTCATGGCATCACACTCTGAAAGCACCAACAGGGCGCCGAAACCTAGCCGGTTTTGCTGCGAAGTGGAATTCGCTTGGCGAAATACCCTCGCAGGTTCAATAAATTAATCGCGGTTGATGGCATAATCGCGCTGATCGCGCGCTTCCGCCGGCTCACCCGGTGACAGCCCTTGACGCGCTCCGCCGGCCCAGCAAGATGCCTACGCCGCTCATTCCCACCGGAGTTTTCCGACCGATGTCCCTTGCTCCAGAAGCGATCGCGACGTTGTCGCGCGTGACCACCGCCACCATTACCACGGTGCTGCTCAAGAAGGGCCTGCGGAATGTCTGGCTGCGCGGCGCGCGCCCGCTGCGGCCGGGTCAAAAGCGGCTGGTCGGCGCGGCCTTTACCCTGCGCTTCGTGCCGGCGCGAGAGGATCTGGCGACGCCGGAATCCTGGTCGGCGCCAATCTCCACCCGAACGGCGATCGAGGCGATGCCGGAGGGCTGCATCGCGGTGGTCGATGCCATGGGCATCACCGACGCCGGCATCTTCGGCGACATCTTGTGCGCACGGATGGTCAAACGCGGCGTGACCGCGCTGGTGACCGACGGCGTGGTGCGCGATCTCGAGGGCGTGCTGGGCACGGGCCTGCCGGTCTGGTGCGACGGTTATGCCGCGCCGCCTTCGGTCGCCGGCCTGACCTTCGTCGGGTGGGGTGAGCCGATCGGTTGCGGCGGTGTCGCGATTTTTCCCGACGATATCATCGTCGCCGACCAGGATGGCGCCGTGGTGATCCCCAAGGCATTTCTCGACCTTGTACTGGCCGAGGGCGCAGAGCAGGAACGCATGGAAGCCTGGATTGTCGATCAGGTGAATGCCGGCGCGGCGCTGCCGGGTCTTTATCCCATGAACGCCGAGACCAAGGCACGCTATGCGGCCTCGAAGCCGTAATCAGGACTTGGCGGCATCGCGTCCGTTCGGAGCAAGACAAGGAGGAAGTCATGGATATCCATCTCGCGGGCTCGCGGCCGACCCGCCGGGCGCCCCAAGAGTATTTCACCGGCACCGTCTGGCAGGATCCGATCATCGCGGCTCCGGCGCCGGCGCGGATTGTCGCGACCAGGGTCGCCTTCGAACCGGGGGCGCGGACAAACTGGCATTCACACCCCCTCGGCCAGACGCTGTATGTGATCTCCGGCGTTGGCCGGGTTCAGACCCAGGGCGGACCCGTCCGCGAGATCCGGCCTGGAGACGTGGTATGGATTCCACCGGGCGAAAAACATTGGCATGGCGGCTCGGCCGCCAATGGGATGGTCCATCTTGCGATGCAGGAGTCGCTTGACGGCAATTATGCGACCTGGATGGAGCCGGTGACTGAAGAAGAATATTCTGCTGCCGTGGGATAATAGCGTCGATAGCTAATCGTAATCGTTAAGGTGTGGGCTGCTGATCCCGACGCCATCTACGCCAGCCTCACCAAATCCACCGCGCCGTCGCCGTCCCGGCATAGGTCTGGCCCTGCGCTGCGAACTCGCCGTCGAACTTGGCGGCGATCGACAGGCCGCTGGCGAAGCGCAGTTCGGCGCCCGCGGAGGCGAGGCCAGAATTGTGCGGCGGGGTAGCGCCATTGACGATGAAGCTCGCGCCCGGCAAGGCCTGGAACGTGGCTGCGAGCGACGGATCGCTGATCCAATCGTGCGCGTAGCCGAGCTTGCCGCGCAGCGTCAGCAGCGCCGTCGGGTCGATGACGATGGCCTGGTCGAACCGCGCGCCGGTTTCGCCGCGCAGGTCGGTTGAGGAGCGGCCCCCATAATTGAGGCCGAAGCCGCCACCGCTTGAATCGGTTTCGCTATAGCTCGGTATTACGAAGGCCTGGGCGTTGGCGGCGGCATAAGGCGCTATCCCGAACGATGCCGCGGCGAAGCGATAGCCCGCCTCGACGCGCCCGCCATAGCTCTGCGCGGTGAATTTCGCCGTCAGCTGACTCGCCGCGAATGAAGTTCGGTCGGTCGACATCCAGTGTTCCGCAAAGGCGAGCGAACCTGCCAGATAGGCCGGCCCAATGCCCGTCTTGCCGTAGACGCCGGCCTGAAAGGCATCGCCGCTGCCCGAGCCCTGTGTCAGGCTCCAGCCGGTGGCGCCACCGGCAAGCGCGAAGCCCAGCGCGGTGAACGGTGTCATCTGGTAATCGGCACCGGCGGCGAAACCGCCAGCTCGCGCCGAAAGGTTCTGGCTGCCGCTCCCGCTGGGATCGCCGGCGATACGGCTGGCGCCGCCGAAGGCCGATCCCCAACTATTCCAGCGTTGCCCGAACGTCGTGGGGCCCGGCGCCGACGTCTTCGTCACCGCGTCGAAGGCGGAGGCGAGTTCGGCGGAGCGCTCACTGTCATCGGCCGCATAGAAGCTGACGCCGCCTCCCGGGCCGCCGCGGCCGTCGCTGAACGGGTCGGTCATGAGGCCGAGGAAGCCGGTCGTCAATTGGAACGCACTCTGCTGGGCGCCGGTGGCGGATTCACCCGAAAGCTCGGTCAGCGCCGAGGCGAAATTGCCGCCGGTCAACCCGAACACGCTGACAAAACCCGGCGGCAGCTTGCCGCCGTTGTTGAAGAAATCGCCGATGGCGTTGACGACGTTCAGCTGATTGCCGTTGAGACCGCCAAAGAGGCCCAAGGATTGCCCGGGCGAGCCGGATGGGCCGGCGGTCTGCAGGGTCAGATTGAGGTCGACCGTATTGCCGACATAGCTGAGACTCTCATGAAATCCCGCCGGGACGTTGCCGCTGACGCTGCTGAAGGTGCCGAAGATCCCGTCCGCGGTGAGGATGGTGTAGGAGTGGACCAGATAGGTGCCGGGAGAGAACGACGTCTGCACGTTGCCCGTCAGCGTCGCCGTGCCCGTGACATTGGCGATCGAGGCATTGGTCGGCGCGACCTGCACCAGAAAAACGCCGCCCGAGGCGAAGGTGAGATTACCCGACACCACCATCGATCCCGGCGTGCCGGCGGGGCCCGGCGCGAAGCTGCCGCCATTGTTGACGGTCACATTGCCCACGGTGCCGGTGCCCGCGAGCATGCCGCCACTGTTCACGAAGGTCGCCGACGTCGCGATCGAACTGGTCACGAACAGCGTGCCGCCGTTGATGATCGTGGCGCCGGTATAAGAGTCCGTTCCGCCCAACGTAAAAGTGCCGCTTCCCTGTTTGGTCAGGCCTATTGGACTGGCGCCGTTCTGGATCACGCCCGAAAACGTCGTCGAGGAATTGTCGCCGCCTACCGTCAGGGTCGCCGGCGATGACGTGCCGCTGTTGGTGACGAGGCCGAAGGAATTACCAGCCAGCGAGCCGATCGCCGCATTTAACCCGTTCAGATCGAGCGTTGCGGTCGTGCCGATCGTCCCCACCGTGAAGGCCGATCCGCTGGCGAAGCCCGTCGCCGAGCCGGCCTGCAGGGTGCCTGTCGTCACCGTCGTTGCGCCGGTATAGCTGTTGATGCCTGACAGCGTGAAAGTGCCGCTGCCCAGTTTGGTCAGTCCGATCGGGCCGGCTCCGTCCGCAATCGCGCCCGCGAAATTGGTCGAGGCGTTGTTGCCGCCCGTCGACAGCGTTACCGCGGTCCCGCTGCTGTTGGTTATGCTGCCGCTGGAATTGCCGGCCAGCGAGCCGATCGTCGCGCTGAATCCCTTCAGATCGAGCGTCGCCGTGGCGCCGCTGGTTCCGACTGTGAATGCTGACCCGCTGGCGAAGCCTGTTACCGAGCCGGCCTGCAGAGTGCCTGCCGCCACCGTGGTCGCGCCCGTATAGGTATTGTTGCCCGAAAGCGTGAAGGTGCCGCTGCCCTGTTTGGTTAGTGCGGTGATGCCGGCTCCGTTCGCAATCGTGCCCGCGAATGTAGTCGAGGCGTTGTTGCCGCCCGTCGACAGCGTTGCCGCCGTCCCGCTGCTGTTGGTGACGATGCCGCTGGCATTGCCGGCCAGCGAGCCGATCGTCGAATTGAACCCGTTTAGATCGAGCGCCGCCGTTGCGCCGCTGGTTCCGACTGTGAATGCCGACCCGCTGGCAAGGCCCGACACCGAGCCGGCCTGCAGGGTACCTGCCGCCACCGTCGTAGCCCCTGTATAGTTGTTGAGGCCCGACAGCGTGAAAGTGCCGTTGCCAAGTTTGGTCAACCCGAGCATGCTGGCGCCGTTCTGGATCGTTCCGCTGAACGTGGTGCTGGTATTGTCTGCGCCTGTCGACAGCACGGCATTGCTGGCAACGCCGCTGTTGGTGACGCTGCCGGAACCGGTGAGCGAGCCGATGGTCTGGTTGAAGCCGCCGAGATCGAGGGCGCCGGGCGACGTCACGGTGATCGCGCTGGTGGCGCCGAACACATTGGTGGAGGCGCCCGCCGCCAGGGTGCCGCCGGAAATCACCCACGGTGTCGTCTGTCCCGGCGTGCCCGTCAGGGTCCAGGTGCTGGTCCCCGTCTTGTTGAAGATCCCGAAGCCCCGATATTGGCCCGCTGGCCCGATCAGCGTGGTGTTGAAGGTGCTGTTGGTTGCGCCACCCAGTGCCAGCGTGTCGGCGGTACTGAACGCCACCACGTTGCCGGAGACGTTGGATCCGGCCTGAAGGGCCAAGCTGTTGGTGCCACCCGTGAAGACGATGGAAGCGGCGCTTGTGAAGCCGTCGCCGGAAAGGCCGCCCGTGATGGTGCCGCTGTTGATGATGGCAAGGCCCGCTCCGACAATGCCGGCGCCTCCGGCACCCGGGTTGCCATTGGTTCCCCCGCCGGTGTTGAAGCCTCCGGCGCCGCCATTGCCGCCCGTGATTGTACCGGAATTGGTGAACGTGGCGCCGGTCGCGGTGAACTGCACCCCGACGCCGCCATCGCCGCCATTGCCGCCGCCACTAGCGCCACCCGCTGCTCCGCCGCCAGCCCCGCCTGTTCCACCCGTGATCGTGCTGGAATTACTGCTCGGGGCCGCTCCGGTGACGATTGCGCCATATCCGCCAGCGCCGCCGCCGCCGCCGCCGGCGTCTCTTAAGCCGAAGCCACCCGTGCCGCCGCTGCCGCCGGTCAGCGGAGCACTGGTGGTGATCGAGGAGGCGCCTGCGCCGTTGCCATTGTAGCCGCCGCCGCCGCCACTGGCGCCTACGAGATTTCCGTTTTGGCCGTTGCCGCCATTCGGTGAGCCCGACGTGCCGCCGTTGCCGCCAATGGCGGGGTCGCTGAGATTGGTGCCGCCAGCACCGCCGCCAGCGCCGCCGCCGCCGGCTCCGCCGAACGGAGTGTCCTGCCCTGGATTGCCGGTGAAGCCGGTACCGCCGGCGGAACCGGGCAAGGAATTACTGGGTCCGCCGGCACCGCCATCCGCGTGCGCCGGACGCAGTGCGCCGGCGGCGAGAGCCGCAAGCACAGAAGCAGTTGCCAACGCCGCAAGCGGGTCCACCCTGCCGATGTTGCAATGAATGCCGGCCAGCAGACGCTTGCGGCGGTGGTGTGGATAAATCGCCGGATCAGGCGTCGTCGCCTTCGAAATCGTTGTCAACCGCAACCCCCGGAATTGCAGGTTCGCGCAATCCGGCCAACCCCAATCCCTGCGTTGAGGTTGCGCGGACCTTGCCGAACCCCAATGAATCAACGGTCCAGAAATGCACGTTGCGGTGCATAGCTGTCAAGCTGTTTTGCTGGCGGCAGCAACTGGTGCGCAACCGATTCGTGGCAGCCAAAGCTGACGCGGCGTTCGTTCTGGAAGCTGGATAGCGGACCTGCCAGGTGAACTTGTCCGGCGCCGAGGGCGACGCGCGAATCGCGCGGCAGTGCAGTCTAAATCCGCTGTGCGGTCCACGTTCCCGAGCACATGGCGCCGTGCCAGGTGCCCGATCCGGATGTGGCCGTGAGGTGACCCGAGCCGACGGCCCGCTTGACTCCGCTGGTCAGGGTCACGCTGATGCTGCCGGCCTCCGCGACGCGGCCCGATGCGGCCATCATGGCATTGCCCGATGCAACCTGGCCGTTATTGATCCCGATCGAGACGTTGGCACCGCTGCCACAAGCCGGATTCGATGACGCGATCCTGACATCCCACGCGCCATCGAAGCTGCCAGCCGCGGCCGGTGTCACGGCGGACAATCCCACCAACAGCATCGAAGCGATGAAGGTCGTTCTGGCAAAGTGTCCCATGATTTTTTCCCCATTCTGTTAGCGCGCTCATGGTTCCACACTATCGCGCGGTGGAATGTGATGGCGGTCACGGCCGCTGAGGGCATGACCGACGGTTGTCGAATGCGACGAAGCAGCGAAAGGATCGCAAGCCAAGGATGCATTGATGCAAACCAAAGCCCATGCGCGATATCTGAGGACAAATCCGAATCAACATTCGTGCAAAGCTCAAGCAAATTGCACGCAAGACGACATCAGACATCTCAGCTTCAACTATAAATATTTTCCCGATCAAAATTAGATAGCAGGCGCATCACCTCGTATTCCCGATTGAGGGTTTAGCTCATCGAGGGGATGACAACGGCCGTTTTGCTTCGCATGATGGCGAAGATCGTCGGAGCGCTTGGCCTTGAACAAGGCAACGCGAACGATGCGAGGCGCTCTGGAGCTACGATGGATGATGGATTTAGCGCCGCTCGTTGAGCTTCTGAGGGCGGAGCGGTTGACGAGCGTCGTCGATGTCGGCGCGAATCCGATCGACGGTGATCCTCCCTACAAGGAGATGCTGCGCCAACGGGGCTGTCGCGTGATCGGCTTCGATCCGCATCCGATTGCGCTGGAGCGACTCAATTCATCCAAGGGCGATCTCGAAACCTATCTGCCTTACGCGATAGGCGACGGTGCGGTTCACACGCTCAACATCTGCAAAGGTGCAGGCTTCGCCAGCCTGCTGGTGCCCGATGACCTTGTTCTAAGTCACTTTCCCCGGTTCAGCGACCTGGGACATGTGATCGAACGGATTGAACTTACGACGCGCCGGCTGGATGACATTGCCGAGATCGACGAAATTGATTTTCTGAAGATCGACATTCAGGGCTCGGAGCTTTCGGTGTTTCAGAATGGGCGCGACCGCCTCTCGGAAGCGGTGGCCGTACAAACTGAGGTTTCATTCATCCCGCTCTACCGGAATCAGCCGGTGTTCGGAGCCGTCGACACGGAACTGCGCGCACTGGGATTGGTGCCTCACATGTTCGCGGCCACCAACAAGAAAATGATCGCGCCGATGGTGCCGCCGGCGGCCCATGTCGCATTTAATCAACTGGTCGAGGCTGACGCCGTCTATGTGCGTGACTTCACGAAGCCCGATAGCATGACCATCGAGCAACTTAAGCACCTCGCGCTCATCGCGCATGCCTGTTACGGGTCTTTTGATCTCGCCGCAAACTGCCTCCATCATCTGGTCCGCAGAGGCGCACTCAGGCCGGAAGCAGCCAATCAATATCTGGATCTTCTGAAGCGGCCGGCGAAATCCGAACTCTGACAGCTCACTCCTGGGCAGAAATTGGCGTACCGGCAGCGGGTCACGGTTTTGACAGGCAAGCCACGGCGATCTGTCTAATTCAACCGGGTCCAGGTCTGGCCGCCGCAGAACATACCACCGAAGGCACAGCCCTGGACTCGCAGCGTGTCCGAACCCTTCAGCGCGATGGTGGAATCGTAGGTACTGCCGGTGTTCGGGTCGAGAATGCGCCCGCTCCATTTGGAATCCTTGCCCGGCTTCATGTTGATCAAGACCTGCTCGCCGTTCTGGTCGGACTTTGCATCGACGGAATATCCGCAGAGACTGGCGCCGCATTGCTCGATCCGGACCTTGCCTTCCTTCTGTTCGGTTAGCCACAGTCCGAGCGGAGAATTTGGCGGCGGTGCGGTCGGCTGCGGTGCCGGTAAAGCGGGCGACACGGTTGCAACCAGCGGAGTTGGTTCGGGCTTGGCGACGGCAGTCGCGTCCGGCAGACCCTGCGGCGGTGGCGCACTCGGCACGGAGGGAGTGGTGGTCGCGCCAGTTGAAGTCATGGTTTCGGCGGGCGCAGTCGTCGCCGTGGCTGTTGACGGCTCAGCTGAGGAAGGAGTTACGGGAGCCGGGGGTTGGGTGGCCTGGGCCGCGTCGGATGCTGCGGCGGGCACCTGCGGTTCGGCCTTGGTCTGCTGAGGCGCCTGCTTGCGCTGACGGTCGTTGCCCTGATCGGCGCGGGAGCGTTTGGTTTTTGGCCCGCTGTTGTCGTAGACACCGGGTATCGAAACTGTGCCGCGGTCGGGGTCGATGCGAATAGTGTGCCCGCCATATTCGAAGGTGTACTGCGCCTGCGCTGCGGTACTCGCCAGCAGAAACGCGGCGATGGAAAACAGCTTTTTCACAACGTCCTCCCGAATAGGTGGAATCTCAGGTCGTGATCCCTATGCTTTGTCACTATTTCCCTGACGTGGCCTGTATCACCCCTACGGGTTAGGTCGTGTTGCCACGGCTTTGGTTCAACAACCCGGATCATCCCATTTTAAATGGGGAGTTCGGAGCAGGTCAATTTCTCAATTTCCAGGTAAGCTGTTTGGCGGCAAGGTTTATTCAAACCATCCAGCATAGATCTTCCTGAAGCTGCCGTCCTGAATTGCGATATGCAACCACTGATCGACAAACGCCTGCAGCGCGACATCGCGCTGTAACCAGTAAGCCTTCTCGGCGAAGTCGAATGGCTGGTCCGGGTGCACCGCACAGAGCACGCCGGGGTGAAGTTTTTGCTGGTACCGCGTCTCCGACGCATCCGTGATCATCAGATCGGCATCACCCTTGGCGATCTCCTCGAAGATCGACACATTGTCGTTGTAGACCTTGATCTCGGCTTTCCCAACGTTGGCGCGGGCAAATCGTTCGTTGGTGCCGCCGGGATTGACGATCACGCGCGTGCCCGGTTTGTCGATATCGGCGATCGTCTGATACTTGCCCTGGTCTGCGCAGCGCGCGATCGGCGTCTTGCCCTCGCGCATGATCGGGATCGAGAACAGGCCCTTTTTCTGCCGATCGAGCGTTATCGAGACGCCACCCATTGCGATGTCGAAATTGCCGGCTTCGAAATCCTTCATCAGCTGCGGCCATGCTGTCTTGACATATTCAACCCTGACGCCCAGGGCCTTGCCGAGCTGCTCCGCCATATCGACATCGAAGCCGCGGAATGTCGATGTCTGCTTGTCGAACGAGCTGAACGGCAGATAGTCGCCGGTCATGCCGACACGGAGCGTCCCGCGCTGGATGATTTCATCGAGGCGAGAGGCCTGCTGCGCCTGCACTGGCGCCGCGGCCAGATAAATCGCGGCGGCAAGACAGCAAGATATCCGAAACATTCTAATTCTCCGAAGGGATATCCGATCGAGTCTCGGGGATCGCTATGATAGTTACCATGGTTGGGGCCGCGTTGCCGACAGGATCAAATCATGACCATTTCAATGCACAGGGCATCCGTTGGCGTGTTCACTCAGTTTCTCGGCAGTCTGTCCAACCTGCTGGACCTTGCGGCGGAATACGCCGAGGCGCGGAAGCTCGATCCCACGATCCTGCTCTGCACGCGGCTCTATCCCAACATGTACAATCTGACGCGCCAGGTGGGCGAGGCGGTCAGGCATGCGGTTATCGCCTGCAGCCTGTTGGCCGGCGCGGAGCCGCCGGCATTGGGCGAGGCCGAACCAGACGTTGCCGAACTCAAAGCCCAAATCGCTGCCGCGATGGATTTCTTGGCGAGACTGCCGCCCGCGGGGATCGACGGCGCCGGTGAAAAGCAGGTGGTTTTCAGATTTCGCGACGGATCCGAGCGGACCTTCACCGGACAGTCGCTGCTGTTGACGTTCAGCGTGCCGCAATTCTTCTTTCACGTCACGACGGCCTACGACATCCTGCGCCATTGCGGCGTTGATCTTACCAAGAAGGATTATCTGGGGATCCCTCCCAGCTCGCCAACGCCCGGACTTGACCTGCGCTAGGTCGCCATGCCCTTGCGGGGGAAATCGGTTCCGCTGCGGCGCCCGTTCATTTCGCTTCGCAACGCCTCGTATCGCAGCCGCGCTTCGCTCTCGCGCGCGTCTACCAGCCTGATCGCCTCCGCCGGAGACATTGGTCCAGCAACGACGGGCCTGGCATGATCGCCGACGGTCTCATCGACATAATATTCGTTATCGTCGCCACGGCGAACCATCCATTTGAAGCGGATCGCGGCCAACGGGCCGGGACCGACCCTGTGATAGCCGTTGGCCTCGGTCAGCCCGGTATCAGGCTTTCCTTCGACCGCGTTCCGGTCCGCAGAAGGCTGGTTTTCCGGGTGATCGAGGATGCTGGCGATAGCCGCCAGCGCATGATCGGTCGGATCGCTTTTACTCACAACCCATTCTCCAAATGCAATGGAAGAGAAACCAAAAGTCAGGCTCTACAATAGATATCCCCGATTTCAGAGTTTTGAGCGCGATTGAGGCTGAGTTTTGTCGATTCTTGCTTAAGATCGCCGAAGATCTGTCACTTTGGGGGTTTCCGCCGGCATTTTCCACCTTGAGATTGAACCAGCTGCTGGATACCGGCGACCTATCCCGCGAGGCTCTTTCAGGTGGAGGACGCCACCATGACGGTTCAGCAAATCTATATTCTCGGCACCGACGGCAACCTGTGGCTCGCCGGGGCGCCCTTCGGAAAGCAGATTCCCCCGCTGCGCACCCAGGTCGACGGTAACGTTTCCTATTTCAATGCCTTCAGCGCGCAGCAGGTGCTCGTCCTTGGCGGCGACAGCAACCTTTGGCTTGAGGTCGGTCCGTTCGGACAAGTGCCATTGACTGACACTTCCACTTTCCCTCCGTCGCCCGGCACCCGCTATCAGATCGACGGCAGCGTGGGCGGCTTCTCGCCGTGGAGTCCCGAAGAGGTATTTGTCCTCGGCAATGACGACAATGCGTGGCTGGAATTCAGCTTTGGTACCACGATCCCGACCGTCCCGCCACCGCGTACGCAGATTGATGGCAGTGTCGACGAGCTTTGGCCAATCAGCCTCCAGGAGCTCTACGTGCTCGGCAACGACGGCAACCTGTGGCACGAGTTGGGGCCTTATGGCACGGTCCCGCTGCCGCCATGCAACGGGGGCACGGCAGGCTGCCGCACCCAGGTCGACGCCAATGTCGCGTTCTTCAATCCCGTCGATTCGACCCATGTATTCGTCGCGGATCGGAACAATAACCTGTGGCTCGACCAGGGAGACTGGGGAAGCATCCCACCGCTGCGCACCGCTGTCGACGGAAACGTCGCCGACTTCCTCGCGGTGGACGCCGAGACGGTCTACGCGCTCGGAACAGACGGCAATCTGTGGCTGGAGAATGCGCCGTTCGGAACTGTCCCGCTGCCGCTCTGCTCGGAGACTTCGGGTTTTGGCCAGGGCTTCGGCTGCCGCACCCTGATGGCATCCAATGTTTTGGCTTTCGACTATTTTCCGGACGCGGGCGGTTTGTTCTTCATCGACGGCAACAACAACCTCTGGCAGGCGTCGCCGCTCGTCCAGATCGACGGCAATGTCTATAGTTTCCAGCCGCTTGCCCCGGAGCATTCCCTGATGGCCAAACGGTTGCGCAAGGGGACCACGGCGCAAGCACGTCCGCCTCTGGGCAGACCACGCTCTCGTCTTGCGCGCCGCGCGTGAAACGCGCTGCTGAACTTGCCGAGCCTTCGTGGAGCGCAGAATCCGAAAGCGGAATCCGCCAAGAGGCCAGCCGTTAGATCAGCCAAGCACGTCCGGATTGATGACGTTGAGGCGGATCGGGGCGCCATCGAGCGCGCTCAGGATATTGCGCGCGGTCTGCTCGCTCATGCGGTCGACCGCTTCGCGGGTGACGCCGGCGACATGCGGGGCCATGATCACATTGGGAAGTTCGAACAGCGGATGTCCCACAGGCGGCGGCTCCTGCGCGAATACGTCGAGACCGGCGCCAGCGAGCCGGCCCGCGACCAGTGCGTCGTGCAGCGCCGCCTCGTCGACGATCCCGCCGCGCGCGGTGTTGATGAGATAGGCAGAGGGCTTGAGGTGCCTCAGGCGCGCCGCGCCGAACATGCCGACCGTCTCCGGCGTTTTCGGGCAGTGGATGCTGACGAAATCGGCGCGCGGCAATGCCGCATCGAGATCTTTGACAGCCTCACATCCGGCAGCCTCTATTTCAGCCGGCAACTTGTAGGGATCGTAGACCAGGACCTTCATCTCCATGGCCAGGCAGCGCTTGGCGGTGCGCGTGCCGATGCGGCCGAATCCAATGATCAGAACGGTCTTGCCGAAGAGATCGTAGGGCAACATGCCCAGCCGATCCGGCCATTTGCCGTCCTTGACGATCGAGTGCATCTCAACTGCGCGCTTGGCCAAGGTCAGCATCATGAACAAGGCCTGTTCCGCCACCGATGGAGAATTGGCGGTGCCTGCCACCATCAACGGAACCTTGCGGCGGCTGAGTGCCGGTACATCGACGGCGTCATAGCCGACCCCGATCCGGGTCACCACCTTCATGTCCTTCGATGCCTCCAGCTCCGCCTCGCCGAACCGCGTCGCGGCGAGCGCCACGCCATGAACGGGCGCCTGCGCCCTTAGCATGGCTTCGAAATCGGAAGCCGAAATCATGTTGGGGAATTCGACGATCTCGATGTCGTCCCGCTCCTTCAGTAATGCCCGTCCCGGCTGCGACATCGATTCCGTGATGAGAATTTTCTTCTTGTTGGTCGCCATTCCCAAATTTCCTGCCCAGACCTTCCGGCCATCTCGCACTCGTTGCGATGCCGCCGTCAAAGCACCGCGCCCGTCACTTCATTTAGCAGGTGCATATTGTTGAGGTCTACTGCCAATCGGAGCGGCCCGCCATCGCGGGCCCCGGCATTGGGACTGACCCGCCCGCAGATCTCGGTGCCTTCGAGCGTAAAATAAATCAGGGTCTCCATGCCCATTGGTTCGGTGACATCCAGCACAGCGTCGAAGGCCTCAACCCCCGGCTCCGGATGGGCGCTGGCTTCGGTGATATGCTCCGGCCGCAGGCCCAGCAGCAATTTCTCGTTTCGCGCGACATCCTGATAGCGCGCGGCGCGGCCTGAAGGCAGCGGGAAGGCGATACGGTCGGTCAGTCGGAGGTGAGGGATTCCAGCTGTTTCCTCAAGCCGGCAAGGGATGAAATTCATGGCCGGCGAACCGATGAAGCCTGCGACAAAGCGCGTCGCCGGATGGTGGTAGAGATCGTTCGGCGTGCCAATCTGTTCGATGCGGCCGTTGTTCATGACCACGACGCGGTCGGCGAGCGTCATTGCCTCGACCTGATCGTGGGTGACGTAGACGGTCGTGGTGCGTACTTTCTGATGCACCTTCTTGATCTCGATGCGCATCTGGACCCGGAGCTTGGCGTCGAGGTTGGAGAGCGGCTCGTCGAACAGGAACACCTTCGGGTTGCGGACAATGGCGCGCCCCATGGCGACACGCTGGCGCTGGCCGCCCGAAAGCTGCTTCGGCTTGCGGTCGATCAGGTCGGTGATATCGAGCATGCGGGCGGCCTCGGTCACCCGGCTCGTGATCTCGGCCTTCGGATAGTGCTTCAGCCGCAGGCCGAACGACATGTTCTCCGCCACCGTCATATGCGGATAGAGCGCGTAATTCTGGAACACCATCGCGATGTCGCGGTCCTTCGGCGGCACATCGTTGACAACGTCGCCGCCGATCATGATGTCGCCGTCGGTGATGTCCTCGAGCCCCGCGATCATCCGCAAGGTGGTCGATTTTCCACAGCCCGACGGCCCCACCAGCACGACAAATTCATGGTCGGCGATGTCAAGATCGATGCCGCGCACCGCCTCGACATCGTCGTACCGCTTGATCACCTTACGCAACGTGACATCGGCCATGGATCAACCCTTCGTCGCGCCGGCTGTCAGCCCGGCAATGTAATAGTCCATCAGGAAAGCGTAGATGATCAGCGGCGGCGCGGCGCCGAGCAGGGCGCCGGTCATGATCTGCCCCCAGTTGAAGACGTCGCCTTTGATCAGGGTGGTGATGATGCCGACCGGCAACACCAGCTGATCGGTAGAGGTCGTAAATACCAGCGGGTAGAGGAACTGCGCCCACGATACCGTGAAGGCGAAGATGGTCGCGGCGATCAGGCCGGGCAGTGCCACCGGGATGAAGATGCGTGTCAGGGTCTGGAACCAGGATGCTCCGTCGATGATGGCGGCCTCGTCGAGTTCCTTCGGGATCGAGGCGAAGTAACCGATCATGATCCAGGTGCAGAAGGGCACGGTCAGCGTCGGATAGACCAGCAGCAGCACGTACCATTTGTTGATCAGCTGGATGCCGGTCCAGTCGCCGAACACCGCGAACATCTTGAACAGCGGGATGAACAACAGGCTGTCGGGGATGAGGTAGGTCAGGAACACCCCGGTCGCCAGTGTCGCCGAGCCCCAGAAGCGCATCCGCGCCAGCGCGAACGCCGCCGGCACGCTGATCAGCATGGTGATGGTCACCACGATGATCGAGACCAGCGCCGAGTTGCGGAAGAAGGTCAGAAACTGGTTCGATGTCAGCAGGCCGACATAGTTTTCCAGCGTCGGGTGGAAAACCCACCACGGATTGGTCGCCGCCGAGATCTCTGCACTGCTCTTGAGCGAGGTGATCAGCATGTAGAACGGCGGTACCAGCGAGAAGATGGCAAACAGCACGAGGAAAAAGTACGACCAGCGCAGCGCCCAGGCGCGGTCGCGGCTCATGCTGCCATATTTGACGGTGCGCGTCGGCGCCGCCTTGTCGATCACCGCGGTGCTGGTCATCAGGCTTCGTTCCCGCGCTTGTTGACGCCGCGCAGGATGAAGATCGCTGCCACCGCCAGGATCGGCACCATGAACAGCGAGACGCTGGCGCCAAGCGGAATATCGCTGCCTTCGATGCCGAGCTTGAAGGCCCAGGTCGCGAACAGATGGGTGCTATCCAGCGGTCCGCCGGCGGTCAGGATCCGCACGATATCGAAATTCGCGAACGTTACGATCAACGAGAACAGCGTGGTGATCGCGATGATGTTGCGCATCATCGGCAGCGTCACGTACCAGATGCGCTGCCACCAGTTGGCGCCGTCGATGGCTGCGGCTTCATAGAGCTGTTCCGGCACCGATTTCAGCGATGCCAGATACATGATCATGAAGAAGGGGGCGCCGTACCAGATGTTGACCAGGATGACCGAAAAGCGGGCCCAATTGGCATCGCCTGTCCAAGGAATTGGTCCGATGCCGAAAAATGAAAGCGTGTAGTTGAAGGCGCTGTAGGACGGATCAAACAGCCACAGCCATGCCAGCGTGCTCAAGGCCGGAGGGATCACCCATGGCACCAGCAGCATGCCGCGCCACTTGCGCTGGCCTTTGGCGGGAATGTTGTGCACGAAATGAGCGACGATGAAGCCGATCAGCGCCTTGAAGAACACCGCCGAGAGCGCGAAGACGCAGGACTGCTTGACTACCATCCAGAACGTGTCGCGCTTGAACAGGAATTGGAAATTGCCGAGCCCGACAAACCGTTGCATCGACTTGTTCAGGGTCGCCAAATGCAGCGAGTAGAATGCCGGGTAGATCACCATGATCGCGATCAGCAGGATCAGCGGCAGCGTCATGAGAAAGGCCGCGGTCGATTTGCGCTTCAGCGTCGTCCGCAGACTTGAGCGTTTGCGGATGCCCGCGGTGCCTTGAACCCTGGTCGGTTGGAATGCGACGTCAACCATGAGGTATCTTCCTCGCGCCTTTGATCCGAAAGGGGGAGAGCCGGTATCACTGCCGCCTCCGCCCGCATGGCCTTCATTCAGATGCGTAGCCGCAGCGGCCCCCCAACCGCTGCGGCGAATCCCCTGGGATCAGCTCCGCATGAAGCCTTCGCACTCGCCTTCGGCCCAGGCGAGTGTGTTCTCCATCGATTCGCCCTGATAGTATTTCAGGCACATCTTGGTGAGGGTGGCCTGCGCATAGATCTGCTGAGCGATCTTCGGCGGGGCTGGCGATGCGGCGATCGACAGCTTCTGATGATTGTACGGATTTGGATAGTGGAACAGGGTGCCCTTTGGCGGGCCTTCTTCCGCCCAGACTTTGAAGGTCGTCAGCTTCTCGAATGCCGGCAGGTCATAGCCACCGCTGGCATCGACCATCTTCTCGACGGCGGCCGGCTGCGACAGGTAGACCAAGAGGCTCTTGGCCGCCTCCTTGTTCTTGGAGAAATTCCAGGTGGTCCAGAAGTAGGGCAGGAACGGCGCGAACCTGCCTTTCGGTCCGACCGGGAAGCCGTGGGTCCAGCATTGCTCCGCTACCTCGGGCGCGTCGCGCTTGGCAACTGCCCAGGCGCTCGGCGGATTCATGATCATCGCGCCCTTGCCTGAAATCAGCCATTTATTATTGGAGGCATCATCCCAGGCCGACACGTCTGGTGGCAGGAAGGCGATCAGCTTCTTGTAGAATTCAAGCGCCTGCCGCACCTCGTCGGTCTTGACCGTGATGTCGCCCTTGGAATTGACAAGCTGGGCGCCGAACGCGAGGAAAAACGCGCCGGCGGTGTCGACGGAGTCGGTGGTCTCACCAAGGCCGATCCCGAACGGGAACCCGCCCTTGTGGCAGGCCTCCGCCGCCTTGAGGAAAGCGTCCGTGGTCCAGTTGTCGGCTTTGGGCGGGCTGCCTGCCGGATACATTTCCTGGACGTCAATCCCGGCGTATTTCTTCATCAGGTCGATGCGCGAGCATGGGCCCTTGATCTGGCTACCGACACAGGCGGGCACACCGAGCCATTTGCCGTCCAACTGACCGAGGTACTGGACGGTGCCGTTGACGGCGCCGTTCTGCTTGATCAACGGTTCCATGATGTCGTTGACCGGCTCCAGCAGATCGGAATTGGCGTGGGGCCACCAGGTTGGCATGGCCAGAATATCATGACCGGACTTGGCCTGCGCCTCCGCCGCGATCGTCACCAGGGTCTTGTTGCCCTGGCTGGTAATATAGTCGATCGAGACCTCGACCTTCTCCTTGGCCGCCCATTCATTGACCAGGTCGGTGCTGGCTTTGTTGGCTCCGGGCACCCAGTGATCCCAAAAGCCCATGCTGAGTTTTCCGGCCGCACGAGCGCCCCGCACATAGGGCGCCGTGATAAGTGCAGCGGATGTAAGGGCGGTTGCGCTTACGAATTGTCGTCGAGACAGCTTGCTCCGTGACATGACGTTTCCCTCTAGGCTTAAGCTAAATTTGCTTTGGTTTTTGTCTCCGTCTGTCGACGCGTTCGGTGTGGAACTGCGTGATGCGGAGATTTTATTTCCAATATCAGAGCAGAATTGCAGGCTGCTGTCGAGAAAACACATGGCCGGGAATCTGAGACTAACGTTGCGTCGGACTTCGGCAGGCGAGTTTCGGGCTGCGACCTTGGGCGACGATACGGGGGTGACGACTTTATTGCATCGCACACAATCAGGGTGCTGACACCCAGTGGTATCGACCAAAGACCGATTGCAATGGCACCGCCGCGGTCCGGCGTTGCTTCAAGGGTGCAAGGCGATCTCGCGGCAACGCTCCCGGTTATGTACAACGCGGCACGACCGGTAGACTCGCTCGCCGCGCAAAACGATAATGTTGGGATTCGGGAAGCACGCGCGCCCGCCCAAAACTTGCCTAGAAACATCCCTCATGGAGACCAAGATAATGATCAGTCTGCGATCTTCAGCGGGCGCGCCCTTGAGATTGCGCCCGGTGCTAGGGATCATTGCGTTCATCCTGCTCAATGTCTATTCGGCGGTGCACGCACAAGGACTGGTGCAGGGCGTCCAGCAGGGAGCCCAGGCCGGCAACAAGGCCGCCGGGCCGGTCGGTGGCGTGCTGGGAGGGGCGATCGGCGGGGTGGTCGGCGTGTTCACGGGCGTGCTGGGCGTCGGGAAAAGCGGGCAAGCGCCGGCAGCGAATGAGACCAAACAGCCGAGTTCCACGAAGGCCGGCAAGGCCGTCAAGGGGTCCAAGGCAGCCAAGCCGGCCGTGCCGACCCCCGAGGCCGAGCCGCAATTGAGCGCCGAGCAGATCGTGGCGAACAGCGATGCGAATATCGAGCGCATCAAGACCGAACTGCATCTCACGCCGGAGCAGGAGAAGAACTGGACTGCCTTCAACAGTGCCATGCATTATCTCGGCCATAATGGCGCCGACCGGCTCAACCTGCGCATTGCCCGAGCCAAGCGCGATCCACCCGATGACATCATCGAGCAGATGCGCAACGAGGCCCAGTTTCTCGATGACCGGGCAGTAGATCAGCGCAACGTCGCCGATGCCGCCGAGCCTCTATTCACGAGCCTCGACGACAAGCAAAAGGCCATATTCATCGAGGAAATGGTCCGCCTCAGCCACGAGCGAGGACTGGATTAGATCGCTGGAAATAAACCACGGTGGAGTTCGCCGAGCCCAAGCGTCGATCGGCCCGCTGTTGGCGAATAGCCGGGCACCTTGCCCTGGGGTTAGGTGAAAGGCGCGGTACCCGGCTATTCTTGCCGCAGCACCGCGGCCGCTTCAATTCGTCATGCAAAATGGGAGAAATACGGACGGTTCCGCGCCCGTGACATGGCAAGGCCGTGATCTTGTCGGGAATTTCCGAAGTCCAACTGATATCGCGCATTCCCATTCATATGGCCGGCAGTTCGCTGTCAGGTCCGGTCATGTCAGGTCCCGGGAAAATTCAGTTCCACGCCGACGCCGTCGGGATCGTAAAGGAAAAATTGCGTGTCGCCGGTGCGCGGCACAATACTCTCGCGGAATTTCACGTGATGGGCCCGCAGCCGCTGGCGCACGCCGTCGACATCGGTGGCGGCAAAGGCAATATGGTCGAGGCGGCCGGTGTCTTCGTAGTTCTTCTCGGTGCCGCGCACCACGATGCCCTCGCGCGGCTTGCGGGTGCCCATGAGGTGGACGGTGGCGACTCCGCCGGAATAAAGCCAGTAGCCCGGGAAATCGAGCGGCGGACGATCGCCGTTTTCCAGCCCAAGTACGTCACAATAGAAATCCCTGCTACGCTCCAGATCGGCCGGTTCGATGGTGTAATGCTGCAATGGACCAAGTGGCATTGGGTTCTCCCTCAGGATGAATCTTAAATCACGCCGTGACGGCCAATTCCTTGTCGATCTGCTCGATCGACTTGCCCCGGGTCTCCATTCCCAGGAAATAGTACACCGCCCCGGTCATCAAGAACCAGCACCCGAGATAGACGAAAGCCGTCGGAATTTGCGGCAACGGCACGTCAGGCTTAAGGTAATTGCCCGAGCCCACGATCAGGGCCAGGCCGACCGGCCCGATGATCTTGCCGATGCCGCCGAAGCCATAGGCCGAGCCCATCCCCGACGTTCGCAGATGCGATGGCCAGACCTCCGCCGCATAGGGCCCGACGATGGCGAAGCCGCCGTCCGCAAAGAAGAAGGCCACCGCCAGGAGTAGCCAGAACGCCGACACGCCCATGAGAACCGCGTCGTAATTGTAGCCGGCCACGATGGTCATGACTCCCGCACCAAAACCAAGCAGGCCGCCCGCGTTTCGCCGTCCCATCCGCTCCGAGAAAAACGAAAACGAAAGCCGTCCGATGAAGCCGAACACGCTGAGCAGGATCATCATCCTGGCGGCCTCCTGCGGCGTGACCTTCAACAGCAGCACGAACAGGGATGGCGCCCAGAGCGTAATGCCGTAGACCCCGGTCTGCGCACCGGCATTGCCGAGCCAGGAGACGATCAGGCTGCGCGGGTATCTGAAGAGGTCGAGCCAGTTGCTGACAATGACAGGCCCGGCGTCGGCGGCCGTCGGCAATGGCAATGTGGAGGGCTCCACCTGCAGAGCCCAGGCCAGCGACCGGCGCGCCTCCTCATAGCGGCCCTGGCGGCACAGCCAGCGCGGCGATTCCGGCACCCAGATGCGGACCAGCAGCACCAGCAGCGCGGGCAGCACGCCGAACGCGAACAAAAGTCGCCAATCGCCGCTCCCCACTAATGCGCCCATGATCGCGCCGAGGCCGACGCCAAGCGGAATCACAGAGGTGACGATGCCGCCGACCCAGCCGCGTTTGGAGGATGGCATGAATTCCTGCACCAGCGGCAGGTCGACGCAGTAGAGCCCGCCGACGCCGACGCCGACGAAAAAGCGCATCACCGAAAGATAAATCCAGCCATTGTCGGGGGTGAAGTACAAAAAGCCGGTGGCGATGGAAAAGTTCAGCACGGTGCCGATGAAGACCTTACGGCGGCCGATGCGGTCGGCGAGCCAGCCCCAGGCATAGGCTCCCATGATGGCGCCGATGCCGGAGCTCATCAGAACGACGGCCGACTGGCCGAAAGTAAGTTTCCAAGGACCGATCAGGAACGCGAGCACAAAACCGATCAGGAAGTAGTCGAAAAATTCCAGCGCGTCCCCCATGATGGCCGCGGCCAAAATCTTGATCTGGTTGCCGGTCAGCGAGGTGCGTCGATCGAGTATCTCGAACATGGCGTTTCCCCTTTGGGCGCATGTTCTTTTGTTCCGGACGGGCGTCGCGCCAGCACACCGCCGATCAGGCGAATGCTACGCCCTCGATACGACGAACGGAAGCCCGTCGAATAGCGAGGTGCGCGCTGGCTCGAAAAGCGCGATCGAATCTTAAGGGGATCACCGTCTCGCGCCGTCTTCACGTCGCTGCGATGCCGCAAAGACCGCAACCGGCGAAGTTGGGTCGTTACTTCCTGGCCGCGATCTTTTCGGAAGCGCGATGAGCCTGCAGCCGGTCCATGGCGCGCTCCTGGATCAACAGATCGATCAACGCCAACCGTTTAGGCTCGTTGACGGCTTCTGCCAGCAATTGCCGATACCGATCGACATCAAACTCGACATCCTGTTCGTGCATCCCAACTACCCCGCCATTTCAGCGGGAAAGCACTAGCTCAACCTGTTGTCGCGGACAAGAGCCTTCGCAAAGAGTGCGTTCAATGATGACGCGCGTCCTATGGGGGTGAGGGGCGGGCCGGTGCCGCGGCCCGCAAGGTCCAACGATGGATGACGCGGAAGCGGGAACTGGCGTCGGTCTGTCGGAATACCGCGATCCCGTCGATCGCCAGTCTCTTGAGACCGTGGGTGGCAAACCGGTTTCGCAACATCGTCAGCACCGGCTCGCGCCGTCCGTCGGCAAGCCGGCCGGTCAGCGTCATGTGGAAGCGGAAGTCGTCCATGACATACGGATAGCCCCAGAGATCGAGATGTTCGCGCTGCCTCGGAGTCAAGGACGACGGTCGCCGCCGTGCCCGCTCCTGGCCCGTCAGCGGCGCGCGGAAGGCATCGAATTCGCGGACGCAGTCGCTGGCGAGCCGCACCAGTTCGGTCGACGGTTCTGCCGGAACCAGCGCGACGAAACCGCTGATTGCATCCACCACAGGCTCGATCACGGGAATTGGCCGTGGTGTGTCGGCAAAGCGATCGCACGCCGCCATCAGTGCCGCTTCGGTCTGGCCGGGCGCCAGCAACAGGGGCGCCTTCAGGGTGGCATGAAAGCCATATGTGCGCGGCTCGATGGTCAGATCGCGCCAGTCCGCGATCGTCTTTGTGACGTCGTCGGGGAAAGCAGGCTCCTCGCCGGTATAGGCGTCATAACCAAGGAGCTTCTTGCCAAAATCATCCAGCGCGCTGCCGGGTGCTGCCGCAAAATAAATCGCATACCGGGGAAAGTTTGCCATGTCCGCAGCATAGACCCGCATTATGCGGCTGCAACCGCCTCGCGCCGGCCCAGCGCTGACCGGCTGACGCGGCTCAAGTCGGTGAGATGGACCAGGCGCCCTGCGGCAATGACGGCGACGATGCACGGCCGCAGCGGCACTTCATCGTCGATGAGGACGATATCGGCCCGTAGTCCCGGAGCCAGAATGCCACGATCCGTCAGACCTGCGGCCCGCGCCGGCGCCCCCGAGACCAGGTCCCAGGCTTCGGGAAGCGGCAGCACGCCATCGGCAGCAAGACGAAACGCGGCCAAGATCATGGCCGGATAATAATAGTCGGACGCAAGTACCTGGCAGAAGCCTTTGGCGATCATGTCGGCCGCTTTGGTCCATCCGGTGTGGCTGCCGCCTCGTACGACGTTGGGGGCACCGAGCACGATGAAATCACCGGCGTCGGCGGCCTCACGCGCGGTTTCCTCATTGATCGGAAATTCGGCAATCTTAACGCCGAGCGCACGAAATGCCCTGCGCATCGCCAGGCTGGCGTCGTCGTGCGAGAGCATCCGTACCTTGGCGGTTCGCGCGGTGGAAGCCAGCCGCATGATCGAGTCGGGTACTTCGGGGCCGCGCGCCACCACGCGCGCCACCAGCGCTTCGAATGCATCGCTGGAAAGGCCTGAGCGTTCCACCATGATGGCTCGCTTGCGCGGTCTGGCAGAGCTCGCCACCGTGGACAGCATGTGGTCGTTGAACGCCAACAGGTCGATGCGTCCGCCATTCAGCCATTGGATGATTTCGTCTTCGGCATCGAGATTGTAGGTCTCGTGGCGAAGGTGGAAACGGGTGTCCGCCGCGAGTTGCGGCCTCAACATTTCGATCGCCTCGAGCAGCAGTCTGGCATGGTTGCCGCTTCGCAGACCAGGCTCCCAGGACCACGTCACGGCATGATAAAGCGACGTGATACCGTTGCTGATGGCCTGCCGGTCGCTTTCTGCCAACGCGACATCCACCGGGAAATCGACACCGGGACGGGGCATCAGCTGCCGCTCGAAGGCATCGCCGTGCAGATCGACGATGCCAGGCAGCACCAATAGACCGCGGGCATCGAGGCCGAATGCGCCGCGCTCCCGACGCGAACCCACGGCGCTGATGGCGCCCCCCGAAATTCGCAGCGAGGTCTCGACAATTTCCCCGCCGATAAGGGCGCGGCCGCCTTCGATGGCTATTTCAGTCATGATACGGCACTTCTTGGCGAGACTCGGGAACGGCCCGAGCTGGAGGCGGCCTCATATTTGGCGAGGAATTGCTCGACCGTCAGCTTGCGGAAGTCCGGCAACGCCCGGCGCAGCGTTTCATGGTCCCAGTCCCACCAGGAAAGCTCCGCCAGACGATTGGTGACGGCTTCCGGAAAGCGCCGCTTGATCGTCCGCGCCGGATTCCCGGCAACGATGGTGTAGGCGGGAACGTCCTTGGTGACGATGGCGCCAGCGGCGACGACGGCGCCGGTACCGACACTGCGGCCGGGCAACACGATGGCGCCGTGTCCGATCCAGACGTCATGGCCGATATGGACGCGATGCCCGCGCCGCCAGTCGAAGAACTCGGCCTCGTCGCTTTCGCCGGAAAAATAGGCGCTGGCCCGGTAGGTGAAATGCGCTTGCGAGGCCCGCTGCATCGGGTGATTACCCGGATTGATCCGCGTCATCGCCGCGATCGAACAGAATTTTCCGATCGTCGCATAGGTGATCTGGGCATCGTTGACGACGTAGGAATAGTCGCCCATGGCGACCTCGTGCAGGATCGTGCGCGCGCCGACCTCGCAATAGGCCCCGAGCGTGGTCTCGTGCAGCTTCGCCGTCGGGTCGATGGTCGGTTTGATCGAAAGCATCGTGGGGCCGTGCGCGCTTCGGTGATCGATTGTAAGTCTCATGCTGCGCCTCATCGACAGATGGATGACGACACCCTCATGACAGTTGAATGACGGCCGCCGGACTGTGGAGGACGTACGCCACGCAACAGAACTGTCACACGCCTGTTGATTCCAGACGTTAGCCCTCAACATGGTTACGCGGTTCGGGAGCGGTGCATGCTGGTGGTGGAAGGTCTGACATGCCGGTTTGGCAGCAAAGCCGCGGTTGACCATGCATCCTTCACCATCGATCCCGGTTGCTTCGTCGGCGTGATTGGCCGGTCCGGTGCCGGCAAATCGACATTGTTGCGCATGATCAACCGTATCGCCGAGCCATCTGAGGGACGGATCGCGTTCGACGGCGTGGACGTTACCGCGCTGCGGGGCCGCGAACTACGAAAGTGGCGCGCCCGCTCGGCCATGATATTCCAGCAGTTCAACCTGATCGGCCGCCTGGACGTGCTGACCAACGTAATGATGGGTCGTTTGGCGACGGTCTCGCCGGCGCGGGCGCTGCTGAAGCTTTGGCCGGACGCCGACAAGGCCTTGGCATTGGCGGCCCTCGAACAGTTCGAGATTGCCCCGCTCGCCGCGCAGCGCGCCGATCAGCTTTCCGGCGGCCAGCAGCAACGGGTCGCCATCGCCCGGGCGCTGGTGCAGGAGCCGGACATCATTCTGGCGGACGAACCGATCGCCTCGCTCGATCCGCACAATACCAAGGTGGTGATGGACGCGCTGCGCCGCATCAATCGCGATTTCGGGATCACTGTGATCTGCAACCTGCATTCGCTCGAACTGGCGCGTAGCTATTGCGGTCGCCTGATCGGCATGGCGGCCGGCCAGGTGGTGTTCGATGGAACACCGGAAGAATTGACGGAATCGGAAGCCCGGCGGCTCTACGGTCTCGATCCCGACGCGAGGACTGGCGTAGCGGCGACGATCGGGGCTCAGGTCGACGAGACCGTCCTTGGCATTGCCGCAGTCGCGTGACCGTCGTGGCTCATGACAGGCCCCTAAGATCGCACGCCCCGGCAACAAGAAACCGGCCCACATCCCAAAGGAGAAGTCCCATGCTGAACCGCCGCCATTTGTTGTTCGCAGGCGCGATCGCGCTTGCTTTGAGTAGCTCGGGCCTTGCGAATGCCGACGACTGGAAGTCCACATACAAGGAACTGACGTTCGCCGTGGTGCCGGCCGAAAATGCCTCCGGCGTCAGCGACCGCTACGCGCCCTTCATGGACTATCTCTCCAAGCAACTCGGCGTTCCCGTCAAGCTGCGGATCGCCAATGACTATGCGGCCGTGATCGAAGGCCAGCGCGCCGGCAACATCCAGATCGCCTATTACGGACCGGCCTCCTATGCGACCGCCTATATGACCGGCGTCAAGACCGAACCCTTCGTCACCACCCGCAACAATGACGGAACCGTCGGCTACTATTCGGTGATCTACGTCAAGGCCAACAGTCCTTACAAGGACATCGGCGACCTCAAGGGCAAGACCATCGGTTTCGTCGATCCGAACTCGACCTCCGGATATAACGCGCCGCGCTTTTTCCTGCACAAGGCCGGCATCGACGCCGACGCGTTCTTTGGTAAGTCCATCATCACCGGCAGCCACGAGAACGGCGTGATCGCGCTTGACAGGGGCACGATCGATTGCGCCGCCGACTGGTGGAATTCCGACACTGACTCCAACTTGACGCGGATGGTCGCCAAGGGCATGGCCAAGAAGGAGGATTTCCGGATCATCTTCAAGTCCGGACAGTTGGCTGGTCAGCCCTATGCCTACCTTTCCGATCTGCCCGCTGAGCTCAAGCAGGCCATCCTTGGGGCGTTCCTGGAAGCGCCAGCCAAGGATCCGGCTGCTTTCAAACGGCTGTCCGACGGCAAGGATAAGGAATTCGTTCCGGTGACACACAAGGAATACGAAAACACCGTCGACATGATCCAGTACGTCAACGACATGCGCAAGAAGCACTCCTGAGTATCTTCTGGGAGCGGCGAGCGTTCGCTGCTCCATGCCCCCCGACAGGCGTGAAGCCATGACCTCCGGTACCCTGAGGATAGCGCCGGCACGCCTTGAGATCCTTCTCGCGGACTATGCGCGCGAGGTGGGACGCCGGCGCCGGCAATCGTTGCTGGTGCTGGCCATCCTTGCCATCCTGATAGCGATCGCGGCGCGGTTGGGCGAAGTCGATCTCAATGAGCTTTTCGAACATATATCGAATTTCACCAGCTATTTCAGCCGTATCCTTCCCAAGCTCAGCCTGGCGCATTTTGGCGCCGACGTCGCCGACTGGTACTGGAATGTCGGCGGCTGGCTGAAGCTTCTATTTGATACCATCATGATTGCCTATCTCGGCACCTTGATCGGCGCCGGCGGCGCCTTCGCGGCTGCCTTCTTCGCCGCCGCCAATCTGGCGCCGAGCCATTTGTCGCGCTGGGGCGTCAAGCGGCTTTTCGAATTCTGCCGCACCGTTCCCGACCTGGTATTTGCGCTGATGTTTGTCAGCGCCTTCGGCCTCGGGCCGCTGGCTGGAGTCCTGGCGATCGCCATTCACAGTTTCGGGACCCTGGGCAAACTGTTTACCGAGGCGCTGGAAAACATCGATATGAAGCCGGTCGAGGGTGTTCGCAGCACCGGCAGCCGTTTCATGGAGACCATGCGGTTCGGCGCGCTGCCGCAGGTGATGTCCGGCTTTGCCAGCTATGCCTTGCTGCGGTTCGAGATCAACGTCCGGTCCGGTTCGGTGGTCGGCATGGTGGGAGCCGGCGGCATCGGCCAGGATCTGTTCGTGGCGATCCGGAAATTCTACTATACGGATGTCAGTGCGATCCTCCTGATGATCATTGTCTGCGTGGCGATCCTCGATATGGTGACGGAGCGAATTCGGCACCGGCTCTCCGGTCAGGGTGGCGCCCCATGAGTATCCACCGCCCATTAAGTCCGGAGGATGTCAGGGCGGTGCTCGACCGGCACTTTGGTCTCTTCAGCTATTCACCGCTCCACCTGGGATCGACGATCGCCGCGCTGCTCGGCATCGGCGCGTTTACCGTCTTCGCAGTGTGGTGGCTCGCGATTCCCTTCAGCCAGATCGGGCCGGGATTGGCAGCCCTGGCAAGATTCATCGTCTTGATGTTTCCGCCGTCAAGCGGCGGTCACCTCTCCCTCCTGCTCAAGGCGATGGGCGAGACCCTCGCGATCGCGCTCCTGGGAACGCTGATGGCGTCCATCCTGGCCTTTCCGATCAGCTTTCTCGCCGCCGCGAACACCTCGCTACATCCTGTCATTCGCTTCGCCGTTCGTCGCGGCCTCGACACCATCCGCGGTATCGATACGTTAATCTGGGCCCTGGTCTTCGTCGGGGTCGTCGGCCTCGGACCGTTTGCCGGGATACTCGCCATCGCCGTCTCCGATGTCGGCGCGCTCGGCAAGCTGTTTTCGGAAGCGATCGAATCCGCCGACGAACGCGCCCGCGAAGCGGTATTGGCGAGCGGCGGCACCCAGTTGCTGGCGGTACGGTTTGGTCTCTTGCCGCAGATACTCCCGATCATCGCCGGCCAGATCCTGTACTACTTCGAATCCAACGTGCGTTCCGCGACCATCATCGGCATCGTCGGCGCCGGCGGCATCGGTCTGCTGCTCTCCGAGCAGATCAGAACCTATGATTTTGATCAGGTTGCCTTTGTCGTCGTCATGATCCTGGTGACGGTCGCGATGATCGACTGGGTGTCCGGCAAACTGCGCTTTGCCATCATCGGGCGCCGGGCGATCGCTTGAAGCCCGGCTAGCTGCTCTCGACGACAAATTCAACGCGCTCGGCGGCAAAACGCGAGCGTTTGGTGACGAGCGGCCTGCCGTCGGTATCGACGTCGGTGGCGTCGACCACCAGCACAGGACGCCCAAGTGCTAGGTCCAGCCGTGCGGCATCAGTGGTCTCAACAACGCCCGCGGTGATCCGGGTAGAGGCCCTGCGATAGTCGTGGATGCTGTAATGGTCGAGCAGCCGGGTCATCGAGCGCACGCTGGCGAACACGCTTTCTGCGCCGGGAAAGCGCTCCGCGGACAGCCATGTGGTGCTGACGCAGACCGGCGCACGGTCGGCAAGCCGCAGCGTCTCGATCCGGATCAGCGGCGTTCCGGTCTTGATGGCCAGCCGCCGCGCCAGTTCGCGGCTCGCGGCCTCCCGCGAGGCACCGATCAATCGCCCGCGCGGCTCGCGCCCGCTGGCGCCCACGATCTCGGAAAACCGCGTCCGCGCGCGCAGCGGGTAAGCCAGCCGTCGCGCCCCCACATAGGTGCCGCTGCCGCGCGCGGCCCGGACCAGGCCGCGCGCCGCGAGCGTCGCCAATGCCCGGCGCACGGTGTGGCGATTGACCCGGTAAGTCTCGGCAATTTCCATCTCGCCCGGAAGCTTCTCCCCCTCGGCGAAGCTGCCATTGGCAATGCCGCGCTCGATGCCGTCGGCAACCTGCCGCCACAGCGCCACGCCGGAAGCCGGGTCCTGCATCGTCATGGCGTGGAACGACCGGGAAGGCGCATCGGAAAAACCACCGCTTGGTCACGAAACAGTCATGGCGCATCGCTATCAAGTTGTCTAATATCATAGACAACTTCAGTCCGGCAAGGTTGATATGACCATGGGTGACGGCAGCAGGCAGGCGCAGCGCCAGGCCGCGATGGCTTTGCTGGCGCATTTCGATGGCGCAGAGATTGCACATCAGCTCGCCGCGCTCCCGCTGCCGCCTTATGAGGATCTGCGGGAGCCGGAGAATGGCCTGGTGATGGTGCGCGGCCGCATCGGCGGCGACGGCGCGCCTTTTAATCTCGGCGAGGCGACCGTTTCGCGCGCCGCCGTGCGGCTTGCGACCGGTGAGGTCGGCTTCGGTTACACGCTCGGCCGTGACCGGCAGAAGGCGCGGATGATCGCGCTCTGCGATGCGCTGGTGCAGTCGGCTGAATTTGCCGACGCCGTGGAACTTGCGGTGCTGGCGCCGCTGCGCGCGGCCCTGCGCTCGATCCAGAGCCGGAAGGCACAGGAGACCGCGGCGACGCGGGTTGATTTCTACACGCTGGTGCGTGGGGAGGGATGAGCGATGACGACAGTTGCCGAACTCCCCGCAGGATTTGCCGACAAGGTATTGGCGGCGCAATCAACCTTCCGTTCCGTGATGGATGCGATGGCACGCCCCGGCAGCGTGCAGCAGATTGGGGCCGTCGCTGGTTCACCCGCCAATCTCATGCGCGGCACCGCCGCCATCGCGCTGACCTTATTCGACCACGATACGCCGGTCTGGCTCGACCCGTCGATGGCAGAAACCACCGGACTGGCGAAGTGGTTGAAGTTCCACACCGGCGCGCCGGTGGTTGCGGACGCCTCGATCTGCAGTTTCGCGCTGATTGGCGATCCCGCGGCGCTTCCGGCGCTGGAGACTTTTTCATGTGGAACAGATGAATATCCCGATCGCTCGACGACACTGATCCTGCAGGTCAAAAGCCTGACGCAAGGAGCCGCCTTCGAACTGCACGGGCCTGGCATCGATGGCAGCGCCATCCTGCAGGCCACGATCCAGCCGCACGACCTGTTTGAGCGGCTTGCCATCAACGCTGCGCTGTTTCCGCGCGGCATCGATGTCGTGCTGGTCCATGACGATAGGGTGGTGGCGATCCCGCGCACCACGCGGCTCGTCGCGAAGGGAGATTGAGCCATGTATGTCGCCGTAAAGGGGGGCGAGCGCGCGATCGAGAACGCCCACCGGCTGCTGGCGCATGAGCGGCGCGGCGACCGCGGCGTTGCCGAACTGACGCTCGATCAAATTTCCGGACAGCTCAGCCTCGCCGTCGACCGGGTGATGACCGAAGGCTCGCTGTATGATCGCGAGCTCGCGGCGCTGGCGATCAAGCAGGCGCGCGGCGACATGATCGAGGCGATCTTTCTGGTTCGTGCCTTTCGCGCCACCCTGCCACGCCTGGGCGCGACGGCGCCGGTCGACACCTCAGAGATGCGGGTGCGTCGCCGCATTTCCTCGACATTCAAGGATATTCCCGGTGGCCAGATTCTCGGGCCCACCTTCGACTACACCCATCGCCTGCTCGACCCGCAACTCGGCGAGGGGCACGTTCCCGAGCTGCCCGCGACATCCGAAGCGTTGCCCACGGCCATGCCGCGTGTCACCGACATTCTTGGCCGCGATGGCTTGATCGAACCTTCTCCCGCGACGGACCCCGACGCGGTGGTCGGCGATCTCACCCGCGAGCCCCTTGGTTTTCCAGCCGACCGTGATCTGCGGCTGCAGAACCTGGCGCGTGCCGACGAGGGTTTCCTGCTGGCGCTCGGCTACTCCTCGCAACGCGGCTACGGCCGCACCCATCCCTTTGCCGGCGAAATTCGCTTTGGCGAGGTCGAGGTGGAGTTTTTTGCCGAAGATGCCGACTTCGTCGTGCCGCTCGGCGCGATCGCGCTGACCGAATGCCAGATGGTCAATCAGTTCAAGGGCTCGGCCACGGAAGCGCCGTGCTTCACCCGCGGTTACGGTGTCGCCTTTGGGCAGAGCGAGCGCAAGGCCATGTCGATGGCGCTGGTCGACCGAAGTCTGCGCGCCCGCGAGCTCGGTGAGGAGACCACGGCCCCCGCACAGGATGAAGAGTTCGTGATGTCGCATTCGGATAATGTGCAGGCGACCGGCTTTGTCGAACATCTCAAACTGCCGCACTACGTCGATTTTCAGTCCGAGCTCGGCCTGTTGCGCAAGATGCGCAAGGAATTTCGTGAAGCGGCCGATGCCCCGCCGGCGCAGCGGGAGGCCGCTGAATGAACACGCCGGCCTATAACTTTGCCTATCTGGACGAACAGACAAAACGGATGATCCGTCGCGCCATCCTCAAGGCGATTGCAATCCCCGGTTATCAGGTGCCGTTCGCCAGCCGCGAAATGCCGATGCCCTATGGCTGGGGCACCGGCGGGGTGCAGGTCACCGCGGCGATCCTCGGGCCGTCCGATGTGCTGAAGGTCATCGATCAGGGCTCCGATGACACCACCAATGCCATCTCGATCCGCAAGTTCTTCGAAAAGACTGCCGGCATCGCGACCACGACCGTGACAGTGGATGCGAGCGTGATCCAGACCCGGCACCGGATTCCGGAAGCGCCGCTGCGGGAGGGCCAGGTTCTGGTCTATCAGGTGCCGATTCCCGAGCCGCTGCGGTTCCTGGAGCCGCGCGAAACCGAAACCCGGCGCATGCATGCGCTTGCCGAATATGGGTTGATGCATGTCAAGCTGTACGAAGATATCGCCCGCTTCGGCCAGATCGCCACCGCCTATGCCTATCCGGTCAGAGTCAATGCCCGCTATGTGATGGACCCGTCGCCGACGCCGAAATTTGACAATCCGAAGATGGACCATTGTCCGGCGCTGCAGCTGTTCGGCGCCGGCCGCGAGAAGCGTATCTATGCGATACCGCCGTTCACCTCGGTGGTGTCGCTGGATTTCGAGGATCATCCCTTTGCCCGATATAGATTCGACGCGCCCTGCGCGCTGTGCGGCGCCGAGGATTCCTACCTCGACGAAATCGTGACCGACGACCATGGCGGCCGAATGTTCGTCTGCAGCGATACCGGTTACTGCGAGAGCCGCCAAAGGCTCGGCCACCGCGGGACCGAGCCCGCCGCTCCGCACAGGGAGTCCGCGAATGATCCAGCATGAAAGCGCTGATGCCAGCGACCCGCTGCTGGTCGCCGACACGTTATGCAAAAACTATGGGCGGATCGCGGCCTGCCGCGACATTTCGTTCTCGCTCTATCGCGGCGAGGTGCTGGCGATCGTCGGCGAATCCGGATCGGGGAAAACCACGCTGCTGCAACTTTTGTCAGCCCAGCTTGCGCCGAGCGCGGGTCGGGTGTCGTACCGGATGCGCGACGGCATCATGCGAGATCTGGCGTCGCTGGGCGAAGCCGAGCGCCGCTTCCTGTTTCGCACCGACTGGGGCTATGTGCATCAGGATCCCGCGATGGGGCTGCGAATGGCGGTATCGGCCGGCGCCAATGTCGGCGAGCGGCTGATGGCCGTGGGGTGGAACAACTATCGTGACATCCGCAACACCGCGTGCTCCTGGCTGGAGCGCGTCGAAATCGACGTCGACCGTATCGACGATGCGCCGCGGACCTATTCCGGCGGCATGCGGCAGCGGCTGCAGTTGGCGCGCAACCTGGTCACCGAGCCGCGTCTTGTCTTCATGGATGAGCCGACCGGGGGTCTCGACGTATCGGTGCAGGCGCGCCTGCTCGATCTCCTGCGCAACCTGGTGAACCAGTTGCAGCTGGCCGCGATCGTGGTAACCCATGATCTTGCGGTGGCGCGGTTATTGTCGCATCGGATAATGGTGATGAAGGGCGGTCGGGTGATCGAGAGCGGGCTTACCGACCAGGTGCTCGACGATCCCCGCGAGCCCTATACGCAACTGCTCGTATCCTCGATTCTGCCGGTATGAGGCGCGGAATGACGGCCATGATCGAGCTCCGCGACGCGGAAAAGACCTTTACCATGCACCTGCAGGGCGGGGTTGAGCTGCCGGTGGTGCGCGGCGTCTCGTTTCAGGTCGGGGCCGGCGAGTGCGTCGTTCTGTCGGGGCCGTCGGGCGCCGGCAAATCATCGATCCTGAAAATGATCTACGGCAACTACCGCTGCGATGCCGGCCATATCGGCATTCACCACCACGGCGTCAAGGTCGATCTCGCCACCGCCGAGCCGCGGCAGGTGCTCAAGCTCCGCCGCGACACCATCGGCTATGTCAGCCAGTTCCTGCGGGCGGTGCCGCGGGTGGCGGCCATCGATGTGGTGGCCGAGCCCCTGATCGCGAACGGCGCCGCGCGGCCATTCGCGCGCGAACAGGCGGCATGGCTGTTGCGCTGCCTCAATATCCCGCAGCGGCTTTGGACGCTGCCGCCCTCCACCTTCTCGGGCGGCGAGCAGCAGCGCGTTAATATCGCCCGCGGTTTCATTTCCGAGCTGCCGATCCTCTTGCTGGACGAGCCGACAGCTTCGCTCGATGCCGTCAATCGCGCCGTGGTGGTCGATCTGATCGATGAGAAGAAGCGCGCCGGTGTCGCCATGCTGGCGATCGTCCACGATGACGAGATCCGCGCTGCCATCGCCGACCGGGTCGTTGACGTGACCACGTTCGCCGCGTCGGCTTAAGAAGAGAGAGACATGATTTCCACCGGGTCTGAAATCGCCATCGGCAACGCCAGGATCGTTCTGGCCGAGCGCGTGATCGAGCGTGGCTGGATCGCCGTCGCCGATGGCCGCATCGCCGGATTCGGCGAGGGCAAGGCGCCCGCCGGCAGTGCGGACGCCGGCGGCGACCTGCTCATGCCCGGCCTGATCGAACTGCATACCGACCATCTCGAAGCCCATTATGTGCCTCGGCCAAAAGTGTTCTGGGATCCGATCGCCGCGGTGGTTTCCTATGACGGACAACTGGCGACCTCGGGGATCACCACGGTACTGGACTCGCTGCGGGTCTGGCGCGAGGACGGGGCGGAGGAAGTCGACGGCGGGGCAGGCCTGCTGGCCGCGGCGATCGCGTCGGCCCGCGATTCCGGCCTGTTGCGATCCGATCATTTCCTGCATCTGCGCTGCGAAATCCCGATGCCTGACGTGGTCGAGGAGGCCAAGGAACTCATCGGGCGTCCGGACGTGCGGCTGATGTCGCTGATGGACCACACCCCGGGCCAGCGCCAGTTTCGCGACGAGGGCAAGCTGCGCACCTACTATCGCGGCAAGGGCGCCGGCAAGACCGACGCCGAGCTGGACATTCTCTTCGAGCGGCGCTTTGCCTATCAGAAGGCCTTCGCGGCGAACAACTTGCGCGCGATTGTGGCGCTCGCCCGTGCGCACGAGATCCCGCTCGCCAGTCACGACGACACCACCGAGGAGAACGTCAGCGAGGCCATCCTCAATGCCGTCGCGGTGGCCGAGTTTCCGACCACCATGGAAGCCGCGCGAGCGCTGCACCGGGCCGGCATCAGCATCCTGATGGGCGCGCCCAACGTGGTGCGTGGCGGCTCGCATTCCGGCAACATCGCCGCGGTCGATCTCGCCGAGGCGGGATTTTTGGACATCCTGTCGTCCGATTACATTCCTTCCAGCCTGTTGATGGCGGCGCTGCAACTGCCGCGGCGCGTACCGGCCATTGATCTCGCCTCCGCCATCCGCACGGTCACCAAGCGCCCGGCTGAAGCGGTCGGTCTTGGCGACCGCGGCGAGATCGCCGTCGGCAAGCGTGCCGATCTGATCCAGGTGCATGTCGCCCGCGATGTTCCGGTGGTTCGTTGCGTATGGCGCGAAGGACGGCGCGTGGCATGACGGAACTGCCTGCCATCGCGGGTGAGCGGCCAGCCGCGATCGGGACCGGCCGGTTGATCCTCGTGGTCGGTCCGAGCGGTGCCGGCAAGGACACCCTGATCGATCTCGCTCGCGCGGCCTGCGCCGGTGATGGCGGCATCGTCTTTCCGCGCCGCGTGGTGACCCGCGCCGCCTCGCGCTTCGAGGACAACGAACAGGTCAGCGCTGAAAGTTTTCGGCAGGCGTGCGCGCGCGGCGATTTTGCCGTCCACTGGGAGGCCCATGGCCATGGCTATGCGCTGCCCCGCGTCATCGACGACGAACTTGTCGCCGGCCGCACCGTGGTAGCCAACGTCTCACGCACCGTGGTCGCGGAGCTGCGCCGCGCCTATGCCGATGTCAGGGTTGTCCTGGTCACCGCGCCTGCTGACATTCTCGCCGCGCGCCTGGCCGCGCGGGACCGCAGCAGCGACGGGGAGATCGCCTATCGGCTGGGCCGCGAGATCGACGCGGCAGCGGCCGACGTCACCATCCACAATATCGGCAATCCCGGGGATCACGCGGGCGAGTTGATGCGGGTCATCAGGAGAGCGTGACGCGGCGCGGCGAGCAGGCCGAGGCGGTCGGGAGCACGCCATGACAATCATTTCAACTATCGAGCGGCTTGAGGCAATCAATGGCCGGCCGAATGAGGCTTCCACCGTCAAGGTCGCCGACCGCATCACGCCGTATTGCAGGCCGGGTCTAAGCTTCAGCTCCCGCAAATTGACGGGCAGCCGGCTGCTTCGCCAGGCCGCATCGCTAACCACGACTTAACCACCCACAGATCTCCCCATTTCCGCCGTGTTCCGGATGCGATATCTTCATATCCTGATGCGGAGGTGGGCCGCGTCGGGTTTTGGAGTTCGCCGGTCGCCTTTCACTGGGCGCGCAGGCGATATAGGGGTATTCGGGGGCGGATGGGGATTCGGCAGGCAAATCTGTTTGTGCTGAAGGTACGGGGTGTTGCCGCGGTGGCGGCCTGCCTGTTGTTGGCCAATTGCGCTTCCTCCGGCAAGTTTGCGGGCCGGGTCGATCCCAAATATGGCGTGTCCACCAGTCCGAGGGTGGTTGCCTTCGGCGATCCCGTGCCGAAGGGTGGTGGCACCTATCGCATTGGCAAGCCCTATACCGTGGCCGGCCGCGTTTATGTGCCGGAAGAGGACGTCAATTATCGCGCCGAGGGTCTTGCCTCCTGGTACGGCGACGATTTTCACGGCCGGCAGACCGCCAATGGCGAAGTGTTCGACATGGGGTCGCTGACGGCTGCCCATCCGACCCTGCCGATGCCGTGCTATGCCCGTGTCACCAATCTCGGCAATGGCAAATCGCTGATCGTCCGCGTCAATGATCGCGGGCCTTACCACGGCAACCGCTTGATCGACGTCTCCAACCGGGCAGCCGAGTTGCTCGATTTCAAGGGCAATGGCGTTGCCCGGGTGCGGGTGGAATATGTCGGGCCGGCACCGCTGGAGGGTTCCGACGATCGCCTGCTGGTGGCGACCTTGCGTACCGGGGAACCGGCGCCGCCGCCCTCGCTGCTCAGGGTGGCTTCCGCCCGTGCGTTCGTTCCGCAAATACCCGGCCGTGCCATCCACGGCGAGGTACCGATGCCGCAGGGCCGGCCCTATGAGCTCGGCAACAGCTCGGCCGACATGGCCTCGATCAACGCCACCTCTGAAATGTCTTCGTCCAGCCGCGCCCGTTCACGCGGCCGCGAGCTCGAAAACCAGCGCGCCGTGTCCTATGACGATGACGGGCAATATATCCCGGCCGACTCCCGTGGACCGAGCGAATTGCTGGCCGGACGCGGGCTCTACTGAGCAGCTAGCTGCGCTTTTTTCTTCCCCCAAACGGATGGTTTCGCCGTGCGGCGGCAGGGCCTTGGGCAGCGGACCATCGTCCTCATCAAGCACAAGGCTTTCGATCTCGTCGGAGGCAATATTGCGCGAAGACAGCATCGCTTTTCCGCCTTGATTCGGGGATTTTGTGGAAGCGATCGACAACCCCTGGAGATAGCGGGCCGCGATCTCGCCTGCGGCGCGACAACCCCAAATGCCGTGTTGTTCGCGACAGCTGCAATTGTTAGAACGCCGCCCTCCGGGGAACACCAATGGCAGCCCAATTGACCGCGTCCCGCACCTTGAAATCTGCGACCGCAAGCGTGTGGCGCCGGCTGATCGCGGCCGTGCTCGTTCTCGCCATCGGCGGGGCGGGCGCGGTGTTCGCCGCCGGCAACAGCATGCAGGGCACCAAGAAGGAGGAGGGCGGTTTCGAGGGCGATGCGCCGACCGCGATCCTGATCGAAGCCACCAGCGGCAGCGTGCTATTCGAGAAGAACGCCGACGAGCTGCGCGCGCCATCCAGCATGATGAAGCTGATGACGGCCGAGGTGGTGTTCCACGCCATCCAAAAAGGCGACGTCAAGCTAACCGATGAATATCACGTCAGCGAAAATGCCTGGCGCCGCGGCGGCGCGCCTTCGGGCACCTCGACCATGTTCGCGGCCATTCACAGCAAGATCTCGGTCGACGATCTCCTGCATGGCGCCATCATCCCGAGCGGCAATGATGCCTGCATCGTGCTGGCGGAGGGTATCGCCGGCAGCGAGCACGCCTTCGCCGAGATGATGACAGCGCGCGCGCGCGAGCTCGGCCTTTCAAAATCGACCTTCGCCAATTCCAACGGCCTGCCCGATCCCGGCAACAAGATGACGGTACGTGAACTGGCGGCGCTGGCGCGCCACGTCATCCTGACCTATCCCGAATTCTACCAACTGTTCGGCGAGCGCGAATTCACCTGGAATAAGATCCGCCAGCAGAACCGCAATCCGCTGCTTGCCTCGCTCGAGGGCGCCGACGGCCTGAAGACCGGATATACCAAGGAAGGCGGCTACGGCATGGTCGGCTCCGCCGTGCAGAACGGGACCCGGCTGATCGTGGTCGTCAACGGCCTGGAGGATTCCGAGGACCGCGCCTCGGAAGCCAAGAAAATGCTGGAATGGGGATTTCGCAATTTCGAAGCGCGAACCCTGTTCGCAGCCGGGCAGCCGGTCGGCTATGCCAGGACCTTCGGCGGCGATAGCCGCTCGATCAAGCTCGACAGCCCCGAACCGATCAAGGTCATGGTGCCGAAGAATGGTAGCGAAAAATTGCTCGCTCGCATCGTCTATGACGGGCCGGTGCGCGCCCCGATCGAGGCCGGCCAAAAGATCGGCGTCATCCGGGTCTGGCGTGGCGAGAACCTCGCCATGGAGGCGCCGCTCTACGCGGCGGAAGCGGTGGGCGTGGGATCGACGATGCGCCGCGCGATCGATGGCGTGAGCGAGCTCGTAATCGGAATATTTCGCCTCGGCGCTGAGAAACTCTGACCATGGCGGAGGCAGCGGTCAAACGGACTCCCGGGCGTGGGCGATTCATCTCCTTTGAAGGCGGCGAGGGGGCCGGCAAATCCACCCAGATCAAAATGCTGGCGGAGCACTTCGACGCCGTTCGATTGCGCACCATCGTGACGCGCGAGCCTGGCGGGACGCCAGGTGGAGAAATCATCGGACATCTCGTGCGATCGGGCATCGGCAGGCTGCTGGGAGCGGAGGCGGAAGCGCTGTTGCTCGCCGCGGCGCGCGACGAACACGCACGCGCCGTCATCACCCCGGCGCTCAATCAGGGGACATGGGTGTTATGCACTGGTTTTGCGGATGCGGCGCGGGCCTGCCAGGGCCGGCTGGGCAAGGTCGCGCCGGCGGTTCTCAATGCCATGGAGCGGGTCACGACAGGCGATCTCAAGCCCGATCTGACCATCATCCTCGATGTCCCCGCGGAGGTCGGTCTGCAACGTGCGGCCGGCAAGCGCTGCCCCGGCGCGGGTGAAACAAGCATGGGGGCTGAGGACGTCCAATTTCATCGGGAAGTGCGCGAGGCCTACCGGCAGATCGCGGCCAGCGAGCCGGAGCGCTGCGTGTTGATCGACGCCTGTGCCGACGCCAACATCGTCGCCGCCGACATCTGGGCTGTCCTGCGCGACCGTTTCTTCGCAGGCAGCACCAGTAATCTGGCTCATTCCGCATGAGTGCCCGTCAGGTCGAGCCGCAAAACTCCGCCGGTCATCCGCGCCAGACCACGGCGCTGTTCGGCCATCGCGACGCCGAGACGGCCTTGCTCAATGCCTACCGCAGCGGACGTATCCCCCATGCCTGGCTGATCGGGGGCGCGCAAGGCATCGGCAAGGCCACGCTGGCCTATCGCATGGCCCGGTTCGTGCTCGCTCATCGCGATCCCGGCGCCCCCGACGTGCAACATGCCGAAGGGCTCTTCGTCGATCCCCAAGAGCCGGTGGCGCGTCAGGTCGCGGCGGGATCGCACGGCAGCCTGCTGACGCTGGAACGCAGCCTCAACGACAAGGGCGTGATGCGCAGCGTGATCACCGTCGACGAGACCCGGGAGACGATCGCGTTTTTCGGCTCGACCGCCGCGGTCGAGGGCTGGCGGGTCTGCATCGTCGATACCGTCGACGAGCTCAATCCCAACGCAGCCAATGCGCTGCTCAAGATTCTGGAGGAGCCGCCGCAGCAATCGCTGTTCCTGCTGGTCAGTCACGCTCCGGCGCGGGTATTGCCGACGATCCTGTCGCGCTGCCGAAAATTGTCGCTACGGCCGCTCGTCACGGCCGACGTCATCGCCGCCACCGCGGCCGCTGCGGCGATCGCAGCCGAAGATCCCGCTTTGGCGCAGGCGGCGGAAGCGGCGGAGGGCAGCGTCTCCCGCGCGCTGACGCTGCTCGGCGGCGACGCCCTGAAGCTTCATCAGCGCACCCAGGCGCTGCTAGAGACCCTGCCGCTGGTCGATCCCCGCGAACTGCATGCACTCGGCGATGCGCTCGGCGGCAGCGACCGGGCGGCGCTGGCGGCCTTCATCGACAGCGTCGATCGCTGGATGAGCGAGCGGCTGCGGGCCGACGACGCCCATGCCAACGCCAACCTGCCCCGCCTTGCACGGCTGGCGGAGGTGTGGGAAAAGATAAACCGCGCCGCGCGCGACACCGAATCCTACAATCTTGAACGCAAGCCGCTGGTGTTTTCGGTATTCGGGCTGCTTGCGGAAGCGGTGCGCTGAGCGCTTGGCGGGCCGTCATCCCAACGATCTTATGAGAGCAGTCAAGGACATCTGTGGTGGCAGCCGCCAGGAAGAAATCCGCCGGGAAATCCCAAGCGAAGAAGGCCCGCAAGCCACGACGCGCGGCCAAGGCTGCCGCGTCGAAAACACGCGTCCGGAAAACCAAGCCTTCGGTAAAAAAAGCCAAGAAAGCCAAGAAGGCCGCCACCAAGCTGGCTAAGAAAAAGCGCGGCAAGAAATCATCGGCGAAATCGCCGAAGAAAGCCGCAACGAAGAAGGTCGCGAGGCGCGCCACGTCGAAGCGGTCTGGCTCGGCGCCACCGGCCGGCCACGCGCGAGAGGGCGCCGGGCGCCAGCAGCCCGCTCCGGCGGCAGCCGCTACGCTCGCGCATTCGCCGGCCGCGGCGGCGCGAGAAACGTACTATATCACGACCGCAATTGCCTACCCCAATGGCGTGCCACATATCGGCCACGCCTATGAAGCGATCGCCACCGATGCGCTGGCGCGCTTCCAGCGGCTCGACGGCAAGGATGTGTTCTTTCTCACCGGAACTGACGAGCATGGCCTGAAGATGATGCAGACGGCCGAAGCCGAAAAGCTGCCGACGCTGGAGGTGGCGACGCGCAATGCGCTGCGGTTCAAGGAGATGGACCATCGCCTCAATGTCTCGTTCGACCGTTTCATCCGCACCACCGAAGAGCAGCATCACCGGTCCAGCCAGGAAATCTGGCGCCGGATGGCCGACAATGGCGACATCTACCTCGACAGCTATGCCGGCTGGTATTCGGTGCGCGACGAAGCCTATTACGCCGAAGATGAAACAGTGGTCGGTGACGACGGGGTGCGGCTCGGACCGCAGGGCACCGCGGTCGAATGGGTCGAGGAGAACAGCTATTTCTTCCGCTTGTCGGCCTATCAGGACAAATTGCTCGCGCTCTACGCAGCCGAGCCCAATTTCATCGGGCCCGACTCGCGCAGGAACGAGGTCATCAGTTTTGTGCGGGGCGGATTGAGAGACCTGTCGATCTCGCGAACGACCTTCGACTGGGGCGTACGGGTTCCCGGCGATCCCGAGCACGTCATGTATGTGTGGGTCGACGCGCTCACCAACTACATCACCGGTGTCGGCTTTCCCGATGAGAGTGACCCGAACTGGCGCTATTGGCCGGCCGATGTCCATATCATCGGCAAGGATATCATCCGTTTCCACGCGGTGTACTGGCCGGCCTTCCTGATGTCGGCCGGCCTCCCGCTGCAGAAACGGGTCTATGCCCACGGATTCCTGTTCAGCCGTGGTGAAAAGATGTCGAAGTCGGTCGGCAACGTCGTCGATCCCTTCCATCTCGCCGATCAGTACGGCGTCGATCAGGTGCGCTACTTCTTCCTGCGCGAAGTGCCGTTCGGGCAGGACGGCAACTACAATCACGAGGCGATCGTGGCGCGCATCAATGCCGACCTCGCCAACGATCTCGGCAACCTGGCGCAACGCTCGCTGTCGATGGTTGCAAAGCAGCTTGACGGCGTGCTGCCCGAGCCCGGCGCCTTCAGTGACAGTGACAGAGCGATCCTGGCCGAGGCCGACGCCATGATCGGAGCGGCACGAACCGCGATGGCGGCGCAGCAGATCCACCACTGGCTCAACGCGGTATGGTCCGTAGTGGCGGAAGCCAACCGCTATTTTGCCGGCGAAGCGCCATGGGCGCTGGCCAAGACCGATCCGGCGCGGCAACGCACGGTGCTTTACGTGACGGCCGAAGTGGTGCGCCAGATCGCCATCCTGACCCAGCCGGTGATGCCCGATGCTGCGTCCAGGCTGTTGGACAGCCTCGGCATCCCCGCGGATAAGCGCGATTTCGCGGCGCTGGGCGGCGCGGTGCGAATTGCGCCGGGAACGTTATTGCCGGCGCCGAGCGGAATTTTCCCACGCTATGTCGAACCCTCGGCGGCCTGAGCGGATTAACCGATGCTCGTCGACAGCCACTGCCATCTGGATTTTCCCGACTTTGCCGACGATCTCGACGGCATCGTGGCGCGGGCCAGGGCCGCTGATGTCGGACGCATGCTCACCATCTCGACGCGGGTGCGGCGGCTGGGCGGGCTGCTGGCGATCGCGGAACGATTTCCCGAGGTCTATTGTTCGGTCGGTACCCACCCCCATCATGCCCTGGAGGAAGACGGCATCGCCGCGGAAGAGCTGATCGAACTGGCGCGCCATCCCAAGGTGGTGGCGCTGGGCGAAGCGGGGCTGGACAATTTCTACGATAACGGCTCCCCCGAAGCTCAGGAGCGCGGCTTTCGTGCCCATATCGGGGCGGCTCGCGCCACCGGTCTGCCGCTCGTGATTCACACAAGGCAAGCTGATGACGACTGCGGCCGTATCCTCGAACAGGAAATGGCCAAAGGACCCTTTCGCGCCGTGCTGCATTGCTACACCGGCGGGCGGGAGCTGGCGATGAAAGCAATCTCATTGGGTCTTTCGATTTCATTCACGGGAATCCTGACCTTCAAGAAGTCGCAAACCTTGCGCGATCTCGCGGCGGAACTGCCCGAAGATCGCATCATGGTGGAAACCGACGCGCCGTATCTGGCGCCGGGCAAGTTTCGCGGCAAGCGCAACGAGCCGTCCTACGTGGTTGAAATCGCGAAAGTGCTGGCGGAGACGCGGGGCGTATCGCTGGAGGAGATGTCGCGGCAGACCACGGCGAATTTCTTCCGCCTGTTCAGCAAAGTGCCCGCGCCGGATGTCACGGCATGACGCTGAGCCTGACCATTCTCGGCTGCGGGTCCTCCGCCGGCGTCCCGCGTCCGGCGCTGGGCTGGGGCGCCTGCGATCCCAACAATCCGAAGAACCGCCGCCGCCGCTGTTCGCTTTTGGCCGAGCAGACGTCCGAGCGCGGCACCACGCGGGTCGTGATCGATACTTCGCCGGATCTGCGCGAGCAGCTGATCGACGCTGACGTCGACCACATCGACGCGGTATTCCTGACCCACGAGCACGCCGATCAGACCCATGGCATCGACGATCTCCGCTCCGTCGTCATGCACCAGCGCCGGCGCATTCCTGTCTATCTCAACCAATCCACCGCCGCTCATATCCTGCTGCGCTTTTCATATTGTTTCGTCGCCCCTGATGGCAGCGACTATCCGCCGATCCTCGACCATCGCGCGATCGAGGGAGGGGAAAGCCGCGCCATCGAAGGCCCGGGCGGCCCGCTTTCGCTCTCCGCCTTTACGTTGCGACATGGCAACATTCCGGCCTTGGGCTTTCGCATTGCGGACGCCGCCTATACGCCCGATGTCAGCGACATCCCGCCCGAGAGCTGGCCTTACCTCGAACATCTCGACCTCTGGATCCTCGACGCCTTGCGCTACACTGGTCACCCCAGCCACTTCAGCGTCAACGACGCGTTGGCCTGGATCGACCGCTTCAAGCCGCGCCGCGCCATCCTCACCAACCTGCATTCGGATCTGGATTACGAGGTATTGCGCCAGAGCCTGCCGGCGAACGTGGTGCCGGCCTATGACCGGATGCGGCTGACGCTGGGTTAGGCGCTGCCACGGCGTGGCTTCACTTCTCCCGCTTGCGTCGGGCTTGATCTATCGCAATAATCCGGTGCCCATTGTCGGCAATCCTGAACAGGATCGATACTTCAGGCATCATGACCGAAATCACGCGTTTTGTGGCGTTGGCTTTTGATCTGATCGACGGCAGCCTGGTTGCCGGCGCACCTGTTGACTGCGCCACTCCGGCGGATGCGATCCAGATCGCGCGCGGGGAGTGGCAGACCTTCGGCCATTCCGGCGCCGTCGCCTTCAGCCGCACCAGTGATTTTCAAACGGGCAAGTTCAACTACAAGCACGTGCTGCGCCGCTTTGGCCAGGTTCCGGACGAATACCGCAACCACGACGAATAAAAAGCGTCGTCAGCCGCTGAGGGGAAGAGAGGCAGCGGCCACGTCGGCGCGGCTGCGATCCGGGGTCAGTCCGAGCCGCGGTGTCGCCCGCTTGCGGCGGCGGCATCGACAAAGCCGCGGATGCGCTTCAGCGTCACGGCATCAGGCTGCAGCACCGCGGCCATGTGATCGCCGGAACTTGACAGGAACGGCAGCGTCTCGGCGGCGGCGAAAGCCTGTACCGTGTCATGAAGCCCATCCTCCCGCCCGCACCACATCATCACCGGAAAGTCATGCATGCGCAAAGCGACCCCGGAGCCCTGTAACTCATCGAACGCGGCGAAGCAGGCCCGCAGTCCGGGCTCCGACTCCGGCGTCACCCCGTTGACCAGTGCCGGCGCAGCAACCATGGCAAACATCATGAACTTGTCGAACGAGAGAGGTCCGCGGGGGCCCGGCGGAAGTCCGCCGATCGGATCCCAGCCTCCCAGGATCAGCGATGACAGGCGCCGGAGATGATACTTGGCCACCCCGACCGAGATCCAGGCACCCATCGAATAGCCGATCAGATGAACATGGTCGTAGCCGAGATCATCGATCACGGCGACGATGTCGCCGGCGCGTTGTTCCTGACCGTAGTGGCCGGGGTCGGAGGGCTTGTCGCTGAGGCCGTGGCCGAGCGAGTCGATGCAGGCAACGCAAAATCGGTCGCTCAGGGCATCGACGAGCCCGCTCTGCTTCCAGCTCGCCCCATCCAGCAACAGCCCGTGCTGCAGCACGACCAGCGGGCCCGCACCCTCCACCGTATAATGGATGCGCTGGCCGCGATGGGAGGAAAAAGGCATCTTCGGCTTTGCTGCAGCGATGCCCGCTCAGGCTGAGATCGCTTTCGCTGAATCGAGCTGGCTGCGCAGGATGAACTTCTGAATCTTTCCGGTCGAGGTCTTCGGGATGGGACCGAACACCACGGCCTTCGGGGTCTTGAAGCCCGACATGTGGCTGCGGCAGAAGGCGATGATCTCAGCTTCGGTGGCGTGCGCGTTGTCCTTCAATTCGATGAAGGCGCAGGGCACTTCGCCCCATTTTCCGTCCGGCTTTGCCACCACCGCCGCGAACAGCACCGCCGGGTGTTTGAAGAGCACGTCCTCGACCTCGACGGAGGAGATATTCTCGCCGCCGGATATGATGATGTCCTTGGAGCGATCCTTGATGATGACATAGCCGTGGGAATCGAGGACACCGAGATCGCCGGTGTGGAACCAGCCTCCGGCAAAGGCTTCCATGGTGGCTTTCTCGTTCTTGAGATAGCCCTTCATGACGATGTTGCCGCGAAACATCACCTCGCCGATGGTCTCACCATCGCGCGGGACTTCGGTCATGGTGTCGGGATCGAGCACGCTGACGGCTTCCTGCAGCGGGTAGGGGACACCCTGCCGGCGTTTCAGCTGCGCCCGCTGGTCGGCCGGCAGCTGGTCCCAGCCCGGCTGCTCGGCACAGACCGACGCCGGGCCATAGACCTCGGTCAGGCCGTAGACATGGGTCAGCTTGATGCCAATGCTTTCGGCGCCTTCCAGCACGGCAACCGGCGGCGCGGCGCCCGCGATCAGGCCGACGACCGGCTTGGTGGCTTTGCCCTTCGGGGCATCCGGCGCGTTGATCAGCACGTTGTAGACGATCGGCGCCCCGCTCATGTGGGTGACGCCGTGCGCCTTGATCAGTTCGAAGATCTTCGAAGGCTCGACCTTGCGCAGGCAGATATTGATGCCCGCCGCCGCCGCCACGGTCCAGGGAAAGCACCAGCCGTTGCAGTGGAACATCGGCAGCGTCCAGAGATAGATCGGATGCTGGCCGAGATTGGCGGCCAGGATGTTGCTGACGGCGTTGAGGTAGGCGCCGCGATGATGGGTCACGACCCCCTTCGGATTGCCCGTGGTCCCAGAGGTATAACCGAGCGCGATGGCATCCCATTCGTCTTCCGGCAGCCGCGCGGTAAAGCCTGGATCGCCCTCGGCTACCGCCGCTTCATATTCGATCTCGCCGATCCGCTTTCCGCCTGGGAAAGCCGCATCGTCGACGTCGATGACCAGGGGTTTGGGCCCCCTCATCAGCGCCAGCGCCTGGGTAATCACGCCGGAAAATTCCGGATCGACCAGGATGATTTTGGCGCCGCCATGGTCCAGCTGGAAGGCGATGGAGGGAGCATCCAGCCTGATGTTGAGCGCGTTGAGCACCGCGCCCGCCATCGGAACCGAAAAATGCACCTCGTTCATCGCCGGGACGTTCGGCAACATCGCCGCGACCGTATCGCCGCGCCCTATACCGCGACCCGCAAGATACGAGGCAAAACGCCGGCAGCGCGCAAAGGTCTCGGACCAGGTGAAGCTGCGGCTCTCGTAGATGGTGCTGACATGATCGGGATAGATGGCGGCGCTGCGGGCCAGGAAACTCAGCGGCGTCAGGGCGACGTAATTGGCTTCCGTCTTGTCCAATCCAATATCGTACTGATTTGGCTTCCCACTCATCGGCCACTCCTTCTCTCTGTCGCCTACAGGAATCCGATCGATATCCAGGGAAAAACCGCCACCACGATCAGACCTATCAGCAGGGCCAAGAGGTAACCCCAGATCGGCCTGATCCCCTCGGCAGGATCGACGCGCCCGATCGCGCAGGCGGCATAGTAGCCTACTCCGAACGGCGGCGCGAACAATCCAATGCCCATGGCGAGGATAATGATCATGGCATAGTGCACCTCGTGCACACCGACCGCGCGTGCGATCGGAAACAACAGCGGCCCGAACAGCACGATCGCCGGAATGCCCTCGAGCACGCTGCCCAGGACCATGAAGGCCAGGATCGATACCGCGATGAAGGCGGCAGAGCCGCCGGGCAGGCCGGTCATGGCGGCCGCAAGGGCCCGGGAAAAGCCGGACTGGGTCAATCCCCAGGCCATGCCGGTGGCAGCGCCGATGATCAACAGGATCGCGCCCGACAGCGATGCCGTCTCTACCAACATCGGCCCCAGCCGCCGCCAGTCGAAGCGGCGATAGACCAGGAGCCCGACGACCAAGGCGTAGACGATCCCGATGGTGGACACTTCGGTCGCGGTCGCAACGCCTTCGACCACGGCGGCGCGGATCACGAACGGCAGCGCCAGCGCGGGCAGCGCGATCATGAAAGAGCTGGCGACTTCGCCGCCGCTGGCACGCTTCACATGACGCAGATCCTCGCCGCGATAGCGCCACCACACCAGCGCCGACAGCGTGATGGCGAGCACCACGCCGGGCAAAAGGCCGCCGGTAAACAGTGCGGATATCGAAACGCCCGTCACCGAGCCGATCGTGATCAGCACCAGGCTTGGCGGAATGGTTTCGGTCTGGGCGCCGGTGGCCGCGAGCAGGGCGACGAGATCGCCAGGCCGGGCGCCGCGCGCCTTCATTTCCGGAAACAGCACCGGTGCCACCGCCGCCATATCTGCAGCCTTGGAGCCGGAAATGCCTGATACCAGATACATGGCACCGACCAGCACATAATGCAGGCCGCCCCTGATATGGCCAAGCAGGCTCGCCAGAAACGCCACCATGGCGCGCGCCATTCCGGTCATCTCGATCAAGAGGCCCAGGAATACGAACAGCGGCACCGACAGCAGGATCAGGTGGCTCATGCCCTCGTCCATGCGCCCGACCAGCACCATCAGCGGCGTCCGCGTCGTCAGCGCCAGATAGCCGAAGATCGCAAGTCCGAAGCCGAAGGCGATCGGCACGCCTGTAAACACGCAGAAACCAGCGACGCCGACGAAGAAGATGATCAGGTTGAGATTGCCGAGCGGACGCAGCCAGGACTGCGCCAACCAGAACAGGGCGATCACCAGCATCACCGAAAGCACCGCCGCCGCGACCAGCCTGAGATCGCCGGCCCGGGACAGCCTCAGCAAGGCAAACAGCGCCATCAGGACGACCCCGACCGGCAGCGCCGCGGCCCGCCAGATGTTGGGAATCTGCAGGGCCGGCGTGGTGATAAAACTTTCCTCATAGGCATATTGGTAGGCCGGCCAAGCGATCAGCAGCAGGAATGCCAGCGCCGCTGATGTCGCGACCAGGTCGAGCCAGGCGCGCGTCGCGGGGCGGGCGCTCCCGACAATCGCGGTCATGCGCATGTGCTCGGAGCGGCGAAAGGCCACCGCCGCACCCAGCATGGCCAGCCACAGGAACAGAATCGAGGCCAGTTCGTCCGACCAGATCAGCGGGCTACGCAGGCCATAGCGCGCGACCACGCCTGCAAACAGGATGACGACCTCGGCCACGACCAGCAAGGCCGCGGGGATTTCAACCAGCGCGCCCAGAAAACGCTCAAGCCTGTCCGCGAGCGATCGGTGAGGGGCCGTACGGGCCACCTCGCCGATTGCCGTTTGCATCATTTCGGCCTGAACCATGGCGAGCCCGTGCGCGGCCGCTTACGACAATTTGCCGACGGCTTTTTCCAGGGTCTCCCAGGCCTGATCGCCATATTTGCCCTTCCATTCCGAATAGAAGCCCGCCGCGCGCAGCTTGTCCCGGAATGGCGCGACCGCGGGCTGGTTGAAGACCAGCCCCTTGGCCGCGAGATCCTCGCGCACCGTGGCGTTAAGCTTTTCGGTGTCGCCACGCTCCAGCAAGGCGGCAGCATTGATGTTCTTGGCGACAATGGCGCGGACGTCCTCGGGCAACTTTTCCCAGGCCCGACGATTGGCCAGGAACCAGAAACCGTCCCACATGTGGTTGGTCAGCGAACAATACTTTTGCACCTCGTAGAGCTTTGCCGTCGAGATCAAGGCCAGCGGATTTTCCTGACCTTCGACGATCCGGGTCTGCAGCGCCGAATAGACTTCGCTGAAATTGATCGAGGCCGGCGAGGCGTCGAACGCCTTGAACATCGAGGTCCACAGCGGCGAAACCGGCACCCGGATCTTGAAGCCTTTATAGTCCTCCGGGCTGTTAATCGGCTTGGTTGATGACGTGGTCTGACGAAAACCGTTGTCCCAGATCCGGTCCATCACCACGAGATTGGACTTGGTGATTTCGCCGCGCACATAGGCGCCGAGTTCGCCATCCATGGCTTTCCAGACCGTGGCATAGTCCGGGAATGCGAAGCCGATGCCATTGATCGAGGCCGCCGGCACCAGGGTTGCCAGGATCAATCCCGACAGCGTGAAGAATTCGACGCCGCCGGAGCGAATCTGGCTCAGCATGTCGGTGTCCGAGCCAAGCTGGTTGTTCGGAAAAATCAGCAGCTCGACGCGGCCGCCGGTCTCGGACTTGATCGCTTCCGCCATCGCCTTAGCGCGGGCGTTCAACGGATGGCTGTCCGGCAGGTTGTTGGCAAATTTGTAGCTGAACTCGGCCGACTGCGCGCGCGCGATCCACGGCGCGCCGATGCCGCCCACAACCGCCGTCGCGGCCGAAGCCTTCAACAGCCCACGTCGCGAAAAGCTCATCAGGTTCTCTCCCTTTGGCGATGAATTGTTCTTGGCTCCGGCTATTCTATACGGACCCGCTGCCGCCGGGTCATCTGCGATCTCGCGGGCGCGTGGTGAGATTTGGCCGTCGGCAGTGTTCGCAGGCGCTGGCGACCGCGGCTATGAACCCGGCTATTTCGCGCTGATTTTAACTAAGTGTCTGATATCACATGGGATAAAATATTCCATAATATATCTTATGCGAATTATAGCGTCCTCCTCAGGGAGCTCATCCTTATTCTCCTTCTCCGCGCCCATCGCTTCTCGTTGGCCACGGCCCCGACGAACTCTCCACCAGGAAGGCCATTTTGCGAACGCCAGATGCTAAGACGACATGCGACCGCCGTTGTCCGCCCTGCGCTCCGACCCACGGGGCAAATTGCACTCATCGATTCCGATCGTTTTGTTTTGTCCAGAAGTTCTGCCAATTGGTGCGCCAGATTATTCGTGCAGACGGTATCTGAGGGCGCTACAATGATCTCTACAATGCTTTTCGCATCGCGAAAATATTCATAAACCGCGGTCATGTCCTCGATCCAGAATGGTTGCGTGCATGTTTGAATTCCTCAAATCGGTCATTGGCAAAGGCCAACCGGCTGGAATGCCTCCAACAGAGGCCGATGAGGTTACCGCCAAGGAAATCGTGGTTGACCTGAAACGGCTGGAGGCGATCAGCCCGGAACTCGCGGAGCGCACCGTCATCTACGTCTTGACCGGCGAAGGCACTTCGGTGCTGCTTCAGCTCGATCAACAGGCAAAAGCCGTCGAAGCTGCACTGGCCCATTACCGGCATCGCGGTGCGACGACTGCAACTCTGGCTGATGTGCAGACCGCGATCAAGGCCCGCAACAATCTCCTTGGGCGCGAATACGGACCCGAAGCAAGGTGGTTACGCCGTTATCTCGAGGTGCTCGCGCTGCCTTATAAAGGGTCCCGCTGGGGTGTGTTTTCCCATCTGGGACCGAGCCCACTATGGCTTCGGGGCTTCTTCGCTCAGGCAGAGCTTGGCTTGCAGGCCGGGCTGAAACGCGCAACCGATTTTAATACGGTCCTGAACTGGCGCGACCCGGACGACAGCGCGACGGTCTTCGCGCTAGACCTGTTGGTTATAGAGAAGACCAAAGGACATTTCTTTCGCAATCATGACATCGGATCAAAGTTTGATTTCAAGCACGGCTTCCTTGCGGAAAAACCAGCCGTCATGGCGGCTTTTGCAAAATATGATCGCCCGGCCCAGGCCACGGTCATTCATATTCTGAAGCAATTCGATTTGGTTAGGGACGAGTATTTCGACTTCATCTACCAGCAATACCAACTATCCTCCAGCAAGCCGGTTCGCGAGGCGGCCCAGAACGCGCTGCTGGTATCGCCGCCCGAGATGTTGGCTGCCGCCGTCACGCAGACGTTGGCGGACGGCAATCCAACCGCGCGAGCGCAGGCCGCGCAGATCCTGCCGCTCGTTATCGGCGAACGGGCGCGGCCGCTGCTCGAAAATCACCTCGCCAAGGAAACGTCGAAGACGGTTCGCAAGGTCATCGAACTCGGGCTGGGTTCGGCTGTTGTCGGCGACGGTGCGGGCGACAAGACCGCACGCACCTTGAACGACGATGGCCCCGACGGCTACCTTGCCGCCGACGGCACGGAGGTGCTGTCGCCATCGCCGGCGGCCGTACCGGGACCGACGCCGCTGCCCGACAGCGTCAAAGCCGGGTATTGCAATCTGCTCGACAAGGCCCATGCCCAGCTGGTCAAGAATTTCGAATTACAAAAGGCGCGCTTTGAAAAAGCCACGGCCGAGCAACGCACGAACTGGTGGAAATCGGGCGCACCACAGCCGCCCAAGCCATTCGATCACGCCGTCGCCGACCGTTACTGCGCGCTGCTGGCCTCGGACCATCCCATCGATGAGGCCGCGGTTGCCAAAATTGGCGATATCACTCCCTTCGCTCCCTATGGTGCAGGAGCTGCGGCTAATCCACCATTCAACAATCCGGCGATGACGTTGTGGCATCTCTGCCGCGCGCGTACCATCGGAGCTGTCCGGGCAAAGCAACCGAACTGGCTTATCGGAGCGCTGCCGTATGGCTCCTGGGCCATCCCCGCGGCCATGCATGCGCGTCTGACCAATGGTCTCGACCTGCGCAGCCTGACGACATTAATGCAGCCGATGCTTGAACCGAAAGAACTGGCAATCCAAGCGCTGAACCGTGGCGTATCCGAAGATCTGTCCCCGGTGGTGATCTGGCCGTATCTCGCAGAGCACTTCGATGTGCTGGACCAGGCGCTCGGGCAGGTGGCGGCGACCGATTTTCGCGAACCGCCGATCTTGAACGCCTTGCACCGGCTCAGCCTGTTTCCCAAATTGCCGGCGCGCTATTTCAACACCGTGTTGAGCTATGCGCTGTCGTCCAAGAAAACCCTCAACAAGCCGGCGCGCGCGCTGTTGCTCGACATTGGTGGGATCGAACAGCGATTGCTGCCCTTTCTTTCCGATAGCAAGCAGGAGGTCCGCTCGGGCGTCGCCGAGATGCTCGGGGCCATCGGGGCCGAAAGCACCATCGAACCGCTCAAGCAGGCGCTGGGCAAGGAGAAGTCCGAGCTGGTGCGGGCCGCCCTGCTCGGCGCATTGCGCCGGCTTCATGTCGATATCGCAGGCTACGTCTCGCCGGAGACCCTGATCAAGGAAGCCACGGCTGGCCTGAAGGGCAAGAAGGCGAAAGATATCGGCTGGTTGCCGCTCGATAGCCTCCCTGCCCTGTGCTGGGCAAGCGGCGGGACGGTGCCATCGGACGTTCCACGCTGGTGGATCGCGCTTGCCGGAAAGCTGGCACAGCCGGGAGGCAACACGCTGTTCTCGCTCTGGCTCGATCAGCTCACGCCGGAAAGTGCCGACGCCCTCGGTCGTCACATCCTCGGCAGTTTCCTGCGTTATGATGCGACACGCTGTTCCGACGAGGAAGCCAACGCTCATGCCAAGGCCCATGCCCAGCAGCGCTACCAGCAGTACCAGGACTATGCCAAGCGCTGGCCGAACAGCGAATATTTCCGCTCCTACACCTACGAAAAAGTGTTCGCCGAACTGCGCGCAGCCCGGATCGCGGTTTATCCAAACAATGCCCATGCCGACCGCGGGATCCTCGGACTGGCAACGCGCGCGGATGGCACCTTGGCGGTCCAGATGGTCCGCAGCTATCTGCGCGATCATTATACCCGTACCGCGCAGGTCAAGGCGCTCACGGAATATCTGAGCGGCCATCCATCGCCGGCCGCGCTGCAGCTGCTGCTGTCGATCGCCCGCCGCCATCGCACCAAGTCGGTCCAGGAGCTGGCGCAGGCGCTGGTCGAGCGTCTCGCCGATGAACGAGGCTGGACCACCGACGAACTGGCCGATCGCACCACCCCGACCGCCGGGCTCGATGAGCGTGGTATTCTCGACCTCGAAATCGGCAGCCGCCTCTACCAGGCCAAGCTCGACGCGGAGGACGGGCTCACGCTGTACAATCCCGACGGCAAGGTGGTGAAAAGCCTGCCGCAGGTCAACGCAGGGCCCGACAAGCAGAGTGCAACGGAAGCCAAAAAAACTCTCTCCAACGCCAGGAAGGAATTGAAACAGGTTCGCGAATTCCAGGCCAAGCGGCTCTACGAGGCGCTGTGCATCGGCCGATGCTGGCAGCCTGCGGAATGGCGACGCTTTTTGCTGGAGCACCCGATCGTTGGACGGCTGGTGCAGCGTCTGGTGTGGCTCGGTTTGGACGCCAAGGGCGAAATCGTCGGCTCGTTCCGGCCGCTGGAAGATCTGTCCCTTACGGACAGCCGTGACAACGCCATCGATCTCGCCGCTTTCGCCAGCGTCCGGCTGGCGCACCGTTCCCTCTTCACCGCCGAACAAAGCGCCGCCTGGAAAGAACATCTCGCCGATTACAAGATCGATCCGGTGTTCAACCAGCTGGACCGGCCGATTTTGGCAGGCGCGACGGGAGCTTCGATCGACGATCGCACCGGCTACATCATCGAAGCATTCAAGCTCCGCGGCGCGGCACAAAAGCTGGGCTATGAGCGCGCCCAGGCCGAGGATGGCGCCTGGTTTACGCAATACATCAAACCCTTCTCAGGCATCGGGATCAGCGCCGCGATCGAGTTCACGGGATCGCCGTTGCCGGAAGAAAATCGTGCGGTGGCCCTGATCGAGGCGAAATTCGTGCGCGCGCGCAAGGGCCAGCGGTCGGCCTACGGCTCGCAGATTCCATTGAACGAGGTGCCCTCGGTGCTGCTCAGCGAAGTCTGGAATGACCTTCACCAGATTGCGGCCGCTGGCAGCGGATTTGTCGCCGATTGGCGCAGCCACGTGGCCTACTGATGGAACAACGCCATGCGCTGCAACTGCGTCCCAGCGCCGAAACCCGATTCGCCGACGAACTCGCGGCGCTGAAGGCTGCCGACCAAGGGAAACGACCGGCGGGATGGGCGCTCTCCGCAACAGCGGTCCGCAGCTTCATCCTCGGCGATGGCAAGCTTTCGGTCAGCCGCAAGTTCTATGGCGACGATGCGCTGGTCGAGCGGGCTTTGGTCGCCTTGATGAGCGAGCAGGGTCTGATGCTGGTGGGCGAGCCCGGCACAGCGAAATCGATGCTGTCGGAATTGCTGGCGGCGGCGATCAGCGGCTCGTCGATGCTCATGGTGCAGGGATCGACAGGGGTCACCGAGGACCATGTCCGCTATGGCTGGAATTATGCCCTGCTGATCGCCGAGGGGCCGACCCCGCGCGCGCTGGTGCCCTCCCCGCTGATGGAGGCGATGCGTCTGGGCCGCATCGTGCGCGTTGAGGAACTGACGCGATGCCCGCCGGAGATCCAGGACGTCCTGATTTCGGTGCTGTCGGAAAAGGTGATGACAGTTCCCGAACTCGGCGAGAGCGCCAGCGTCTACGCCGCGCCGGGTTTCTCGGTGATCGGCACGGCCAATCTCCGCGACCGCGGCGTCCATGAGATGTCGGGCGCGCTCAAGCGCCGTTTCAACTTTGAAACCGTGATGCCGCTGAATGATCCAGCCCTGGAAATGGAGCTGATCCGGCAGGAAGTCGATAAGCGCCTGGGCCAAGCGCAAATCTCGGTCAACTTCCCCGACGAGGTGACCGATCTTCTCGTCACCACGTTCCAGGATTTGCGCCGCGGCAGGACCAAGGACCAGGTGCCGTTATCAAAACCGTCCGCGGTGATGTCGACGGCGGAGGCCGTGAACATTGCCCACGCGGCGGCGCTGGAAGCCGCATTCCTGGGCAATGGCGATGTCGGGGGCGCGCATATCGGGCGCCAGTTACGCGGCGTCATCGTCAAGGATAATGTGGAGGATGTGAAGAAGGTTCGCGCCTATGTCGATCACATCGTCAAGGAGCGCGCGCGCCGCAGCAAGGTGTGGTCGGATTTTCTCGGCGCGGTGAAGACGATGAAGGATGAGAGTTGAGGGGCGCGGCATGAGCGTACTCGATCCGGCCGCAACCGCCATCCGCTTGTTTGATACCGCGCGCAATCTTCACTTCTTCCCGATCCGCCATCACTCGCCGGCCTGCGCGTGGCATCTGCGCAAAGCCTTGCGCGAGATCCGTCCTGCCGCCGTGTTGATCGAGGGGCCGGTTGATTTCGAGCCGCTCATCGCCGAGTTGCTCGCACCAGGCGTGGTGCCGCCGGTGGCCATGGTGGCGCTGCCCGACAGCCAGGCACGTGCCGAACAAGGCCGGGCCGGCACCACCTATTATCCAATTTGCCGTCACTCACCCGAATATATCGCGATCCAGCAGGCCACCGAACTCGGTGCTAGCATCCACTTCATCGACCTGCCATCCCGCCATCCGGCGATGCTGTCGGGTGGCCGCGACCAGGACGTGCCGCTGCTGCCAATGCGCGAAACCATGTTCGATCGGGGCGCCTATGTGGAAGCCATGTGTGCACGCACCGGGTTTCGCGATGGCCTGGCGTTATGGGACGGGCTGTTCGAGTCGCGCGTCCGCTGCACCGACTGGCGCGGCTTTTTTGCCGGTGTGGGCGCTTATTGTTCGGCGTTGCGAGCGGCATCGGACCTAAGCGAATTGCAAGCTGACGGAACGCTCGCGCGCGAAGCCATGATGCGCGGCTGCATCCGGGAGGCGATGGCGACCGTGTCGGCACCCATCGCCATCGTCACCGGCGGCTTTCATACGCCCGCGCTGATTGATGAAGATCCGGCAGCGCCACGCCCAGCCGCCGGCGCCGCACCGCGCTCCAACGCCTGGCTCGTTCGCTATGACTTTCGCGCCCTCGATCGCCTCAACGGCTACGGCGCCGGCCTGCCACTGCCCGGCTTCTACGAACGGGTCTGGGAGCGCCTGATTGACGCGAACGGCGATACCAGAGACTCGCTTGTCGAGGAGATCCTGGTCGGCTTTCGCGCGCATCTGACGGAAAAGGAGCCTGCGCTGACGTTCTCGTTCCCGACCCTGCGCTCGATGATCGACGCGGCAACGCGGCTTGCCGATCTGCGCGGGCTTCCTCAACCGGGACGAACCGAGCTGTTCGACGCGTTGCGGTCCGCGGCCATCAAGGAGGAGATCGAAGTCGGCCATCATCCGCTGCTCGCGGCGTTCACCGCCTTTCTCCAGGGCGACCGGTTGGGTGACCTGCCCCTCGGGAGCCGGCTGCCGCCGTTGATCGAGCGAGCCCGGCGCGAAGCCAGAGCTCACGGTCTGTCGCTCGAAGACGCCGTGCCCAAGGCCCGCGAGCTCGATATTTACCGCAAGCCCCGCCATCGTCGGTGCAGCCAGTTTCTGCACGCGATGCGGCTGGTCGCGCCAGCCTTCGCCGAGCGCCTCAAGGGCCCCGACAGGGTCCATGGCTTTCGCGCCGATATCTTGTTGGAGAGCTGGACCTATGCCTGGTCTCCAGCCGTCGAGGCATCGCTGATCGAGCGCGCGGCCGACGGCGAGACCGTCGGGGATGCCGCGGCCACGATCCTGTTACGGCGACTGCAGGATCTTGAGAAGCAAGGCCAATGCAATAATGCCGAGGCGGCCTTTGCTCTCCTGAGCATCGCCTTCGATGCCGGGATCGGCACCGCCGCCGACGCGCTGATCGCTGCCGTGGGCGCCGCGGCCCGCGCCGACATCAACCTGTTGCGATTGGCCAATGCGCTGATTGTCGGCCAGACCCTATATGGCCGAGCCCAGGCGATGGCTTCCGAAAGCGCCGAGCAGGCCTTTGCCGTCGTGCTCCCTGCCCTGCTCGATCAACTGGCGCGCCGCCTGGCCGAACTCCTGCGCGAGCTTGACGCGGTCGGCACCGACCATGTCGGCGAAGCCATACGCTGCCTGGCGGCGCTGGCGGAAGCGATGGCCGATCCCGATCCGCCATTTCCGACGCAGCCGCTCCGCGACGCCCTTGCGGATCTGATGACGGCGCAACTCGATCCCGCGCTGGTCGGCGCCGTTATCGCGCTTGCCGCCCTGATCGGACTGATCGATGACGCTGAAGCAGGAAGGCGTCTGTCGGCGGCCTTGGCAGGGGCGTTCGAGCGACCGGGCGAGGCCGTCCGTACGCTGTCGGGTGTGATGGTCCTGGCGCCCCAGCTGTTCGTCAATGACAGCAGCGTCATCGCAGCGATCGATGCGCTGTTCGCAGCCGTGGACGACCAGGGTTTCCTGGCGCTGCTGCCGCAACTGCGCATGGCATTCGCCGAACTCAGCCCGCAGGAAACCGATCGGGTTGCCGCTGTTGTCGCGGCAAGCCACGGGGTCGGCGAATACGACATCGCCATTCTGCAACAGGTTCCGGATGCGCGCATGTTGTCGGAGCATCTGGCTCTCAGCGAAAAGCTGCGTAGCCAATGGCTCCAGGACGGCTTGGCAGCCTGGCTGGAGCCCCCGCCATGACCGCAGCGGACGGCAAGGGCAGGCCGCCGCTGTCAGCGGCCCAAACCCGGCGCCTGTTGCGCTGGCGCATGGCATTGGGACGCCATGCCGATCGTCAGCTGGACAGTTCGGGCTTCTCGGCGGATGATCTGCGTCGCGATCAATTGCTCGAACGGATTTACGCCGAGCGTGGGCGCCAACGCGGGCTGCGTCTCGGCAGCAGCCGCAAGGGATCGCTCGATCCGAGCCAGATCACCATTCCCGATTGGCTCAAAGAAAGCCGCCGGCTGTTTCCGGCCTCGGTGTTCGAAACCATTCAGGGCCATGCGCTCAATGATCTTGGCCTTGCCGGATTATTCGCCGATCCGGCCGCGCTTGAGAAACTGCAACCCAACCTAGACCTGATGAAAGTGCTGCTTGCCTTCAAAGGCAAGGCGGACAGGAACCTGGTCGAGGCGATCCGACGGGTTGTGGATGTCGTGGTCGAGGAACTCAGACAGAAATTGAAGGCCGAGATGGAGCGCGCGCTGTCGGGCCGGCGCGATCGCTTCAGCCGGGGCAAGCTGCGATCGGCAGCCAATCTCGATCTCCGACGCACCATCCGCGATAACTTGCGGCATTACAGCCCCGAGCACAACGCCGTGATCGCGGAGCGGCTGCGCTTTGTCGCCCGGAAGCAGCGACGCCTGCCGTGGACCATCATCCTGTGTGTCGACCAGAGCGGCTCGATGCTGAATTCGCTGATCCACGCCACGGTGATGGCTTCGATCCTGGCGGGGTTGCCGGCCGTCGAGGTGCGCTTCGTCGCCTTCGACACCTCGATCGTCGACATGACGGACCAGCTCGCCGACCCGGTCGATCTGCTGCTTTCCGTGCAGCTTGGCGGCGGCACCCATATCGCACGCGCCATGACCTATTGCGAGAACCTTGTCGCCAACCCGACTCGCACCGTCATTGCGCTGATCAGCGATTTCGAGGAAGGTGGCTCGCTCTCCGATCTGCTGCGCTGCGTCCGCCGCCTGGCAGAGGCCCGTATCCGGCTGATTGGATTGGCCGCGCTCGACACCAATGGTGCAGCCGTGTTCAATCGCGAGGCTGCCGAAAAATTGGCAGGACTCGGCATGCAAATCGCCGCGATGACGCCCGATCGCTTCGCCGAATGGCTGGTCGGCATCATGGACTAAGGTCTGGCCTGCGATCATGTCCTCGCTCATCCCGCTTTATGACCAACTTGACGATGCCACCTTGGAGGCGATCGCCTCCAAGGGTATCGTTCGCCGCGCGCGCGCCGATGCGCTCAATGTTTGCTTTGAATCGATCGGCGCCGAAGAAATTGTAGGTACCCTCGAGGGCGCCACGGTGCGGCTCGACGCCAAGGGCCTTGCCAAGGCGCGCTGCAGCTGCCCGGCGGCGAGCGTCTGTCGGCACAAGATTGCCGTTGTCCTGGCCCTCCGAACCAAGGCCGGCGAGCCGCCAGCCGTACCGCCAGCGGAGATCGATTGGCCGGCCCGCCTTGCAACGTTCGATCACAAGAACCTGCAGGACGCCGTCGGTAGGTCGGCTCTGCGCGAGGCCATCCGGATTGTGGCGCTGGCGGAAGCAACGACAGTCGAAGCCGGCAAACTCTCGCTCAAAGTGGTGCTGCGATCGAACGCGGAAGCGATCGAGGTCGCGATCCCGGCGCAGGGCGATTTCGCCTCGGTCGTATCGAGCCTGCCCGAACGCCGCCGACCGGCAAGCCATGCGGCCGCCATACTCGCCGCACGTCGCCTGTATGGCCACCAGGCCATCGAGATCGATGAAGCCGAAGCAGTTGCCGATCAACAGCCGTGGGTTCCCGACGGTGCGTTGTTGACTGCTATGCGGGACGCGATCTGCCGAGCCTACTCGCACGGCTTCGCCGTACCATCTCGCGCCCTTGAGGAACGGCTGATGTTGCTGGCGGTCTCCAGTCGCGCCGAGGCGATGCCGCGTCTTTCCGCCAGCTTGCGCCGCATCGCCGAGGAGTTGGATCAGCGCCGTTCACGCAATGTCAACCACGACCCGGTGGAACTGCTGCGTGAGCTCGCGTCCGCACATGCCTTGCTGCACGCCATGGCGCAAACCCAGGACGGCGAACGTTTGCGCCGACTCGCAGGTGCGGTGCGCGCCGAATATGAGCCGATCGGCGATGTCGAACTGATCGGACTTGGTGCGACCTTGTTCGAGACCATCGCCGGCGCGGTCGGCGTGACCGGCCATTTCGTGGAACCGGCAACGGGGCGCCGGTTCACGGCCTCGCTCGCCAGGGGGACCACCCACGACACCCGCTTTGAACCGCGGGCGGCCTATCGTACCCAGCCGGTCTGGGGCCATACGCTGGCCCGGCTTTGCTCGGCCACCTTCCGCCTCTCCGGCGCGCAGGCCTCCTTCACGGGTCGGCTCTCGCTGTCGCAGGCGACCCAGGCTGACGTCGTCCAGCCGTTTCGTCCGAGCCGCGACGAGATCACCGCCTGGGCTGAGGATCGCAATGGCGCGCTGACCGATCTGGCCCATAGGTCCTGGCCGAGCCTGGCCGATCATCTCGCCCGGTGCTTCGCGCCTGCGCTTGATAGGCCACCGCCTTCAGCACATCCAGTGGTCCTGCTTCCGAACCGAATTGCCCCCGTGGCTTTTGACGATCTGACCCAGCGGCTGCGCTGGCCGCTCAGGGATCTCCACGGCGTCTGGATTTCGCTCAAGCTCGATCATAACGACGAAGGCCGTGGACTCGGGGCCCGTCGCATCGCCGCGCTGGAAGCCGCGCTCGGTGATGACGGCACCAAGAGACCGTTTGCCATTGTCGCGATCGCTCGACCCGAGGGCGGGAAAATTGTGCTGGAGCCGATCGCACTTTGGGGAGAGAGCCCGGCGTTGCTCGATTTTCCCGATCGTAGCCCGCCGCCGGAAACTGACGTTGTCGCGCGCATCATGGCGGGCCTGCGCAGGAGGGTAGCCCAGTTCGCCCCGCCGCCGCCTCACCAAGCATCGGCGCGCCAGACGTCGCAATTGCTGCAAACCGGCATCGATGCGTTGATCGGCTTCGCGGAAGCAGGTCTTAAGGGCTCTGCACAAGAGCGGCTTTTGGCGCCGCTGGCAAAGACCTATCAGCTTGCTTCGCTGACTCCGCTGGCCCAGCTATTCTCGCGGACTACGGAAAGTCGCGAAGGCGACATCCCACCCGCGGCGCTGGCCACCGCCCAAGGACTGTTCACGCTGCAGAGTTTCACCGGCCGACTGCAGGTTTGGTAGTGGGATCATCCGGCTCGCTCCCATTCAATGGCGGTCTCAAGATCCAGGTGGATGCGACAGTCCCGGTCCTTGTTGTGATGGGTCGCGGTTCCGACTAAGCAACTTCTACAACCTTGGAGATAGACCGATTTTTCGCCTCATACTCGTCTTGCCGTGTCTGGTCGTCGTCACGCGGTTCTTATGGCCTTTGCAGTTGCCACTTTCGGTAAAATGCATCGCGACAGCGATCCTTCTGGCCGCGTCGCAGTATCATTATTGGAGCCGGCTTTCATCGGGGTCGGTGTTCTCGCCCGAATTTCCGCGCCCGGTGGTCATTCTCTTCAACTGGGCGTTTGGAACGATCATACTGCTCGCGCCCATGCAGTTGCTGCTCGATGTCGGGACGCTGATGGCGATGCTGGTCCATGGCGGCGGAGTAAGCGTGCCCGACGGCCTACGCTACGGGCTGGGCACCGCTGCCGCACTCCTCGCCGCGGTAGGTGTCCACCAGGCGCTCCGCGTGCCGCCGTTGAAGGACATCGAGATCGGCATCAGGGGACTGGCACCGCAATTCGACGGTTACACGTTGCTGCAACTGACCGATCTCCACATTAGCCGCCTCTTCACCGCGAAATGGGCACGCGCTGTCGTCGAGCGAGCCAATAAGCTCGGCGCGAACCTGATCGTCGTGACGGGAGACCTGATCGACGGCAGCCTCGCGGCGCGACGTCTGGACGTGGAGCCGTTGCGAGACCTGCGCGCCGCGGACGGCGTCTACGTCATTCCCGGCAACCACGAATATTTCTTCAGCTATCGCGCCTGGATGAGTCATTACGCTGAAATGGGGATGCGGCTGCTCGAGAACGATCACGTGGTGCTCGATCGCGACAGCGGCAAGCTGGTTCTCGCCGGCGTCACCGATCTGTCGGCGTCCCGCAGCGGCCATCCCGCGCGAGACCTTGTTGCTGCTCTGAAGGGCGCCCCGAAGGGTGTCCCGGTCGTCCTGCTGGACCATCAGCCGAGAGCCGCACGAGAGGCCGCGGCACTCGGGGTTGCGCTTCAACTGTCCGGACACACCCACGGCGGCATGGTCATCGGGCTCGACCGGCTGACCGCGCGCGCCAATGCCGGATACGTCTCCGGCCGCTACGACGTCGACGCAATGACGTTGTACGTGAACAACGGCACCGCCCTGTGGCCTGGCTTCGCGCTGCGGCTCGGACGGCCGTCGGAGCTGACGCGAATTACGCTGCGGCCAACGGTCATGTAATATCCACGATCCCAGCTGGACATAGGTTGGCCACCGGAAACGCCCCTCCTCTGCCTGAACTTCTGATATGAAAGCTGCGGATGGATGCCTGCCTTATTAACGGCGCCACGAACCGCTACCTTGGGAAGGAACGCCACATGCGCGTGCTGCTGCTCGCCGCCGGCCTCTGCGCGATGGCCGTCTCTGCCAATGCGCAAACACCTCGTCCCGATCCCGGCCCGCTTACCATCGCCCGCCAGGGTAGCTTTTTCGTCGGCGGACGGGATGTCAAATCCGATACGCTCTCGACCCTTCCTGCCTATGCGCCGTCGGGCACCATCACCGTCGACCAGATGTATGTCCGGTACCAGGTGCCTGCGGGTATACTCGGCGTGCCCGTTGTCCTGATCCATGGCTGCTGCCTGACCGGCAAGACCTGGGAGACGACGCCGGATGGCCGCATGGGATGGGACGAATATTTTGTTCGTCACGGCCATCCCACCTACATCATCGATCAGGTCTGGCGCGGCCGCTCGGCTGCGGATCCATCGGCCATCAACGCGGTCAAGAGCGGCAAGGCCGCCGTGGATCAGTTGCCGACGGTGTTCTCCGCCGGACACGAGAGCGCCTGGGCCATCTTTCGCTTTGGCAAGGAATATCCGCAGCTCATGCCCGGCATGCGCTTCCCCGTTAAGGCCCAGGCGGAGTTCTGGAAGCAGATGGTCCCGGACAGCCTCGCCAATCTCCCCACGCCAAATCCGACCGTGCCGGCGCTCTCGGAGCTGGTCCAAAAGATCGGCGGCGCGATCCTGATGAGCCACTCCCAGTCTGGCATCTACCCCTTTCAGACGGCGGTACTAAGCCGGAAGGGCATCGCTGGGGTAGTTTCCATCGAGCCCGGCGCCTGCCCTGCGCCCACCGGCGACATGACACCCTATGACGGACTGCCGATCCTGGTGCTGTTCGGCGACTACGTCGATCAGTTTCCGCGCTGGGCGCCGCGTCTTGCGAACTGCCGCGCCTTTGTCGCAGCCGCCAATGCGGCTGGCGGCAAAGCGGAGCTGCTGGTGCTGCCCGACATCGGCATCAAGGGCAACACGCACATGCTGATGCAGGACGACAACAGCCTGGATATTGCCGACCTGTTGCTGGAGTGGATCGGCAGGCGCGTCAACGCCGTGCCGTGAGGGGTGGCAGTCCGAACAGGCAGATGTGATCGCCTCAGCGGCGCGTGCAAAACTTCATCTGAGCAGAAGTTCGACAAAGCTTTGCGCGTCGTCGAGCAGTTCCTTTTGCGAGGCGCCCGCGCGCGCGCGCAGCAACAGACCTTGCAGGGTATCAACGACGAGGCGGCCCCTCGCCTGCGCCGACGTCGTCGCAGGCAGAGCGCCGCATTTGATTTCCTGTTCGAACCGATGGGCGACAATGTCTGCTACTGTCGCTAACGTGCGCTGGATTGCCAGCCGAATTTCCTCGGACTGGCCGGCTTGAGCGGCGGCCACGCAGGCCACCAGGCATCCGCGCGGACGTCCCTCAGCCGTGGCGGTTCGAACAGCCGTTTCGATCAGGGCTTGCAGCGCCTTGCGAATGTCGGGCTCGGCGGCGAAGGCCACATATGGTTTGACGCCAATGGTCTCGCTGTATCGTTTCATGGCGCGAAGAAACAGCTGGGATTTGTCGCCAAACAGCCTGTAGAGGCTGGGCTTGGTAACACCAACCGCGCGCGCGATCCGCTGGACGTCGACCCCCTCCAGGCCAAAGGTCCAGAACAGCTCGACAGCCTCGTCAAGGGCCTGATCCGGATCAAACTCCCGCGGCCGGCCTGGACCCCTCTTCTTATCGATTGAGTTGGATACCATTAAGTACGAAACCCTTGACTCATGTTTAAAAAATAACGTACCAATTGGTAGCCAATATATCCAATTAGTTACTTTATACGAGACGGAGAGCAAGTTGGATGATCTCATCGCTGAAATCGCTCGCATCAACGGCACCAGCGGCTGCCTCGGCGGGGAGATAGCGCGGCAGCTCGCGCTTTGCGGGCTACATGAAAAGATTTATTGGGCCTCTCGCGGGCAGAGTAAAGAGCCTACCGGAGAGGCCGGTGCTGGGTTCTGCTCTGACGAATCGATTTTCGAGATCTTCGTGCCGCCAGTTTTGGCCGCTGCGGCGAAGACCGCCCTCGCCGAGCAGTATTCTGATCCGGTACTGCGACATCGCCCTTCGATGTTGTGGGGAACGCGCGGCGGGGCCAAGTCCAAGATTGTGCGACCGGTAGCCGCGCATCTCAAAATCCCGCTGGTCGATCTTGGCTTGGCGATGATGGGGCCCGCCGGCTTTCCTGCCGCATTCCAGCCCTCGCTCGAGCAGGAGGATGGGATCATCTTTCTCGACGAACTGAACACAGCCGATCGGCGGCTGCGGAATTTGGCCTCCTTGCTGGTCCTCGAGCGCCGCGTCGGCGACTTCCAGCTGCCCGGGGGATGGCAGGTGATCGTCGCCGGCAAGGCCAGTTTACACGAGGCGGCCAGCCCCGAGGCTGGCATGGCGCTGGCCGACCGCATGTTCCACTTCAACGTGCCGCCCGCGATGGGCGACCGTGGCGATCCTGCTTCCAGTGAGCATGTGGCGGCCTTTCAAGAACTCGATCCGGATCAACCCGACGGCACCTGGACGCCGCTTTCTGTCTACCGTTGGATCGGTGCGAGTGCGGTCGGCTGGAAGGATCTTTCCAATGTTCTTAATTCGGACCTGTCGGAGGCGGCCAAGCGGGTCTTGGTTCAAGGCCTCATTGGGGCAGCCAACGCAGCCGAGTTCTTCGGCGCGCTGCGCGAGATCGAGGCCGGCGCCGATGTGGCGCAGCTCTTGGCCGCGCGTCCCGGCAAGGAAACAGCCGCGCGCCTGCCGCGGTCCCTCGAGGCGTTGAATGGCATGATCTACGGCCTCTTGGTCGCCTGTGTTGACGAGACCACGCTGGCCCGCGCAACTGAGATCATCGAGCAGCTTACGGATATCGGGGCGATCTCGGCTCCGCTTGTCCGTGAGGCGCAGAGGCTTTTGACGGAGCTTCTGCATCGGCGCGCCATTGCAACCGGCCTTCAGGCAAACATCCTCGAGCGCCCATCCCGGCGTCGCAACCCCAACCGGCGGCGAATGATTTGATGGCCTGTCGGCCGCGGCTCAAGGCCAGATCGCGTTCAGGAGTTCGGCCAGTCGCGCCCCGGCTTTGGCCAACTGCTTGCGCTTGATCGCATCCATCGACTGCAGATATCCGGCGTGATCGGCAAAGGCTGCGGCCCATTGTCTCGCTGGAACGGTCGCGATCAGCTTGAACGTCAGGCCCTCGAAGGCCGTATGCGAGACCACGATGCTGTCGGATGCCCAGTCGGCCGGCCAGTGGCCGATCGTGCCTGGGCTCGCTGGCAACGACCGCGCCGTTGCCAGTAGTTCGCGGGTCGCGGCCTCGCCGATGTCGGTCGGGATATCGTCCCATTCGTGGTGCAGGCTGAGGTTTTCATCCTGAATGGCGTTGCCGCCGGCGGTCTCGGTTGCGGGATCGATCTGGTGGGTTGTGTCAGGATCGACCGGCTTTCCGTCGGCATCGAGATAGATGGCGCCGACATGCAGCGGCTGATGCAGGTCGCCGATCAGATGGGCGAGCAGCAGCAAGGCTTCCTTCTTGTCCTTGATCGAGAACGGGAACGGCGGCGGCACCGGCTGGTCGGTCAATACCGCGATCGCGGCGCCGATCGTGGCGACCAGGTCGTGATCGTTCTGGCCTTCCTCGTTTCGGTCAAAGCGACTTCGCTGGATCGCGATGTCATCGAAATGAAAGGTGTTGTGGCAGCCGCGCTCATGCCCATCCGGAGCATACGAACAGGTGGACCAGTTTCGCTGGGCGTAATCCACCATCCGCGCCCTCTCCTCCCTGGAGTTGAAATGCGTGCATGGCACTTCGTAGTCGAGATGATCGGGGTCTACCACATAATGAAAACTGCCATCGTCATAGCGCACCACGCTCTTGACGCAGTCCGCCCACGGCGCGGCGATGCGCAAGTTCAGGCCGGCGCCGAGAATCTGGGCCACCTGCTGCCGGGCATTCGGATTGAGCAGCTGGTCTGCGATGGAGCCGACCACCTCGTGGCCCTGATAGCCCCAGGCCGCCGCATCGGTCGGACAGAACAGACCCAACAGGCCAATGAGCAGGAGGAGCGCCTTCCACATCGGCGTACCGTGCCTTTTGATCGCTGACAGCATTTGCCAAGCTGCTCGTGGAGGTTTCATTTGTCAACGTGTCGCGGAGAAGGCCGAGCACGACGCCAAGCAAGGCAAGTTCAAGGGCGGCGACAAAAGCAATTGAACCGAGCGCCTCGCTGGGGCAGATTTTCAGGCATGAAGGAGCCCACGCAGTTCGACCTGTTCGCGGATCTTCCGCCTGCCCCCCGACACGAAAGTTCCGGGGCAATGAGGTCAATCGTCGCGGAGGAGCTTTCAGACGCGAAGTTGATCGCCGCTCTGCCCGATGCATCGCTCGACGACGCAGATGCGCTCGCCGCGGAGGCCGGGCGGCGTCGGCTTGGCAATGCGGTGGGAGCGCTGGCCGCGCTCTGCCGGCGTTTCGCTGGCTTTGGCCTCGATCGCCGCGTTCCCGAGCAAATTGCGGCACTGAAGGCCTTGAGCGCGATTGGCGGGCCGGAAGCGGCGCGGGCGGTGCATCGCATGATCCTCAGTCAGATCGTGCAGGGCCCAAATCTCGCGACCGCGGTCGCCGCAGCTGCCGCGCTTGGCGTCAAACTCACCCCTGATGTCGCGCTGCCGCTGCTTCGACACCCGGATTCCTCGGTGCGCGCGGCGGCTTGCGGTTGCGTCCGCGCGGGCGGCGAAGTCGTTCCGGCGCTGATCGAATTGCTGACCGATGGCGATGACGAGATCGCCATCGCCGCCGCCTGCGCGCTGGGCAGAATGGGACGCCTCGAGGCGCGCAATCTCTTGAAGCGCCGCTTGATCGCAAAGCCTTCGACGGGCGTGATCGACGCGCTGGCCGGGGTCGCGGACGAGGAGGCCATCGTGCTTCTCGCTCGCCTCGGCCGCAAGCGGCCCGATCTGGCCCATTCCATTCTCTCGGCGCTCGAAGAGATCGACCACCCAACAGCGAATGTCGCCGCGTCGGCCCTGGCATCCTGGCTCTCGCAGCACAATCGTGGTTGAAAATTGTTTTGATGCCCTGCAACAATTGGGAACCATCGTCGTTAGCAAAGGCATTTCGTGCGGCAAGACTTGAGGGGGCATCGTGCCGGTCAAATCCATCGAAGAAGGCCTGCCCTATCCCTTGGGAGCGTGCTGGGACGGCAAGGGCACCAATTTCGCGCTGTTTTCGGCCCATGCCTCAAAGGTCGAGGTTTGCCTGTTCGACGAGGCCGGTGGACGCGAACTCAGCCGCGTCGAATTGCCAGAATATACCGACCAGATTTTTCACGGCTATCTGCCCGATGTCGGCCCCGGCACCTTTTACGGCTATCGCGTTCATGGTGCTTATGAACCCGCGGCTGGACTTCGCTTCAACCCGAACAAGTTGCTGCTCGATCCCTACGCGCGGGCGCATGCCGGCTCGTTGCAATGGGATCCGGCCGTGTTCGGCTACAAGATGGAAACCGCCGACGATCTGACTTTCGATGAGCGCGACAGCGCGCCCTTCATGCCCAAATGCGTGATCGTCGATCCCGGCTTTGACTGGCAGGGCGAACCCGGCCGGCAGAATGTACCCTGGGAACAGACCATCATCTATGAGGTGCATGTCAAAGGCTTCACGAAAAAACATCCGGGTGTTCCGGAACACCTGCGCGGAACCTATGCGGGTTTCGGCGGCCGCCAGATGGTGGACTATCTGACCGCGCTCGGCGTGACGTCGGTCGAGCTCTTGCCCATCCATACCTTCGTCAACGACAGCAATCTCCTGGAAAAGAAGCTGACCAATTACTGGGGATATAACACCATCGGGTTCTTCGCGCCCGACCCGCGTTATGCTTCCGACGTCCCCAACTCCTTGCGCGAATTCAAGGAGATGGTCGCCAGCCTGCATGCCGGCGGCCTCGAGGTCATCCTCGACGTGGTCTATAATCATACCGCCGAGGGCAACGAACTTGGGCCGACACTGTCCTTCAAGGGCATCGACAATCTCAGCTACTACCGACTGGCGCCGGACCCGCGCCGCTACATCAACGACACCGGCACCGGGAATACCGTCAACCTGTCGCATCCCAAAGTGATCCAGATGGTCACCGACAGCCTGCGCTACTGGTCTGAGCACATGCATATCGATGGCTTCCGCTTCGATCTCGGTACCATTCTGGCGCGCGAAGTCACCGGGTTCGACGAACAGAGCGGCTTCCTGAAGGCTGTCGATCAGGATCCGCTGCTGACCCAGATCAAGCTGATTGCCGAGCCCTGGGACATCGGCCCCGGCGGCTACCAGGTCGGCGGGTTTCCCCCGGGCTGGGCGGAATGGAACGACAAATTCCGCGACACGGTGCGAGATTTCTGGCGCGCCGAAGCCGACGCCGCGCAACTGGCGCCGCGGATCACTGCGTCGGAAGATCTGTTCAACCATGACGGCCGCCGGGCCTGGGCCAGCGTCAATTTTGTCACCGCGCATGACGGCTTCACCCTCAACGATTGGGCGAGCTACAACGACAAGCACAATGAGGCCAACGGCGAAGACAACCGGGATGGCAGTTCCAGTAATCGGTCCTGGAATTGCGGGGTCGAAGGTCCGACCAACGATAAGGCGGTACTTGAGTTACGAAATCGCCAGAAGCGAAACATGCTGGCAACGCTTTTGTTTTCCCAGGGCACGCCGATGTTGCTGGGCGGCGACGAATTCGGCCGTACCCAAAAGGGCAACAACAACGCCTATTGCCAGGACAGCGACATTTCCTGGTTCGATTGGAATCTCGGCAGCGAGGCCAACGATCTTATTGCCTTCACCAAGCGCCTGATCCAGCTGCGCAAGACCTACCCGACGCTGCGCCGCAGCCGGTTCCTGACCGGCCAACTGGACGAGACGCTCGGCATCCGCGACGTCACCTGGATCAACGCCAATGGCAGCGAGATGCAGGACACGAACTGGAAAGATGCGTCGATGCAATGCTTCGGCATGCTGTTGGACGGCCGCGCCCAGAAGACCGGCATCAAACGGCGCGGCGCCGACCAGAGCGTGCTGATTGTGATGAACAGCTATGAAGGGCTGGTCGAATTCACCCTGCCCAAATGCGGCACCGGCTCGTCCTGGTCATTGCTGCTCGACACCAACATTCCCGACCTGACCTCCGAGCCACCGTTCAAATTCGGCAGCCCGTATCAGGTGACCGGACGATCGCTGCTGCTGTTTGCGGTGAACGAGGAGTAGCGGCCGGCGGCGTTATTTGCAGCTGAAGCGCGCGGCATCCTCGATATTTCCCGACCCGGCATAGCTCGCATAGGACGGATAGGGACACAGCGGGCGGCTTCGACCGGGCCACGGCACGCCGGGAATATTGCGGGCTTTCGCAACCAGGCTCGCCGGCGCCTGCCCCTTGTCCACCCAGTCGTCGAGCGCGGAAAGCGCATCGAACTGGTCGGTCGCCGGACCGCCGGCGCAATGGTTCATGCCCGGCACCAGGTAGAGCCGCGTGAAATCGCTTGATCTGCCGTAGCGCTTCGCCAGCGCGTCGACATAGGCCATCGTATCGTTGGCGGAAAAGATCGGATCGGCCATCCCGTGATAGAAGATGATCTTGCCGCCGTGAGCCCTGAAGGCGTCGACGTTCGTTGAGTCAGCGGCTTCGATCGAGCCGCCGGATTCGAGATAGGGGGGCGACACCGCCTCGACCGCCTTAAGGCCGCTGTCGATATCGTAGGACAGCGTGTAGTCATAGAGATCAATGACCTTCTGCGGCGGGGATGAGAAATAATACGCGACCGAACCCGGCACCAGCGTCACGTCGCGCGCGTCCGGCGGCATCTTGCCCGGCGATCCGATCTTCCAGGCCGTCCAGCCCGGGCTGGCAATGCCGGGATCCCACGGCCAGTCGGAATACAAAAGCTCGCCATTGGGAAGCCGCGCCCCCTTGAAGACACGATCAATTGCTTTGGCTTTTTCCAGTGCCAGACAGCCTTCGGCTTGGCCGGCGGAACATTGCAGCGCCAGCGGATCGAATTTGCAGGCCCTGACATTGTTGACAAGACCATCGGCGAGCCCGTCGGCGGCGTCGCAATTTTCCGCGATCTTGTCGGATAGCAGTTTGAGATCGTCCCTGCTCAAGGCGGCGCCCAGGTCGGGCTTGCCGTCGGGTCCCTTCGGGGCGATCGACGCGAACACCTGCACTTCGGCCATCGCCTCGATGGCCGCGCGCGGCACCCGATAGGCCGGAGCGCCGGCGACGACGCCATCGAACAGCAGGGGATAGCGTTGGGTCGCGGCCATGCCCTGCCGGCCGCCATTGGAGCAGCCGACGAAATACTTTCGCGATGGCACGTTGCCATAGAGCGCCTGAATGAGTTCCTCGGCCTTCGCCGTCACGACGGGAATGTGGTTGTAGCCCTTGTCGTTGCGCGCCTGCGGGTCGAGCCCGAACAGATAGGGGCCGATCGGCCCCGGTTCGTCCCGATGACCCGCATCCGTTGAGGCGATGGCGTAGCCCTTCGCCAAAGCCGATACGTCACCCGTTGCCTGCACGCCAATGGCCGGACGGAGGACTCCGTCGGAACCGCCGCCACCCTGAAACACGAACTTGCCGTTCCAGTTGATCGGCAGGCGCAACTCGTAGCCGATGGCATAGTTCTTCCCATCGATGCCCACATGAGGAGCCAGCGCGCCCTGGATCAGGCAATGAGCGGGCGCATCGATGCCCCCAGGAGGCAGTCCGGGAAAGCTCAGCAGTCCCGCCGCGACGAAATTGGCCTGAGTAATGGCGGGCGCGTTCGCAGCGCTCGCCATGGCGTGGCATTTTTCCGCAAATGTCTGGGCAGAGGCGCAACCTGTGGTCACCGCGATACCGAGAACGACCACGGCGATGGTTTTGCTGGTGGTTGGCATCGTTGGCGGCCTCCCTCTTTGTCTTTTCGGCATCTTTAGTTTGGCAGCTGCCATTTGGCTATTGGCAATCTCGCCTATCGGCGTCCACCGAGCTTGACGTGGGGCCCGATCGGCGTTGTCGCGTTCGCCCTCATCTTGCGCCAGCATCGAGCGGCATCATGCTGCATCTCCTGCAGGTTTATGGCTTGCCCCGGAGCTGGAAATCGGACACATTTTAGCGGGGGCTGAAGCGAGCCGGAGAAGATCGGTTGACTGTTGGCAACCCAGCGGGCGGACGCCGATCGGCATTGCAGATCGCAGGCGGCGCGGAGCCCCGCTCGATATGGCGGCCAGCCGTGACGGCGCCGCAACCGTTGACCCACCACCAGATTTTGAGCCTGGTCGGACCGTTCACCCGGCGCGGCCGCCATGTCGATCTCGCCGCCAGCGACCGCCTCGAACGCAGGCTCGTCTTCAGGCCAATCATGCATGCCGCGGAGATAGATGGCTGCGGCGCTCTCACGGAGGTGCTGCGGCTTGAGAATCCTCGACCCGATTTCTACCGGCTGGTCCGCACCCTGACCTTGCCTAACGGAATTGCTGCAACGCTTTCGACCGAGGGGCCGCATCCCGGAGACCTGTTGACGCAGATCGAGGCCGTTCCACTCCAGCGCCAGTTCCAGATCGTCGCCGATGTCGTGATCGCACAAAGCTACCGGCTCGCGCCCGGCAGCGAAGGCCAGGCGATGGGGATGGTGCTGATCTGGGCGGAGGCCCAACTGCAGGGACTCACGCTGGCTTTGCAAGCCGAGAACGGCAAGGGCTATCCGGCCGAGATCGAACTATTGCCGACGCCGGATGGTCCGCTGGACCTGCCGGACGATGTGCTGGCGATCTTGGGATGGGACTGGCGTGTGCTGCGTCGCAGTGTCGCCGGGTGGACCGGCAGCCTGCGCGTGCCTCGCCGCGAACCGGCGCGGAGCCGCCGCATCGAGACGGCGCTGCAGCAGGCGGTTGCCCATCTGGCCCGGACGCTCGCGGAGCCGCCGCGCCGCTACCACGAAAGGCTGGTCGGAGCGCGCTGGCGCGTGGTGTTCCGTCGCACCCTTCCACTGCTGGCCTGCTTCGCCTTGATCGCCGCGACCTCGGCGCTGACCTTGGTCCATATCCCCCAGGATTCGATGATCCTGATGATGATTTTCAACCTTCCGCCGCTGTTGATGCTCATCCTGTTCGGCATGCGCGAACTGCCACGGTTCGAAATTCCGCCGCTGCCGCGGCCATCCACCGCATCATCATGGCTGAAGGCGCCGGCCTCCGCGACTACGGCGATGGCGCCCGATGGTCGACCGGCCTGACACAGAGGCAGGATGCCCGGCAATCCCATGAACATCCCGCCGGTCTCGATCGCGGCCGCCAAGGCCGCTCTGATCGAGCAATATGCCGATCCCGTGCTGCGGCGGCGCGCCTCGATGCTGTGGGGCAGCCGCGGCGTCGGCAAGTCCTCGATCGTCCGCCAGGTCGCGGCGCATTTTGATATCCCGCTGGTCGATCTGCGCCTGACCACGATCGAGCCGGTCGATATCCGCGGCGCCATCTATGCCGATGACGCGCTGGAGAAGACCGTCTGGTTTCCGCCTGAATTCCTGCCCAATGGCGATCAGCGGGATGGCATTCTCTTTCTCGACGAACTCACCGCCGCCGATCAACGGCTGCAGATCTCGGCCTATTCCCTGATCCTCGATCGCCGGGTCGGCAATTACCGGTTGCCCGATGGCTGGCAGGTGATCGCCGCCGGCAATGCCAGCTTTCACGGCGCGGTCAGCCACGACATGGGCACCGCGCTGGCCGACCGCATGTTTCACTTCAATGTGCAGACCGTGATCGACGCCTTCCTCGATCATGCCACCGCGATGAATTTCGCACCCGAGGTGATGGCCTATCTGAAGGTCCGCCCGGACAAGCTCGACGACACCCAGGCGCAATTGTCGGCCGATCATTTGATCGGCGCCAGCCCGCGCGGCTGGGAGGATATTTCCAACGTGCTGAAGTCCGGTCTGTCGGATACGGGCAAACGACTGTTCGTGCAGGGCCGCATCGGTGCTGCCAACGCCGCGGAGTTCTTCGGCGTGCTGCGCGAGATCCAGGCCGGCGCCGACGTGGTGCGCCTGTTGGCGGCCCGCCGTGGCCCGGAGACGGCAGCGCTGCTGCCGAAGTCGCTCGACGCCCTCTACGGCATGATCTACGGCCTTTTGGCCGCAAGTGTCGATGACAAGACGCTGGCGCGTGCGCTCGAGATCATCGAGCAACTGCCCGATATCAGGGGCGGCGCGCCGCTGCCGATCCGCGAGGCGCAGACGCTGTCGATGGAGCTTCTGATGCAGCGCGCGCTCGCCAGCGGCCTTGAGGCCACGATCCTCGACAGTGCCTCCTATCATCGCTATGCCGAAAGCCGTCGCAAGGACGGCGGCGATGACTGAGGTCCGCGCCCAACACGACCACCGCGGCGTGCGCGCGATCCAGCGCATGGTGGAATTCGCCCCTTCCACCGGTGGTCTCGCCCTCTGGGTGCGACACTGCGATCTCTTAGGCGACGACGCGCCCCTGGTCATGACCGACGGCAACACCGTGTTCTACGGCGCCGCCTTCGAACGTCTCGACCTCGCCGAACAGACCGGCGTGGTCGCCCATGAGGTGCTTCACATCGCGCTGCGCCACCCGCAGCGCGCACTCGATCTGCGGCGGCTGATCGGCGACGTCGACCTCGGACTGTTCAACACCTGCGCCGACGCCATCGTCAACAGTACACTCGGTCATCTGAGCTGGCTGCGGCTACGGTCCTCGTCCGTCTTCCTCGAACAGCTGCTCGATCATGCCCTCGGCCTGCAACAGGAGGTCGAGATAGCCTTGCTCGAATGGGACGTCGAGCGGCTCTATCGTGCCATCGACGATCGAAGGCTTCGCGACCAGGCAGGGCGGCAGCAGGGCGGCCAGAGCGGGACGTCCAGCGCCAGCGAGCAGCGATCGGAGGGCCGCGATGCACCGGACTCATCCGGCGATCCCCGGCGCCCGAGCCAGCATGAAGACGGACCGCGCGCGGCACGCGTGCGCGCGCTCGGCGCCGAAAGCCCGCCTGATCTGATCGCCAACCCCGATGCGGAGGACTCGCCTGAAGCCGAGGCGGAAGCGGCCCGCGAATGGAGCGAGCGGCTGTTGCGCGGCCACGCCGGCGACGGCGCCTATTCGATGCTCCGCGCCCTGATCGCCGACCTGCCGCGGACCCGTACGCCGTGGCAGCAGGTGCTGCGCACCCGGCTGGCGCGCGGATTGTCGCGCAAGCCTGATGTGTCGTGGTCGCGGCCGACGCGCTCCTATATCGCCAACCAGGGTCGCGGCGGCACCAACCGGCGGCTGCCGTTCGAGCCGGGCTTCAGCCCCAACAAGACCGCGCCGCGTCTGGCCGTCATCGTCGACGTCTCCGGTTCGGTCGATGACGACCTGATGCAGCAATTTGCCAATGAGATCGCGGCGATCAGCCGCCGCCAGGAGGCCGGTCTGGTGCTGGTGATCGGCGATGACCAGGTACGCCGGATCGACGTCTTCAAGCCCGGCCGCTTCGCACTCGCCGACATCGATTTCGAAGGTGGCGGCGGCACCGACTTCACGCCGCTGCTCAATGCGGCCGACCAATACCGGCCGGACATTGGCGTGGTGCTGACCGACCTCGAAGGTCCCGCGCGCTTCCAGCCGAACTGGCCCGTGATCTGGGCGGTGCCGGAAAGCCATGGCCGCGCCGTGGCGCCTTTCGGACGGTTGCTGGTGCTGAGTTGATCGCGCGAGAAAGAGCGCCGCATCGCTAGTCCCGCATGGAGTCTGGCCATCGCTGGCCGCGTCTACTGTCCCCGGAAACGCGGCTTGCGCCGCTCCAGAAAGGCCGCGACGCCTTCCTTGTGATCTTCCGTCAAACTCGCCAGCGCGAATTGATCGACATCCATATGGCTGGCGAGGTCGTCGAGCGCGTGCGCGAGGCGATTGACGGTGAGCTTGGTCATCGCCACCGACAGCGGCGGCTGCGCGGCGATCTTGGCGGCCAACGCCATCGCGGCTTCGAAGGCTGCGCCGGAATCGGCCAGTTCTTCGACCATGCCCCATGCATGGGCTTCAGCGGCGGAGATGCGCTGGTCGGCCAGGATCACCGCCTGCTTGGTGCGGGCGGGCCCGATCAGATGCAGCATGCGCGGAATACTTTGCCAGCTCATGTTCATGCCAAGGCCGATCTCGGGTACGCGCAGATGCGCATCGCGGGCCATGATGCGAAAATCCAGCGCCACCGCCAGCGCGACGCCGCCGCCGATGCAAAATCCTTCGATGGCGCCGATGGTGATCTGCTCCATCTCCTGCCAGGCGCGGGTCAGGCGCGGTCCCAGTTTGAGATGCCGGCGCAGCGAGCCGAGATCCATGGTCCGGCGCGACCGGCCTTCAGGGTCTTTCAGATCGAAGCCGGCGCTGAACGCCTTGGGGCCGCCGGTCAGCACCACCACTGAGCTATCGCCGTCGTCCTCGAAATGGCGGGCGGCGTCGGTCAGTTCGCGCAGGGTTTGCGGTGAAAGCGCGTTGATGCCATCGCCGCGGTCGAAGCGCACCACGGCGATGCGGCCCTCCGGGCCAAGGCCCTTCTCGATGCTGACAAAGCCCGCCATGATGACCCCGCTCCCTGCCCTTTTTTGACAAGATAGTGCATAAAGGGACGGGAATGCACGGCCAGTTTTACCGGCGGCGGTGGCGTCATCGGGCGGAGCCATGGTCAGAAGACCGCTCCGCCCGAAAACGCCTCGGTGCTTATGCCGCGCTGCGCGAGGTGTGCCGGCCCTCGTTGATCTCTTCGATGATCTTGGCGCTGAACGCGTTGAGGTCGCCGGGATTGCGCGAGGTGATGACGCCGTTGTCGACGACGACTTCGGAGTCTTCCCATTTTGCTCCGGCATTGATGACATCGGTCTTGATCGACTTGTAGGACGTCATCTTGCGGCCCTTGGCAATGCCGGTCTCGATCAGGAGCCAGGGTGCATGGCAAACCGCGGCGACGATCTTCTTCTGATTGAAGAAGTCCTTGATCAAGGCCAGCGCCTTCGGTTCGACCCGCAGCAAATCCGGATTGATCTGGCCGCCCGGCAGAACAATCGCATCGTATTCGTCGGCCTTGACCTCACTCAGGGTCTTGTCGACCTTGACCGGCCGGCCCCAATCCTTGTGGTCCCAGCCCCTGATCTCGCCTGATTGCGGCGACACCACGTGGACAACCGCGCCGGCGGCCTTCAGTCTGTCGCGGGGAACCTCGAGTTCCGACTGCTCGAATCCGTGGGTCGCCAGAATAGCTATCTTCTTGTTGTTGAGTTGCATCGATCGCTTCTCCCAAAGTAGCGCCCCGGTCGGGCAATGAACCCATCGAGAGATCGTTCCAAGACTTGACCTTCGTTCCCCGCAAACGGCGATCAAATCGGGATTATTCGGATTCAAGGGCCCCATCTCGACAGCGCGGCCATGTTGCGCCTATCCTGGGGGTATATGACCGGCCCCGACCACGATCATCATCGCCACGATCATTCGGAATTGTCCGAGACCGAGCTGCGCGTGCGCGCGCTGGAAACCATTCTGACCGAGAAGGGCTATGTCGATCCGGCGGCGCTGGATCTTCTGATCGAGACCTATGAGACCAGGGTCGGCCCGCGCAACGGCGCCCGCGTGGTGGCGCGCGCCTGGACCGATCCGGACTATCACGCCCGGCTTTTGAAGGACGCCACGCCCGCCATCGCCGAACTCGGCTATGCCGGGCGGCAGGGCGAACACATCGTGGCGGTGGCGAACACCTCTACCCTACACAACATGGTCGTGTGCACACTGTGCTCCTGTTACCCATGGCCGGTGCTGGGGTTGCCGCCGGTGTGGTACAAATCCGCGCCCTATCGCGCCAAGGCGGTGAAGGACCCACGCGGCGTGCTGCGCGATTTCGGCTTTGAACTGCCCGAGGATACCGGGATCCGGGTTTGGGATTCGACCGCGGAAATTCGCTACATGGTGCTGCCGATGCGCCCTGCGGGCACCGATGGCTGGAGCGAAGACCGCCTGGCCGACCTTGTCACCCGCGACAGCATGATCGGCACGGGATTGCCGAAAGCGCCACTCGAGGTCGCCTGATGGATGGCGCGCACGACATGGGCGGCGTGGCCTGGTCCGGTCCGGTCGAGCCCGAGCCAAACGAGCCGGTCTTTCATGCCCCATGGGAGCGCCGCGCCTTTGCGTTGACGATGGCGATGGGTATGCCGGGCGGCTGGAACATCGACATGTCGCGCTTCGCCCGCGAGGACCGGCCGCCCCAGGATTATCTCGGCAAGAGCTATTATGAAATCTGGCTCGCGGGGCTTGAGCGGTTGATGCTGGAACGCGGCCTGGTCGCACCGGACGAGATCGAGGCCGCAAGATCGCTGCGCCAGGCCAAGCCCGTCGCGAAAATCCTGAGCGTGGAAGACGTCGCCGCCGTGCTGCACCGGGGCGGACCGACCGAACGCGATGCCGCGAGCCCGGCTGGCTTTGCCGTCGGCGATCGCGTCCGCGCGAGAAATATCAATCCGCCCACACATACGCGCCTTCCGCGATATGTGCGCGGTCATGTCGGCAGGGTCGAGCGGGTGCTGGGTTGTCACGTCTTTCCCGACAGCAACGCGACCGGCGCCGGTGAAAATCCGCAATGGCTCTATACCGTGACCTTTGACGGCCGCGACTTATGGGGCGAGGCATCCGATGGCGGCCTGACGGTGTCGGTCGATGCCTGGCAACCCTATCTGGAGCGCCTCTGATGGCGCTCGATCCGCAAGCCGCGGAAGCGGCAAGGCGCGCCCTGCCCGGCATTCCCACCGATGCCGATGGGCCGGTATTTCGTGAACCCTGGCAAGCGCAGGCCTTTGCGATGGCGCTGGCCCTGCACGAGCGCGGCCTGTTCAGCTGGAACGAGTGGGCCGCCATGCTGGCCGACGAGATCAAGCGCGCGCAAGCGGCCGGAGATCCCGACAGCGGCGAAAGTTATTACCGGCACTGGCTCAAGACGCTGGAAAGACTGGTCGCCGTCAAGGGCATCGCCACCACGGCAATGCTCGACCGCTATCGCAACGCCTGGGACCGCGCCGCCGACCGCACGCCACATGGTTTGCCGATCGTGCTGCAGCCGGAGGATTTTGCCGGTTAGCGGCGGCCAGGCATTTCGCTATTACAAGGGGCGGCCCTGGGGGGTCCTTCTCGTCTGGCATCGCGCAGCGGAATTTGTTTTAGCAGGGCGGCCACAAGGGTCGCCCCTACACCGACGGACCTGAAGCGCAGCAACCTGTCAATGGCGTAGGGGCGACCCTTGGGGTCGCCCTGTCTAGTTTGACGCCAATTTATTTCATGCAAATTCCTGACAGCCTCGACACATCCGCCACGCGGTACTTCGCCGATGCGTCGACAGGCGGTTCACCGGCGCGCAGACCACTGTTTCACGTGAAACAAAACAAGAACATCTTTGGCTTCCCACCCTTCCCCCGCATAGTCCCCGCCAGCCGCTTGCACGCAGCCGGCAGGCCGGGCACACGCCGCGGGCCAAGCGCCTTGTGCTGGGATCAGACGGCCGCTTGCGGCATATAGGTGTGATCTCCACAAAGGCTCGGTGCCTCAATGACCCCTTCTCGCGACATTTCACGTCTGCTCGACATCATGGCCAGCTTGCGCACGCCCGGCACCGGTTGTCCCTGGGATCTCGAACAGAACTTTGCGAGCATCGCGCCCTACACCATCGAGGAAGCCTACGAGGTGGCCGAGGCGATCGCGCACGGCGATCTCGATGACCTCAAGGAGGAACTCGGCGATCTCCTGCTGCAGGTGGTCTTTCATGCCCGCATGGCCGAGGAAATGGACGCGTTCGCCTTCGGCGACGTGGTCGAGGCCATCACGCGCAAGATGATCAGGCGGCATCCGCACGTATTCGCTGACAAGGACGGGGTGATAACACCGGCGCATGTCAAGGAAGCCTGGGGCCGCATCAAGGCGGAGGAGAAAGCCGAACGCGCGGCGCGGCGGAATTCCGAGGAAGCAGTCCAACCATCGCTGTTGTCGGGCGTCAAGGCCGGGCAGCCGGCGCTGTCACGCGCCATGGAATTGCAGCGCAAGGCCGCAAGCGTCGGCTTCGACTGGAATGACCCGCGCGCGGTGCTGCACAAGATCCGCGAGGAGGCCGATGAGATCGAAGCCGCGCTCGATCGCGGCGACGCCGATCAACTCAAGGAAGAAACCGGCGACCTCTTGTTCGCGCTGGTCAACCTGGCGCGGCATGTCGGCGCCGATCCGGAACTCGCGCTACGCGGCACCAACGCCAAATTCGAACGCCGCTTCGGCTATATCGAGCGCGCCTTGAAGGCGCAGGGACGCTCGCTCGGGGAAGCCTCACTGGCCGAGATGGACGCGTTGTGGAACGAGGCGAAGAGCAGGGAATAGCTGCTTTCAGCCCGCAAGAGCGCCGCGCGAAGCGAAGGCGCGGCATCATGCCATGCTCAGTGCCTTCTGGACGGCCTTGGGGTTGCGGTCGATGACGAGGAGATAGGCGCGGGCCGGCCCCTCCGGCACGCGGCGACCTTGCTCCCAATGGCGCAGGGTATTGATGCTGAACCCGAACCGCCCGGCGAATTCTTCCTGTGTCATGTCGAGCTTGGTCCGGATCGCCTTCACGTCGATATCGGCCGGAACGTGAATGCCGTAGCGGCTTTTGTCCGCCGTGCCTCCGGCATAGGCCAGCGCCTGCTCCAGCCCGCGTCGGATGCTCCTGGCCACTTTGCTTGTCATCGTGTTCTCCTCGCGTAACGCTCGACCAGGAGCGCAGTCAGCCGGCGAAAGTCGTTGCGGTCGGCCTGGCTCAGGTCCGCCCGCTCGTTCTTGGCGTAGGCGGTCAGGGCGAAGATCGGCATTGCGTCGCCGTGATAGTAGTAAACCACCCGCGCGCCGCCTCGCTTACCGCGTCCCTCAAGACCCCAACGGAGCTTTCGGACGCCCCCAGCGCCAGGGATCAGGTCGCCAGCGAGCGGATTGCGGGCGAGAAAATCCACCAACACCCCGCGCTCATCACTGTCCATGAACCGCCGTGTTGCGGCCAGGAATTCAGGCGTCTCGACGACGCCGACGGGGACTGGCCTCGACATACGAGATACTACTCCAATGGATCACTAACAGGCAAGGGTTATGATGATCCATTGGACGATCCAGCGTCCGGCTACGGCATCCCGAACAGGTCGTCGAGGATATCGCCGAACCATGCCTCGGTAGCCCGATCTCGTGAGGACGACGCAGCGCTACACCACCGCGTGCGGCACGGCGTCGAAGCGGTTGACCACGATGTCGCGTTTGGTCGCGTCGACGCGCACGGTCATGTCGAAGCGGCCGTCATGCAGCTCCTTGGCGAGCACTTCGGAATTGCGATGCAGCCAGCTGATGCCGGCGCCGTCGGAGGCGTCGATCGAAAGGTCGAGCGTTGCGCGCGTCGCCGCCAGCCGATTCTCGATCGCGGCGAGCAGCGCGTCGATGCCCTCGCCGCTTGCGGCGGAAACCAGGAAGCACGGGTGTTCCGGCGGGCGGCGGGCGGCAATATTCTTCAGGTTGGCGCGCGCCTCGGGGTCAAAGCGGTCGATCTTGTTCCAGACCTCGAGAATGCGCTGGCCGGCATCGGGATCGATGCCGAGCTGGCGCAGCACGGTGTCGACGTCGCGCGCCTGCGCGTCAGTGTCCTCGTGCGAGATGTCGCGGATGTGCAGGATGACGTCGGCTTCCAGCACTTCTTCCAGCGTGGCGCGAAAGGCCGCCACCAGCTGCGTCGGCAGGTTGGAGATGAAACCGACGGTGTCCGACAGCATCGCCTTGCCGCCATGCGGCAGGCTGAGCGCGCGCAGGGTCGGATCCAGCGTCGCAAACAGCATGTCGGCGGCCTGCACGTCGGCGCGGGTCAGGCGGTTGAACAGCGTCGATTTTCCGGCGTTGGTGTAACCGACCAGCGCCACCACGCGATAGGGCACGCGCTGCCGGCCGGCGCGATGCAGCCGCCGCGTCGCCTGAACCTTCTTGATTTCGTTTTCCAGGCGCGTGATGCGCTCGCCGATCAGGCGGCGGTCGGCTTCGATCTGGGTCTCGCCGGGGCCGCCCATGAACCCGAAACCGCCACGCTGGCGTTCCAGGTGGGTCCATGATCGCACCAGGCGCGAACGCTGATAATTCAGATGCGCCAGTTCGACCTGCAGCGCGCCTTCCTTGGTCTTGGCGCGACGGCCGAAGATTTCGAGGATCAGCCCGGTGCGGTCGAGCACCTTGGTGTTCCAGGCCTTCTCGAGATTGCGCTGCTGGATCGGCGACAACGCGCAGTCCATCACCACCAGTTCGATGTCGTGCCCGGTGATGAGCCCGACGATCTCCTCGACCTTGCCTTTGCCCAGATAGGTGGCGGGCCTGATCTGGCCGACGGGCGCCATCAGCGCGTCCGCGATCGATAGGTCGATGGCCCGTGCCAGACCCACGGCTTCCTCCAGCCGTGCCTCGGAATCGCGCAGGGCGCGAACATCCGTTTGCGCCTCGGGATCGCCGCGGCGCATGCGCAGGTAGGGGCCGATGACGATCACCCGCCCCGTTGATTTACCCCCTGCCGACCGCGGACGGTCAGCGCCCCCTGAGAGCTGCCGGGGTTCCAATCAGATCACTCTCAAGCCGGAGCATCCTCGCCGCCTTCGAACAACTGGATGGGAGCGCCCGGCATGATGGTCGAAATCGCATGCTTGTAGACAAGCTGCGAATGGCCATCGCGCCGGAGCAGCAGACAGAAATTGTCGAACCATGTGACAATGCCCTGCAGCTTCACTCCATTGACCAGGAAGATCGTCAGCGGCGTTTTGGTTTTGCGAACGTGATTAAGGAAGGTGTCTTGTAGGTTCTGTGCGCGGTCTGCCGCCATTGTTTTTATCTCGCAGTCGGATTGCGTCTTTTTATTTGAATTATTTGAGCCGGGTTGCCGCCCGATTTACGCAAGGCTTGCCCGGTCGCCGGGCTTCCTGATGTCCCCTCCAGGGGTCCCGACCGCATGATTAGAGGGCAGGCGCGCTTTTTAGGCAAGCCAGTTCGCGCCGAGGCTGCAGCGAATGCGGGAACTATCCCGGGAAAAGCCCGAAAAGGAATAAGATTCAAGGTAAATAGATGCCACGGGCTGCGATTCAACCGACGCCAAGGGCCTTCAGCTTGCGATGCAGGGCCGATCGCTCCATGCCGACGAATTCCGCGGTTCGCGAGATGTTGCCCGAGAAGCGGCTGATCTGGGCGATCAGGTAGTCGCGCTCGAAGACCTCCCGCGCCTCGCGTAGCGGCAAGCCCATGATATGTTCGCCATTATTGCTGGTCGGCATCGCCGGCACCATGGAGCCCACATCCTGGGGCAGCATATCGGCGGTGATGATGACTTCCGGCCCGCCGCCGGCCAGAATCATCACGCGTTCGACATTATTGCGCAATTGCCGGACATTTCCGGGCCAGACATGCGACTGCAGCACCGCCATCGCATCCTGGCCGATCTGGCGTTTCGGCAGTCCGGTGGCGGCCGAGATCTGATCCATGAAATAGTCGATCAGTTCCGGGATGTCCTCGCGCCGCTCCGACAGCGGCGGCACGCGAATCGGTACCACCGACAGCCGGTGATAGAGATCCTCGCGGAACCGGCCCTCCGCGATCTCCTCTTCCAGATTGCGCGCGGTCGAGGAAATGATGCGGACATCGACGTTGACCTTGGTGGTGCCGCCTGCACGCTGGAACGTCTGGTCGACCAGCACCCGCAGGATCTTGTTCTGGGTTTCACGCGGCATGTCGCCGATTTCATCGATGAATAGCGTTCCGCCATGGGCTTCTTCCAGCGCGCCGGCCTTGCGCGGATGCTCGCCGTTGCTCGGCTCGATGCCGAACAGTTCGACTTCCATGCGCTCCGGCGTGATCGCCGCGGCGTTGATGACGACGAACGGCCCTTCGGCCCGACCCGAGGCGTTATGCAGCGTGCGCGCCGCCAGCTCTTTGCCCGCGCCCGAGGGGCCCACGATCAGGATGCGGCTATTGGCCTTGGCGGCGCGTTCGATGGTTTGGCGCAACTGATTCATGCAGGCGGAGCGTCCGGTCAGCACGCTCGCCGCCGGCGCCAATTGCTTGAGCTCCTTGACTTCGCGTTTCAGGCGCGAGGTCTCCAGCGCCCGCGTCGCCACCAGGATCAGCCGATCGGATTTGAAGGGCTTTTCGATGAAGTCGTAGGCGCCGCGCTTGATCGCGGCGACCGCGGTTTCGATATTGCCGTGGCCGGAGATCATCACCACAGGCAGATCCGGGTGATCGCGCTTGATCTGCTCCAACAGCTGCAGCCCGTCGAGCTTGCTGCCCTGCAGCCAGATGTCGAGAAAAACCAGATGCGGACGGCGATTGGCGATTTCGGCCAGCGCCGAATCGCTGTCGCGCGCGGTGCGGGTGGTGAAGCCCTCGTCATCGAGGATGCCCGCCACCAGATCCCGGATATCCGCCTCGTCGTCGACAATCAGAATGTCATTTGCCATGGATCGCGCCCCGCCTTTTTAGCTGCCTGTTGCGGCTTCGATTCTTGCTTCACGATTAGTCGCTTCTGCCGGCTCCCCGGTTTCAGATGCCGGTGATTTTGTTTCTGCGCCCGCTTCCTTGACCACGGCTTTCGCGGCCTGTCCGGATACGGCAAACCGCAGGCGCATCCAAGCCCCACGCTGGCCCGACCGGATGTCCGCGGCATCGTTGAGTTCGATGCGGCCGCCATGGTCTTCCAGCACCCGGCCGACAATCGCAAGCCCGAGCCCGGTGCCCTTTTCACGCGTGGTGACGTAGGGTTCGAGCAGGCGGGCCCGGCTGACCTTGGGCAACCCGACACCGTTGTCGATGACGTCGATCACGATGTCATCGCCTTCCCCGGCGGCGACCACCTCGATCCGGCCTTTGCCCAGTTCTTCCGCCGGAACGGCCTCGATCGCCTCCGCCGCGTTCTTGATGATGTTGGTCAAAGCCTGCGAGATCAGCCGCCGATCGAACTGCGCCCGCATCGGCTCCTGCTTGATCTCGACATCGATATCGATGTCGGGGTGACCGACCCGCATCAGGAACACGGCCTGGCGCACGGTGTCGGCGACGTCCTCGCCCTCGATCACCGGCTTCGGCATCCGCGCAAAACGCGAGAATTCGTCGACCATCCGGCGGATGTCGTCGACCTGCCGCACGATGGTATCGGTGCACTGCTCGAACACCGCCTTGTCCTCGACGATGACTTTGCCGAACTTGCGGCGAATGCGCTCGGCCGAAAGCTGGATCGGGGTCAGCGGATTCTTGATTTCGTGGGCGATGCGGCGCGCCACGTCGGCCCATGCCGAGGTGCGCTGCGCGGAAACCAGCTCGGTGATGTCGTCAAGGGTGATGATGTAATTGTCGCGCGACTGGCTGGTCTGCTCGGCGCTGACGCGGACCGAAAGATTGCGCTCACGGCCGTCGCGGAGAATCGTGATCTGGCCCTGGACCAGCCGCTGCGCGCCTTCCCGCACGGATTTCATCATTTCGTCGAGCTCGGGCAACACCTCGGACAGCGGATGGCCGAGCGTCTCCGATTCGGCGTGACCGATCAGTTTTTCCGCCGAGCGGTTGAGAATGCCGACGCTGCCCGAAGCATCGACGCCGATAATGCCGGCGCTCGCCGAAGACAGCACCGCCTCGATGAAGCGGCGGCGGCTGTCGATCACGTCACTGGCCGAGACCAGTTCGTCGCGCTGGGTGCGCAACTCCTGGGTCATTTTGTTGAAGGTCTCGCCGAGCTGGGCGAGATCGCCCTCCGACTTGTGCACCGGCACCTGCACATGCAGATCGCCGGTCGAGACGAGGTTGGCGGCGCCCATCAGCCGACGGATCGGCGCCACCAGCCCATTGGCAAAATTCAGCCCGATCAGGATCGAGGCCATCAGGATGGTCAAGGCGAGCACCGCGAAGATCAGCGCGAAATTCACCTGGATGCCGAGCCGGCGCGCTTCGATCTCCGTATAATCGGCGACGCCGGCCTGGGTTTGCTTGAGCAGCTCGACGACCCGGGGATCGAGCTGACGGGCGACGTAAAGGAAGGTGTCGTCGAAGTTTCGCAGCCGGATCACGGCCGCGACGTAGTTTTCATCCGGCAACACCGCAATCTCGGGCTTGTCGACATCGACATTGCTGAGGAACTCCGGCGGCGGTGCCGCGAAGGTCAGCTCGATGCCGGTATCCGCTGTCGCCAGAGGTTTGCGGTCCTTGTCGATCAGCATGGCGCTCGGCAGGTTGCGCGACGCCGCGCTCGCGGTCAGCAGTTCCTGAAAGGATTTGGGATCCAGGTCGTAGAGGCGGCGGGCGGGGGCGCGCGTGATATCGCTGGCCATTCCCAGGATGTCGCCTTGAATCAGCTGCGCGTGCTCATTGGTGTAGGCCAGCGCGATGGTCAGCGAGTTCTGGATTGCCTCGCGCGTTGGACCTGAAAACAACCGGTCGAGGCCGCGATCGATGGTGACGTAGGCGGCGATCAGCACCAGCACCGCCGGCGCCACCGCGATCACCGAGAACAGACTGACGATCTGGATATGCAGCCGGGCCGCCGCCCGCCCCCGTCGCCGGGCCAGCGTCACCTGCCAGACTTCGCGGATGATAATGCCAACCAGCACCAGAATGGTGGCGCCGTTGATCAGCATGAAGGTAACTTCGACTTCCCGGGTCGGTTCGATCCGGGTCAGGCCCGTCAGCACCACGAAGGTGAGAACGGCCGACAGGATGGCCAGGCTGACCGCAAACGTCGCCACCAACCTGCGGAGGGTTCCCCCCCGGGGTTCGGCGAACGACGGATTCAAAGCTGCGTCCGATGTGTCTGCGCTGGTCATTCGGTAACGGGGTGAGATGAGGACGCTGCCAGCTGCCGATTCGCACGAGGGCAGCGCACTGATGCATTCATATCACAATGTTGCCGAATTACGACAATTCCGCGGCGATTGCCTCCTCAACGCGCACGTCTAGCTCTCATGGCTCATGCGGAAACCGGACGCCGAAACCGTCAATTGCCGCTGCGATAGACCTGGATGTCCAGATCGCGAATCTTCTTGCGCAGCGTGTTGCGGTTGAGGCCGAGCAGGTCTGCGGCGCGGATCTGATTGCCGCGCGTCGCCGCCAGCGCGGCGGTGAGCAGCGGAACCTCGATTTCCTTGAGGATCCGGTGATACAGGCCCGGCGGCGGCACGCCGTTGGGAAAACCGGAAAAATGCGAGGACAGATAGGCTTCGACCGCGCCACCGAGGTTGTCGACGCCGGGGTGGATACTGCCGCCCGAGTTGACGGCCGGCGGCGCCAGCTCGCCATCGATCACCGAGCCGGTGATCACGTCCTGGGGATAGAGCGCCGCCAGCCGGCGCGCGAGGTTTTCGAGCTCGCGCACATTGCCGGGCCAGCGATGCTGCTTCATCCGTTCCAGCGCCAGGCTGTCGAGTTTTTTCGGCGGCAAGCCGTCCTTTTCGGCCAGCGCGAAGAAATGCCGGATCAAATCCGGCAGATCCTCGATGCGTTCGCGCAGCGGCGGCAAGCGCAGCGGCACGACGTTGAGGCGGAAGAACAGATCCTCGCGAAACAGTCCCTGCTGGATCAGGATCCGCAGATCCTTGTTGCTGGCGGCCACGATGCGCACATCGGTCTTGATCGGCGTGCGGCCGCCGACGGTGGTATATTCACCCTGTTGAAGCACCCGCAGCAGACGCGTCTGCGCCTCCATCGGCATGTCACCGATTTCGTCGAGAAACAGCGTGCCGCCCTCGGCCTGCTCGAATCGTCCGGAAGCGCGGGTATTGGCGCCGGTGAACGCGCCGCGCTCATGGCCAAACAATTCCGATTCGATGAGATCGCGCGGGATCGCCGCCATGTTGACGGCGACAAAGGGACCGTTGCGCCGCTTGCCGTAATCGTGCAACGCGCGGGCGACCAGTTCCTTGCCGGTGCCGGACTCGCCGGAAATCATCACCGTGAGGTCGGTCTGCATCAGCCGCGCCAGCACCCGGTAGATTTCCTGCATCGCCGGCGACCGGCCGACCAGTGGAATCGAATCGAACTCGGCATCGTCGGCGTGGTTGGCGATCCGCTCCTTGGGCTCCGCCAGCGCGCGCCCGACGATGGCGATCAGCTCCTTCAGATCGAACGGTTTCGGCAGATACTCATAGGCGCCGCGCTCGGAGGCGCGGATCGCCGTCATGAAGGTGTTCTGCGCGCTCATCACGATGACCGGAAGATTGGGCCGCATCTTCTTGATCCGCGGCAACAGGTCGAAGGCGTTCTCGTCGGGCATCACCACGTCGGTGATGACCAGATCGCCCTCGCCCTGGCTGACCCAGCGCCACAGCGTCGCTGCGTTCCCCGTCAGCCGCACCTCGTAGCCGGCGCGCGACAGCGCCTGGTTCAGAACGGTCCGGATCGCCGTGTCGTCGTCGGCGACAAGTATGCTACCTGCGGGCATCATTATTCCTCATCTTGAGTCCTGTGAGGCATGCGGCGGCGTCCCCGAAACGTCATCGCGGTTGCTGTGATCAAAACTCTTGGCGGCGTTGAACATCGGCAGCAGCACGCGGAAAATGGTTTTTCGCGGCTGCGATTCGCATTCGATGATGCCGCCGTGATCGCCGACGATCTTGGCGACAAGCGCAAGACCAAGCCCGCTGCCGGTGGGTTTGGTGGTGACGAACGGATCGAACAGGTTCGGCAGCAGGTCCTCCGGCACGCCGGGGCCATTGTCCTTGACGCAGAACTCGAGCGGCAGCGAGACGCGGGATTTTTTTCCCGGCACCGACAGCCGCACGCCCGGCCGGAACGCGGTGGTGAGCTGGATTTCGGCGTCGCTGCCGAGATCGACCACCGCCTCGGCGGCGTTCTTGACCAGATTGAGAAATACCTGGATCAGCTGGTCCTGGTTGGCGAGCACCGGCGGCAGCGACGGATCGTATTCCTCCACGAAGCGGATGTTGCGGGCAAAGCCCGACTGGGCCAGCCGCTTTACGTGGTCGAGCACCGAATGAATGTTGACCGGACCGCGCGCCACCGGCCGGTCGTCGCCGAACACTTCCATGCGGTCGACCAGGGTGACGATGCGATCCGCCTCGTCGCAGATCAGGCGCGTCAGCATCCGGTCTTCCGACGAGGCCGCCTGCTCCAACAGCTGCGCCGCGCCGCGAATGCCGGACAGCGGATTCTTGATCTCATGCGCCAGCATCGCCGCCAGCGCGATCACCGACCGCGCCGCGCTTCGATGGGTCAGCTGCCGGTCCATCTTGTCGGCGATGGTGCGCTCCTGCAGCATCACCACGATATGACCGGGCCGCTCCGTCAGCGGCGCGACGTGTAGATCCACCTGGCGGTCGCCGCCGATGCGGGGCGTCCCGAGATCGACCTTGTATTCGTTGACCGGCGACCCGGAGGAACGCACCTGGTCGATCAGCGCCAGCAGCGGGCTGCCGAACGGCACCAACTCCTTGAGCGACTGGCGCTGCAGGAATTGGGCGGAAATCTCGAAGAACGATTCCGCGGCCATATTGGCGTCGATGATCCTGCCGTCGGGCGCGATCAGCAAGACCGGATTGGGCAGGGCATTGAGAATGGCATCGCCATCGGTCGGCACCGGCCGGCGATGTTCTGCGGCTGAAGTCATGCAACAGCGCTCCATGCAAAGTCGTCGAACGCATCCTGAAGCGACCGATGCACAGCCTTTGGATCTTCCGACGTCAAAATCTTCTCGCGCCACATCTTCAGCTTCATGGCCGGTGCGCGGCCGCAGCGGCTTGCGATCTGCAGCGCCCAGCCGAGATGTTTGCGGGCATGACGAAGGCCGACGCGCAGTCCGTAATGGGCGCAGATTTCCTCGTACAGCGTGCGGATATGGCTGAGCTGTTCGGCGAGCGGTGGCGCGGACTCGATGATGCCGGTTTCGATGCGCCGCCCGATCTGGCCGGGCAGCCAGGGCTGGCCCTGCGCGCCGCGACCGATCATGACGCCATCGGCACCCGACAGTTCCAGCGCGGACAAGGCGGTCTCGAAGGACGTGATGTCGCCGTTGACCACCAGCGGAATATCGATCGCATCCCGGACCGCGCGCACCGCGGCCCAATCGGCAACTCCTTGATAGAATTGGCAGCGGGTGCGGCCATGGACCGAGATCATCTGGACACCGGCGGCTTGCGCGCGGCGAGCCAGTTCCGGCGCGTTGCGCGAGCGATCGTCCCAGCCGAGCCGCATCTTCAGCGTCACCGGAACTTGCACCGCCGATATCGTCGCCTCGATCAGCCTCTCGGCGTGGTCGAGGTCGCGCATCAAGGCCGACCCGGACTGGCCGCCGGTGACGTGGCGCGCCGGACAACCCATGTTGATATCGATGATGTCGGCGCCCCCAGCTGCTGCGATCCGCGCGCCTTCCGCCATCCAGCCGGGCTCACAGCCCGCGAGTTGAACAACGTGCGGACCGATCCCGGTCGCCTCGCAGCGCAGCCGAGACATCGGCCGGGCATTGACCAAGTCCTCGCTGGCGGTCATCTCGGAAACCACGAGTCCCGCGCCAAGCGCTGCGGTCAAACGCCGAAAAGGCACATCCGTAATACCCGACATGGGCGCCAGAAGAACCCTGTTGGCGATGTCAATATCGCCTATTTTCAACGGCTTAGAGCGTAATTTGGCCGAGCCGGTCACGGGCTTCTCATGTTTCTGACAGGCGATTCATCGCGACTGTCGATACGCATTTTGAGCACAAATGTTGGGCAGTCAACCCTCATGCCTACAGTTTAGACAATTCTCACAATCTTGCAAGTGCACTGCAACAAAATATGGATTACCCACAGCCATGGTGAATCACGCTGGTTTCGAGGCCTCGGCATGATAAGGGCAATGCGCGAGCCAACGGATGCACGCGTCATGGGTCCTGCATCCCAACCCTAGCCGAGTCTCATGTCGGAACCTTTGCGGACTGCAGCCATCCTTGTCGCAGCCGGACGGGGTCTGCGTGCCGGCTCCGGAGGACCGAAGCAGTATCGTTCGATCGGCGGCCAAACCGTGATCTACCGGGCGATGGCGCCGTTCTCCGGCCATCCACAGATCATGGCCGTGCAGCCGGTTCTACATCCGGACGACATCGCCGCCTTCAACGAAGCCGTCGGCGCCTTGCGGCACGCACCGCCGGCCAATGGCGGGGCCACCCGGCAGGCTTCGGTCCATGCCGGACTTGAAGCGCTGGCAGGCGAGCGGCCCGATGTCGTTCTGATCCACGACGCGGCGCGGCCCTTCGTCTCGGCGGCACTGATTTCGCGGGCGATCGATGCGGCCGGCCGCACCGGCGCGGCCGTGCCGGCGATCGCGGTCACTGACACCATCAAGCTGGTCGATGCCGAGGGCCATGTCGAAGCCACCCCGGAGCGTGCGCGCTTGCGCATCGCGCAGACCCCGCAGGCCTTCCGCTTCGAGGCGATTCTCGACGCCCATCGCCGCGCCGCGCGCCAAGGCCGCAGCGATTTCACCGATGACGCGGCGCTTGCCGAATGGGCGGGATTGACGGTGGCGACCTTTGAGGGCGATCCTGCCAACATGAAACTGACAACCCCGGAAGATTTTGTTCGCGAGGAGGCCCGCCTCACCGCATTGCTCGGCGATGTCAGGACCGCAAGCGGCTACGACGTTCATGCCTTCGGCGACGGCGATCACCTGATGATCTGCGGCGTCCGCGTGCCGCACAGCCGCGGCTTTCTGGCCCATTCCGATGGCGACGTCGGCCTGCATGCGCTGGTCGATGCCATTCTCGGCGCGCTGGCGGACGGCGATATCGGTTCGCATTTCCCGCCCAGCGATATCAGATGGAAGGGCGCCTCCTCGGACCGCTTCCTGACCTACGCGCTCGAGCGCGTCGCCGCGCGCGGCGGCCGCATCGCCCATCTCGATGTCACCCTGATCTGCGAGCGGCCGAAGATCGGTCCCTATCGCGACGCGATGCGCGCGCGCATCGCCGAGATTACGTCCCTGTCGCTGTCGCGGGTCGCCGTGAAAGCCACCACCAGCGAGCGGCTCGGCTTTACCGGTCGCGAGGAAGGCATTGCCGCCATGGCCAGCGCCACCCTGCGGCTGCCTTGGGAGGATTAAAGGCTGCGAGGATAAAGGCTGGAATGACAGGGGTTGGCACGATAACGCCGGGAGCGACTGAATGAGCGGCAGCGACACCCGCGCCCTCTCCCGCTCGCTGCTCGATCTCTGTCGGATGCGCAAGCTGACCATCGCCACCGCGGAATCCTGCACCGGCGGCCTGGTCGCCGGCGCCCTCACCGACATTCCCGGCTCCTCCGACGTCATCGACCGCGGCTTTGTCACCTATTCCAACGACGCCAAGCGCGCGATGCTCGGCGTCAAGGCCCTGACGCTTGAAAACTTCGGCGCGGTCAGCCGGGAGACCGCGACCGCGATGGCCGTCGGCGCATTGGAGAAGGCCGGCGTCGATCTGGCGGTCGCCATCACCGGCATTGCCGGTCCAGGCGGGGCTACCCCCGGCAAGCCCGTCGGCCTGGTGCATTTCGCCGTCGCCGCCCGCGATGGCCGCATCCTGCATCGCGAATGCCGCTTCGGCGCCATCGGCCGCGGCGCGGTGCGTCAGCGCTCGGTACTCGAGGCGCTGCGCATGCTGATGGAGCTGGCGCGCGGACCCCAGGTCCCGGCCAAGCCCCGCCGCGAATCCCCGAGCCGGCCGCACCCGCGCATGGCCCGCAAGGCGCGGCGCAACGGCGTCAAAAGGCGGCGTTCGCCGCGGGTGTAAGGCTGGCGGGCGTGGGCCGTCAGGTGCCGGAAGGCAGGGTTCGACCGGGCGCGCCGGTTGATCGATAGATGGTATCGGCGCGCTTCTCGAAGGCCGCCGCGAAGCGCTGGAAGGCGGTATCGAACATGGTGCCCATCAGCATGGCCAGCATCCGGCTCTTGAATTCGTAGGCGAGGTAGAACCCGACATCGCAGGCATCGTCCGACTTCGGCTCGAAGGTCCAGCGGTTCTCCAGATTGCTGAATGGCCCGCGCAAGTATTGGACATGAATCTTGAGGTTGGGCTGGTCCAGCGTCACCCGGGTGGTAAAGGTTTCTCGCACCAGCTTGAAGGACACCGTCATCTCGCTGATCACGATCTCGGTGCCATCCGGCCCCGGTGTGCGCCCGCGTATCTTGAGCGCGCTGCATAGCGGCACGAATTCGGGATAGCGTTCCATGTCGGCGACGAGATCGAACATCTGCGGCGCGCTGTGCCGAACCCGGCGCTTGCTGGAAAATTGCGGCATGGCGTTTGCGCCCTAGCCGGTTCGCGCCGCGCGCGCCGCCCGCAAACGGGCAAAGTCATCGCCGGCATGATGCGAGGAGCGGGTCAGCGGGCTTGCCGACACCATCAGGAAACCCTTGGCATAGGCCACCTTCTCGTAGCCTTCGAATTCATCCGGGGTGATATAGCGCATCACCGCGTGATGCTTGCGGGTCGGCTGCAGATACTGACCGATGGTCAAGAAATCCACATCCGCCGAGCGCAGATCGTCCATCACCTGCAGCACTTCATGGCGTTCTTCGCCGAGGCCCACCATGATGCCGGACTTGGTGAAGATCGAGGCATCGATTTCCTTGACCCGCTGCAACAGCCGGATCGAGTGAAAATAGCGCGCGCCAGGGCGCACCGTGAGATAATGCGACGGCACCGTTTCCAGATTGTGGTTGAACACATCGGGCTTCGCCGCCACCACGGCTTCGAGCGCGCCCGGCTTGCGCAGGAAATCCGGCGTCAGGATTTCGATCGTCGTGGCCGGGCAGCGCGCGCGGATGGCGCGGATGGTCCTGGAAAAGTGATCCGCGCCGCCGTCCTCGAGGTCATCACGGTCCACCGAGGTGACGACGATATGGGCGAGCCCGAGCTTGGCGGTGGCTTCCGCGACATGGTCGGGCTCGTTCGCATCCAGCGCCCCGGGTATCCCGGTCTTGACGTTGCAGAAGGCGCAGGCCCGGGTGCAGGTGTCGCCCATGATCATGAAGGTGGCGTGCTTCTTGTCCCAGCACTCGCCGATGTTCGGGCAGCCCGCCTCCTCGCACACTGTCACCAGGCCGTTGGCCCTGACAATGGCGTGGGTCTCGGCATAGCCGCGCGTGGTCGGGGCGCGGACCCTGATCCACGCCGGCTTGGCCGGCGAGTGCGCATCCGGCCGGTTGACCTTTTCAGGGTGACGCGGGCGCAGCGGCGTGGCTGAAAGGGTATCGACGACGACCACCATGCTGTGTCCATTCCTCAGGCGATGACCTTAGCTAGTCCGCTTGGCCGCGAATCGCAACCGCTCGCCTTGACGGCCCGCGGCCTTTATCATCGGTGCGTTCATGCTGCATTATTGTGCCTCCGTTCCGCCGTCGGTTGATCGCAAAGAATGGCTTCAAGCCGCATTTTAAGAGGTCGCGACGTGTCCGCGACGGTCGGCCAGGGTCTCATCGGCCGAGGCCGTCGGCTGCGGCGCGATTTCTTTGCCCGCAGCGTGCTTGAGGTGGCGCCCGACCTGATCGGCGCCACGCTCGAGGTGCGCGGCGTCGGCGGCATCATCGTCGAGGTCGAGGCCTATCATCAAACTGATCCGGCGGCGCATTCGTTCCGCGGACCGACCCCGCGCAATCAGGTGATGTTCGGGCCGCCCGGCTTTGTCTATGTCTACCGCTCCTACGGTATCCACTGGTGCGTCAATTTCGTCTGCGAACCGGCCGGTTCCGCCAGCGCCGTGCTGATCCGCGCGCTTCAGCCGACCCAGGGCCTCGCGGCGATGCGGCGCCGGCGCGGCGTGCAGGAGGAGCGATTGCTATGCTCGGGCCCGGGCAAATTGACCGAGGCGCTCGGGATTACCGACCGCCATAACGGCCTTGCCCTCGATGCTCCGCCATTCGCGCTTTATGCGCATCGAAGCAAGCCCGAGATCGTCACGGGTGTGCGAATCGGACTTACCAAAGCGGTCGAACTGCCCTGGCGCTACGGGCTGAAGGGCTCGCGTTATCTGAGCAAGCCGTTTGTCGACTAGATTCGATCTTGCGGCAGCGGTGGTGAACCCCTCTCGCCGCGTCTATCGCGGGGAGAGGGTTGGGGTGCCGCGCGACAGCTTGTCGAAACGCTTGATCAGCCGCTCGCGCTTGAGACGCGACAGCCGCTGGATCCAGAACAGGCCGTTGAGCTGATCGATCTCATGCTGGTGGCAGACCGCGCGAAGGCCGTCGGACTCCTCGGTCAGGGCCTCGCCGGCGAGATCGTGATAGCTGATCCGCAGCCGGGCATGACGCTCGACCTCGTCATGTACCCCGGGCATCGAGACGCTGCCTTCGCGGTGCCAGATCATCTCCGGCGATGCCCAGATGATGCTGGGATTGACATAGGTCCTGGCGCCCTCGAGGGGATCGAGCTCGAGCACCACCACGCGCAAGGCGACCCCGATATGCGGCGCGGTGATCCCGATCCCCGGCGCGGCGCGCATGGTCTCCGCGAGATCGTTTGCCAGTTCGCGCAGTGCGCCGTCAAACACCGTCACCGGCTGTGCCGGCAGCGTCAGGCGCGGGTCGGGATAACGGACGATCGGACGGAGCGTCATGACCGGTGAGGTTCGGATGCCATCCTGAACCCGGCATCAAAACCGAGTTCGCGCCTCGCCTTCTCGCTCGATACCGCCCCATCATCCTCGGCGATATTGTAGCTGCCCGCGCCCTTGGTGATCGCCAGCAGCGCGGCCTGCGCGGCGGCGTCGACATGGACCGATGGCGGCTTGGGCGGCCGCTCGTACCAGGTATCCGGCCCGTAGAGATAGCCATAGCGCAGCACGACGCCGTCGATGCCGGATGTGTTGAGGACTGCGCGCTCCAGCGCGACGATGCCCTCGACGGTCTGCCGGCGCACGCCTTCGGCGGCCAGATCGAGCGGATCGCTCTCGACGCGCACGCCTGCCGCCGGCGCATAGATGAAGGCGATGCTCTGCGCTACCGCGCGGCGCACGCCGGCCTGCCTGGCCGCCTGCATCAGGTTTCGCGTGCCCTCGATGCGCAGGCGCTGATTGGCCGCCTGCGCCGCCTGGTAGCCGGGCGTACCCGGCGCGCTCGGCAAATCCGTCAGTTGATGAATCACGATGTCCGGACCCGCCGCCACGACCGCCTTGGTCAGCGCGTCGGCATCGAACACGTCGATCACGACCGGCGTGGTGCGAAGCGCGCGCAGCATCTCGACCTTGGCCGGACTGCGCGTGGTGGCCGTGACCTCGTGGTGATCTCGCTGGGCGAGGACGGCGAGCCGCCGCCCGATCACGCCGGCGGCGCCGGCCAGGAAAATCTTCATGTTATTCCCTGCCAGTTTGCGTAGGGCGAGCAAAGGCGCGCTTGCGTCGTGCCCACCATTTCAGATGCGATCCGATGGTGGGCGCGCCATCGATCCGCGCGTTCGCGCGTCTCGCCGGCTTTGCACCCTAGGGAACCACCGGCGCTCTCAAAATACTAGGTCGCCTGCTTCAACCGTTCCAGCGCCTGCAGGATTTTTTCCTTGCGGGCCGTCGCGGCCTCGCGCTTTTCCTTTTCTTCCTCGACAATTTCTTCCGGCGCGTTGGCAACAAATTTTTCGTTGTTCAGTTTGGCGTCGACCCGCTTGATGTCGGCCTCGGCCTTTGCCAGTTCCTTGTCGAGCCGGGCCTGCTCGGCCGAAAAGTCGATCAGGCCCTTCAGCGGCAGTGCGGCGACCTCGCCGCGCACCAAGAGCTGCACCGCGCCTTGCGGCGCGGCATCAGCAAAGGAAATATCGGCGAGGCGGGCCATGCGCTTGATGACATCGTCCCAGCGCTGGGCGCGGCCTTTTGTCTCCGCCGACGCACCGGCCAGCACCAATGGCGTCAGCGTGGCCGGCGCGATGTTCATTTCCGCGCGCACCGAGCGGATCGCGGTGACGAGATCAATCACCCAGCCGATCTCGGCCTCGGCGGCGACATCGCTGAAATCGGCGGCGCCGGGCGCAAGCCGCATCGGCGGAACGAGGGCCGCCACGGGTATCGGTGCCTCGACCGGACTCACCACCGACATCAGGGCCAGTTGCTCCGCGGTCAGGGCGTCAGCCCGGCGCGACCACGGCGCCAGCGCCAGCAGGCCGTCGCGCTTGGCCGTTACCTCCCACAGCTCTTCGGTGATGAAGGGCATGAACGGATGCAGCAGTTTTAAGATTTCATCGCGCGCCCAGGCCACCATGGCGCGGGTCTCGGTTTTCGCCGGCCCGTCGTCGCCCAGCAAGACCGGTTTGGCGAGTTCGAGATACCAGTCGCAATAGACGTTCCAGACGAAGCGGTAGATCGCGTTGGCGGCATCGTTGAACCGGTAGGCCTCGATCGCCTCGGTCACCTCGCTGGTGGCGCGCGCGGTCTCATGGACGATCCAGCGGTTCAGCGTCTCGTTGGCCGCGGTCGGATCGAAGCTTTCCGACAGTGCGCAGGCATTCATCTCGGCGAAGCGGCAGGCGTTCCACAGCTTGGTTGCAAAATTGCGATTGGTTTCGACGAGCTGGGGCGAGAGCTTGATATCGTGGCTGTGGGCTGCGCCACGCGCCAGCGCAAAGCGCAGCGCATCGGCGCCGTATTCGTCGATCAGATGCAGGGGATCGATGACGTTGCCTTTCGACTTCGACATCTTGGCGCCCTTCTCGTCGCGAACCAGGCGGTGGATGTAGACGGTCGAGAACGGGACGTCCTTCATGAAATGCAGGCCCATCATCATCATCCGCGCCACCCAGAAGAAGATGATATCCCAGCCGGTGACCAGCACGTCGGTCGGATAATAGCGCTTCAAATCCTTCTCATGATCCGGCCAGCCCAGGGTGGAGAAAGGCCACAGCGCCGAAGAGAACCAGGTATCCAGCACGTCTTCGTCGCGGGTGATGAAGTCGGCTCGCTTGTTGCGGTCGAGCGCCATCTCGCGGCCCTGCTCGGGCGTGATCACTTCCTGCTCGGCGTAATAGCCGAGCGCGTTGCCGACCGCCTCCTCCTCGGTTTCGGCCACGAACACCTTGCCGTCCGGCCCGTACCAGGCCGGAATCTGGTGACCCCACCAGAGCTGGCGCGAGATGCACCAGGGCTGGATGTTCTCCATCCACTCGAAGTAGGTCTTCTCCCAGTTCTTCGGCACGAACGTGGTCGCGCCCGAGCGCACCGCGGCCATCGCCGGCCGCGCCAGCGTCTTGGCGTCGACATACCATTGGTCGGTCAGATAGGGCTCGATGATGACGCCGGAGCGATCGCCGTGCGGCACCATATGGGTGTTCGGCTCGATCCGCTCGACGAAGCCGAAATCCTCCAGCCGCGCCAGGATCTTTTTGCGCGCGGCGAAGCGGTCGAGGCCATGCATCTCCTGTGCGAACGACGCGGCGCCTTCCGGCAGGCCGCGCAGATAATCCTCGTTGCCGACCAGAGCCAGCGCGCCTTCCTGATCGAGCACGCTGATCTCGGGCAGGTTGTGCCGCCGGCCGACTTCGAAGTCGTTGAAATCATGAGCGGGCGTTACCTTGACCGCGCCGGAGCCCTTGTCCGGATCGGAGTATTCGTCGGCGATGATGGGAATCCGCCGTCCCACCAGCGGCAGGATGACATGCTGGCCGACCAGATCGGTGTAGCGCTCGTCGTCGGGATGGACCGCGACCGCGCTGTCGCCGAGCATGGTTTCGGGCCGCGTGGTGGCGACGACGATGAAACTTTGGGAATCGGCGGCGTCGAAGGTCTTGCCCTCCAGCGGATAGCGCAGATACCACAGGCTGCCCTTGACCTCGATCTGCTGCACTTCGAGGTCGGAAATCGCGGTCAACAGCTTCGGGTCCCAGTTCACCAGCCGCTTGTCCTTGTAGATCAAGCCTTCGCGATGCAGCTCGACGAACACCTTGATCACCGCGCGCGACAGGCCCTCGTCCATGGTGAAGCGCTCCCGCGACCAGTCGCAGGAGGCGCCCAGCCGCTTCAGCTGGTTGACGATGACGTCGCCGCTCTCGGCCTTCCATTGCCAGACCCGCTCGAGGAATTTGGCGCGGCCGAGATCGCGCCGGCCCGGCTGCTGGCGCTCCGTCAATTGCCGTTCGACCACCATCTGGGTCGCGATCCCCGCGTGATCGGTGCCCGGCTGCCAGAGCACGTCGCGGCCGCGCATCCGCTGGAAGCGGCAGAGAATGTCCTGCACGGTGATGTTGAGCGCGTGCCCCATATGCAGCGATCCCGTCACGTTCGGCGGCGGGATCACGATGGTGAAGGGCCGGGCGTCGCGGCGATCCGGGCGACCGGCGCTGAACGCGCGGCTGTCCTCCCAGATCAGGGACATGCGGGCTTCGATGTCGGCGGGCTGGTAGGTCTTCTCGATCATGGCGGTGCAATCATGGCTGTGGCAACGGGCTAGAAAGCCGCCCGCGCGCGCCAAGTCAACACGACCGGCGAGCCTGGAGCGCCTAACATGGGACTTCAGGTAGGGGTTGAAACGCCGCCCGCCAACGGCCAGTTCCGGCCCAGGCTGCTACCGCCCGCGCGAGACGCGTTCGATCTCGGCCTTGACGATCCGCTCGACCAAACCGGGCAGATTATCGTCGAGCCAGGATTTCAGCATCGGTCGCAGCATTTCCTTGACCAGGTCTTCCAGGGTGCGGGCGTTGTTGCTGAGCACGGTGTGGGCCAGCGTATTGAAGGCGGACTCGACGGCGGAGACCGTCGATCGCGACAGGATCGGCGGCGCCGGATCGGGGACGCTCTCCACGCGGGTTTCGAAGGCGTCTTGCCGCTGCACCGCGCGCGCGGTGTTGGATTCCACGAACACCAGATCGTCCCGCGGTTCGACCTTGTGGAAGGTGGGCTTCGCAGCCGGCACCGCCATGTCGTCGGTGAGTTCGAACACGTCGGGTTCGGACGCGGGCGGCCTGATCTCCTCCGGCGAGGTCGCTTCATCGAGGCCTGCCAGCAACGAATCGATATCGTCCTGGCTGTTGGCACTGGCGGCCGGTGGTGGTGGTGGTGGCGGCGGCGCAGCCTTGACCGGCGCGGGTGCCGGCTTGGCGGCCGCCGGCCGCTCCGCGGCGCTGGCCGGGGGCGAACTGCCGTTGATCGCAGGCGCCCTTGCCGGCGCCGCAGCGGCTTTCTCGGGCCTGGCCTGGACCGTCGGGCTTGAGGGCTTTTCGCCTGAGGGCGGCGTGGCTTCGTCGTCAGCGATGATTCGCCGAATCGACGCCAATATCTCCTCCATCGAAGGCTCTTGGACCTTTGCGGGCTGCGTCATCTCCGACTCCACATCATCAACGCCCTCGCATACGTCTTACACCAAGCCGAACAGGATAGGCCGCGTCCGTAAATGCAAGCTTAGGTTTTCGCCAGGCCGGGCGGACTTGTCCCCAGATCAAGCGACGCCCCGGGTAATCGCAGCTAATCCCGCCCCTGCCGATAGCGCCGCAGCGTCGCGTCCAACGACGCCGGAAATGCGGCGCGAATCGCTGCTTTGCCCCTGGGAAGGGTATGTCATCGCAATTCCATTGCAAGCAACGCCCCATGGCGACCTCCGGAAGCGTCGATCTGGTGACGGCTGATGCCGTCTCTATACAACTTAGTACAACCTGGAAAGTTGTGCGAATGCCCGTGACGGAAGCGCCGGCGCGCCGGCTGGCACCTTGCCGCGGAGGTTGGGGCACCATCGGTCCTCGGCGTACCCGGGAGCGGTTGAATCGATCAACGCCCGTCGGGCGTGCGAATACCGACCCAGCTGTCCCGAACCTGCTGATAGTGCACGCTGGGATCGTAGACCTCGGTGGGAAGTTTGAGCACCTGGGGCGACAACCGCCCGACGGCGTTCAAGACCGAATACGAGGCCACCACGCGATCGTGCTGGGCGGTGACCAGCGCGACACGGGCGTTGACCAGCGCCTGCTGGGCGTTCAACACGTCGAGGGTGGTTCGTTGTCCGGCCTTGGCCTCTTCCCGCACGCCGTTGAGCGCGATCTCCGAAGCCGTCACCTGGGATTGCGCCGATGCCACCTGGGCCTTGCCGGCTTCGAGCTGTCCCCATGCCGTCACCGTGTTGGCGCGGATCTGGTCGCGGGTCTGTTCCAGCACCAGACGCTGCTGCGCCAGGTTTTCCTTGGACTGCCGGATCAGCGAATACTCGGCACCGCCCTGATAGATCGGCACCGAGAGCTGCGCGATCGCGGAAGCGCCGAATGACCTGTAGACCGTCAGTTGCTGCTCATAAGCCTGCTGCACCGAGGCCTGCACCGTCACCGTGGGCAACAGCGCGCCTTCGTTGATCTTGACCGTGAGAAAGTTGACGTCGATGCCGAACATCGCCGCGGTGACGTTCGGGTTTTCGGTCAGGCTGAGCTCGACCGCGGCCGGCAGCGTCGACGGCAGGAAGCGGTCGACCGGCGAGCCCGGCGCGAGCGCTTCCGGTTCGTTGCCGATGATGCGACGAAAATTCGACCGCGTCGTCGTCAGGTTGGATTCGGCGGTCAACTGCTGGGTCTTGCCGGCGGCGAGCTGCGCTTCCGACTGCGCCACGTCGGTGCGGGTCACCTCGCCGACATTGAAGCGGTCGCGGGTCTGCTTCAGGGTCTGCTCGAGAACCCGTGTGTTGCTGCGCTGAACCTCGACGATGGCGGAATCCCTGAGGTAGTCCATGTAGATCGTGGCGGCATTCAGCAGCACGGTCTGTTCGAGAACCCGCAAGGCTTCGCGCGCGCCCGAGACCTGGCTCTCCGCGGCGCGGGTCTTGTTGGCGGTCTGCTGGCCGTTGTAGAGCGTCTGCGTGACGGTGAGGCCGACGCTGCGCGGCGGGTCGGTGCCGTGAATGATAACCGTGTTCGGCACGGGGCCCTGAGTGGAAAGCGAATCGGTGTACTGGTAGCCGGCGCTGGCGGTGAGCGCGACCTTCGGACGATAGCCCGACAGGGCCTGCGGCACGTTTTCATCGGTGGAACGCACCTGGGCGCGCTGCGCGTTGAGCTGCGGATTGTTCTGATAGGCACGCACCAGCGCGGCCTCGATGGTGTCGGCCATGGAAGGCGTCGGGCCCATACACGCCAGCAGCAACGCCGCCGCAGCGCCGGTTACCAACCTCAGCCTACGCATCCCCAGTATTCCATTCATTCCGTTGTCCGGTCCAAGCGTCCCTGAACCGGGGTACTGCTCGCTTTCAAGTCAGCCTTCCATGCCACCTTATTCCCGGCAAGCGCTTGACGAAACCCCCATGCCGGCGAATCGAAGTGGAAACTATCGACCTGCAGCATCCGGGTCACACTTCTGATTTTGAACAATATTTAGCCGCGGCCCGACCTAAAAAACGAACCCCGGATGCCGCTCGAAGCCGGGCAGAACCGGTGCCGTCGCATCGAACAGTGTCCGGCTACCAAAATCCGCGTGCGAGTGTGTCACGATCAGGGCCCGCGGCGGCTTGGTGGTCGCGAACACCCCGACCAGCCGGCCGCCTTCCTTGAGTTGGCGGTAAAGCCGCTCGGGCAAGATCTCGGTCGCGCCATCGAGCACGATCACGTCGTAGGGCGCGCCAGCCGGATTTCCCTCGATCGCCGCTGCCGCTGCAAACGTCACGTTGGTTAATCCAAGCCGGGCCAGCACCTCGCGGGCCGCGGCAGCTTGCGCCGGGTCACTCTCGGTGGCGGTTACCTCGGCTGCCAGCATGGCAACGATCGCGGCGGTATATCCGGTGGCGCTGCCCGCCACCAAAACCTTGTCGGTTGCCGCGATCTCGGCGGCCTGCAACATTTTCGCCGTGACGACGGGCTTGACCATGAAGCGCTTGTCCGAAGCGGCTCCGCCGATGACGAGATCGAGGTCCAGATAGGCCAGCGCCTGCTGGTCGGCAGGAACAAATGCCTCCCGCGGCACGATCCGCATCGCATCGATAATTCTGACATCGGTAACGTCGGCGGGGCGCACCTGGCAATCGACCATGTTCTGGCGCGCGGTGGCAAAATCGGTCATGCACGAACCTTGGAAGCGGTGCGGACCTCGCCGCAAGAGAGCTCAAAGACCGCATCATCTTTGGAACAAGGTTCGCCAAAACGCAACCGGTCGAAAGCGCGGGGCTCGAAGTCCCCGCTTGGACCGGCTATCCCGGGCGGAGGTCAACCGGGATGCATCGGCTCATCTATTCAATGGTCACCGCGAGCCGCGCAATCAATCTGGCAACCTCTTCCAGGTTCTGGGCATCATGTTCCTGGACCACCTTTTCAAGGCGCCGCAGGCATTCCTCGTCGCTCATGACGGGTTGGCTGCTTGGAACAATCGAGAGCTCCGGCCTTAGGAGTTGTGTCAGGATGTCTGGCATTGGATCACCTTCCTGGCGAAACCGGCCCCACTTATTTGGTGCCGGGGAAATGCGTCGATTTAGCGACCAACGGTTGCGCGCGGCCCAGCCGCAAGTGGGGCCGCGATAACCCGGCCGGGATCGAGAAGACTGAACTTTGCGGCACGAGGCGCTTCTCCCCGCGTTACGAAAGCCGCGCCCGCGCCGGACATTTGGTCCTTTGCAAGCCCGGGAGGCTTTGTTATAGGCTGCGCCCACGCGAACATTCGTTTCGCCTGTTCCTCGGTAGCTCAGCGGTAGAGCATTCGACTGTTAATCGAATGGTCGCTGGTTCGAATCCAGCCCGGGGAGCCATATGTTTTTCATCATGCATTACTGCTCGAACACGGCGCGGCAGGCCTCGCTGAGGCTTTGCTTCTGACGCCGCAGGCAGGCGGTGATGGCGCGCACGTTCGGAATCTCGCCGGGGCAGAGCCGGTAGACGTCAGGCGTGCAGGCCTTTTTCTGTTCGGGCGTTCCCGGCGTTGCCGACGCCGGGCCGGTTGCCGAGATCGCAATCATCAGCCCGAGCGTTGCCGCGGGTGTTGCGGCATTGGCCCACAGCAATCCCGGCGCCGGCAATCGCAAGCCGTGTTCCGTCATGATGGTCTTCCCGTTCGGTGTGTGAGTGCATTCCCTCCGCTGCCCTGCTCATGCCATAGCGCAGGTATTGTTGGCCAAATGTGATCCGCTTCACACTTGGCGGCGCCCACGCGCCCTATGGTCGGTTAATGGCGGCAACAGCACAAGTTTAACCAAACTGGCTGCGATGGCCCGATCGATAAAATTTGAGTGATTTGTTGAAGGCGATGACAAAAGCCTGATGAGACGGTGCGCTCCGGAAGAACCGGAGAGCGCGATGAGCGAAGCTGAATTCGAGCGATTGCTGGACGATGTGAGAATGGCCATGGCTGTACCGGAAGAGCATTTCATGACCCGCGAAAGCACGCGCGGGCCCCATCACCGGCCGCCGCGAGCGGCCAATGACAACGAACGAGCCTGGCCGCTGATTCCATTTCCCGAAGGCTGGTACGCGGTCAGCTGATGCGCCGGGGGTTTTCGGAGGCTCTACAACCGCGAGCGCCCCCAAGGATTGCTTTGGACGTTGCGCGGCTTGCAACCATCCCGCTACTTTGCCGTTGGTAGCGGCTGAGCCGAGGGCGGCGTCGAGGGAGCGAGCATGAAGCAACCAGCCAAGTCGAACAGCGCTTTGTCCAATCAGGATCTCAAGAGCGCGGCGACAAGGGCCGCGGCGACAAGGGCTTACGCGGCCATCCTCGTCACCTTTCTGAGCGCCATGACCGGCCCGGCGGAAGCGGGGGTGCGGCGGCATCTCTATCCCGGCGATATCAGCTATGGGCCCGCTCTGTTTTGTGGCAGCACCCCAACGCCGGTGCCTTTGATCTATCCTGACGCCGACTGGCGCCCGTTCTTCCATCGGGCGCGCCACTTCGGTCCGGTGCTGTACCTGCCGATCCCCTGCGCCGCCGCTGCCGTCGCCCCCGAACCCACCCGACCGATTTCCATGCTGGATTGATGATCGCCCATGCGCATGGCAACCATGGCCGCGCTTTGTGCAGCCGCCATTTCACTGGCCGGATGTTTTGAAGGACCCAAGGGCGACAAGGGAGACCCGGGCGTCGCCGGGCCGCCCGGCCCAGCCGGCCCGGCTGGACCGCAGGGCCCGCGGGGCCTGGACGGCCCGCCGGGTCCGGCCGGCAAAGAGGGCATCCCCGGCCCTGCCGGGCCGAGCAGTCCGCTCTACTTGAAATCAGCCGGCAGCAGCGCCTGCGGCGCGACGGGCTGCACCTCCGGGTGTGGGATTGACGAAGTAATCGCCTCTGCGACGTGTCTCACGGCGGATGGACAAACGCTGACGCCCGGCATCCATGCCGCTAGTCTCGGGCAGGCATGGACGGCGACATGCCCGAGCCCCTCGAATGCGATGGTCCTGATCTGCGCCAGGCAGGCGCCGCCGTAGCATTTCTCATCCCGGTTGTTTCGAATCCGAAATGGTGGGCACGGCGCCTTTGCCCATTCTGCGCAACTATCATGGGTGGATTATCCGACCAACTCGCAAACATCCTCGCGGGAAGCTGAGACCAGAATGAGCGCACGCTTGCCGGAGAGATTGTCAGGAGGATCGAGCGGTCTTCACTGAGGACGCGGCGCACCGGTCGATCGGGCGCTGGAGGACGCGCGGATAGAGCGGCGACGCCTGACGGTAGCCAAGCGGTGGCAACCCCTGCGTGGCGGAACCGCAGCAGAATAGCGTCTTCATATAAATTCAATGGCTTGGAAATGGAGGCCACGACCAGAATTGAACTGGTGTACACGGTTTTGCAGACCGTTGCGTAACCACTCCGCCACGTGGCCCCATGGGGGCAAATCCATATACGCGCGCGCGGGCATAGGCAACCGAGGCACCCGCGCTCAGGCGCGGCAGTCCCGCTTGGATTATGTCCTCGGCGCGAGTTCCGCCAGCCTACCGATAGCCTTCGCGTATCCAGCCGGCCTGCGCTCAAGGCTGCCTATAAGCTTTTCCGCGATATCCGGCCGCTTTTCGAGGTTTGCGAGCCTCACAGCCGCCGCCTCGATGGCGCACGGCCCGTCGCGGCGCGGTTTACCTTAACGCGAAGCAATGGCCGGGCCGAAACGCCAGTTGAGCCGAATTGGAAGAAACGGCCATCTCGGTCTTGCCGCTCAGGAATGACCGTCCGTGCGCGGCGCGTTTTGATCGCCTTTCGGGCTTTTCTGCTCGCGTCGTGAGCCGGATTCCTTTTGGGTCACTGTCGCGCGCTGGGCCCTTTCTTTGTCCATCGGTTGGTCCTCGCCCCGACTGCGCGTAATGCCCTGCGTTTTCTTGTTCACGTTCATCTTGGCTTTCCTCTCGATGGTGCATCGGGTCATAGGATGGTCGTCAGCTCATAAACCAACACGGCTGCCCCGAGACAGCGCCGCCACGGATTGACGCCGCGCACGATCTCGTCGATCGCCCAAACGAAAAGGCTGCCTTTGAGAATAATTTCGAGAGCTGTGCCCAATCGGCCAGGTGGATGCCAAACCCATAGCAGGACGGCCGCCACGATCACGATCCATAAAGTGAGGTTTGGCGCCTGGCCGATCGTAATCGCACCGGTTTGGCGATTTTGGAAGAACCATTGCAAAGCTTCGCGCATCATCGCAAGAGCCCGTCCTTGATCGCGAGTGATCGGCGCTGACGATGCCGACAAAGCTTCCGGCTTCCCAGAAGGTTCAAGCGAGCCTGCCAACCAACGCGAGGGACGTCAATTCACCTGTTGAGGGTGCGTGACCACGATCTCTCAACACATCCACCGGCCATCACGCCTGTCCGCGGTCCGTCGTTCAGGCCACCACAAGCTTGTCGATCGTGATCGGAAAATCGCGCACCCGCTTGCCGGTGGCATGGAAGATCGCGTTCGATACGGCGGCCGCGGTACCGACGATGCCGATCTCGCCAAGGCCCTTGACGCCGAGAGGGCTGACCCGCTCATCGCGCTCGTCGACGAAAATGACTTCGATATCCTCGATGTCCGCATGCGCCGGAATATGATATTCGGCAAGGTTATGGTTCATGATCTTGCCAAGGCGATGATCCGTCATGGCTTCCTCATGCAGCGCCATGCCGATGCCCATCACGACACCGCCCAGGATCTGGCTACGCGCGGTTTTCGGGTTGAGAATCCGGCCGGCCGCGGCCGCACAGACGATCCTGGTCACCCGAACCACCCCGAGTTCTTCATCGACGCGCACTTCGGCAAATACGGCCGAATGGGTGTAGCTGATGTATGTCATCATCTGCAGCAGATCGGGACCCGCCTTGCCCTTCTCTTCGATCTCGCTCAGATCGGCCGCATCCATTACCTCGGCAATGGTCAGTCCCCCGCCCGGATCATCGGTGCGGAAGATGCGTCCGCCGCTCACCTCCACGTTCTCCATTTTCGCGTCGGCCAAGGGTGAGTTGGCCATCTTTTTGGCATACCTGAACAAGGTTTTCTTGACGGCGTCGCAGGCCGCCTGCACGGCGGAGCCGTTTGAGGCGGCCGTCCATGAACCTCCCTCGACAGGGGACGTCGGCAGCGTCGATTCGCCGATGCGGGTGCTGACGTCGTCGAGCGGCAGACCGAACGCGTCCGCTGCAATCTGGGTCAGGATGGTCCAGGTGCCGGTGCCGATATCGGAGGCCGCGGAGGATACTTCCAGCTTGCCGTCGGCGCTCAATCTGGCGCTGGCTTCGGCTTTCTGAAGAAAGGCATCCCACATCCCCGTCGAAATGCCCCATCCGATCAGCTCGTGACCGTCCCGCATCGACCGGGGAGCGGCTTCGCGCTTTTCCCAGCCGAACGCCGCGGCGCCCTGGCGATAGCACGCGTCGAGAGCCTTTGAGGTGAATTGCTTGTCGGTGTTCTCGTCCTTGGACGCGAAATTCAGCCGCCGGATTTCCAGCGGGTCAACGCCCACCTTATAAGATAGTTCGTCGAGGGCGCATTCCAGGGCAGTCACGCCAATGGCGGCGCCGGGCGCCCGCATGTCGCATGGCGTCGCCGTATCGAGCTTCGCGAGCCGGTAGGAAAGCCTGACATTGTCGCAGTGGTACATCATGCCGGACCAGTTGACGACGGCTTCCTGGTAATCCTCATAGTGGGACGTCGATGCGACGACATCATGCATGATCGACTGCAGCCGGCCCTGCTTGTCGGCGGCCAGCGAAATCGCATGAAAGGTATCCGGCCTGTAGCCGATGTGAAACATCTGCGCCCGCGTCAACGTCACCCGCACCGATCGCTTGAGTTCCAGACTGGCCATGACGCCGAAGAACAACTGGTGCTGAGGCCGCAGTCCGGAGCCGAACGCGCCACCGACAAAATGATTGATCACCTGGACGTTCTTGGACTTCAAACCAAAAACCGACGTGACGTAGCCTTGCGCATTTTGCGAGCCTTGCGTCTTGTCATAAATGGTAAGCTTGCCGGCGCCCTCGAAGACACAGGTGGTGCCGAACATCTCCATCGGGTTGTGGTGCTCGGCATTCACCCGGTAGTCCCGGCTGATCTTGATTGGCGCCTCTGCGAAAGCCTTCTCCGCATGGCCTCTCGGGTCTGGCGGGGGAGGAATGCCGCTGCGCTTCTTCGGCGGCACATAAGCTTCCAGCCGCTTGCGCTCCAACTCCGTACAGTGTTCGCTGACCTCATACGTCGCCGAGATCAGCGAACCGGCATCCCGCGCCGCCTCGTAGCTATCGGCGACCACCAGTGCGATCGGCTGTCCGTCAAACAGGATCCGGTCCGAGTTCAGCGGCCGGAATGGATGACCGGGAGGGGCCACCTCGTCCTGCCAGCTTCGATCCAGCCATGCGGCCTTGCCGCGATTTTCATGGGTAAAGATCGCCACCACGCCTGGTATCGATCGCGCCTGGTCAAGGTGCAGGGCGGTGATGCGACCGGCGGCGATCGTGCTGCCAACGATATAGCCATGAAGCAGGCCGGAGACGGGATACTCGGCCGCATACTTTGCTTTGCCGGTGACCTTGAGCGGGCCATCGACCCGGCTGGTCGGCCGGCCGACATGAAGACTCTCTGTTATCGGCATTGTTGGCCTATTGCACTGACTTGTTGGATTGATCCTGCGGGGTGCCCGCGGCGGCCTGGTGCAGGGCACGCACGATGGCGCGCCGTGCCAGTTCGATCTTGAAATCGTTCTCGCCCTGCCCTTTGGCTTCTGCCAGGACCTGATCAGCAAATTGGCGGAACAGCGGCGTCGCCGGCTTTTGGCCTTTCAGAACGGCCTCGGCGGCGTCATCGCGCCAAGGCTTGTGCGCCACGCCACCCAGCGCCACGCGGGCATCTTCGATGGTATCCGCCTTCAGCGTCAGCCCGACGGCAACCGAGACCAGCGCGAAGGCGTAGGACAACCGGTCTCGGATCTTGAGGTAGGTATAATGGGCGCCGAAATCGGCAGGCGGCAGCACCACGCCGGTGATCAACTCGCCCTCGCGCATCGTGTTGTCGCGCTGCGGCTCGCTGCCGGGCAGCCGATGGAAGTCGTGGAATGGAATGCTTCGCTTTCCGGAGGGGCCTTCGACCTCCACGACCGCGCCGATGGCCGCCAGTGCGACGCACATATCCGAGGGATGCACGGCAATGCAGTCCGCGCTCGCCCCCAGGATGGCATGAATCCGGTTCACGCCGCCGATGGCCGAGCAGCCGGTCCCCGGATCACGCTTGTTACAGGCCGTTGACGGATCATAGAAGTAATAGCAGCGGGTCCGCTGCAGCAGATTGCCCCCGGTGGTCGCCGCGTTGCGCAGCTGGGGCGACGCTCCGGCCAGAATGGCACTGGCCAGCAGCGGGTAGCGCGCCTGGACCGTCTGATGCCACGCCAGGTCGGAGTTGCTGACCAACGCCCCGATCCGCAGCCCGCCGTCGGCCATTTCCGATATTTCCCGCAGCGGCAGCCGATTGATATCGACGACGCAGGCCGGGCGGTCGACATCGTATTTCATGAGATCGACGAGATTGGTTCCGCCGGCGAGAACGCGCGAGGCCGGAGTCGCCAGTGCCTTGATGGCATCGGAAATGGTATGGGGGCGAACGTAGTCGAAACGGTTCACTCGGCTGCCTCCCGGGCGACCGCGCCCTGCCCCATGACGTCTTCGATGGCGTCGGCGATGTTGGTGTAGGCTCCGCAGCGACAGAGGTTGCCGCTCATGTTCTCGCGAATTTCAGCCCGGGTGCGCGCATGCCCCTCTGAGAGCAATCCGGCCGCCGAGCAGATCTGCCCCGGCGTGCAATAACCGCATTGCAGCGCGTCGTGTTCCACGAAAGCGGCCTGAAGCGGATGCAGGCTGCCGCCCGCTCCAAGCCCCTCGATGGTGGTGACCTCGGCACCGTCACGCGATACCGCCAGCACGAGACAGGAGTTGATCCGAACCCCATCAACCAGGATCGTGCAGGCCCCGCACTGCCCGTGATCACAGCCCTTCTTGGTCCCCGTCAATTGCAGGCGCTCGCGCAGCAGATCCAGCAGGGTTATCCATGGCGGGATCGTCAAGTCGTGTCGGGATCCGTTGATGACGAAGGAGGCCGGAATGCCGGCTGCTGCTGATGGTTCCACGCGCGCTCTCGCAAAGAATGAGCGGATAGAACCACGAAGCCCCCGCTGTGTTCCCTAGGCAGCTTGAGCGCTCTTGGGCGGTCTTCCAGGAGAGCCGAACATCCGGCCGCCACCCGGAAAGTCGCCAAGCTGCGTTGACGGTTTGCCATAGCCCGCTACGCCTCGGATGCGACCAAATTGCGCAACTCGTCGAACACCGTGACGCTCGCGCGCATGGACAACCAACAGCCCGCTCAGGTGCGCTTGCTGCGGCGGTACTCGCGCTTGGCTTTCGCCGTGGGCGCGAGCTCCGGTTGCGCGTGGATCGCCTCGCGGTATCTGGCCAGCAGGCGCCAAAGCTGCGGTTGACGGGTTCCTAACATGAGACGGTTGAAGGGTAGGTGGAGGTTTGCAACCGCTGGAAATCCCTTCCATACTCCGTCCGAAATGAGCTATTCTTCTGCCATGACGAGACTCTTAGATCAGGCCCTCGAGGTTGCGCGCGGCCTGTCATCAGATGCCCAGGATGACATCGCTCGTGTTGTGCTTCAGCTTGCCGGTCATGATGAAGCGCCTCCCGTAGCGCTATCCGCCGATGAGCGCTTGGCGATTGCGAAGTCCAAAGAGGCGGCGGCGCGCGGCGAATTCGCAAGCGATGAACAGGTCAGAGCGACCTGGGCCAAACACGGACTGTGAAACTCCGTTACACGCTTCCGGCTCTGGCCGATCTCAATTCAATACTCGACTACATTGCCGCACATTCACCGAAAGGTGCAGGGCGCGTTAAGCAACGCATCCAGAGCATCGTTGGCCTGCTATTGAGCCATCCCGATATCGGCGTCCGCACCGATGATCCAACCATTCGCCGTCTTGCTATAACGCCTTATGCTTATCTCGTTTTCTACGAGATTGCCGAGACAGAGATTATCATTCACGCCGTTCGACATGCCGCGCGCGATCCTTCGGGTATGCCAGGTTCAGCGTGAAACAGCCTACGCGATGAGCGAGATTGAGAACAACAACCCCTGCTCAGGCGCGCTTGCGCCTGCGATAGTCGCGCTTGGGTTTCGGCCTGGGCGCGAGTTCCGGCTGTGCATGGATCGCTTCGCGGTATCTCGCCAGCATGCGCTCGAAGCTGGCGTTGAGCTTTTCCGCAATATCCTGGCGCTTTTCCAGGCTGGCAAGCACCATCGCCGCCGCCTCGATGGTCGACAGGCCGTCGCGGCGCGGCTCGCGGCGCAGTTTGCCATAGCGCGAGGGCGTGGCCGGGCCGAGGATGACGCGCTGGCATTTCAGCATCCAGGCATTGCGCCACCACAGGGCCTTGGCCTGGCTCCAGGTGCCGTCGAGCAGCACGATGCCCTCGATGTCTTTCAAAATGGCGCGCTGGTTGTCCTCGATCTCGCCCTTGCGGTTGATGGCGACGATGTCGCGGTCGGTGTCGAGCGCGGCGACATCGGCGGAACCGAGATAGAGCACCGCCCAGCGCGAGGGATCGGCGACCGGCCGTCCAAGCGCCTTCGACAGGCTCGGCCACGACAAACCGATTTTGAGCATCGCGTTCGGAAAATGCAGCGCGGTCAGCCGCGCCGTGCCGAGCGCCCGGTCCTGCTCCTGCGGATGCTGCAGGATCAGAAGCGCAATCCGGTTCTCGATCGGCGTGATGCTGTCGCAGATGCAGAGCGCCTCCGGCTTGAGGCAGCGCGGGCAAACCGGGCTCGCCTCGGATGCGGCCGCGGTACCAATCTCGGATGATTTTGCCATGCCCCGCTATACGCTGTGCCGCGGCGCGCATCAATCGCGCCGCGGACTTGTCGCGCCGAAGCCCGAAAGGCGCGAAGGCGGACACCCCTACTCCGCCGGCGCCGCGATCCCCACAGGTTCGGGGCGCCGCCGCAGGCGGTCGATCAACAGATAGATCACCGGCGTCGTGTACAGCGTCAGGATCTGCGACACCACGAGACCGCCGATGATGGTGATGCCGAGCGGGCGGCGCAGTTCGGTGCCGGGTCCGGTGGCCAGCACCAGCGGGATGCCGGCGAACAGCGCCGCCAATGTCGTCATCAGGATCGGCCTGAAGCGGACCAGGCAGGCTTCGATGATCGCCTCGCGGGAGGACAGCCCCTGCTGACGCTCGGCCTCCAGCGCGAAATCAACCATCATGATGCCGTTCTTCTTGACGATGCCGATCAACAGAATGATGCCGATGAAGGCGATCACCGTCAGCTGGGTGCCGGTGATCTGCAGCGCCAGCAGCGCGCCGAGCCCGGCCGAGGGCAAGGTCGAGATGATGGTCAGGGGATGGGCGAGGCTCTCATAGAGCACGCCCAGCACGATATACATCGCCACCAGCGCGCCCGCGATCAACAGCGGCAGCCGGCCGCTGGTCCGGTTGAAATCGCCGGCATTGCCGTCGAAGCCGCCGCGGATGCCCTCGGGCATGTGCAGTTCCTCCACCGCGCGCTGGATGTTGCTGGTCGCCACCTGCAGCGGCACGCCGGGCAGCAGGTTGAAGGACACCGTGGTCGAGGGAATGGACTGCGAATGAAAGACCGCCAGCGGCGACAGCGCCCGCTGGTATTTGACCACGGTCGACAGCGGCACCTGGACGCCGCCGGCGCCGGCGACGAAGACATGTTCGAGGTTGGCGGGATCGCTCTGGAATTTCGGATCGATCTCCAGCACCACCATGTACTGGTTGCGCTGGGTATAGACGATCGAGATCTGGCGCTGCGAGAAGGCGTTGTTGAGCGCGTTGTCGATGTCCTGGACGCGAACGCCGAGTTCCGAGGCCTTCTGCCGGTCGATCGACAGCGACAGCTGCAGGCCGCCGGGATCGCGGTCCGAGGATACGCCGATGATGCCCTCGACGCTCTCCATGCGCTTGCCGACGATCGGCGCCCATTGCTGCAGGAGATCGAGATCGGGACTGGACAGCGTATACTGATATTCGGAATCGCTCTGCCGGCCGCCGGCGCGGACGTCCTGGGCGGCAAACATGAACAGCCGGATGCCCACCACCCGATTGAGATTGCTGCGCAGGCGTTCGATGACTTCAGCGGTGGTCAGCCCTGCCCGCTCCACAGCCGGCTTCAGCGCGATGAACATGGTGCCGCGATTGGAGCTGCCGCCCAGGGTCGAGCCGATACTGGCGACCGCCGGATCGGCCAGCACGATATCGGCGAGCTGTTGCTGCAGCGTCAGCATCGACTGGAACGAGATATCGGCCGACGCCCGGGTCGAGCCGATCACAAAGCCGGAATCATCCGACGGGAAATAGCCCCTGGGCGTTTTGATATAGAGCGTCACCGTCAACGCGATGGTGGCAAAGAACACCAACAGCGTCAGCAAGGGAAAGCCCAGCACGGCCCGTAGCGTCCGGCCGTAGCCCGACACCATGGCCGTCAGCGCGCCTTCGATGACACGATCGAACCAGGTGGCATCGGCTGAGCCCGGTTGCCTGATGTAATGGGCGCAGATCATCGGCGTGATGGTCAGCGACACCAGCGTCGACACCGCCACGGCAAAGGTCAGGGTCAGGGAAAATTCCCGCAACAGCCGCCCGACGATCCCGTCCATGAAGATCAGCGGCACGAAGGCCGCGACCAGCGACAGGCTGATCGTGAGCACGGTAAAGCCGATCTGCTTTGCACCTTCGAGCGCGGCCGCCAAGGGCCGCAGGCCCTGTTCGAGATTGCGGTACATGTTCTCGATCATGACGATGGCATCGTCGACCACAAAACCGACCGAGATCGCCAGCGCCATCAGCGACAGATTGTCGATCGAAAAGCCGGCGAACCACATGCCGGCGCAGGTGCCCGCCAGCGCCAGCGGCACCGAGATTCCCGCCGCAATGGTCGGCGTCAGCCGGCGCAGGAACACAAACACCACCCCCATGACCAGAACCACCGCGGCCAGCAGCGTCCACTGCATATCCGCCACGCTGGCGCGGATGGTGCCGGTGCGATCGACCAGGGTTGAAATCTCAACCCCGCCGGGGATCCAGCGCTTCAGTTCGGGCAGCAAGGCGCGGATGCGGTCGACGGTATCGATGACGTTGGCGTTGTCCTGTTTGGCAATCTGGATCAGCACCGCGGGCTGCTTGTTGAACCAGGCAATGGACCGGACATTGCGGACGGCATCCTCGACGTCGGCGATGTCAGACAGCCGCACGAAATTGCCGTTGGCGCTCTTGACCAGGATGTCGCGGAACTCGGCGGCGGTCCGCATCTGCCGGTTGACCGATAATGTCTCGCTCTGGCGGTCGCCCTCGAAGATGCCGACCGGGCCGAGCGGATTGGCATTGACGATCGCCTGCCTGACGTCGTCGGTGGCGATGGCGGCATTCGACAGCGCCGTCGGATTGAGCGCGATGCGGACCGCCGGCTGGTCAGCACCGCTGACGGTGACGTCGCCGACGCCCTCGACCTGCGACAGCCGCTGTTCCAGCACGGTGTCGGCCACATCGTAGAGCGCGCTGGTGGCCAGGGTCTTCGACGTCAGCGCCAGCACGAACACCGGCGCCGCGGCGCTGTTGGCCTTGTGAAAGCGCGGCAGCGACGGCAGGTCGCTCGGCAGGTCCGCCAGCGCGGCGTTGATGGCGGCCTGGACGTCGCGCGCGGCGCGATCGATGTCGCGGCCGATGGAAAATTGCAGCTGGATATTGGTCGAGCCGAGCGAGCTCGTCGAGGTGATCTGGTCGATGCCGGCGATTTCGCCGAGCCGGCGCTCCAGCGGTGCGGCCACGGTCGCCGCCATCACCGAGGGATCGGCGCCCGGACGTGACGCCGATACCCGGATCGAGGGAAAGTCGATATTGGGCACCGCGGCCACCGGCAGGAAGCCATAGGCGACCGCCCCGACCAGAAACAGCCCGATCGCCAGCAGCGTGGTGCCCACGGGCCTGCGGACGAACGGCTCCGAGATCCCGGCCACTAGACCAGCGTTTCCGAAGTTCTGATCCTATCGAAGCTTGCGACGCTGCGCTCCCTCTCCCGCGCTCTTTCGCGCGGGGGAGGGTTGGGGTGGGGGCCAACACGGGCAGCGCCTATGCTGAAGCACCCCCACCCCAACCCTCCCCCGCCTAGGCGAAGCGAGCTTCGTCCGGGAGCGGGAGAGGGAGCGAGAGGCCGACGCTCGTGGCTTGAAATGACAGGTTTCATGGAATCACTCCTCTAGCGCTTCCCCGCTTCCGCCGGCGGCCATTCAGCATCCGCCGGAGGCAGCGCGTTGCCGATCCGGCGGTTGATGCGATCGAGCGCGAGGTAGATCACCGGCGTCGTATAGAGCGTCAGCAACTGGCTCAGCAGCAGGCCGCCGATGATGGAAATGCCGAGCGGAAATCGCAACTCCGCGCCGGTGCCGCGCTCCACCGCCAGCGGCAGCGCTCCGAACAAGGCCGCCAGCGTCGTCATCATGATCGGGCGGAAGCGCAGGCGACAGGCCTGCACGATGGCGTCGCGCGCCGACAGGCCCTGGCGACGTTCCGCCTCCAGCGCGAAGTCGATCATCATGATGGCATTCTTCTTGACGATGCCCATCAGCAGGATGATGCCGATCAGGCCGATCACGCTGAGGTCCTGACCGAACAGCATCAGCGCCAGGATGGCGCCGACGCCGGCGGACGGCAGTGTCGAGAGGATCGTGATCGGATGAATGTAGCTCTCGTAGAGCACGCCGAGCACGATATAGATGGTGACGACCGCGGCCAGGATCAGCCAGGGCTGGCCGGCCAGCGACTTGGCGAATTCGGCGGCGTCGCCAGCATAGAGCCCGATGATGCTGCCGGGCATGCCGATCTCGGCCTGGATGGATTTGACGGCTTCCACGGCCTCGCCCAGCGCAACCCCGGGCGCCAGGTTGAAGCTGAGCGCGACGGCCGGAAATTGCGCCTGGTGCGAAATCAACAGCGGCGCCGTGGTCCGCGTCAAGGTCGCGACCGCCGACAGCGGCACCTGCGCGTCGAGCGCGCCGGGCAGATAGAGCTTGGAGAGCACCGAGGGATCGCGCTGATACATCGGCAGCGCTTCCAGCACCACGCGATACTGGTTGGCCTGGCCGTAGATGGTCGAGATCTGACGCTGCGCGAAGGCGTCATTGAGCGTGTCGGTGACGGCCTGCAGGTTGACACCGAGCTGCCCGGCGCGCTGGCGGTTGATGTCGAGCGCGGCGCGCAAGCCGCCCTCCTGCGCCTCCGAGGAGACGTCGCGGAACAAGGGATCCCGGCGCATCTCGCCGACCAGCCGGCTGGCCCACTGCACCACCAGCGCCGCATCCGTTCCGGTCAGCGTGTACTGGTATTGCGAGCGGCTGGACTGGGTCGAGATCTGCACATCCTGCACCGGCTGAAAATAGACCATCATGCCGGGGATCGATGCCACCAGCTGCTTCAGCCGCTCGACCACGGCGGCGACATCGTCGCGCCGCTCGCCGCGTGGCTTCAAGGTCATCACCAGGCGGCCGACATTGGTGGTCAGGTTGGCGGAGCCGGCGCCGATCACCGAGACCACGCCGATCACATCGGGGTCGGTCCGGATCGCGTCCGCGGCGGCGCGCTGGCGGCGCTGCATCTCGGCAAAAGAGACGTCGGCGCCGGCCTCGGTCACCGCGGTGATCGAAGCGGTGTCCTGCAGCGGCAGGAAGCCTTTCGGCACCACGACATAGAGCCCGATGGTCGCCGCCAGCGTGGCCAGCGTCACCAACAGGGTGGCGCGCTGGTGCCGAAGCACCCACAGCAGCGTCTGATGATAGAAGTCGACCATGCGGTCGATCAGGCGGTTGACCGCGGCGACGCCGGGGAGCGGCCTGGTGCCGCCGGCATGGCGCAGCAGCCGCGAGCACATCATCGGCGTCAGCGTCAGCGACACCACCGCCGAGGTGATGACCGCGATCGTCAGCGTCAGCGCGAATTCGCGGAACATGCGCCCGACCAGTCCGGACATGAACAGCAGCGGGATGAAGACGGCAATCAACGACACCGTCAGCGAAATCACCGTGAAGCCGATTTCGCTGGCGCCGCGCAACGCCGCCTGCATCGCGCTCTCGCCATTCTCCATATGGCGGACGATGTTCTCGATCATGACGATGGCATCGTCGACCACGAAGCCGGTGCCGATCGTCAGCGCCATCAGCGACAGATTGTCCAGGCTGAAGCCCGAGAAATACATGATGCCGAACGAGGTGATCAAGGACAGCGGCAGCGCCACGCCGGCGATCAGCGTGGCGCGCAGCGAGCGCAGGAACAACAGCACCACCAGCGTGACCAGCACCACGCTCAGAACCAGCGTGAACTGCACGTCATGGACGGAAGCGCGGATGGTGACGGTGCGGTCGCCGACCACGTCCAGTGTCACGCCGGCCGGGATCGTGCGCTGCAGTTTCGGGATCTCGGCACGGATCTGGCGGACCACCTCGATGACGTTGGCGCCAGGCTGGCGCTGGATATCGATGATGACGGCCGGCCGGCCCAGATACCAGCCCGCGGTGCGATCGTTCTCCAGCCCGTCGACGATGACGGCGACATCGCCGATGGTGACCGGAGAACCGTTGCGGTAGGCGATGATGATCGGCTTGTAGGCATCGGCCGCGGCAATCTGGTCATTGGCGGCGATGGTGTAGGACTGCTGCGCGCCGTCGAGCGATCCTTTCGGGCCCGAGACATTGGCGCCGGCGATGGCGTTGCGCAGATCCTCCATGGCGATGCCGTAGGCGGCAAGCCGCGCCAGATCGGCCTGCACCCGCACCGCCGGCTTGAGTCCGCCGAGCACCGAGACCCGGCCGACGCCCGAAATCTGGCTCAGGCGCTGGCCGAGAATGGTATCGGCGAGATCGCTCATGGCCCGCAGCGAGATCGTGTCCGACGTCAGCGCCAGCGTCAGCACCGGCGCGTCGGCGGGATTGACCTTGGCGTAAACAGGCGGATAGGGCAGCGTTTTCGGCAGCACGCCGGCCGCGGCATTGATCGCGGCCTGGACGTCCTGGGTGGCGCCGTCGATGTCGCGGTTGAGATCGAACTGCAGCGAGACCTGGCTGAGGCCGAACGAACTCGTCGAGGTCATCGACGACAGCGCGGGGATCTGTCCCAACTGGCGCTCCAAGGGCGCCGTGATCAGCGAAGCGATGACATCGGGGCTGGCGCCCGGCAATTGCGTCGTCACCTGGACGGTCGGAAAATCAACCTGCGGCAGCGCCGACACCGGCAGCGCCCAATAGCCGAGCGCCCCGCCAATCAACAGCGCAATCCCCAACAGCGAGGTCGCGATCGGACGCCGGATGAAGGGCTCCGAGACGCTCATGGGCAGAGGCTCATGGCTCGGCCAAAGGCGAATGGTGAACTAATACGAAGGTGAAAATAAGTTAGGCTCGATTTGGCAGCGGCGGCGGTGAGCCCCCTTGCCCCGCTCTTGGCGGGGAGAGGGTTGGGGTGAGGGGCTCTCTCCGCGAGTCGGACTCGCGCAGAGCCCCCCTCACCCGGCGCTTCGCGCCGACCTCTCCCCGCAAGCGGGGCGAGGTAGCACCGAACGCGCGGCTCTTTGAGGACCGAGAACTTGGAAACGATTGGTTTCACGGAATCGCTCAATCACTCAACCGTTCACGAGGTCTATGCCGCCATCATGGCTGCGGTTTCGCGTCGCTACCCGACGGCTCGCTGCCCCGTGCGCCGCCCTGCCACTTGTGATCGCCCTGCCCGCGCTTGCCGCGGTGTTCGCCTGCCTCGCCGCCGCCCCTGGCCGCGCCGTCATTGGCTTGGACATCCCGGCTGCTGCGGCGCTTGCGGGGCGCCAGATCGACCGCCGGTGTCTGCGAGTCGTTGCCGACCGCAACCCTGGCGCCATCGGACAGGTTGGCAAAGCCCGTGGTCACCACGTGGTCCCCTGGCGACAATCCGCTGGCGATCACCGCTGCGTTTTCGTCCTGCTGGGTTACCACGACCGATTTTGCGGTGACGGTTTCGCCCTCGCCAATGACGTAGCTGAAGGTGCCGGCGGGACCACGCTGCACCGCCGAGGTCGGCACCACCAGGGCTTCTCTCAAGGTGTCGACCTTGAGCCGGACATTGACGAACTGCCCGGGCCACAATTGAAGATGGGCATTGGGAAATTCCGCCTTGAGCTTGAGCGTGCCGGTGGTCGGGTCGACCTGGTTGTCGATACCCTTCAGCGTGCCGGTGTCGATCACCGTCACGCCGTCATTGCCGAACACGTCGACGGTGAGCTCGCCCTTGGCGGAGGCGGCATTGACCCGCATGATCTGCTGCTGCGGCAGGCTGAACATGACAGCGATCGGCTGTAGCTGGGTGATGATGGCCAGCCCCGTGGCGTCGGCGGCGTGGATGATGTTGCCCTGATCGACCTGGCGCAGGCCGGTGCGGCCCGACAAGGGCGCGATGATCTTGGTATAGCCGAGGGTGGCCTGGGCGTTGTCGATCGCCGCAGCATCGGAATTGACCACCGCCTCCTGCTGGGCGACGACGGCGCGTTGCGTATCGGCCTGCTGCTTGGAGCCGGCATTGGATGCCGCCAATTGCTGGTAGCGGATCAGATCGATGCGTTGATTGGCCAGCAGCGCTTCGTCCTGGGCCTTTTTGGCGACCGCCTGGTCGTATTGCGCCTTGTAGATCACCGGATCGATCTCGCCGAGCACATCGCCCTTCCTGACGTCCTGTCCCTCGACGAAGTTGACCGCGATCAGTTTGCCGTCGACCTGGGAGCGAACCGTTACCGTGTTGAGCGCGCGGACCGCGCCGACGCCATCGAGATAGACCGGGACATCAGCGATGCGCGGCACCGCCGCCAGTACCGGCACCGTGAGGTCCGCACGCACGCGGCTGGCGGCCTGCTTCGGCTGCAACGCCGTCCAGGCGACGCCACCGAGCCCGCCGAGAATCAGCAGCGTGACCACCACGGCGACGAACCGGCTGCCCGCGCGCAGCACGGCCTGGTCGTGGGCGGGCTCCGTGCCCTGTTTCAGATCCGGTTTAAAGAGCATTGACCGGCTTCTCCGTTCTCGGCTCCCAGCCGCCCCCCAGCGCCTGGTACAGGCTGACAAAAGCCAGCAGCCGGGCCAACTGGGCCTGCCACAGCCCGTCTTCGGCCTGAAATAGCGTCAATTGGGTATTTAGCACAGTCACGATGTCGGCGGTGCCGGCCCGAAGCTGCGCCTCGGATAATTGAAAGGCGCGCCGTGATGCCGACACTACCACGCGTTGCAGCTTGAGCTTCTCGGTGGTCTCTCTGATCGATACCAGCGCGTTGTCGACATCGGAAAACGCCGAGACCACCGCCTTGCGGTAGTCCTGAAGCATTTCGTCCTGCTGGGCCTTGGAGAGTTCAAAATTGCCGAGGATGGCGCCGCCGTCGAAAATCGGCTGGTTGACGCTGGCGACCAGGTTGAAGAACGCCGCGTGAGGCTGGATCAGCGAGCTTAGCGCCGAGCTTTGATAGCCCCCGCCCCCGGTCAATTGAATACTGGGGAAGAATTGCGCCCGCGCGCTGCCGACATTGGCGGTGGCCGATGCCAATAGCGCCTCCTGCCGCCGGATGTCCGGCCGCTGCGTCAACAATTCCGACGGCAGGCCGGCCGTGATGCGCGGGGTGGCGATCTGGTCCATCGAGCCGCCGGCGACGTGGAGGCTTTCCGGCGGCCGCGACACCAACAGCGCCAGCGCGTTGATGTTCTGGTCCAGCGTCTGTCGCAGCGGCGGTACGGCGGCGCGCTGGTTGGCGAGCACGCTTTCCTGTTGCGCGATGTCGAGGTCGGTTCCGGTGCCGGCCTTGAAGCGCTGCTTGATCGCTTCGAGAATATTCGTGGCGCTGGCGATATTGCGGTCCGCGGTGCGGATCCGGTCCTGCGAGGCCAGCACCTGGAAATACGCCGTCGCAACGGCGGTCAGGGTCGTCAGCGCGGTGACGTCGCGATCGAAGCGTTTGGCGACCGAGGTGTCCTCGGCGGCTTGCGCGGCGTCGCGATACTGGCCCCAGAAATCCAGCATGTAGCTTGCACTCAATGCGGTGTTGAAGTTGACCGTCTCGCGTCCGCCGGTGGACAGGCCATTTAGGCTGGAGCCCGAGACCCTGGAATAGCTCTCCTGAAACAGATTGCCTGGACCGCTGGCGCTCAGCGTCGGCAGCAGCGCCGCACCGGCGATGCGCGCCTGCGCGTCGGCCTGGACGAAGCGCGCGACCGCCGCGGCAATATCCAGGTTGACCTTCTGGGCTTCCTCCATCAGGTCCGTCAGCTCAGGCGAACGGAAACCGCGCCACCAGTCCAGCGGCGGCGGCGCGTCCGGCAAGGCCGGTCCGGTGGCCTTGTAGGCGCGGGGAATATCGAGCGCGGGATCCGGTAGATCCTGAGCCAGGATGCAGCCGGCACAACTTGCGACCATGCAGAGCGCCGCCAGCCACCTTGATGCATGCCGCAACCTATGATGGATAGCAGGCATTCGGGCAGCAAAATTCCACCGCGGCAGGGCCATCACGCCCGTGCTACCGCCTGAAATAGCGCGACGCATTCGACGGCGTGGCGTCCATCGAGACCACCAGCGGATGCCGCCTGGAAGGACTGACAGCGGCGCGTTCAAGGCTGTGAAGCTTTCCTTAAGTATTCCCAACCATCTTAGCCGGGGGTTCACGTCGCCGACAGGCCCGTTTCTCCCGCTGTCCCCCTTCAGCGCCACATCCCAGCGCCGCCAAGCGCGGCGGAACATCGGAGTTGTCCATATTTCATGGGGCTTTCCTGGGATCTGCATCGCGCCGATCGCGCGCCAAACCTTACGCAAATTTCATGTCGTTTTCGACCGATCGAGGCTTCGTGGTCACACTTTGCCGCGCACCGCTCGAGGAGTGAAACTTCGGCAGCAACATATCGTAACTTTGAAGGGCATAGACGGGGGATGGAATGCGGGTTGCGGTTATCGGAACGGGAATTGCCGGCAATACCGCGGCTTGGACCCTGTCGAAGCGTTATCCGGTCACGGTCTATGACCGCGACCTGAGGCCCGGCGGGCATAGCCATACCGTCACCATCGACTACGATGGAACTGAGCTCGCGGTCGACATTGGCTTCATCGTCTATAACGAGCTCAATTATCCGGACCTGACGGCGCTGTTTTCGCATCTTTGCATCGAGACCGTGGAAAGCTGCATGAGTTTTGCGGTCACCGCGGATGCCGGCCGCTTTGAATGGAAGGGCGGCGGCAACAACTGGCGCGAGACCGCGATAGGCCTGTTTGCGCAGCCTGCGAACCTGTTGTCACCGTCCTATCTGTGGATGCTCCGCGACATCCTGACCTTCAACCGCCAAAGCACCGAGGACTTCAGACAAGGCCGTCTGGCCGGGCTTACGCTCGGTGAGTACTTTGCCAAAAGCAAATTCGCGCCCCGGCTATTGACCGATTACCTGGCGCCGATGGGCGCTGCGATCTGGTCGGCCCCGGCCAGCGAGATGCTGGACTTTCCAGCGGAGAACTTCGTCGCGTTCTTCAGCAATCATCGCCTGCTGCAATATGACCGGCCGGTCTGGCGCACCGTCAAGGGCGGCAGCCGATGCTATGTGGAGAAAATGATTTCCTCCTTCCGCGGCCAGCTCCGGCTGGGCTGTGCCGTGACATCGATCGAACGGACGCCGCACGGTGTCGTGGTCCATGACAGTCACGGCAAGAGCGACACCTACGATCACGTCGTGATCGGCTCGCACAGCGATCAGGCGCTGGCGATGCTGTCCGACGCCTGCGATCGCGAACGCGCGATACTTGGCGCCATCGGCTATGCCCCCAATACCGTCTACCTGCACCGCGATATCAGATTGATGCCGCAGCGCCGGCGAGCCTGGGCATCGTGGAATTTTCTGCGCTGGCAGCGCCAAGATGCGACCGAGAACGATGTCGCCGTGACTTACTGGATGAACCAGCTGCAGGGCATCGAGAACGGCAAGCCGCTGTTCGTCAGCCTCAATCCGCCGTTCGAGCCCGATCCCGCGCTGACCTTCGGCAAGTACCTGTGCGATCATCCGCAATATAATGCCGAAGCCTTTGCGGCGCAGAAGCAGTTGGACGAAATCCAGGGTCGGCGTCATACTTGGTTTTGTGGGGCCTGGACCGGCTATGGCTTTCATGAGGACGGATTGCGATCCGGATTGGCGGTGGCAGAGGCGCTCGGCGCCGCCGCGCCGTGGCGCGAGCCGCCACCCGCACTGACCCAAGCCGCGGAGTAAGGGATGCCTGGGCCTGTCGCCGAAGCTGAGACCTGCCGCGCTTCGGTTGGCGCCGCGGCAGCGCTCTACTTTGGCGACGTCATGCATGCCCGTCTCAAGCCGATGGGTCACCGCTTCAGCTACCGTGTCATGAGCCTTCTGATCGATCTTGACCGGCTCGATGCCGCGGACCGGCAAAGCCTGTTGTTCGGCGTCAACCGGGCGGCGATCTTTGGCTTCAACGAGGCCGACCACGGGGCGCGCGACGGTTCGAGCCTGCGTCTCTATGCGCAAGCTCGCGCCGCTGAACGTGGTATCGACCTGACCGGCGGTCGCGTGCTGCTGCTGTGCTACCCCCGGCTGTTCGGCTATACCTTCAATCCGTTGTCGGTCTATTTTGGCTACCGCGCCGACGGCGCGCTGGCCGTGATGATCTACGAGGTGCGGAATACCTTTGGCGACATCCACGCCTATACGCTCGCCGTGCAGCCCGGCGACATCGGCCCCGCCGGTATCCGGCAGGTGCAGGACAAGCTGTTTTATGTGTCACCCTTCATCGAGATGGCGATGCGCTATCATTTCCGGGTCGCGCCGCCGGCGGAGCGCGTCAAAGTGCGCATTCTGGAGACCGATCGCGAAGGCCCCCTGCTCGCCGCAACCTTCAGTGGCCGGCGCCATGCCCTGACCACGGCGGCGCTATTGCGGTCGCTCGGCTCGCTGCCGCTTCTGACCTTCAAGATCATCGCGGCGATCCACTGGGAAGCCTTGCGGCTGTGGCTGAAGGGCGCGCGCCTGGTGCCGCGCCCACGGGCCGCAACCGCGAATGCCGGCAAAAACCTCCTTGGCGACCGGCGAGCACCCTGACTATACTGTAGCCAAGCCATCTGACGCCGGGCGGAAACCGGCGCTTTGGAGAATGCGCTCCGGTTCGGTCCAGGTGGGATCTGGCAATCGACCAGCACAAAACGTTCGGACGCCGAGCCATCACGCGATGAGTAAGTAAATGTCTGCGTTGATACCAGTGACCCCCGATAATGTGGAGACGGTGCTTGCCGATCTGCCCCGTCTCGTCCGCTTGGCGCTCGGCTTCGGTTCAAGATTGCGGCGCGGCACACTCGACGTCACGCTTCCCGATGGCCGCACCTTGAGGCTCGGCGGCATGGAACCTGGCCCGGCGGCGGCCATGACCCTCTACAATTACGGCTTCGCCTCGCGGCTTCTCAATGGCGGCGACATCGGAATCGCCGAAGCCTATCTGAACGGCGAGTGGGATACGCCGGATCTGACCCAGTTCCTTTATATTTTTTGCGTCAATCACGATCTGATCAAGGCGATGCTCGGCGACAAGCCGCTGATGCGTTTCGCCCAGATGGTCCAGCACTGGTTCAACCGCAATACCAAGCGCCAGGCGCGCCGCAACATCTATGCCCATTACGACATCGGCAACGCCTTCTATTCGGCATGGCTCGATCCGAGCATGACCTATTCCTCGGCGCTGTTCGAAGACGACACCGCGGATCTGGCCGCCGCGCAACACAACAAATACCGCCGGCTGGCCGAGGCCATCGATCTGCAGCCCGGCCAGAAACTGCTGGAGATCGGGTGCGGTTGGGGTGGCTTTGCGGAATATGCCGCCAAGACCTTCGGCGCCAAGGTGGTGGGGCTCACCATCAGCCGTGAGCAGCGCGATTTCGCGCGCCAGCGCATGCAGGCCGCCGGCCTCGCCGACCAGGTCGAGATCCGCCTGCAGGACTATCGCGACGAACGCGATCGCTATGACCGGATCGCGTCGATCGAAATGATCGAAGCCGTCGGCGAGCGGTTCTGGCCAAAGTATTTCTCGCAGCTGCGCGACCGCCTGCTGCCGGGCGGCCTCGCCGGCATTCAGGCCATCACTATTCAGGACAGCATGTTTGCGACCTACCGCCGCGAAGTCGATTTCATCCAGCGCTATGTGTTTCCCGGCGGCATGCTGCCCTCGCCGCAGGTCTTGAAATCGCTCGGCGAGCGGTTCGGCGTTCCCGTCATCCGCGAACGCATCTTCGGGCAAGATTATGCCAAGACGCTCGCCACATGGCGAAAGAACTTCCGCTCGGCGTGGCCCAACCTGAAGCCGCTCGGTTTCGACGACCGGTTCCGCCGGCTGTGGGAATACTATCTGGCCTATTGCGAGGCTGGGTTCCTGTCGGGAAACATCGACGTCCGCCAGGTGGTGTTCGCCAAGTCAGAATAGCAAGCGCTGAATAGCAAGTCAGAATAGTTCGAAATCGCCTTTCAAACCGGCTCGATGGCGCCGGGCGGCCCAGAAACCGGCTTCCACTTTGGGCTGACGCGCTCTAGGGTCATGGCTCGATTTGGCTGTGGCTTGGCAAGATTACCCAGATATGAACATCCATGACATCGATAATGACGTCGTCGAAGCGATCGGCAATACGCCGCTGATCAAGCTGAAGCGCGCCTCCGAGGAAACCGGCTGCGAGATCCTGGGCAAGGCCGAGTTCATGAATCCCGGCCAGTCGGTGAAGGATCGCGCGGCGCTGTTCATCATCCGCGATGCCATCCAGCGCCAGAAGCTGTGGCCGGGCGGCGCGGTGGTCGAGGGCACCGCCGGCAATACCGGTATCGGGCTGGCGCTTGTCGCCAACGCGCTCGGTTTCCGCACCGTGATCGTGATTCCGAATACGCAGAGTCAGGAAAAAAAGGACATGCTGCGGCTGTGCGGCGCGCAACTGATCGAAGTGCCCGCCGTGCCCTACGCCAATCCGAATAATTACGTCAAACTGTCGGGCCGTCTCGCCGAGCAGCTGGCCAAGACCGATTCCAATGGCGCGATCTGGGCCAATCAGTTCGATAACTCAGCCAACCGCCAGGCCCATATCGAGACCACCGCGCCGGAAATCTGGCGCCAGACTGGCGGCAAGGTCGATGGTTTCGTGACCGCAGCCGGCACCGGCGGCACGCTCGCCGGGGTCTCGCTCGGCCTGAAGGCGATCAATCCCAACATTCGCATCGTGCTGGCCGATCCCATGGGCTCGGCGCTCTACAACTATTACAAGCACGGCGTGCTCAAAGCCGAGGGCTCGTCGATCACCGAAGGCATCGGCCAGGGCCGCATCACCGCCAACCTCGAGGGCGCCGTGATCGACGACGCCTACCAGATCGGCGATGACGAAGCGGTACGGATCGTGTTCGGTCTTTTGGAACACGAGGGGCTTTGCCTCGGCGGCTCGAGCGGCATCAACGTCGCCGGCGCCATTCGGCTGGCGAAGGAGCTCGGACCGGGCCACACCATCGTGACGATCCTGTGCGACTACGGCACCCGCTACCAGTCAAAACTGTTCAATCCGGAATTCATGCGCTCGAAGAACCTACCGGTGCCGGAATGGCTTGAGCAGAAGACGGCGATTGCGGTGCCGTTCGAGAAGGTGTGAGCGCGCCCGCGCCGGCGATCACCGCAGGATCTGGCTGAGGAACAGCTTGGCCCGGGCATGCTGCGGGTTGGCGAAGAAATTCGAAGGCGTGTTGGCCTCGATGATCTGTCCGGCGTCCATGAAGACGACGCGATCCGCCACCTCGCGGGCAAAGCCCATTTCATGGGTGACGACGAGCATGGTCATGCCCTCCTTGGCAAGGTCGACCATGGTGTCGAGCACCTCCTTGACCATTTCCGGATCGAGCGCGGAGGTCGGCTCGTCGAACAGCATCACCTTCGGATTCATGGTCAGCGCGCGGGCGATCGCCACCCGCTGCTGCTGGCCGCCCGACATCTGGCCCGGGTATTTATGCGCCTGATGCGGAATCTTGACCCGCTCCAGGTATTTCATGGCGGCGGCTTCGGCATCCTTTTTTGGAATATTGCGCACCCAGATCGGCGCCAGGGTGCAGTTTTCCAACACCGTCAAATGCGGAAAGAGATTGAAACTCTGGAACACCATGCCGACTTCGCGCCGGACCTCATCGACCCGCCGCAGGTTAGGCCCCAACTCAATGCCGTCGACGATGATCTCGCCCTCCTGGAATTCCTCCAGCGCGTTGATGCAGCGGATCAGCGTCGATTTGCCCGACCCCGAGGGACCGCAGATCACGATGCGCTCGCCCTTGCCGACATCGAGGTCGATATCGCGCAGCACGTGGAAATCGCCATACCATTTGTTGAGGCCTTCGATGTCGACAATCGGCTTTTCGGTCATGGTCATTTCAACTCACGTACGGCGATGCGCGTTCAGGCGGTTCTCGACGAACAGCGAATAGCGCGACATGCCGAAGCAGAAAACGAAGTAGATCATGCCGGTGAAGGCAAATCCGGTGAACAGCGTGGTCGGCGTCGCCCACACCGGATCCGAAAATGAGGCCTGCAAGGCGCCCAACAGATCGAAGATCGCCACGATCGATACCAGCGAGGTATCCTTGAACAACGCGATGCATTCATTGACGAGACCGGGAATGACGTGGCGAAAGGCTTGCGGCAGCACGATCAGGAACGTCGTCCTCGCCCAGGACAGGCCGAGCGCGCTTGCCGCCTCTTCCTGGCCACGCGGAATGGCCTGCAGCCCACCGCGGAGAACCTCGGCGGTGTAGGCGCCCATGAACAGCGCGATACCGATCAAGGCGCGGACCAGGCCATCGATGGCGACATCGGCGGGCAGGAACAAGGGCAGCATGTAGGTGGCGAAAAACAGCACGGTAATCAGCGGGACACCGCGCCAGAATTCGATGAAGGCGATCGAGAAGATACGGATCAAGGGAATGGTCGAACGCCGGCCCAGCGCCAGCGCGATGCCGATCGGAATCGCCGTGACGATGCCGATCACCGACGCCACCAGGGTGATCAAAAGACCACCCCAGTCCCTGGTGCCGACAACCGGCAACCTTCCGCGATCCAGCCCAAGCGCGACGATCAAGAAGCCGATACCGGCAAAGGTCGCGAGGCCGGCGACCAACGCGCGCCGTTCGCCGCGCAGCCCGCCACTCAGAAGGAAAACTGTGATCGCGATGATGGCCGCCGTGATCCAGCAGGCGAGCGGTCCGCCCAGGCCGCCACCATGCAGCAGGAAATAGGCCAGGATCGGAAAAGCAACGAAGAACAGCGCGGCATTCAGCCCCTTGGCCGGCAGCCGCGGCATCAACAGCGGCACCAGCAGGACTGCGGCCAGAAAATAGGTCAAATTGACCCGCCAGCGCTCAGCTTGCGGATAAAATCCGAACATCAGCTGACTGAATTTGGCCCCGATATAGGGCCAGCAGGCGCCAACCGGATGTCCCACTTTGTCGGCCAGGCAGGCGTCGCGGTCGGTGCCGGTCCAGACCGCATCGAGCAGCAGGAACTTCAGCGCGGGCACCACCGTGAACCACAGCAGCAACAGGCCGAGAAGGGTGAGCACGATGTTGGTCGGTGAATTCAACAGCCGGGTGCGCAGGAAACCGATCAAGCCGGATGTCTTGACCGGCGCGCTGCGCTCCGGAACCAGTTCCCCGCGAACGTAGGGTGAAGGCGCGGCCATCTCGCTCATGGGCCGAGGCTCCGGCTGAGCCGCCAGCCATAGAAGCTCATGATCGCGCTGGTCACCAGCGAAATCAGGAGATAGACACCCATGGTGATGGCGATGATTTCGATGGCCTGGCCGGTCTGGCTCAGCGTCGTTCCGGCAAACACCGACACCAGGTCGGGATAGCCGATCGCCACCGCCAGTGACGAGTTCTTGGTCAGATTGAGATACTGGTTGGTGAGCGGCGGCAGGATGACGCGCAGCGCCTGCGGAATCACGACCAGCCGCAAGGTTTCGCCGCGATGCAGCCCGAGCGAGGCGCCGGCCTCCATCTGGCCCTTGTGCACCGACAGAATGCCGGCGCGCACGATCTCGGCGATGAAGGCCGCGGTGTAGGTCGACAGCGCCAGCACCAGCGCCACGAACTCCGGAATGAGGCGCGAGCCGCCGGCGAAATTAAATCCCTTCAGGACGGGCAGCTCGAAGGTGACCGGCGCCCCGAATGCCAGCGCGGTCAAAAGTGGCAGCCCGATCAGCAGGCCCAGCACATAGGGCCAGATCAGGATTCGCCGGCCATGGTCGAACAGTTGGCGCCGCGCATAGCTGCGCAACGCCAGCGCCGCGAGGATCGCCACCAGTACCGCGATCGCAAACGGCTCAAGCCCGGCTTCGCCGATCGGCTTTGGGACGACCAGTCCCCGATTGGAGAGATAGACGAGATCCAACAGCGAGATGCTTTGCCGCGGAGCGGGCAGCGCGCGCAGCACCGCCAGGTACCAGAACAGAATCTGGAACAAGAGCGGCAGATTTCGGATCAGTTCGATATAACCGCCGGCAATCCGCGACAGTAGCCAGTTCGGCGACAGCCGGCCCAGCGCCACCATGAATCCGAGGATGGTCGCAAAGAAAATGCCGATGATCGAGACCAACAGCGTGTTGAGCAGGCCGACCAGAAAAACGCGGGTGTAAGTGTCGGATCCGGAGTACGGGATCAGGCTCTGGCTGACATCGAAGCCCGCGGTGCGGGACATGAATCCGAAGCCGGAGGTGATGCGCTGCGCCGCAAGGTTGGCACGGGCATTGGCGACGATCTCGTAGCCGATGAAGACCAGCGCCGCCGCGAATATGAGCTGGACCGCGAAGCCGGTCCAGCCGGCGCGCCCGCCAAGGGCGCGCCGCAACTTGATGACGAACTGGGAAGGTGGCTCCCGGGCTTCGATGCTCATCGCCGCGCCCTCTTCCCGCTTGCGGTCAGCGGATCGGCGGCGCGTACTGGATACCACCCTTGTTCCAGAGCTGATTGAGCCCGCGGGCAATCCCGAGCTTCGAGCCGGCTCCGACATTGCGGTCGAACGATTCGCCGTAATTGCCGACCGCCTTGATGATCCGCGACACCCAATCCTTGGTGACGCCGAGCTGTTCGCCGAGATTGCCGTCGGTGCCGAATATTCGCTTCATTTCCGGCTTGTCCGATTTCGCCATGTCGTCGACGTTCTTCTGGTTGATGCCGAGTTCCTCGGCGTCGACCATCGCAAACAGCGTCCACTTGACGAGATCAAACCATTGATCGTCACCGTGGCGCACCATCGGACCGAGCGGCTCCTTCGAGATCACTTCCGGCAGCACCACGTGATCGGCCGGGTTGGCAAGCTTCAGGCGCTCGGCATAGAGCTGCGATACGTCCGAGGTGAAGACGTCGCACCGCCCGGACTCATAGGCCTTGACGGTTTCGTCCGCGCCGGCGAATGCGATCACCTCGTACTTCATGTTGTTGCTCTTGAAGTAGTCGGCAAGATTCTGCTCGGTCGTGGTTCCCGTCTGCACGCACACCGAGGCGCTGTTCAGCTCCAGGGCCGAATTCACCTTGAGGGATTTCTTCACCAGAAATCCCTGGCCGTCATAATAGGTCACGCCGGTAAAATTGGCGCCGAGCGAGGTGTCGCGCGACAGCGTCCAGGTGGTATTGCGCGACAACATGTCGATTTCACCGGACTGCAGCGCCGTGAAGCGGTCCTTGGCCGACAAAGGCACGAATTTAACCTTGCTCGGATCGTCGAAAATGGCAGCCGCAACCGCGCGGCAGATATCGACATCGAGCCCGGTCCAGTTGCCCTTGTCGTCCGGCGACGAAAAGCCCGGCAGACCCTGGCTGACCCCACAGGACAATAGGCCGCGGTCCTTGACCGTCTTGAGCGTTTGCGCGGTGGCGGCCCCGTTCGAAAGACCGGCGGCGAGAGCAAGGGTAAGGACCAGGGATACTCGTTTCATGGCAAAGCCTTTCAAGGGTCTTCCGGGAACGTTTGGACTTAAAATCGCAGCGCATGCCGATGGGCCAGCCCGAGGATCCCTGCTGCGAACGCCCGTCCGGCCACCAAACGGTCGCAAGGCACGCTCAAGCATTGGGATAGATCGCGGCAGGCCCCTCAACGTGCGGCGACTTGAATTGCTTTGCACATCACAGAACGGCTGGCGATCCGGGTCAAGGGGTTGACGGCCCTGTTCTGTGTCCTGTTATTAACATAAAGCCTGATCCGCCGTCCGGCGCCTATCCCCGAGGTCGGCGCCTGCGGCGCGGGGTCCTACAATGGCGGCGGATGCATGAGCGCTTCAAGAGACGACGAAACGGGCCTTTACAGGCCGGGAACACAGCTGGTGACCGCAGGACGCGACACCAAAGCGCAGAAGGGTTTCGTCAATCCTCCGGTCGTGCATGGTTCGACCGTGCTCTACCCGACCGCGGCCGATCTGCACGCCCATCGCGGCGAGTTCCAGTATGGCCGCCATGGCACGCCGACGACCAAGGCGCTGCAGGAGGCATTGATGGCGCTCGAAGGCCCGCAATGCGCGGGCGTCGGCCTGGCGCCTTCCGGCCTTGCCGCGATCACCACCAGCCTGCTCGCGGTGCTGAAGTCAGGCGATCATGTCCTGGTCTGCGACAACGTCTATCGCCCCTCGCGCAATTTCTGTCAGGGCATGCTGGCCCGCTACGGCGTCGAGACCAGTTATTTCGATCCCCTGATCGGCGGCGGCATCGCCGCACAGTTCAAGCCGAACACCAGGGCCGTGCTCGTCGAAGCGCCGGGCTCGCAATCCCTGGAGATGCCCGATATCCCCGCCATCGCGGCGGTCGCGCATGCGAAGGGCGCGCTGGTGCTCGACGACAATACCTGGGCGACGCCGCTCTATCACCGTTCGCTCGAGCAGGGTGTCGACATCAGCATCCAGGCCGCAACCAAATATATCGGCGGCCATTCCGACATCATGTTCGGCACGATCTCGGCCAATGCCAAAGCGTGGCCTGTCGTTGCCGACAACATGCGTCTGCTCGGGGTCTGCGCCGGACCCGACGACGTTTTCCTGGCGCTACGAGGTCTGCGCACGCTCGGCGTCAGGCTGGCACAACATCATCGCTCCGGGCTGGAGCTGGCGCGGTGGCTTTCGGCGCGTCCGGAAGTGTCGAGGGTGCTTCACCCAGCGCTGGAAAGCGATCCCGGCCACGCGATCTGGAAGCGGGATTTTACCGGCGCCTCCGGGCTGTTCAGCGTGGTCCTGAAACCCGCACCGCAACGCGCCGTCGATGCCCTGCTCGACGCGGTCAAGCTGTTCGGCATGGGCTATTCCTGGGGTGGTTTTGAAAGCCTCGTCATTCCCTTCGACTGTGCGAGCTATCGCACGATCACGCGATGGGCGCCTGAGGGGCCGACCTTGAGGCTTCACGTCGGGCTGGAGGATGTCGGCGATCTCAAGGCCGACCTCGATCGCGGGTTCGCGGCCTTCAACGCGGCCTAGCGTCAACCCGCTTGCCGCACCCCTACCGCGCTTGCGAGCTGATCTGGGCGCGACTCTGAGCTTCGGCCTGGCGCTTGCCGAACTGGCGCAATTCGATGCCGTCGATGAATTCAGCACCGAATTCGCAGCCGATGCGCCAAGCCAGCCGGCATTGGCGTGGGTAGCCGGTCGAAAATATGATGGTGAATTCGGCTGGGATGTCGAGATGTTCGGCGATCACCCTGACGCCGCCGTCCGACACATCCGTGATCGTGCAGTCGCGCGGCAGGGAACCGATGCCGAACTGAATCTTCGCGAGTCCGCCATGGAGGCGACGTTCACTCTTGCGTCGGTTCAGCGCCATCGCAACCTTTCGAACTGCCCGATCAAGGAGCATCCGTCCTGTCGAACAGCTTAGGAAACATCTGTTGGCATCTGCCTAACGGGATCGGCCGCAATGAATCTGACGTTTTTGGATTCCGTTTACCGCGCCGCTGCCACTTCCCTCCCCGCGATGGAGCGGATCATCTGCCGGCCGACGCCTGCCGTCCGGTGACGATGATGAAATACAAATTGCGAACGTAGACCACGAGCCCGAGCGCCTGACCGGCGATGAACACCGGGTCCCGGCGATACAGCGCATAGATCAGAAGCAATACACCGCCGCCAAGCGAGAAGAACCAGAAGGCGACCGGCATCACGCTCCTGCGCGCGCGTTCGGAAGCGATCCATTGCACCACGAAACGCATGGTGAAGAACGCCTGCGCCACGAACCCAAGCACCACCCAGCCGTCGAACCTGATGACGAAGACATCATGCAGGTAGTTTCCGAACGCGTTGAACAGATCCATCATGTCGTCACCTCGGTCGCGACGGGTGTCGGCTTCTTGCGGCGGATCAGCCACCATACGCCGGCGAGATCCATGATGCCGATCCAGAGCCTGTCGAAGAAGCCGTAGTTGGAAATTCCGGAATGGCGCGGCCGGTCGACAACGTCGACATAGGCGATCTCGTAGCCTTCGCGCCGCACCAGTGCCGGCAGAAAGCGGTGCAGCCCGTCGAAATAGGGCATCGCCAGGAAGACTTCGCGCCGGAATGCCTTCAGGCCGCAGCCGGTATCGCGGGTGCCATCGTGCAGGATGGCCTGGCGCACGCCGTTGGCCAGGCGCGACTGCAGCTTCTTGAAGCCGGTGTCCTTGCGTCCCACCCGCTGACCGGCGGCGAGACCGAGGCGCTCACCGCCCTGTTCGACCGCGCCGATCAGTTGCGGCAGGAAGGCCGGATTGTTTTGTCCGTCGCCGTCGAGCGTCGCGACGATGGCGCCGCGCGCGGCGCGGACCCCGCTGCGCACCGCGGCCGACTGGCCCGATGATATCGCGTGGCGGATCTGGCGCAGGTTGTCGCGCTCTCGCCGTACCGCCGCGATCTGCCCGGCGGTGCCGTCCGTCGAGCCGTCGTCGACATAGATAATCTCGTAAGCCCAGCGGCCATCCAGGGCGGCGGCGATTTCCGCGATCAGTGGCCTGATGTTGTCGGTTTCGTTGCGCACGGGCACGACAACGGAAACGACCACCGCGGCTCGGTCAGAAGATGGCAAAATCAGCGCTCATGGTTCAAGTTGGACGCCCGCGGATCGCATCCCCTCGTGCAAGGATGCGCGTCCGCTTCTTATGGGGCCGCCGCCTCGCCGGCAACCCCTTTGCGGCCTGCGTGCGAGCGGACGGCAAGCGGCAGGATTTCGCCATTGTGACCAATCGCAAAACAGAGAGCGCGCGCGGCGAACCAGTAGCGCACGGCAAGCGCGCCGCTCAGGCCGATCAGCGCACCCGCGATGACGTCGCTGGGATGGTGGGCCAGCAATACCAGGCGGCTCAGCACGATCAGAATGGCATACGCGCCCATCGCGAGGCGCGCGCGCGGCCACAGCGCGCTCACCGCAAAAGCCAGCGCGACGGCCGTGATGGCATGGGCCGAGGGAAAACTGGCGTGAGCCTCAGAGCCGGCGAAGGGCACGAAGTTGAAGGCATCGGCCTTGCCGCCCACGAACGGCCGGCCGCGCCCGGCGATCCACTTGATGGCCTCGCCGGCGAGCAGCGGCAGCAGCACCGCAAAAAACAGAAACTGCAGTTGCGTCGCAAAACCCAACAGGCGGGTCCGCGTTACACCGCGCAGCCAAGGCGTGCTGACGGTAACGGCGATCAGCGTCACCCCCAGCGCCCACAGCACGTAGCCATCTCTGCCGAAGTCGGTCAGCATGCGAACCGGCCAGAGGCCGGGCGTGCCGCGCGGCGGAATCAACTTTATTTCGAAAACGTCGACTTCGAACATCAGCGCAGGGATCGCCACCGCGGCGATCGCCGCCAGCAGCCACAGCTGGCGCGACAGTCTTTGCGCCGCCTCGGCGCGCCGCAGCTGCGATGCCGGCTGCACCAGCTGCGCCGCCGAGCGCCTCACCACTGCGAACAGTGTAGCGAAATAGTTCTGGGAGACGCCGATGCCGGCCGGCGTGGACATCTTACTGCGTGCCTTCGGAGCGGAAGATCGCGATCGAGACCGCCCTGCCCTGCGAAATGTTGTAGCCCTCGATGCGGGTCGCCACGTCGTAACGCAGCCCGATGGCTTCGGCGCGCTGGGCAAAGCCGCGCTCGGAGCTCTTTTCCACCAGCGCGAAACGGCAACTGCCATGGCCGAGAAAATCGGCTGCGCCCGAACCGTCGGTGAGCAGGGTCGGCGTGCCCGTCATGAACACCAGGCTGGGTTCATGATAGCCCGCCGCGGCGGCCTTTGGTCCGACGCAGACCACGTTGCGCAGCGCGCGCGCGATCTCGGCGCTGGGAAACAGGGGTGTCAGCGCCGGTACCACGACCCCATAGATCGCCAGTGCCAGGAACATCGCCGCGACCACGGCATTGAGCAGGGACCGTTCGGCGTGGTTGTTGTCGTAAAGCCACCACGCGAACAGTCCGAAGATCAGGGCCGCCGCCACGAACGGCCACGCCATGAACACCGGCTGGCGTGTCAGGGTGATCGCGCCGATGACCGCGATGATGGAAGCGATCGCGGGAACGACGAACCACCAGGCGGCGCCGCGCATCAGCCAGGATCGTGACAGCACCCGGCGCTCCAGCGCGCCGGCGGTCAGGATGGCGATGGCTGGATAGAGCGGCAGCACGTAATGCGGCAGCTTGGTCAGCACCAGCTCGAACACGATCCAGGAAGGCACCAGCCAGGCCAGCAGGAACTGCGCGCTCGGCTGCCGTCTCACCCGCCACACCGCCGGCGCCGCCATGGCGGCGAGCGGTGCCCCCGGCCAGAACGTCACCCAGAACAGCAGCAGATAAAGGCCGGGCGGGGCGCCGTGGGATTCCTGCGCCGCCAGCTTGCTCAGCATGTCGCCGCCGATCGAATCGACAAAAAAGGCATCGCCGGCGCGCCAGTAAATCGCGATGAACCACGGCAGTATCAGCACCAGCAACCAGATCAGGCCCCATACCGGACGCAGCCGCCTTAGCCATGTCGCGGATCGGTCGAGAATGACCAGGGTGAGGATCGTCAGGCCGACGAAAATCAGGATAGCTCCCTTGAGCAGGATGCCACCGGCCAGCGCGGTCCAGAAGATCAGTGGCCAAGTCCATGGCGGATGCACGGGATCCTCGCCGCGCTGCCACGCGAGGTAGACCCGCGCCAGCGCGCCCATCGCCGCGACCACCGTCAACAGCAGCATCGCGTCGGTCTTGGCGAGCCGCGCTTCGACGCCGAGCAATACCGAACTGCCGAGCATCAGGGCGGCGAGCACGGCGGCACGCCGGGTCACGAACGCCAGCGCCGTCCAATAGGTCAACAGCACCGCGCCGATCGCGCCGATCAGCGATGGTATCCGGTAGAGCCAGATCCGCACCTGCGCGTGCGGCAAACCGAACAGCGCAGCGGTTTCGACCGCGGCGGCCTGCAACCAATAGATCCCGACCGGCTTCTTGTAGCGCACCTCGTCCTGGAAGCGGATGTCGACGAAATCGTCGGTCTCGACCATCTGCTTGGTCGCCTGCGCAAATCGCGCTTCGTCACGATCGATCGGCGGGATGTTGAAAAACCCCGGCAGGAACAACAGCAGTCCGCACACCAGCAGGAATGCAACCGCGCGGGCATTGCTTTGGGTCGCAAAATCGAGCACGCCGACCAGCCGGCTGCCCGGATTCACCCGGGTTTTCGGCTCGCGCGGTTCGCCAAATCGGGGGCGGGCATAGGTCTCGGCCATCGCCCTCCGATTACGACGAAACCGCCGTCCCCACAACCTGTTAGCAAACCACTATTGGATTCGGACCACAACTGTGTCCGCGGCGCCCGAGGCATCGATGACGGTCAGGCGAGTGAAGCCTGGACCGGGCGGCTCAATCATAAGTTGACGCTTGCCGTTGATTTCACCCACCGCCACGCCATTGACCAGCATCGTCATCGGCAGCACGCCACCGGCGACCTTGACCGGCAGCGCTTCCGGCTCGTCGGCGGCCGATCCGGCCACCTCGATCCGCGAGCCATTCAGGGGAAACTGGATATGGGGCGCCAGCTCGCCCTCCGTCCGCACCAACTCCCCGATGGGCCGGAAGCGCCGCAGCGGCAGCGGCAGCTTGGCGTTAGCAGCTACCAAAGTACCTTTTGGTGGCTTCGGCAGGGGCGCCGGCAATTTGCCTGATCGCGCGAAGGCATCGAACAGGATCGGCGCCGCGGCGGTGCGGCCGACCAGACCCGGCACCGCGGCGCCGTCGGGGCGCCCTACCCAGACACCAATGGTCATGCGACCATCGAAACCGACCGACCAGGCGTCGCGGTAGCCGTAACTGGTGCCGGTCTTGAACGCGATTTTGTTGGCCGGCGCATTTTCGGGCGGCGGCGTGCCCAGGAGAATGCTGCCGACCTGCCAGGCCGCGACCTGATCCATCAACCGCAGCGCCTCGGGCCGATCCTCTCCGGACCCTATGATCTCGCGCAGCGGCCGGGTCATGCCGAGCCGCGCCAGACCGCCATAGAGCTGCACCAGATCCTGCAAGGTGATGCCGACGCCGCCTAATCCCATTGCAAGACCCGGCGCCTCGTCCTTCGGCAGCACCAGATTGGCGCCGGCCTGTTTCAATCGCGACGTCAGCCGGCTGGCGCCGACGCGGTCGAGCAGCGCGATCGCCGGCACATTGAGCGACAGCTGCAGCGCCTTGCGCACCGGCACCGTGCCCTGAAAGGTCATGTCGAAATTTTCCGGCGCGTAGGAGCCGAACCGGATCGGCCGGTCCTCGATCAGGCTTTCCGGATGCACAAAACCATCCTCGAAAGAAAGACCATAGATGAAGGGCTTCAGGGTCGATCCTGGCGAGCGGATGGCGCGGGTCATATCGACCTGCCCGGCCCGCCGCACATCGAAATAATCGGGCGAGCCGACCCGCGCCAGCACATCGCCGCTGTTGTTGTCGACCGCAATGATGCCAATGGAAATATCCGGTCCCAGGACGACCGCGCGGTCCCGCGCCAAGCCTTCGAGCGTCTTTTGCAGGCCGGCATCCAGCGTCAGCCGGATCACACCGGCACCCCGGACGGTTGCCATCGCCTGGTCGGCGGAATGCGGCGCCAGGATCGGCAGTGGCTGGCGCAGCCGCTGCACCGGCACTGACTTTGCCTCCCGCGCGTCGTCGGCCGATATGCAGCCGTCTTCGACCATGCGATCGAGCACGCGGTTGCGCGCGCGGCGCGCGACATCGGGATGGCGATCCAGGCGGCGGTTTTCCGGCGACTGCGGCAAGGCCACCAGCAGCGCGGCCTCCGCCAGCGACAACCGCTTCGGCTCCTTGCCGAAATAGGCGATCGAGGCGGCACGGATGCCCTCGAGATTGCCGCCATAGGGCGCCAGCGCCAGATACAGATCGAGGATCTGGTCCTTGCTCAACTGCCGTTCGATCTGCAGCGCGCGCACGATCTGCCGCAGCTTGGCATGGAGTGAGCGCTCGCGCCGCGGCTCCATCAGCCGCGCCAGCTGCATCGTGATGGTCGAGCCGCCGGACACGATATGGCCGTGGCTTGCGAACTGCAGCGCGGCGCGCCCCAGCGCCAGGACATCGACCCCGGCATGGCTGCGGAAGCGGCGGTCTTCATAGGCCAGCAACAGCTTGAGATAGCCGGGGTCGACGTCGGTTTTGGCATCGACCGGCAGCCGCCAGCGGCCATCGGCCATGGCATAAGCGCGCAGCAGCTTGCCGTGGCGGTCGACGATGCTGGTCGACACTTCGCGCGCCTGCGCCAGCGGCAACGGCCCCAGCGAGGCGACCCAGGCGGCGAAGGCGCCGATGATGCAGATAAAGATGACGGCGAACGCAATGGCGGTGTTACGAAGGGTGCGCCAACGACCACCGCCGCCATGGCCGGGTAAAAGCGCAAAGCGCGTCTTCTCTCGGTCCTCCTGAGGAGCAAGCCTTTGCCCGAAGGGCGAAGGGTTGCGTCTCGAAGGATGGCCGCTTGCACGGCTGTCACTTGTTGCCGTCCTTCGAGACGCATCGCTGGCGCGATGCTCCTCAGGATTAGGTCCTGGAGTGGGTTGGCCTGCCTCGCTCATTTCGCGGCACGTACCTCAACAGTCCCGGTGCCGGTGCGGCCGTAACGCGAGGGGTTATACATGTCCTCGACGGTGGCCTGCGGCAGCACGTATTTGCCCACCGATACCGCGCGCACCACATAGGCCACCGTGAAGACTGACTTGGCGTCGGCGGCGCGGTCGATGGCGGCGGTGAAGCGGTCGTCGCGGAATTCGGTATTTTCAGGTTCTTCGCCATCCTCGATCCAGTCCAGCGTGCCGCTGTCGCCCGAGGACACCAGCTGCGGGTTGTCGATTTCGAGACCGCCCGGCAGATGGTCCGCGACCATGATGTGTCCGAATTCCGGCTTGGCTTCGGTGATCGTCAGCACCACGGCGAAGCGATCGTTCTGTTTGGCCTTCGAGATATCCGCGGGCTTGCCGTCAAGCGTGAAATAGTTGCGCTCGATCTTGAAGCCGTTCGAGGCCGCAGGCTCCGGCGTGATCGGCGCGCCGCCGACCGAGACCACCGCCTGCACCGGCGCGTCGCCTGTATTGGTGATCCTGACCGGCTTGCCCGCCATCTCGGACGCCTTGTAGCTGCGATAGAGCGCAGCCTTGATCGGCACGCCATCGAGATCGAGCGTCAGGCTCTCCTTCGCCAGCGCGCGCGCGGCCAGCACCAGCCAGGCATTTTCCTGGGTTGATGTGAGGGGCGAAAGCCCGCGCGCCACTTCGACGCGCGCGACCGCCTGCGACACCGTCGCTCGCGGCGCATTGCCTTCGCTCGCCAGCGACACCAGCGCCGCGGCATCGCGCAGCGCGCTGCCATAGTCGGTGCGGCCGAATTCCAGCACCGGCTTCGGCGAAAGACTGTCGAGCGCCGCCGCATAGACCCGCTCCGCCCGGACGCGGTCGCCGACCAGGGCCAGGGCTGCCGCGAGCTGCGACTTGGCGATCGGCGTCGCCAGATTATTCAGCTTGGTGTCGGCGAGATAACGCAGATCGCCGATCGGCGCCGCGCCATTGCGGGCGAGCACATAGAGCCCGTAAGCGAGATCGCGGCCGCCATCCTTTTCAGGTTCGCCGGCATTCACCACCGAATTGCGGACGCGATCGAGCGCGCTTTTGAACAACACATCCGGCACCGCAAAACCCTTCTCGCGGGCGCGGGTCAGGAAATCCGTGACATAGGCATCAAGCCAGGCATCGTCGCCGCCGGCCGACCACAGCCCGAACGAGCCGTTCGAGCCTTGGCGAGCCAGCAGCCGGTCGATGGAGTCCTTGATGCGCTGGTCGACGTCCGTATCCATAGCCAGATGGGCACCGGCCGCGAGTTCATTGACATAAAGCAGCGGCATGGCGCGGCTGGTGATCTGCTCCGAACAGCCGAAGGGATAGCGGTCCAGCGCCTTCAGGATGGTCGCCGCATCCAGCGCCGTGGACAGGCTGACCGACAGCGACACCTCGCCAGTGCCCGGCACCAGGTCCGAGAACATGTCCGAGGTCAGCGTCAGGCTTTCGCCTTTGGCCAAGGTGCGGATCGAGCGGCGCGCCAGGATCTGCGTCGCCGGCTTGACGTCGAGCCCATAATGCCGGGTCAGGCTCAGGCCGTCCGGCCCTCTAATGTCGACATCGACCGCCGCCGTTCCAGCGCCGGCGGCATCGAGCGCCAGCACCAATGAACTGCGCTGCTTCGCCGCCAGTTTCAGCGTGGTCGCGGCATTGCCCGCCAGCTTCAGCGGGCCGGAGGTCCTGACATCGAGACGGTAGTCGCCGGCGGCTCCTTCGACATTGTCGAGATCAAAACTCATGGTGCCGTGATCGCCGTTGAGCAGGAAACGCGGCAGCGTCGCGGTCAGCACCACCGGATCGCGCGCCGTGACATCGGCGGTGGCACGGCCGAGTTTGGTCGCGGTCCAGGCCACCGCCATGACGCGGATGGTGCCGGCGAACTCCGGAATATCGAACGGGATCTCCGCTGAACCGTCAGCGGCGACGGTGACGATGCCGGAATAGAGCGCGAGCGGCTTTTGCGTGGGCGGGCTGCCCTGCAGTTCTGCGCCGGCCGCATCGCCGCCGGTCTTGAGCTGGCCTCTTGTGCCCTGCATGCCGTCGATCAATTGCCCATAGAGGTCGCGGATTTCGGACGAAAGCCGGCGCTGGCCGAGATAATAATCGTCCGGCGCCGGCGGCTTGTAATTGGTCAGATTGAGTATGCCGACATCGACCGCGGCGACGACGATTTTGGCATCTTCACCCGGACTTAATCCGCCGATCTTGACAGGCAGCTTGAGCGTGCTGTTGGGCCGCACCAGCGCCGGCGGCGACAGGCTGACGTTCAACGTGCGAGCGCTCTTGTCGATCCCGAACCATTTCAGGCCGATGGCCCGGCTTGGCATCCGCATCGCTGCCGCATCGAGCGGACGCCGCAGGGTCGCCAGTACATAGGCGCCGGTGCCCCAATCCTTGGCCACGGGGATCTTGACCTGCGCGGTTCCTGGCTTGATGTCGGTGGTTTCTGTCGTCAGCAGCCGGTCGCCGAGCACATTGATGGTCAGCTTGCCGGCGGTGCGGGCATTGACCGACACCACCATGGTATCGCCGGACTGGTACTGCGGGCGGTCGATCGAGGTTTCCAACAGGTCGGGCGTATCGGCGCTGCCGTCGGAATACCAGCCGACATCGAACTGCACCGAGGTCAGCGGCCCATCGGTCTCGGTCGATTTGACGTCGAGGCGATAGCGGCCGGGCTGCGGCTGCAGCGTGATCCGCGACGGCTGGTCGGCGGCGATGCTGAGATCGCCGTCGGCGACCCGCGCGGTCGATTTGACCGGCTCATATTCCCACGAAGAATTCTCGCGATACCATTGATATCGCGACTCGATCTTCAACAGCTCATAGTGCAGTCCCTGACGTGCCAGCGCTCTTCCGTCGGGCGAGACAAATACGACGTCGAAGGCGGCCTTGTCGCCTTCGGCGATGGTTTTGTCGGCGAACAGCGGCTTGACCCCGATCATGGCCGCGGCCGGCTCGACCGGCAGAACCAGCTTGCGCTCGACCGCGCGGCCGCCGGCTTCCGCCATCCGGATGAAGATCTGGGCTTCCTGCGGCCGCGTGGTGTCCGGCGCCTTCGCCAGGCTGATCGGGAAGGTGGCGACGCCGTTGGCGTCGGCCTCGGGGAGATTTTCCAGCGGCGTGCGCTCGTTATTGGTGGTTTTCTCGTCGCTGACGCCAAACTGGTAGCCGGCAAAGCCCGGCCGCTCCGCCGCCGGCGCCACCAAGAGGTCGCCTTCCAGCTGCAGCCCGGAAGCCGGCGCGCCATAGAGGAAATGGCCATCTACCCGTAGTTCTACGGGAGTCTCAGCTTTGATCGCCTTGTCCTTGCTGGACAAGTCGAATTCGATGCGCTCGGGGACGTAATCCTCGACCATGAAGGTGGTTTCGCCCACCGAAGCCCCCTTCGGATCGGTGAAGGCCCGGACCCGCCAGGTCCCGGTGGGAACGGCCGAGTTGAGCGGAACGGCCAGGCTGCGGCCGCCGGCGCCCTGGTCGGGCAGCACGGCGCGGCGGAACTCGACGCCATCGGGACGCTCGATCACCAGCGACAGCGGCCCGCCGGTGACCGCATTACCCTGGCCATCGCGGAGCAGCGCGGTCAGGTACACCGTTTCGTTGGAGCGGTAGACGCCGCGTTCGGCATAGACGAATGCGTCGGCGCCCGCGGGCGCGGCGCGGCCGGAGACACCGCGATCACTGAGGTCGAAGGCCGTGGATTTCAGGCTCAGGAAGGCATAGTCGGCCTTCTCGCCGGTTACTGTCAGCAGCGCCGGCGAAAGCCCGCCCTCCCCGCGCGCCAGCCCGGCCTCGAACAGCGCGTGGCCGGACTCGTCGGTCTTGCGGCTTGCCAGGATCTCGTTGTTGCGCGCCACCAGCCGCACCTCGGCCCTGGCGACCGCGTCGGTGGTGGCGAGCGAATTGACGAAGACGTGGATGCCGTCATTGCCGGAAAAAGCCGTCACCCCGAGATCGCTGACGATGAACCATTGCGTCGCCAGCGAACCCTCGTCGTCGCTGCCGGGACCCTTGGGCGCCGCGGTCATGACGTAGACACCGGGCTGCAGCTCGCGCAGCGCCTGGTCGACCGCAAAGGCGGTCGTGACCTCCTCGTTGAGGGTGGTCGCAGTGGTGAGTTCGCCCGACCAGACCTTGACGCCGCGCTCGTCGCCGAGGCTGGTGAGCTCATCGCGGCTGAGCGCGCGCTGAAAATCGCTGTCGATGACGGTATTGATCAGGTTGCGGTCCCCGATCCGGAACACGTCGACCTTAACCGCGGGCGTATTGACGCTGACCACGGGAATGCCGAGCTGGCCGCTGCGCGGCAGCACATAGGCCCGCCCGGTAAAGCGAACGAACGGCTTGCGGTCGCGCACATAGATATTGAACTCGGCCGATTTCGGCAGGCCTTCCCTGACGGAGGACGGCAACCCGGCGCGCAGATTGACGTTGTAGCGCTCGCCGTGCTTGAGGCCATCGACGCAAAGCTGCTTGCCTTCCGATGTGAGAGCCGGCTTGTCGTTGCCGGCCAGCGCCAGGAACGGCGCGAAATCGGTGCGCTTGGCGAGCTCTTCTGAGAACTGGAAGCAGGCGCGCGGCGAGGCCGAGTCGGAATCGACGGAATAATCCAGCAGCCGGAAACCGTGCTCGTCGCGCAGTTTCTCGTAACTGCCGCGGACGTCAGCGACCTCGCGCAGGTCGAGCGAGAGCCGCAAACTATCCAGCGCCGGCCGCCACAGCTTGCGCTCGGACAGCGCGCGGCCGAGCACGGACAGCGCGTCGGCCTCCTCGGAAGCATTGCCGGCGCGCTGATAGGCAATGTAGGCCGCGGTCGAGGCGCGCTCGAGCAGGAAGGTCTGCTCGGTCGGATTTTTCGGCACGATCTGGAAGATGACACGGGCCAGCCGCAGCCAGTTGGCGCTGTCGTCGGGCGAGGTGGCGGCGATCTGGCCGAGGATCTGCAAGCCCGAGCGCAAATCATTGCGCTTGAAGGCGGCATCGGCGTCGGTCCGCAAGGTAGCGCCGGATTTGGCGACCGGACCGGCCTCGCTCTTGATCTGGGCCTCCAGCTTGATCGCGGAATCCGCGAGGTCGTCGCGTTTGAAGGCCTTGTCGGAGGCCTGCGCCGTGGCGAGGGCAAGCAGCAGCGTGGCGCAAAGGGCCGCGACGCGAACCAAACCGATCATGATGGAGCTCCCAGGCGTGGACGGAGGCCGCGTTTGGACGACAAATGCGCCAAAAGGTGACGGACTCGTGGCGGAAGGGGTAGCAAAAAGGACGCGTGCAACATAGAGCTGACAGGGTCGATGAACACCATCGCGCCTGGCAGAGGCCGCGGTTCCACCAGCGGGCCAGAGCCAGTCCGCCGACAGCTTGGTCGCGCCCGCCGCAAAAAGGGTTCGGACCGGTCTTGGCGAAAGCGCGAATTTTTCATATTGGCAGTGTTATAAAGACCAGGCTCTGCCGAAGTGACGGTCCCATAGCTCAACTGGATAGAGTAACGGATTTCTACTCCGTGGGTTGCAGGTTCGAATCCTGCTGGGATCGCCAACGGCACCAATGAGAAATGCCCAATAAATAAGGGCTCTTGTTGCATCGGCGACCTCGCCGCCGAGGCCTCGCCGGCGAGAACGCAAGAGGATCAAAACGCACCTTTGGCGTCCTTTCGGGACCTAGAGTCCCGGAAAAAGTCCCGGAATGTTTTCGCTATGATCTGTGCGCGCCTAGCGGCGTGTTCTCAACGCACCAGCCAGCGCGTTAGGTTTACGGCGATGGCGATGGGGACGCCGACCAGGAGGCCGGCCGTGCCGTAGGCGATCGCCCAGAAGATCGCGCTCAAAAGCCCGGAGCTGGAAGTGATGCCGTATAGCACGCCGATCGCGCAGGCGGTGCCTGTGATGATCAGGGCGTCGCGATCATTCCTGGCCTCGATGTTGAGCCGCCGGCGGTCCCGGCGCTCATCTGGTAGGGGCCGGTATGCTCGCGCGAACCGCAGCGGGGACAGCTGGCGGCGCTGAACGACACCGCGTTGCCGCAGTCGTGGCATTCGATCAGCTCTCGCCGGAGTGCCTTGCGCATGTGGCAGATTGTAGCTTCGTCGAATGACCTTTCAAGGCCAGGTTCCGTGACCACCCTGCTGCTCCGCCGTGCCATGATCGGGGGACAGACCGCCCGCGACGATTATGTCGTGATCGATGCTGGCCAGGTCGTCGGCCGCCTTCGGCGCGCGAGCGAGCGCGCGGGCAAAGTATGGATGTGGAACGTGACGGTGAACGTGCCCGGCGGCGGGAATGGCGCGGCAGCCAGCCTCGAGGAGGCCGAGGCCGCCTTCCGCCAATCGTGGTTCGCCTTCAAGGCTGATATCGGCGAGGAGCGCCTGGCGAGCGCGCTGCAGGAGGCGCAGAATGCGAGGGACCGATCCTGTAGAACCCGGGACAAGCCGCGCTGAATGCCCTGGTCTAGCTAGCCGCTTCGACGATCCCATAGATCTGCCTGCAGGCGCGCGGCTCGTCACGCTTCGGGATGCCGCTCACCATATCACCGCGCTCCCGAAGCGCGTGGCCGCCTCCGAGCCGTGGCGGATCGCGACGAAACAGCTGATCGATGCCGCCGAGGGCCGCAACTTCATCATGCATGCGCGCATCGCCCGTGCTGAAGGCATTGAACCATGACAAGCCGCCGCCGGCGATCAAACCGCGACGCGGCCACCGGCGATCGGGTTGAGGGAGAGTCCCGTAGTCGCACGCTTCCAGCTAATCTTGATTGCTATCGGAGCATAAGCCGATATGGCCGGGCTTGCTGGTGGCCCGCCCCCGTCAAGAATGCCCATGTCGGAAATCGGACCGCATACGACGCCTCGTAGCAAAGGCAGGTTCGCCTCGATCCATTTCGACAGTCCAGGCACAGCGGCGGGATCAGCGACCTGAGGGCACGTTAGCGAATACGAGCAGGCAAACACGCGATATCCATCCGAAGGCATTCACAACCCAAAGGTGCCATGTTATTTTGTCTTCTCAAACCGTTAACAGACGAAAATTAGTTGGGGGAAATATGTCAGATCTGGTACCCGTCACCGGTTGGGCTCCAATTGCGGGGAAATGGAAATTCGAGAGCGGAGTCGCCAGCTACGAGGGACCAGAGAGGCCCGAGTCCGAGTGGCCGTTCGGCCTTTGCATATCGAAAACTCGTTTTGTGGAGGGTGAGGCGCAGGCGACGGTCATTTTTGATGGACCAAATTCGTGCTTTGATGCGCGCATTGCGTTGGGCTACCGCCCGTTGGACGGCAGCTATTTTCTTGTCGGACTTGGTGGATATGGCCGTGCATATTCGATCTCCCATTGCCGTCGATCCTTCTGGCGGCCGCTCGCGGCCGAGGGAAACCCTGACAATTTGCGACCCGGACAGTCGTATGTCATCCGCGTTTTGGTAAGAGGCCAACGCGTAATCCTCGAAGTGGATGAGATCCCCGTCCTCGAGCACGTGCTGCCAATGCCGTTGCCTTTTGGGCAACTCGGCTTGTTTGCTTGGGGCGACAAACGTGGTGTCGATTTTAAGGACGTTTCGGTGAGAGCAGAGCGAGGCGACGTTTTTGTTGTAATGCAGTTCTCGGATTTTGAGGAGCTTTATGCTGATGTCATAGTGCCGACTGTGAAACATTTCAGCGGCCTTCGGCCCTATAGATCTGACGAAGTTTTCGGACCTGGAAGCATTATAAGAGACGTTGAACGGGGAATAGAACGGGCACAGATTGTGATTGCTGAAATTACACCAGCTAACGAAAATGTCTTTTATGAAGTCGGATATGCCCACGCGCTCGGAAAGCCGACAATCCTGCTCGTGAACGAGAGCAAGCCAAAGCTGCCGTTTGATCTGAGTGGGTATCGCTGCTTGTTCTACCAGAATTCTATAGGCGGAAAGAGCAAGCTCGAGGACGGTCTACAAAAGCATTTGCAAGCCATTCTGGATCAGTAATCTCTCGGGTTACCGTTTTCCTCGAGCCTACAGCGACAGCAAATCCTTCGCCGCCGGAAACACATCATCCGGCTTCGGCCCCGTGACCACGATCTCCGCGACATCGGACCATTTGCCGCCGGTGATGGAGTAGCGCGTCGCCACGCTCTCGATCGCGAACCGCGCTAAGACCTGGCGCATTTCTGGCACGTCGTTGACCGAGAGTAGGAGTTTGCCAGAGATCCCCGCCAGCCGGTCCGCCAAGCGCCGGAAATCGGCGCGGGTGAAGACGCCGGCGCCGTAGTCGGTCTCCGATCCCCAATAGGGCGGGTCGAGGTAGCACAGCGTGGCGGGGGAATCGTAGCGCTCGATGAAGTCGGCCCAGGGCAGGCACTCGATCACGACGCCGGCGAGACGCTCGTGGATCTCGTCGAGCAGCGGCCCGAGTTTTGTCACGTCGAACCGCGCCGGACCGCTGGAATCGACTCCAAAGTTACGGCCGGCGACCTTGCCGCCGAAGGCCAGGCGCTGCAGGTAGAGAAAGCGCCCTGCCCGCTCCAGATCGGTCAGCGTGTCCGGGTTCGACGCTGCCAGGCGCTCGAACTCGCGACGCGACGTGATCTGGAATTTCAGCGTTTCCATGAACTGCGGATAATGCCGCTGCAGGATCCGGAACAGCGTGGCGACGTCGCGCGAGATATCGTTGATAACCTCGCGCCGCGGCGCCCAGCGCCGGCGGAAGAACACGCCGCCCATGCCGACAAACGGCTCGGCATAGGTTTCGTGGGCGACGGCCTCGATGCGCCGCGCGAGCTGCTCGCCGAGACGCCGCTTGCCGCCGATATAGGCCGCCGCGGGGCGGATGGGCGTCACCGCCCTGATATGATCGTCCATTGGGGTGGCTCAATGATTTGGCAACTCGCAAGCCGTAATCTGACCGGCGGCGGCCTGGCATTGAGCATCGGTGTCGGGCGGGCCTGGTTGACGCTGGACCCGTGGTTCGGAGTGTTTCCAGCACTCCGGCCCCCGCCACATGTCGACGGAGGGAAACATAAATCCCGCGCGTGAAAGAGCGGCCTCACTCGCGGCAGATATTCAAAGCGCTTTCCTTAATTCCTTGACCCGCTTTTCTAGATCCAGGACACAAAAGCTGATCAGATTGGCGTTGATCGCGGGCATTTCGAAAAACCCGGGCCTCGCGGCGCTTCGCTGCAGATCCCGGATGGCGAGATTCGAGACCGCCACCATCTTCAGGATATTCTTCAGCGCCGCGTCGACTTCGTCATGCCAGCGCCCCGACTACACAAATGATGCCCGGGCCATACTGGCGCAAAATACCTTGGGGTCACAGCATTTTTGGCGGCTGCCGCCATCGCGACAAAAAGCCCGCGACCGGCGTGCACACCGCGCGCGGGCTGATCGGCGACCGGCCCCCGAATCGCTCGCAAATCCCGCCGTGCGCTTCAGTTCGCAAACCGGCGATGGAAAAATTTCGCACTGAAGTGCGCCATCAACGATAGATATTTGGAAGAAATCGCGGGCGCCTGTTGATATCTGTACACGTTTGGTGTACAGTCTTTGCAGCGTTGGGATTGGCCCGATGCTAAAAGGGAAAAGGAGCCCTCACCATGAACATCTTCAAACGCAACCCGCTGAACAGAGTGCAGTCGCTGCGCGATAAGGCCGAACGGATCGGTCTGCATTATCTGGAAGAGCTTGCTGTCACCGGGAAGATCACCCGGCCGCTGGTCACGCAGATGGCCCGCACCATGAACGAAAGCGTGGATGAGGTGATCGAGCGAATTCCGGATCGCCGCCGGCCCTCGCGCTACGCCAAGGCGATGGCCGGCCTGCGCGCCGCCAACCTGATCGGTGAACGCCAGACCTACGCCGACCGGTTCGATCGCGACGAGTAAGCCAACGCGGCCCCCGGCAACGGGGGCCGCACTCTTCAACCGAAGTGAAAGGAGGTTGCTCGATGACAAGCGCATACGATCTGTTGCGGCAGCGCTGCGGCCTGTCGCAGCAGGAGGCCGCCGATTTCCACCAGGCGCGGCTCGACACCGTGAAATCCTGGTGCAGCGGCCGGCGCGAGGCGCCCGAGGGCGTGATCGACGAACTGCGGGATCTCTATGCCAAAATCGAGCGCATGGGCGACGCGCTGGCAAAATCGGTGAAGCAACAAAAGGCGCGGGCGGATAAGGAACTGATCCTCGAGGTGAGCGTGCCGCGCACCGACCAGGAAGCGCAGGCGCTCGGCTGGCCGACCCTGAGCACCTGTCTCGCCGCCGCCGGACTCGCGCTCGCCCAGCTGCCGCGAGGCACCCCGGGCGAGCTCATCGAAGGCGCGGAACTTACCTGGACAAGGTTCAAGCACGGCCATGCATAGGACGCGTGTCAGTAATGAAAAAGCCCGGCGAGCGTTAGCCTGCCGGGCTTCTGGGCGCGACCAGGGGGCATCCATCGCGCGATGGCCCCGCCATAGCCCGCGGGGCGACGGCGGGATGGGCCCCGGGTCAGGCCCCGGTCGACGCTTCGCGAGCGCGCGGATCAATGGCATGCGCGTCATTGACCGGCGGGTGTCTTCATGCAATCCAACCCAGAGTCTTGAAAGCGGTCGATCGATGCCAATTTCCTCCTATCTGAAATCCGTTCGCGAGAAAGTCGGTCACGATCTTCTCACGATGACGGCGGTATCAATTTCGATCTTCAACGCCGAAGGCCTGCTGCTATTGGGCCGAGATGCTGAAATGGGTTTTTGGACCCTGCCCGGGGGTGCGGTTGACCCCAAGGAACAGCCGGCCGATGCGGCCGTCCGCGAATGCTTCGAAGAGACGGGGCTTCTTGTCAGGCTCGATGAGCTGATTGGCGTGTTCGGCGGCCCAGAGTTTCTCGTCCGCTATCCGAACGGGGACTTGACCTATTACACGACCGTGGCCTTCCGCGCATCCGTCGTCGGTGGTTCGCACGCTCCCCGTGACGGGGAGATTTTGGACCTAAAATACTTCAGTCAAGACGATCTCACCGCATTGAACATATCGGGCGCGAGTAGGCTCATTTCCCGACACGCCTTTGCGGCCGCAGCAGGCCACGCTTACTTCGCGCCGTCCACGTGGACGCCTGGGGAGAAATAGAAGTCGGCTTCGCCGCAACAGGACATGGTCGGGACGTCCGGCTGCATCAGCGCCTGGTACCATTGCCGGATTTCCGGATCGATGGCATCCCATTTGCCATTGTCGCGGGCGTGCGCAGGCGCGCAGAGCAGCGCGAAGAGCGAGTTGCTTCATTTGTGTTTCGCCTTTCGCGCGATCCACCAATCCTGCACGCCGGCGGCGAGCATCAGCGCGCCCACCACGATGGCGAAGGCCGCGAGCCAATCGAGCCAGAGGCGGAGATCAATCATTTCGCCGACAGGTGCCCGGAGCGCTCTAGCACGCGATCGAGCCGATCGCCGAGGCGCTCGATCGCGGCGGTGAGTCGGTCCTCGACCTCGCGCATCATCTCGCGATGGATGTATTCGCGGGCGATCTGCTCGCTGTAGAGCGCAAACGCCGCCTGCAATATCGCGATCTTGTCGTTGGCCTCCTTGATCGCGCCGGCAAGCCGTTCGACCTCTTCCTTGGCGGCCTTGGCGGCGGACTCCGCTTCCTCCTTGGCGGCCCTGGCGGTCGATTCCGCCAGCGTGATCCGCGAAGCCAACCGCATCCAGAAGCCGATCACGGCGAGCGTCGGCACCACGGCGGCGAGCGCGATGCCGATCCAGGAGAGGATTTCAGTCATCATGGATATCGGGTCCGATCCGCGTGGCGAGATAGGTGGCAAAATGAACGCCGCAGTGCCTGCAGCGCTCGATCATCACGCAGACGCGGTTTGGATCCTTCACCCGCTCCCAGGCATGCCGGTGCTCCCCGCAGCGCCGCATGTGGCGCCACGCCAGCGCATGCCGGATGATGGCCAGCAGCGAGGCCAGCATTTTATTTGGCCGGAGCGGCCGCGGTCGCCGGCGCCGCCGTCGAGCTGGGCACCCCGGCCACTACTGGCGCCACCATGGTGATCGAGGGGATCGATCCGCAGATCTGGGTGATGCTCGGTATCGGCGATTTCAGCGGCGCCGCCGCGGAGATGACCTTGGTCACGTCGGTGAAGACCTGCGTGCAGGCCGAGCTGGCGCAGGTCTGCAGCAGGCTCGCGTGCAACAGCCCTCGCGGCCTCCAGGAACGTCGCCACGCCGACGGGATTGCCGCCGTCGACCTTCGACTGCAGTTGCTGGGCGATCTTGCCCGCCCCCGACATCGTCACCCAGCACGCCTGCCCTCGAGGATGTCAATTCGTCGCTCGACAGCATCAAGGCGCATGCCGAGAGCGTCAGCGAGGGATTCAAGACGCTGGCCGAGATCGCCGGCGTCGCGCTGACCTTCGAGGGGCTCAAGTCGGGATTCGACCAGCTCGCCGCGTTCGCCGGTGAGATCGAGAACGCGCAGGCGCGGATGGGCGGCTCGCTGCAATCGATGACGACGCTGTCCGGCGTCGCGACGATGGCCGGCGTCTCGTTCCAGACCTTGGAGCAGGCCGTCGAGGCCGCCAGCCTCAACGTCCAGAAATCGACCAAGGACGGCTTTACGCCCGGCGCGCAGGCCCTGAAGATCCTCGGCCTCGATGCCCGCGAGCTGCAGGGCCTATCGACCGAGCAGTGGTTTTCGAAAGTCGCCGACGCGGTCTCGCGCTTCAACCCCTCGCTCAATCTCACCACCACCGTGCAGGCCGCCTTCGGCCGCGGCATCACCTCCATCCTGCCGCTGCTGCTCGAAGGCTCCGACGGTTTCGACGAGATGCGGCAGCAGGTTGAGAAGGCGCAGGCCGGCCTGGCCGAAGCCATCCCCGGCATCTCGGAGACCAAGGCCAACCTCGATCTGCTAAGCCT